>Ga0326728_10001720_pt1 | contig 76067 bp, 60 predicted proteins | sample MB3enrmetagenome_FD_207602 | JGI IMG/M metagenome (GOLD analysis project Ga0326728, IMG submission 207602) | Lab enriched peat soil microbial communities from McLean, Ithaca, NY, United States - MB31MN | ecosystem: Environmental > Terrestrial > Soil > Wetlands > Peat | place: USA: New York...
ACAATCGGCTGGGCGCCGGTCACAATCTCTTTGGCGCCCACTTCCTTGCCATACAGCTTCTTATTGGCGTCATTGTCCACGCTCATCGACGCACCTTCAAGGGACACGCCGGCAAACAGTCCCTTGGTCCGGGAATAGGTCAGAACGTCCGATGAGCTCAAATTCGCAGCACTGTAACCGCTCGCGTCTGCGCCCGTCGGGCCAGCGGTCGCCGCTGCATCGGCGCCGAGTCTTATCTTGCCGCTCAGAATCGCATCCACACCCTTGCTGTGCATCACCACCAGCACAAAATCAGTCTCTGTGGAACCGAGCTGGAAACCAATGCTGCCCTGATCCAGCTCATACATCACCGGCGCGCCCCAGGCCCCATTCATCTTGGCGCCCTGTCGGCACACCAGCACGCCGCGCCCGTAGCTGCCGCCAATACCAATCGCAACTTTCTTCACGCTCGGGAAGACAACGACGCACATCGCCTGGTTCAGTACACTCACCGGCAGGCCTTTGTCTCCATGGAGTAGCTCCTTCATCACCGTGGCGGAATTTGATAAACGCTCATCTTCTTTTTTCTGTGCAAGCAGGGGAAGGGCTACTAATAAATAGAGCCCGAGGACGATGGTAAATTTGGTCTTCATGGATTTCTCCTTTCCGCTGGCCAAGGATTATACGCCTCAGAGCGCAAGGAATCGGCCAACAATCGCAGCGCCGGAGCAGCGAGAACTCGGCTTTTAGGGGATCGCCGGGTGCCCCATCCTGGCTCTGCTAGGGTGGGATATCTCTGACCCCTGTCCACTACTCACTAGGCACTGTTTTTCTGCCATCCTGAGCGACCAAAAACGACTGTCATCCTGAGCAACAAAATCGGATGTCATCCTGAGCGAAGTGGGCCGTGCTCCGCACGGCCCACGAGTCGAAGGACCCGCATTTGCCTTTCGCGCCCTTCGTCCCTAGCCCCTACGTCCCTAGTCCCCAGTCCCTGTTCCCAGTTCCCTGTTCTCTGTCCCCTGATCTCTGTTCTCTGTTCTCTGTTCTCTGTTCTCTGTTCTCTGTTCCCTGTTCCCTAGTCCCTAGCCCCTAGTCCCTGCCTTTAACCCCCCGCCCATCCACTTTTCGAGAAATCAAGTCCGCGGCGAAGCCGCGCTCAAACCCCACCATCCAGCCCGCGTATCGGGCATCAGACGATAGCCCCAGGCGCAAGCCTGGGGACCCCCGTCCACCCATTTTCCGAGATATCAAGTACGCGGCGTAGCCGCGCCCCGAATCGCAAGCGCGACCGCAATCGCTCATCCCCCGCACCTTTCACTCGGCCAAAGATCACCACAAGCCGACCTGAACGCGGCGGCGATTTGCCAAGAGATCGACCAAACTTACTCGAAACCGGAGTGCATCGGTCTCTCACCGCAGCAAATCGCACCTACGCAGCTAAGTGATTTGACAAGTAAAGACACCCTATGTAGAATGTCTACATGGAACCGAAATCGCCCCGGATTACCGGGCCGACCCTGAAAGTTCTGGGGGAATTTTGCCGCCGGCCAACCGACCGCCTCTCAGGCATTGAAATCTCCCGAGCGACGGGACTTGCTTCGGGAACGCTCTACCCCATCCTCTTTAGGTTGGAGGAAGCTGGATGGTTGGAAAGCGAGTGGGAAGAAGTGGTGCCGGCCCAGGTGAAGCGACCGCGCCGCCGACTCTATCGCATCACTGCGCTAGGGGAAACAAGCGCCCGCACATCGTTCAGAGAGATTCTTCCTCGCACGCCGGAGTTTGCGCTATGACGACGACCGTGCTTTTGGCCCTCTTCATTGCCATTGTCGGTCGACTCATGGCCGACGAGGTCAAAGCGTGGTTTTGTTGGCTACATAAGAGAATCCGCCGCAGAGCTGTGGCAAAGCTCCCGGAAGAATACAGAGAGCGCTACGACGAGGAATGGGAAAGCGGGATGGAGGAGGCTCCGGGGGAACTATTCAAGCTCATTTACTCCATTGGCTTACTAAGGGCGTCCGCGGGGATCTGCAAGGCCGTCCCGAATGCCGCGGCGAAAATCAGAACCTACTATGACCGGATGAAGCGGGACTTTGACATCGTCTTTGCCGGAATCGCCCTAGTCGTGACGGTGCCCCTATTCATTCTGATCGCGATAGCCATCAAGCTGGATTCTCCTGGTCCCATCTTTTACTCGTCGGAGCGCATCGGCAAAAAGGGAGTGGTGTTCCGCGCCATCAAGTTCCGCACCTTAGCTAGTGATGCCGAGACGTGGAACTTTAGCGCCGCGCGCACGAACGAGCCTGACGACGTGATGCCCGAGGCGACCGACGATCTGCGAGTCACCAAGCTCGGCCGATTTCTACGCAGATACTCCCTGGATGAGTTTCCCCAGTTTTTCAACGTTCTGCGCGGAGATATGAGCATCGTCGGGCCACGTCCCCCGATTGTCGGCGAAACGCGGAAGTACAAACTGAGTGATCTGGAGCGGCTCCATGTGCCTCCGGGCATTACGGGCACATGGCTAGTTCAAGATCGCCGAGACCCACCCTCTGAAAATGACCCCTCACCCGAAGTGACCTACGTAAACAACCGAAGCTTCTGGCTCGATCTCAAAATCATCGCCCGCACAATCGAACTTGCCCTTTTCGGAACCAATTCGGGCTTGAGTAAAGACACGCTTGACTCTGCCAACAAGAACGATTGATAGGCCAATAGATTTCAAGCAAGGAGTACCGAAAAATGCCGAATATCAGCGTGGCTGTAGTCGATAGAGCGGGAAACTCGCTTGGTGCGCAGAACAGGACCGTAGACAAGCTCCCGAACGAATGCCCGATCTGCGGCTTTACGATTGTTCCGCAGCCAATCGCCCAAGGATTTCTCGCAATCGATGTGCTTGAAACTTTCCATCGATGCGCGAATCCAAATTGCAGCCGGTCCTTCATTTCCATATATAAAGTCGACGCGGAGCAGTCCGCGGGGAAACTGTTGCCGTGGTTTAAATATGATCGCTCAGTCCCCGTCGAAGCCAAGACGGACTCTACAGCACCCGAAATCGCGGCTCTCTCTCCTGATTTCTCTAAAATTCAAGCGCAGGCAAAACTTGCCGAAGGCTATGGCTTGGACGAAATAGCCGGCCCTGGCTACCGCAAGGCCCTCGAATTCCTAATCAAGGACTACGCGATCTCACTCACCCCTGACACCGCAGCGCAGGAAGAGATTAAGGAGATCCAATTAGGAAGCGTGATTGCGAAGTTCCTAACCGGGGATAAACTGCCGGTAGTGTCAAAACGCGCCGCTTGGCTCGGGAACGATGAAACCCACTACGAACGCAGATGGATCGGAAAAGACCTAGAGGACTTAAAAAATTTGATTGCGGCAGTCGAACACTTCATTGCGATGGAGATCCTTGTCGAAGGTTTGCCGACCGACATGCCCGACCCGGTCAAGAAGCCTTAGATGGCTGGCAGCCCGGATCCTAGGAAAGCAAACTCGCCACAATAGGGGGTGCCACGCGGTCCCGATTTTGGGACCCGGGAACCACGGGCGGCGGCATCTACCGGCTAAGAGCTCCCTCCCCGCAATCGCCCACACCCATTTTTCCCCAACCCCTTCAAAACACGCCGCAAATCTCGCCCGCCGTTTTGCAGATAATTTCCCCCTCCCGGCGCATACTGTTCCCAAAAGCCTCGAACCAAGCCCATGCGCGGCGGCTCGTCCCCACCGCGTTCGCGTTTTTCGACCACGGTCCACGGTTCGCGGCCTTCTGACCACTGACCACTGATCACTGACAACTGTCCTTTCCCCCGCAAGCCCTCCCGCCCAACTTTCCCCGCAACCCACTGAAAACACTCCGCAAAATCTGCCCGCCGATTTGCAGATAATTTCCCCCTCCCGGCGCATACTGTCCCCATCAGCACAAAACCAGGCCCGAGGTCCAAGGTTTTCTAATCCCTGTTCCCTGATCCCTGGTCCCTGTTTCTAACACCGGAGAAACCACGCATGGCAGACAAACGGAATGTCGTTGAGATCATCGAAGAACCCACCCCCGCCCTCGCAAACCACGCCATCGCCCGCTGCGCCCGGGCCTTTCAAGATGCCTACCGCGAGCAGATCGAGAAGAACGGGTTCAAAACCGACGCCATGAAAAAAGCCTGTGAGGCTTACCGCGCCGCTCTGCCCCCGCTCACCAACCGCGAGAATTGCCGCGACTTCGTCGCCTGCATCGCCCATGGCATCTTGCTCGGCGCCGTCGACGACAAAAATTCCGGCAAGCTCCTCTACGCCGCGCAGGTCGCGCTCGCCGCTGTCGGCGCTGAAGAAAGATCGCAGCAATTGGCCGGTTACGCCGTCTACGCCAATCTCACCGAATCCGAAGCCGTGCGCGTCAAGAAATTCCTGCCGCAGCGGAGCAGGAACGCATGAAAAACATTACCGTCTCCGTACCCGAGACAACCTACTTTCGCGCGCGCGTCTGGGCCGCCGAACACGAAACCTCCATCTCCGCCGTCGTCGCCTTTCTGCTTGAGACCCTCCCCCAAACCAAACGCGCCTCCACCCATTTCCCCCTCCGCAGCGAAAAGCCATCAGCCGGCAGCTGAAGCTCCCGCCTCGCTCCCTGATCTCTGTTCACGGTTCACGATCCACGGTTCACTGCCCACTCATCACTGACCACTGGCCGCCACGCGGCCACCCCCTCCCCCCCTCCTACCTACTGGCTACTGGCTACTTCCTGCCTCACCCCACCCCCCCCTGCCCGACGCCAAAAAACGGCCTGTGAAACTGTGGAGCCAGGAACCGACAAAGAATCAGCAGTTTACAGACAAAACCGCTCCGGCACACAGAAACTGTGAAACTGTGACGCGAGGTTGCTATTTGGCGAGGGGCGAGGTTCCGATCGGGAGGTTGGGATTCTGGCCTTCGCTATGGACGAGCGAGACCTCGTCAAAGAGCAGCGATGGCGCGACGTAAGAGACAACCGGAACCTGCGTGGCCGCGGAGATGCCGAAGGAGAAGATGGCGCCGACGCGAGGAATGAAATCGTCGGTGTAGACGGTGGGCGTCGAGCCCGCGGCTACGATGTCGCGAAAGAGCGCAGGGCTCATGTCGGAGATTTCGACGCCCTTGACGAGCTCCTCGTGACCGTCGGGGAAGAGTTTGTAGACCTCGGCCAGAGAATTGCCGATCTGAACGTCCTGCTGCATCATGCGGGCAGCCATCTTGATGAACGAGGCCGCGCTGCCGCCGCCAATGTGCCGGACGACGATGGCGTAAGGAAGGCCGCGGTCGGCGGCAAGGCGCAGCAACTGCTTGCGAAGATCGGCGTCAGTGGAGGGCTTGTCGGTGGTGATGAGCAGGTTGCTGGGCGCAGGTCCCCAGCCGCGGCGGCTGCCGGTGCTGTGCGGGGTTGCGCTGGTGGGCACGCGCGTGGAGAGAAGCGTCTTGAGGAGTCCGTGCTCCACCAACTTGGTCTCCTGCGTTGCCACCGCGTCATCGTCGATGGCGCATGTACCCATGAGCTTGAGGCCCTGATACTCCGCGATGCGGGGATTGTCAGTGACGCTGAGGAAGTCGGGCAGCACGCGGCCGCCAATCTTGTCCTCGAAGGAGCGGCCGCCAAGCTGGTTCATGATCTGATCGAAGAACTGGGCGAAGCCGGCTTCGTCGCTGAGCGGCGTGCGGACGGCCGAGAGGCCCGGCGCAAACTGCTGCGCAAAAAATTCCGGCGCGGCTTCACCCTCGAAGAGGACCGGACCGTTGTAGCGATCGAGTGAGGCGGCAGAGCGCAACGTGAGAACGCGGTCGCCCATGGCGCGGGCGCGGGCCATGAGCGCGTCCTGGGCAGGAAGATCGGCCAGAGTGCGGGCGTAGAGATCGATGGAATCGGCGATGGACAACCCGTCAGCGGCCTGCACCCGGGCCTTGACTTCGAGCTTGATGATGCGCTCGGAGCGGGTGAAGGCGGAAGCTTCACTGTTGACGTAGCGGGCGTCGTCGCCGCGGGCCTGAATGTCGACAGAAGAAGCGTAGAGGTCGGGCGAACTTTTGAAGACAGCGGAAAGGTCGCGGGCCAGCTTCTTGAGATCGTCGTCGGGCAGGGCGGCGGTGCTGAGCGGGTCGAGCTCGACCTTGGGAGGCTCGGAAGTGAAGTCGGGCACCTTGGTGGTTTGGTTTTGCGCCGCCAGGGCCGCGCGCTTGGACGCGAAATCTTCGAGCGCCTTCTTGTACTGGGTGTCGGTGGCGAGCCAGAAGGCGCGGCGAATCTCCTGATAGTTGTCGTCGAGCGGGGCCTGGCGAATGCCGCCCAGGAATCCGGCGGCGCCGGCGCCAAAGATGCGCGTGGAGAAAAAGTTGGTGTTGTCGACGCTGGGATCGCCGACGCGGATTTCGACGCCGACGAAGCGCGCGCGCGTGGACGAGTCCTGGGTGAGGCTGCCGAGGGAGGCCGAAATCGCGCTGGTGCGGATGTCGTCCATGCGATAGGAGGCGTAGTAGGGCTTGTCCATGCCCTGCAACTGCACCTGCGACATGGTGCGGGCAAGCTCATCCTTCATGGCGCGCAGGTCCGCATCGTCCTGCGCCTGGGCAAAGGCCGGCAGAAGAAAGGCTGCGGCAAGAAGCGCACGCGAGATCATGGGAAATCCTGGCAGATGTGCGGACATTTCATTTCTCCCGAACGGCCGGCGGAGGCGGCAAAATCGGCGGACGTTCCTGCGATTTTTCTTTGCGCTGCACTTCGATTTCAGAGACCAGCAGCCCGGGTGAAGCGGCGGAGACAGGAACCCATCCGGATTCCGCGCCGCAAACGCCGTTGAAAACCGCGGGTTGGTTGTCGGCAGCAACAATTTTGCTGAAGGCGATGAGCGGCGTCCCGATGAGATCGACGCCGCGCACCAGTTCCTCCCGGCCGTCGGGATAGACGCGATAGACGACCGTGGGACGGACATTGAAGGCGTTGGGTATCACGCGCTGCGTAAAGGTAAAGCCGCCCTCAATGTCGTCGAAGAAGAGGCCGTAGGGCTTGTGAGCGGCATTGATCTGCTCGATCAGCTTCTTCTTCAGCTCTTCGCGGGAGACGGTTTGCGAGGCTTCGACGATCAGGTTCGACTGCCGTGCCACCACTTCGAATCCCTGCTGGCGGCGGCCATGGCCGTTGGAACGATCGAAACCCTGGATGGGCGCGCGCGACATGAGGAAGTTTCTCAGGATGCCTTTATCGACGACCGTGACGCGGCGGGCTTTCACGCCTTCGTCGTCAAACGGGTAGTAGCCCATAAGGTCCATTCCGTCCAACTGCTTCAGGCCGGGATCGGAGTAGACGGAGAGAAAATTGGGCAGCACCGGCTGGCCGACCTTGTTCTTGAAGGTCTGCGCCTCGTCTTCGTTTTTCTGGCGCTGGCCTTCGACGCGATGGCCAAAGATCTCATGGAAGAAAACCGCGCTGGCACGCCCGGAGAGGATGGCCGGGCCGGTGTACGGCTCGGCGATGGGAGCCTTGACCAGCGCCAGCAAGGTGGCGATCATCTGATGGACATCTTTGAGAACGGTGGCGTCGTCGGGAAGACCGCCCTCATGGAACGACATGTAAGTCTGGTAGAGCGGAAGCTCCATGCCGTCATCGGCCTTGGCCGTAGCGGAGATGATGATGCGGTAAAAGGGCGAGGAGATGCGAATCTGGCTGCCATCGCTATTGACATAGCGGCGGGTTTCGACTTCGGCATCGAGCTCGGCACTGCTTTCGACAATCTCTTTGTGACCGAGAAACGGCGCGGTGAAGGCGCGCATCTTCCGCTCCCATGCCGCGCGATCGGTGGAGAATTGCGCAACAGGCTCGATGTAGGTTTCCGCGGGCTCGCGCGAAAAGTCGCCTGACTTGTCCTCGGCTTCGACCTGGACCTTTACATTGGCCTTGACCTTCTGATAGCGCTCGGCGGCGCTTCGGTATTTGGCCTCGGTTTCGCGCCAGAGCGCCACGCGCAACGCGTCGGGATCGTCGTCGAGGGGCATGTTCAGCCGCGCCTGCTGGCCGGCGAAGTTGACGCCGGCCCCGGCGCCGCGCAGCGCGTGCGTGTTGTCGAGAGAATAATCGCCGACGCGCAGGTCGAGATCGAGCAGGCGCGTGTTGGCGTCGGAACTGGAGACCATCGCGCCAAAGGAGGTGGCGATATCGACCGACCGGTTGTCGGTGAGCTGATAGGAGAGGAAATAGGGCGGGAGCGGCGCCTTCTGCAGATTCTGGAAGGAGCGCGACAGCTCCTGCTGCATCGCCTTCAGGATGGGATCTGCCGGGGTTTGTTGCGCTAACAATGGCAGAGCAGCAAAGGCCAGGACGGCAAGACCGGAAATGCGGCGAAGAACTCTCACAAGAACCCCCTCGAACCAGGTCATGGATGCTGGGCATGCGGCCCCGGCGCCGCGAACAGAGTTCCAAGAAATGGAGGATGTACGTTGCCTACCCATTAAAGCACGAAAACTCTCCGCGCACACGGGAGCCTGGAAACAACCGCCGCCAAGAGCAAAAATCCCTCGGTCCATCCGGTAAGGCTTCCCTGCTTTTATCCCTGCAACCGGTCTTTGACCTTCTGCACGAACACGCTGCGGTGTCGCCGCAGAGGAAAGTGCTGGAAAAAATTAATGTGTTGTGCAGACAAGCTCCCCCTGTATACTGCGCACTGCCAGAATTCCCCAAACTGCTGACTGGCTGAGCGAAAAAACTGGAGGAAAGACATGCACAAGAGATTGTGGTCTGTTTGTGCGGGGCTGTGTAGCCTCGCAACGTTGCTGGTCGCTGCCATTCCGGGCGCCGCGCAAATGCAGGAGATCAAGTCAAAACCGCCGATGTATTCGTATGTCGCGAACTGGCAGTTTCCCCGCGCCAACTGGCCCGACGCCGACAAGGCCATCGGAACGGTGAACGACATTATGCAGAAGGCGCAAGCCGACGGCACAATTGTGGCCTACGGTAACGATGTGAACCTGGTGCACCAACCCGATGCGGAGACGCATGACAATTGGTGGTCGTCGATGTCGCTGGCCGGGCTGGTGAAGGTGCTCAACCAGCTGCACGCGTCGGGCGATGCCGCGTCACCGGCGCTGAACGCTGCCAAGCACTGGGACGAGGTGTACGTGAGCCACTACTACAACTGGAAGTCCGGCCCAATGAGGGGTGGCTACACGCACGTTTCCGTCTACAAGCTGAAGGCCGACGCGCCCGACGATGCGATCGGCACGCTGGCCCAGCACATGGTGGTGCCGGTGCTGGAGAAACTGCTGGCCGATGGCACGATCGTGGAGTACGAGATCGATACGATGGCGATTCACACCGCAGCCCCAGGAACGTTTTTCATCGTGTATATTACGCCGACGCCGGAGGGACTGGACACGGTACAGGCCGCGGTGCGCGACGCGATGAGGGCCGATCCGCTGAAGGGCGATGCATTCGGCTCCTTTGTGGACGACAGCGGCCACCGCGACGGGCTGTACAAGACGGACTGCAACTATAAGTGAGAGTGAAAGAGTGAAAGAAGTGAAAGAATGAAGCGCGGCCTTTGATGCATGGGCCGCGCTTTTCAGTTCCCTAGATCCTGTTGCATCAATGGCTTGAGGTAGCGAAGAAGCTTCCCTCAGGGGCTAAAGCCCCGCTGTTTATGCGCCTTTCATGGCACGACTGAAGTCGTGCCCTTTCAAAACTGGATCTATGCAACTGGTTCAATTCCCTATTCCCTATTCCCTATTCCCTGTTCCCTGCTTTTAGCCTTTCAGCCAGTCCTTGACCTTTTGCACGAGGACGTCGCGGCCGACGTCGCTGATGGCGTTGGTGAGAGGAATCTGCTTGGGGCAGGCGTGGACGCAATTCTGCGCGTAGCCGCACTCCTGGATGCCGCCGTCGCCCGAGAGTGCGCGCAGGCGGTCTTCCTTGAAGACCTTGCCAGTGGGATGGTTGTTGAAGAGCTTGACCTGGGCGATGGTGGCCGCGCCGACAAAGCCGGTATCGACGTTGAACTGCGGGCAGACCTCCATGCAACAGGTGCAGGAGATGCAATTGGAGAGCGGGTAGTTGGCTTCCTGCTGCTGCGGGTAAACGCGCGGGCCGGAGCCGAGATCGTAGGTGCCGTCGACGGGAACCCAGGCCTTGACTCTCATGAGGTTCTCAAAGAGGACGGAGCGGTCGACCTGGAGATCGCGGACCAAGGGGAACTTGGTGAGCGGTTCGATACGGATGGGCTGCTCGAGATCGTCGACGAGGGCGGAACAGGCCATGCGGGCCTTGCCGTTGATGCGCATGGCGCAGGAACCGCAGATTTCCTCAAGACAATTGGAATCGTAGACGATAGGAGTGGTGGCGCGGCCGTCGGCGGTGACCGGGTTGGCGGCGATTTCCATCATCGCGGAGACAACGTTCATGCCGGAGCGCCAGGGGAGTTCGAAGCGCTCCCACACGGCCGGCGCGTCGGGGCTGGCCTGGCGCTTGATTTCAAAGGTGACGGTACGTTCTGCCATGGTTTCCTTCGTTGGTCTCGATCCTGCAGTGGCTAAAGCCCCGAAATCATTTTGCGGCCCTTATCGGCACGACTGAAGTCGTGCCCTTTCAAAACAGTGCTATTTCGCGGCGTCGTAACGGCGCGGGCGGGGCTTGATGTACTGCGTGTCGACTTCCTCGAACGCGAAGCTGGGGCCCTCGACGGCGCCGGTGAAACTGGCTTTAGTGGTTTTGAGGAACTGCTCGTCGTTGCGATCGGGAAAGTCGGGTTTGTAGTGCGCGCCGCGGGACTCGTCGCGCAAAATGGCGCCGAGAACAACGGTGCGCGAAAGCTGCAACATGTTGTAAAGCTGGCGGGTGAAGGCGAAGCTGGAGTTGGCCCACTGGCTCTTGTCGCTCAGATTGATGCGCTGGTAGCGGTCGAGCAGCTCGACGATTTTTTCGTCGGTCTGCTTGAGGTCCTTGTTGTAGCGAATGACGGTGGCGTGCTCGGTCATGGCCTCGCCCAGCTCGCGCCACAGCTTGAAGGGATTCTCGCCGCCTTCGTTATTGATGAGTTTTTTATTGGTTTCGGATTGGCGTAGCACCTCTGCGGTCGCTCCGCCGTCGCCCTCGGCTGCGGGCAGGTTTTTGGCGTACTGTATGGCGTTAGGGCCGGCCTGGAATCCGCCGAAGATGCAACTGACAAGCGAGTTGGCGCCGAGGCGGTTGGCGCCGTGGTACTGATACTCGCACTCGCCGGCGGCAAAGATGCCGGGGACGTTGGTCATCTGGTTGAAGTCGACCCAGAGACCGCCCATGGTGTAGTGCATGCCGGGGAAGATTTTCATCGGCTCCACGCAGGGGTCGACGCCGACGAACTTTTCATAAATCTCAAGAATGCCGCCGAGCTTGTGATGCAGCGTGGCGCGGTCGATGTGGGTGAGGTCGAGGTAGACCATGGGCTGGCCGTCCAGGCCGAGGCCGAGCTCGTAGACCACCTTGTGAATGGCGCGCGTGGCTACGTCGCGCGGCACGAGGTTGCCGTACTTCGGGTACCACTCCTCAAGGAAGTAGAAGCGCTCGGATTCGGGGATGGCTTTGATGGCGCGTGTGTCGCCGGGAGTGCGCGGAACCCAGACGCGACCGCCCTCGCCGCGCGCCGACTCGGACATCAACCGCAGCTTGTCGTCGCCGGGGATGCAGGTGGGATGCACCTGGATGAACTCGCCGTTGGCGTAGTAGACGCCCTGCTGGAAGACGGCGGACTGCGCCGAGCCGGTGCAGACCACGGAGTTGGTGCTTTTGCCGAAGATGGCTCCGATGCCGCCGGTAGCGAGAATGATGGCGTCAGCCGGGAAGGCCTTGAGCTCCATGGAGCGAAGGTTCATGGCCACGATGCCACGCGCCACGCCTTTGGAGTCGATGATCGCAGAGAGGAACTCCCAGCCTTCGTACTTGTGCACGCGACCGTCGGCCTCGCAGCGGCGGACTTGCTCGTCGAGCGCGTAGAGCAGTTGCTGGCCAGTGGTGGCTCCGGCAAAGGCGGTGCGGTGGTAAAGCGTGCCGCCGAAGCGCCGGAAGTCGAGCAAGCCTTCAGGGGTGCGATTGAAGGGCACACCCATGCGGTCGAGCAGATCGATGATGGCGGGCGCGGCCTCGCACATGGCCTTGACCGGCGTCTGGTTGGCCAGAAAGTCGCCGCCGTAGATGGTGTCGTCAAAGTGCTGCGCGGTGGTGTCGCCTTCACCCTTGAGGTTTTTGGCGGCGTTGATGCCGCCCTGGGCGCAAACCGAGTGCGAGCGCTTGACGGGGACGATGGAAAACAGATCGACCGTGCCGCCCGCTTCGGCGATCTTGATGACCGCGGCAAGTCCGGCGAGCCCTCCGCCCACCACGATGATTTTGCGTGTTGCCATGAAGTACCTTTCAGAAAAACAGCTTCTAGCTACTAGCTCCTAGCTTCTAGCCAAGAACGAACTGCTAGAGGTTCGGGATTGGGGCGTTGGAATACCACGGGCCGACGAAGGCCCAAATGCTTGCGATTCCCAAGCCGGCGAGCAGCACTCCGAGCACGACGCAGACATAGGCGAAGCGGCGGCGCGCGGTTTCTCCCGAGGTAATGCCCCATTTGGCGCAGAAGAGCCACACACCGTAGGCAAAGTGCCAGCAGACGGCGATCATGGCGACGATGTAGACGGCGGCGATCCAGGGATTGGCGAGCTCATGCTGCACCTTGGAGAATGCCATGCCGGGATTTTCCGGCAGGCTGACGCCCAGGAAGCGCTGGGTTGCCACGTGGTAGGCGATGTAGGCGAAGGCGATGAGGCCGGTGTAGCGCTGGACCAGGTACATCCAGTTCCCTGCCCACGGGTAGTAGACGATGTTCGATTTGCCGCGCAGCCAGATGTAGACGCCGTAGATGCCGTGATAGAGGATGGGCAGGAAGATGAAGACCCACTCCAGCACGCGGACCAGCGGAAGGCTGTTGAGGAATTTCACCTGAACGCCATAGGCGATGGGGCCTTTGAGGGCTTCGAAATTCGAGAGCAGGTGTTCGAGCAGAAATGCCCCGATGGGAACGATGCCGACGAGCGAGTGCAGCTTGCGCCAGATGAAACTGGTGCCCTCGCCCGCACGCAGTGGCTGTACGCCGCGGCGAAGCTGGGGCGCGGAGGATTCGACGGTTGCCATGAAGAGTTTGGCTCCTAACAGTGCAGGCCGAAGCAGTCTTAGATTGAAGGACTTTGAGCAGTGTTCTGTATCACATGCATTATTCGAGGCTGACGCGGGGGCCGTCAAGGGCGCTCCGCGCTTTTGGGCTTTGGATAAGAGTAGTGGAAAGTCAGCGAGTCAGCGAGGACAGCAACGCCGCAAGCGCGCGTCCGCGATGGCTGAGCGAGAGCTTGGTTTCAAGATCGATTTCGGCCATGGTTTTGCCCAGTTCGGGGAGATAAAACAAGGGATCGTAGCCGAAGCCGCCGGTGCCGCGCGGCGCCTCCAGAATCACTCCTTCGACCATGCCGTCGGCGATCTGAACCACCTCGCCATCGCGCGCGGCGACGAGGGTGCAATGATAGCGGGCCGTCCGCAGCTTGGCCGGAATCCCATCCAGCTTCTGCAGCAGGAGCACGTTGTTCCACACATCGGTATTGTCGTTGGCGTCGGGCGAGTCGACGAGTCCGGCATCGGCTGCATAACGCGCCGAACGCACGCCGGGCGCTCCGCCGAGTGCATCGACTTCAAGGCCGGAATCATCGGCGACGACCAGCTCGCCGGGCGCAAATCGCGAATAGTACACAGCCTTGGTCGCTGCATTGGCAAGGAACGTGTCTCCATCCTCCAGCGGCGCGGGGATTTCGGCGATTCCGGGGAGCGGATCGAGGTCGATGGAAAATGCCTGTGCGGCAATGCGAAAGTCACGGAGCTTGCCTGCGCTGGTGGTCGCGGCGAAGAGGCGGAGAGGCATTCTCAGAGTGTAATGGTACTGCAGGGCCTCCGGTCTGCGAGACTGCGAGACTACGGGACTGCGGGGCAGTCGCCACTGACGTTACGTCACATCATTGACAAGGCGCGCGGGCGTTGCATAAGGTGGTTGCGCCTGAAAACTTTTCAATGGAGGAAGCGCCGCCGCGCGGAATGGGCTGCGAAACCCGCTTCCCGACGTTTCTCCTTTGGAATCGAGTAAAGAATATGCGTTGCAGATGGATGCACAGATGGACGTGGGGACTGGTTTTGAGCGTAGCGGCAGGGCCGGCCTTTGCCCAGCAGGCCGTAACCACTATGGGACCCGTGGAACGTCGCGTCGATAACCTGAAGAATCCCCTTGGCATTGACGATCCGACGCCGAAGTTCTCCTGGCAATTGCGCGATCCGGAGTCCGGCGCGAAGCAGACGGCGTATGAGGTGCTGGTGGCATCGTCGCCCGAGCTGCTGACGCAGGGCAAAGCAGACGTGTGGTCGAGCGGCCGCGTGGCATCGGAGCAATCGCTGAATGTGCGTTACGGTGGACCGGCCCTCAAGCCGAGCACTCGCTACTCGTGGTGCGTGAAGCTATGGGGCGCGGACGGAAAGCTATATAGAGCGAACGAGCTGGCCTGGTTTGAAACTGGCCTGATGAGCCAGGATGCTTGGGAGGCGCAGTGGATCGGATACGAGACGCCGGAAGAGTCCACGGTGCGCCACGCGCCGGCGGAGTGGATCGCGAATCCCGATGCCAAGTCGCCGGAGTTGCGGGGGAAGGGCGAGCAGCGCTTCGCCTATCGCACGACAATTACGCTCCCGCAAGCAGTGAAGTTTGCCGCGCTCTACGCCACCGGGCAGGACACGGTTGCTGCATGGGTGAATGGCGGGCAGGTTCTGACTGAGAACCCGCTGCCGCCGTACAAACAGATGCCGTGGAAAAAGTTTGTGCGCGCCGAGGTGACGAAACAACTGAGCGCGGGCAAGAACACGCTTGCGATTGAGGTGCTGCACTACGTGGTGAATCCCAACGGCATGGCCACCGATGACGCGCCACCGATGATCGCGACGCTGGTTGTGGAATACGCGGACGGCACGTGGGCGAGTTTCTCGAGCAATACGGAGTGGAAGACGGCCCTCGGCGGCGCTGCGGGATGGCAGCAGAAGGATTTCAACGATTCCGCATGGAAGGCGTCGATGGTGTGGCAACCGCTGAGCCCGCGGCGGTCGGAATCGCTGGGACACCCGTGGATTCCGGATTCGGTGAAGGAGCTGCGGCATTCGTTCACCGTGGACAAGCCAGTGAAATCGGCACGGCTTTACGCGACGGCGCTGGGCACCTACATTATGGGTCTCAACGAGTGGTGGGGCACGGGCGACCAAGTGCTGGCGCCGGGATGGACCGACTATCGCGAGCGGGTTGTGTACCAGACGTACGATGTGACCGGTCAGGTTAAGCAGGGAAAGAATGCGATCAGCGCGACGCTGGCGCCGGGGTGGTACGAGACGCCGCTCGAGTGGTTCCAGCAGCCGAATAACTACGGCGTGACGCCGCCGGCAATGCGCGCACAACTGTGCATTGAGCATACGGACGGCACTGTGGAGTGGGTAGTCACCGACACGAGCTGGCAGGCTGCGGGATCGGAAATCCTCCGCTCGGAGATATACGACGGGACGACGATGGACATGCGTCACGGTTGGGTGGGCGTGTCCAGCCCGGACTTTAAGGACGATTGGTTCCAGGAGCGAGCAGCGGTAGTCCATCCCGCTCCGGTTGAGATCGTGGCGCAGGACTTTCCGCCGATCCGCGTGGAACGCACGCTGGAAGCGAAGTCGCTGACGGAGCCGACGCCGGGGGTGTGGGTTTACGACTTCGGGCAGAACTTCTCGGGCATCGAGAGACTGCGGGTGCATGGACCGCAGTCGGCCGACGTGCGCATGCGGTTTGCCGAGGTTTTGAATCCCGACGGGACGATTTACACCGACAATCTGCGCACAGCGAAAGCCACCGATCACTTTCTGAATTTGACGGGCGATGGGATCTACGACATTTCACCGCCGTTCACATTTCACGGGTTCCGCTATGCGGAGTTGACGGGACTGCTTTCAGCGCCGGACAAGAATGCGGTGACGGGTCTGGTCTTCCACACCGACGCGCCGTGGACGGCGAAGCTTGATACCGGCAGCGCGATGATCAACCAATTGTGGAGCAACATTCTGTGGGGGCAGCGGTCGAATTTTGTGGGTGTGCCGACCGATTGCCCGCAGCGCGATGAGCGGCTGGGCTGGATGGGCGATGCGCAGGTGTTTTGGCGCACGGCCAGCTTTAACATGGATTTGGCGGCGTTCTCGCGCAAGTTTGCTGCCGACATGCGCGGCACGCAAGCTGGGCAACCGTATTACGGGATCTTTTCGCCGGGCACGGTTACGCCGTTTGCCGGCGCTGCGGCGGCGTGGAGCGACGCCGGAGTGATTGTCCCCTGGACCAGCTGGCTGCAGACGGGCGACACCAGTATCGTGGAGCAGAACTGGGACGCGATGACGAAGTATCTGGATGCGATTGCGGCGGCGAATCCCGATTTTCTGTGGAAGAACGAGTACGGCGCGACGTTCGGCGATTGGCTTTCGCCCGAAGGCAAGACTGACGAGCGGCTGCTGGCTACGGCCTATTGGGCCTGGGATGTGACGCTGATGCGCGAGATGGCGCTGGCCACGGGGCGACGGGAGGACGCGGAAAAATACGCGGGGTTATTCGAAAAGATTCGCGTGGCATTTCAAAAACAGTTCGTACGCAGCGACGGATTTGTGGCCGGTGCGGACAACAGCCCGTCGCAGTTCGGCGCGATCAACAACCCCAATGCAAAAAGCAACGGCGGCGACACGCAGACCGGATACGTGCTGGCGCTGCACATGAATCTGTTGCCCGAGGCGCTGCGTGCAGCAGCGGCCAAGCGGCTGGTGGACAAGATTGAAGCCAACCACGATTTGCTGGCCACGGGTTTTCTGGGCACGCCGTACCTTTTGGAGGAGTTGACGATGGCGGGCTACGCGAAGCTCGCGTACACGCTGCTGCTGAACACGCAGTATCCCTCGTGGGGCTACATGGTGGAGCACGGCGCGACGACGATGTGGGAGCGGTGGAACGGCGACCAGATGATTAGCGATCCGTCGATGAATTCGTTCAACCACTACGCTTACGGCGCAGTGGCCGATTGGATCTATCGCTATGCGGCGGGCATCGACGCGACGCCGATGGATGCCGGCTTCCACACGGTGGTGCTGCATCCTGTGTTCGACGAGCGGCTGGGGCACATCACATTCGATTATGACTCCGTGTATGGGACGATTCACTCCGATTGGACGGTGACGGGCGCAACCGCCGTGTGGCACGTGACGATTCCCGCGAATACGACGGGATGGCTGCCGCTAAGCGCGGAGGATGCGGCGAAGGTCAAGCTCGATGGCGCGGCGTTGATTGGGAGTCCGCGCGTCAAAGCAGCGACCCGGAGCGGTGAGAGCGGATTTGAACTGGCGCCGGGGAGTTACACGTTCGACATCGGGCTCTGAATTCGATTCTGAATTTCCACGGATATACAAAGGACACACGCAATCGATAGGCTTTGAGTTTGTTTGCGGGCGCAAGTGCGAGCGCCCGCATAAAACAGAAATGGAGAAGGAATGCCAATCGCAATCCTGGCTGGAATCGGGTGGCACACGGTGGGAGCGGCATGCGCCGCGTCGTTTTACGCACCCATCGGGAAGGTGAAGAAGTGGTCGTGGGAGACGACGTGGGCCGTAGCCGGATTCTTCTCCTGGATTCTGCTGCCGCTCAGCATGGCCTACATTCTGCTGCCGCATTTCGGCGCATTTTATGCATCGCAGCCTGCCAGCCTGTTGTTGAAAGTGGCATTCTTCGGCGCCATGTGGGGCGTGGGCAATGTGAGTTACGGACTGACCATGCGCCACCTGGGCATGTCGCTGGGCATCGGCGTGGCCATCGGCGTGACGCTGGTGGTGGGAACGCTGGTGCCGCCCCTGCTGCATGGGCAGTTCATGGCCAAGTTCTCCAGCCGCGGCGGATTGTGGAGCATGGCCGGCATTGTGGTCGCACTCATCGGCGTGGCCATCGTTTCCTACGCCGGGCACCAAAAAGAAGAGCAACTGGGCGCCGAGGTGAAGGAGTTCAACGTGATGCTGGGCCTGGCACTGGCCGTGATGTGCGGCATTTTTTCGGCGGGCTTTTCCTTCGGGCTGGATGCGGCGACTCCGCTGCGCACCGCCGCATTGCAGGCGGGATTGAGCCCGCTCTTCGCGCGGCTGCCCAGTTACGTGCTCATCATGGGCGGCGGCGCAATTGTGAATATGACCTACTGCTTCACCCGCCTGGCTTTCAAGAAGGGTATTTCGCTGCGCGCCGATCTGGCACAGTCGAGAGCCACGCTGATCAAGAACGGGAGTATGGCCGCGGCGGGCGGCATCATGTGGTATCTGCAGTTCTTCTTCTATTCGTGGGGCGAAGCCAACATTCCGGTGCGGCTAGACTACGTGAACTGGATGCTGCACATGAGCCTCTACGTGCTGTGCGGCGGGCTGGTCGGCCTGGCGCTGGGCGAGTGGGTTGGCGTGGGCAGACGGCCGCTTCGGCTGCTATGGGCGGGGATTCTCGTCATCATTGCCGCGGCAAATCTCGTGGGGCTGGGGATGGCGTCGTAAAGACAGGGATCAGGGTTCAGGGATCAGAAGGCGGAGCTGAGAAACAGGGCGCGAGGGCGCAGAGTCAGGAGGTCGTGGGCAATGGGAGTTCGTTGTCGAGGGCTTGCGCGATGAGGTCGGCGCGGAGTTGATCGACGGTGGTGAAGAGCAGCGCCTTGATGCCCAGCGCCGCGGCAGCTTCGACATTCACTTGGCGATCGTCGATAAAGAGCGTCTCCGCGGGCTGGAGCCCAAGTTTTTCGAGGGTGTAGCGATAAATCGCCGGATCGGGCTTGGCCATGCGCAACTGATAGCTCCACACCAACACGTCAAAACGCGAGAGCCATTTGAGCTCGCGTTCCATGGCCTGCTGCACGGTGTCGCCGATGTTGGAAAGGACGGCGGTGAGCAATCCGCGCGCTTTGAGGGCGCCCTGCCACGCCAGCATGGCTGGATTCAGCGTCATCCACATGCGGGCGTCCCAATCCACCAGCTGATCGATGGCGGAAGAAGCCAAGGTGAGCCCGGCCTTACGCAGAATGTCGCGCCAACAGGCCTCGCCGGTGAGCTTGCCTTCGTCAAAGGCGTGGCGATCGGCCCAATACAGCGGATCGAGCTTCTCCGCGGGAAGTCCTGTGATGCGCATCAATGCGGCGTGCGCCTCCGGGTCGGGCGGACCGCTCAAAACCATTCCATAGTCAAAAATCACCGCGCGCAGAGCCAAGCTCATACCCCTCTCGCGCCCGTGTATTGTGGAGAGGGGCGCTGATCTCATTGTGCACGATGCTGTTCGTGCTGAGTTGGAGAAGGCGGGTTGAGGTTTGTGCTATCCCACGTCCCAAAATCGGGACGTGGGGCACCCGTGTTCGCGCGAAGTTGAAAGAGGCGGGTTGAGGTTTGAGGGACCTTAAGGTGGCCATGCGATTTTCTGAGAGAACCGGCTGGAACACGGAGGAGAGCGATCTGGCGCGGGCGCACCGGCTGCGGCGACAGGCGGGACTGCCGATCGCCGATCTGACGGCGTCGAATCCTACGCGTTGCGGCTTCAAGTATCCGGCCTCGCTGGCCAACTCGATACTGGGGGCGCTTGCCGATGCGCGGGCTCTTGACTACGATCCGCAGCCGCGCGGCTTGCTTCCTGCGCGAGAGGCCGTCTGCCGGTACTACGCGGACCACGGCGTCGCGCTCGATCCCGGCCAGATCGTGCTCACCACCAGCACCAGCGAGGCGTACAGCTTTCTCTTCCGCCTGCTCTGCGACCCGGGCAGCGAAATTCTCGTGCCCCAACCCGGGTATCCGCTCTTTGACTACCTCGCCACACTCGACGATGTGCGCATCAAGGCCGCGCCGCTGGTGTACGACGACGGCTGGCAGATCGACTTTGAAGGCATGCGGCGCGCGATCACGCCGCAAACCCGGGCCATCGTGGTGGTGCACCCCAACAATCCCACGGGACATTTCACCAAGCCGTGCGAGGCTGAAGAGCTTGTCCGGATCTGCCGCGAGCACGGGCTTTCGCTCATCGTCGACGAGGTGTTTCTTGATTATGGCTTCGGCGCGACGCCACGGAGCTTTGCGGCGGGGCTCGAGGGAGTTCCGGTGTTCGTGGTGAGCGGCCTGAGCAAAATCGGCGGCCTGCCGCAGATGAAGGCAGCGTGGATCGCCACGACCGGACCGGAAAAGGCGCAGGCGCTGGAGCGGCTGGAGGTGATTGCCGATACCTTCCTCTCAATGAATGCGCCGGTGCAGTGGGCGCTGCCGGCGTGGCTGGCCAATCGCGCGGAGATCCAGGAGCAGATTCGGAGGCGCGTCAGCGCAAACCTGGCCGAGCTTGACCGCCAGCTTGCTACCGTGCCCACATTGCAACGGCTGGCTGTAGAAGGCGGGTGGTATGCGGTGCTGCGGGTTCCTGCGCTCGAACCGGACGAGCAAACGGTTCTCGCGCTTCTCGAGCGCGGCGTGTGGGTCCATCCCGGCTACTTTTTTGGGCTTCCGCAGTCGGGTTGGCTGGTGGTGAGCCTGCTCGGCGAAGAGGCAGAATTTAATGGCGGAATGATCACTGTTACTAACTACTTTCGAACGAATCAGCAGGGTAACTTTTGAAGGTAACCACCTCGACTTTTAGTTGAACTAATCCCACTATCTCTTTGAACAATAACGGGCTGCTAAAAGGTAACCTCCCACGTTACCGTTTCAATAAAAATGGATTGCTCTCGCGTTCCTCGCCGATTGTGGTCGCTGGTCCGTGCCCCGGAAGAACCCTGGTTTCATCGGGCAGCGCCATAAGCCGTGAGTGGAGCGATTCCATGATCTGGTCAAAGTTGCCGCCGGGCAGGTCGGTGCGACCGATGCTGCCGGCAAACAGGGTGTCGCCGGCGACGAGCAGCTTGAGCGGGGCAAAATGGAGGCAGATTGACCCCTGGGTGTGGCCGGGGGTGTACAGAACGCGGGCGGGAAAGTGCTCGAGCCCCACGATCTGGCCGTCGACGAGGCCTGCGTCGGGCGGAGCGACCTCCGGAGGGCGAACGCCGAGCCACGCCGCCTGGGTGTCCATCATGTTGAGCAGCGGCAGGTCGTTTTCGTTCAAAAGGATGGGCGCGCCGGTGAGGCGTTTGAGCTTGAGCGCTCCGCCCACGTGGTCGATGTGCGCGTGGGTCACGATGATCTGCCTGAGCTTGAGGCCCGACTTGGCGAGCCGCTCATGGATGCGCGCCACGTCGTCGCCGGGGTCGATGACGATGGCCTCACGGGACTCTTCATCGCCGAGGATGGTGCAGTTGCAGGCGAGCGGACCGACGGGAAAGGACTCGAGGAGCATGGGCTTATTGTAGGAGCGGAGGCTTGGGTCACGTCGGAGGATTTCTGTGGACAGGAGCGTCGTTCGGTCATGAAGAAAGAGCGGACAGTTTACATCTTAGGTGCTGGGTTTTCGGCGAACGCGGGACTCCCATTGCAGTCGGAGTTCACTAAGTCATTCTTGGCCGCTGAGCGATATACGAAGGGCAAGAGCCTGCCTCTCATGGGGCCACTTAGGGATTTCGTTAGCGATACTTTCGGATTCGGGCCAGACCAGGACACTTCTCTGTACCCGGAGTTGGAAGATCTCTTCACCACCATGGATCTTTCGGCCAATACCGGGCATCACCTCGGCCCTGGTTACGCTCCTCGTGACTTGCGGCGCCTCCGGCGCATGCTTTTGTCTCGTATCATCCGAATGCTTCACATAGCTCTCGTGGCGAAGCTTGTTGCTGAGAAGCGAGCGCCGGCCCTCTCGCGGCTGATTCAATTTGTAGAGCAAATCTCCAGCAACAAGCACCAGTTTGTGAGTTTGAACTGGGACGTTGTCCTTGAGGGCTGTCTAGAGGAAGTGGAGTCTCCGTTTGCACCTTATTACAGTCCCCAAATCTATCCGGCAGAAATCGTGGACGGCAGAGTCAGCGTCATAGGGCAGCCGGGGAGGCGGTTGCTCGTTGCGAAGATGCACGGGTCCATAAATTGGCTTTACTGCGACTGTTGCCGGAGAGCATTCTCGGTGCCGATGCAAGAGGTCGGGAAATTGGCGGCCCAGGTTTTGAGTCCCGACGAGGTGCAGGAGCTTTATGGTGAAAGCGCACCGCCGCGTCTAGCATGCCCTCGCTGCGGGGTTGATCTTGGGGTGAGGCTTGCGACGTTCAGCTTTCAGAAGGCCCTTCGGGCTCCAATGTTCGAAACTTCATGGCTAGAAGCCGAGAAGGCGCTTCGTGGTGCGCATCGTTGGGTGTTCATCGGCTACTCGCTTCCGGCCGCTGATTTCGAGTTCAAGTACCTTTTGAAGAGGACCGAACTTGCGAGGAAAAAGCGCCCTGAGGTCGTAGTGGTGACGAAGCGAAGCCCAGAAGGTGAGACGGATAGGACATCAGCGGAGAACAGCTATATTCGATTTTTCGGTGAAGGTCGACCGAAGTTCCACCTTCATGGGCTGACATCGAGTGCGATCGCGGACATACTCTGAGGACCATGGCCGCGTACGAGTTGGATTATGCGGCCGAGTCGCACGTGTGCCGCGGGTTTTGCGCGGCTTCGCCGCGTATTTTTATCTCAAAAGATTAGTGAGTGGTCGCGGCGTGAGTAATCCCATGCCCTGATACGAGGCCAGTCTGGGTAGGTTCGCGGGGTCCTACCCTGGACGCACGGATGCATGTACCGAAAAAGTAACGAAAAGGCGAAAACAAGTGTTGCGATTCGCTTTTTATTCGCTATAATGCGCCCATGGCCGTCACTCGCAGACAAAAAGAAGTTCTGGATTTTCTTGAGACGTTCGTTAGCCGCAATGGCTATTCACCGTCGTTTGAAGAGATTGCGCGCGGCATGAGCCTGAAAAGTTTGGCCACCGTGCACAAGCACATTACCAACCTTGAAAAGAAGGGGATGCTGGACCGTGTGCATAACCGCAGCCGGTCGATCGACGTGCTGCCGCCGGGTTCGCGCACCCGATCGAGCCTGAAGCTGCCCCTGGCCGGGCGCATTGCCGCGGGCCAGCCGGTGGAGGCCATGGAGAACCCGGAGACCATCTCGCTGCACGACGTGGTGGGAAACCGCGACGTGTTTGCCCTGGAGGTGCGCGGCGACTCCATGCGCGACGAGCACATTATCAACGGCGATTACGTGCTGGTGGAGCGGACGCGAACCGCGCGCCAGGGCGAGATTGTGGTGGCGCTGGTGCATGGCTCGGAGACGACGCTTAAGCGTTTTTATCCCGAAGGCAACGTGGTGCGCCTGCAGCCCGCGAACATCGAGATGGATCCGATCTACGTGCCCGCGGGACAATGCGCCATCCAAGGGCGCGTGCTGGGCGTGCTGCGGAAGTACCGGTGAACAAGAGCAGCTTCTAGCTCTTAGCTCTCAGCTTTTAGCCGGAAGCAGGGGACCGTGAGCCGGAACCGTTGGCTCGTGCTTAACGCGCCGCCTTCACCAATCGCTTAGCCTGCGGACTTCGCCATGCGCTCGGCGCGCCACAACGCACCTTTGAGCGCGACTACCTCTTCGGTTCCCACCGGCATTTCCGGCGCGGCCGCATGCAGCCCTGCGAAAAACTGCTGGCGCACCAGATCCGTCTTGGCGATCACGCTGCCGGTCCATGCCACGGGAACCTCACCAGTAATGCCATGTTTGCGGCGCAACTTGGAGCGGACGAGGAGCACAAATCCCACCAAGTCAATGGCGGCCTGCTGCAGAATGCCCACGGCGACCGCGTCGCCCGCCTCGGCCAGCTCGCTGATGGCCGGCGCCAGCGCGGCAAAATCCGGACCCGGCGTGCTGTCGCCCAGATTGATGAACTCGTCCATGTCTTTCGTGCCCCAAATCTCGCTGACTTTGGGGATCACCTGGCAGGTCTCCTCGCGATCATAGGCGTGCAGCGCGCGGCGAATGGAGTTGACGCCGATCCAGTAGCCGGAGCCTTCGTCGCCGAGGCGAGAGCTCCATCCGCCGGCGGTTTCGAGGCTGCCATCGGGCGCGCGACCCACGCAGTTGGAGCCGGTTCCGGCGATCTGCAAAATCCCCGGCCCTCCCTCGAAGGCTGCGTCGAGGGCGATGACATGGTCGCCGACCACTTCAGATTTCTCGACGCCGAAATCGTCGAAGACCGCGGTGATCCACTCGGGAATGCCGGGCATGCTGGCGCTGGCCACGCCGCAGCAGGCGGCCTCCACGCCCTTCACGCCCGCCTGCGCAAAGGCTTCTTCCAGCACGGCACGCAGATTCGCTTCCGCCGCCTCCGCGCCCACGCGCAATCTCTTGATGGATCCGCTTTGCCCGCTGCCCACAGTTTTGCCATCGGCGACAATTGCGGCCCGTGTATTGGTGCCGCCTCCGTCAATTCCCAGAACTACGCTCATGGTTCTTCGATTCCCTTTCTATTTTTCCGGCACGACGCCGTCATCGCGCAACGTTCCCGACAGAATGTTCAGACTGCCATCGGTCTTCGGCGGATTGAGTCCCAGCAGATGCGCCATCCATGGATATAGATTTACGTTATCAAACGGAGCAACCGTTCTCCCAACCTGCAGATCCGGCCCCGCGGCGAAGAAACTGGCTTTCATCTCGGGCAGAATGTGCGGATCGAAGCCGTGCATGCCGAGGTTGGGCGCGTGATAGGGTCCCTCGGACGGTGCGTGCGCGCGAATGGCAAACGGCCCCGTGGCGACAACAATCGGGTCACCTTCGCGCGGATTCTCGTTGTAATTCAGGTCGGCCGGGACATCCTTGCGGCGATAGACCATGAACTGCGACGAAACGCGCTTGAGCTGGTTGTAGACGCGATCGCGATCCTCCTCGGTTTTGCCGTAGAGCAGGTCGCCCACGGTATCGAAGCCGGAGAGATCGGCGAACTGGTCGAGGTTGATCCAGCCGCCTTCCGATTTCACCATGCCGTGATCGCTGACCACGACGAGATCGATGGGCAGCCCGGTGGTGGCAAGCGCGTCGCGAAGTTTGCCCACCAGGGCATCCATGCGGAGCGCGGCGGCGCGGGTCTCGCGCGCGTCGGGTCCGAACTCGTGGCCCTCATGGTCGGGCTCGGAGAAGTAGACGGCAATGAAATGGGGACGATCGGCGGCGGGCAGGTGCAGCAGCGCCAACGTGTTGTCGATGCGCGCCTGCTCAGCCTTGGGCGCGGCCAGAGTTTTGCCCTCAAAGGTGGCATAGTAGGACGGCCGGAAGCCGGCAATTTTGGCCTCGCACCCAACCCACAAAAGGCACGCCGTGCGCATGCCCTGGCTCTCGGCCAGGCTCCACAAAGGCACGCCGCCGTACCAGGAACCGTCGGTGGTGGTTTGCGTGTCGTTCATGGAGTAGCGCGCGCCACGCGCGGGATCGAGAAAGTTGTTGGCCACCAGGCCGTGGCGCTCGGGATAAAGACCGGTCACGAGGGTGTAGTGGTTGGGAAAGGTGAGCGAAGGATAGCTGGGCAACATGCCCTGGGGCGCCCACACGCCCGCCTTGCCCAGCGCCAGCAGATGCGTCGCGTTGTCGCGGATTGCGTAGTCCCAGCGAAAGCCGTCGAGTGAAACGAGCACGAGGTAATGTTGGCTCTGCGCCCAGGCCGAGTTGGGGCCGTTGTCGACATGCGTAAGCGGCAGCGCCGGACTGAAGCCGCTTCCCTGCCCCTGGGCAATAAACGGAGCAGCAAAAAGACTAAGGGTGAGAAGAAGCGCAGTGAGAATGGAACGGCGCAGAGCGCGAGCTCGCATGGGAAAACCCCTGAATCAGGGTATCGCATGGAGGTTGATGCGAGTGCAGGTGGGAGTGCGCGGTTTCCCGAAAAGCAACCGCAGATTCTTCGACTCCCTTCGTCCGCCACGGCGGACTTCGGTCGCTCAGAATCACAACGCTTCGATTGGGGCATCGACTGTTAGCAAGAATGGTTGGTCCGGAATTTACGCGGACAAGCGCGCCCACGTCATGCGCGCCAGGCCGACGAGAAGAATGGCGATTTTTTGCACGGTGGGCACGCTGGCGCGGTGGGTGAAGACATCGTAATCTGCGCGCTCGATGCGCTTAAGCAACGCGTGGTAGATGGAAACCAGCACCCAAAGAGCAGGACGGCTTTCACGATGAATGAGCGGCAACAGCTCAGCGGCCGAGCGGTAGTAGTCTTCGGCGCGGCGGGCCACAGAAGCCAGCAAAGCGCGCTCTGCCGCGGTGGGAGGCTGAGACGGCGCGCGCTGCAGCACCGAATCGAGCGATACTCCGTGTGCCGCGAGGTCAGTGAGCGGCAGGTAGACGCGGTTGCGCGCCGCATCCTCGCTCACGTCGCGCAGAATGTTGGTGAGCTGGAAGGCGATGCCGGTTTCCTCGGCCAACTTTTCGGCGCGCTCGTCGCTGTAGCCGAAGATGCGGATACACACCAGGCCCACCACCGACGCGACCAGATAGCAGTAGCGGTAGAGATCGGCGAAGGTCGCGTAAGTATCGGGCGCTCCGGTGGCCGCGTGATCGAGATCCATGGCTACGCCGTCGACCAGCTCGTCGAGCAGCTGGAGCGAAATGGCGAAGCGCGCGGTGGCGTCGCGCACAGCCAGGAACACGGGGTCGGCGGTCGCACTGCCGGTGGCGGCTTCGCGCCACGCGGTCAGCCACGCATTGAGCTTGCGCCGGCGCTCCTCGCGCGGCAGGCTCTCATCGTCGGCCAGATCGTCGGCCTGGCGCATGAACGCGTAAATGGCGCAGATGGCGTTGCGGCGCTCGAGGGGCAGCGCGACGAAAGCGTAATAGAAATTCCGGGCTTCGCGCTTTGCAATCGCACGGCACGTCGCGTAGGCGCGGGCCAGTTCGTTCGATGAAGCCGTCGGCGTCACGCAGTCTTTCCTCAAGATTCCGAACCGAGGCGCAAAAACGGCAGCGCTTTGCCGCCCAGCGCGCGCAGGGCCAGCGCGAGCTTGGTGCGCCTGGAAATAGACGGCCGCGCGCTCAGCACGTCGTAGTCGCGGCGCTCAATGGCGCGCAAAATCTCCAGGCCGCCGCGGCTGAAGAGATCGAGATCGAGAGCAAGATCGCGGTTCACGCGCCGAATGAGCGGCAAGCCGCGTTCGAAGAGAGAGCGCGCGTAGTTCACTTCGTGACGCAGCAGGGCGCGGAACTCCGGCGTGGCCACTCCGCGCGCGATGGTCTCGTCGCTGACGCCAAAGCGGCGCATGTCGGACTGTGGTAAATAGACGCGGTCCTTTGCGAAGTCCACACGCACGTCTTGCCAAAAGTTGGCGAGTTGCAGGGCCGAGCAGGTCAGGTCGGCGAGCCGGAAGTTTTCGTCACTCACCTCGCCGCAGGCATAGAGCACCAGCCGGCCCACGGGATTGGCCGAGTAACGGCAGTAGCCCAGCACCTCGTCCATGGTGGCGTAGCGCGTGACCGTTTGATCCTGGCGGAAGGCGACGAGCAGATCGGCGAACGGCTCCTTGGGAATGTTGCAGGCGCGAATGGTCTCGGCCAGCGCCACAAAGACCGGATGGCGCGCCCGGCCCTCGTAGCAGGCATCGAGCTCGCGCCCCCACAGATCCAGAAGCGCGAGGGCCACGGAGCGGTCGCCCACCTCATCGCCGAGGTCGTCGGAGATGCGGCAGTAGGCGTAGATGGAATGAAAGTGCGGCCGCAGGGGTTTGGGCAGGAACCATGTGGCGACGTGGAAGTTTTCATAGTGCGACTCGGCCAATTGCCGGCAGTAGGCGCGGGCCTCGTCGAGCGTGGGCGCCACCTCGGGAATGCGATAGCCGACGGGGAGCGCAGCCCATCCGCGGGCAAGCAACTCATCGGTCGTCGGCTGGGCGGTGGTGGTCATGAGCGAAACCTACATCTATTTTGCGCTATTCGGAAGAGATGTGTTGAGTGGAACGCGCGAGTTTGGGTTCGTGGTATCACACGTCCCAAAATCGGGAAGTGGGGCACCCAGGAGTGGTGCAGAAGCAGGCGGTCAGAGGCCTACGGAACGATGGCGGTTTTGATTTCGCTCTCGGTGGAGCGGTTCATCAACTTCTCAAAGACGCGGTTGAGCTCGTAAAGGTGCGCATGGCCGGTGATGAAGGCGCCGGCCTGGAAGCGTCCGCTGGCGATGAGCGCGAGGGCTTTGCGGCAGATGGCCGGGGTGTGATGGAAGGTGGCGCGGAGCGTGATATCGCTGTAGTGGATGCGGTTGGTGTCGAGCATGACGTGGGTGTTCTTGGCGCAGCCGCCGAAGAAGTTCACGGTGCCGCCCTTGCGCACCAGTTCCACCGCCTCCTGCCACGCCTCGGGTACGCCGACAGCCTCAATGGCGATATCGACGCCGCGGTCGTTGGGCGTGAAGGCGCGCGTCTCTTGGATGGCTTTGCGGATCGACGAGCTCTGCACCACGTGGGTCGCGCCCAGTTGACGCGCCGCCTCTACCTGGCCGTCATGCTTCACCAGGGCGATGGTCTCGTATCCCGCCAGTGCGGCCACATGCAACATCATGAGGCCGAGCGGCCCGCCGCCAATCACGGCGATGATGTCGCCCTTGCGGGGCCGCGAATCCTCGAATCCATGCACGGCGCAGGCCAGCGGCTCAGCAAGCGCCGCGTGCTCCAGCGGCACATTTTCCGGCACAAGGATGGTGTTCTTGGCCACGATGCGCTCAGGAATGCGAATAAACTCGGCATAGGCGCCGTTGTTGAAGAGCAGATCGTCGCAGAGATTTTCCTGGTCGTGGGAGCAGAAATAACATTTGCCGCAGGGCGCGGAGTTGAGCGCCACCACGCGGTCGCCGGGTGCGTAATCTGTGACGCCATCGCCGGCTTCGACCACAGTCCCCGCCATCTCGTGCCCGAAGAGCGCGGGGGGCACGATCATGCGCGCATGATAACCGCGGCGGAAAACCTTGAGGTCCGTTCCGCAGGTAAGCGCCGCGCCGATCTGGACAATCAGTTCGCCCGCCGCTGCCTTGGGAATAGGAACCTGCTCGATGCGGATATCTTCGCGGCCGTGGAGTACGGCGGCCTGCATGGTGCCGCGCCCGTGGAGCAGCGCGTGCTCGACGGTCCTGCGGCCCAGGCTGACGGCGGATTCGACCGTCCTGCGGCCTTTGACAACCACCGTCTCGACGGTATTCAGGCCGGCTTCGACGACCGTCTCGACGGTATCCAGGCCGCCCTCGACGACGTCCTCGACCTTCTTGCGGCCCTCTTCGACTACGGTTTCGACCGTTTTGCGGCCGCGGAGGATCGCGTCTTTCACCGTGCCTGCCATCGAATCCTCCTTACTCTGCGCCGGCCCCGGGCACAGGCTCCATCATAATCTTCATGGAACTTGGCCGGGGATTGGACGCGATTTCAATAGCCTCTACCGCCGCTTCAAGCGGAAAACGGTGCGAAATCAGCTGCGTCAGGTCGAAGCCGTTGCGGTAACCGCCGAACACGATGTCCGTCACTTCGTCCAGGATCGGGAACGAAGAAGAGTATGAGCCGAGGAGGGTCTTCTCGTCCACACAAACCGCAGCGGGGTCAAAAGCGGCCTCGCCGTGCTGGGTCTGGGCAAAGAGCATCACCTTTCCGCCGGGGCGCACCGCATCCATGGCGGTGCGGATGAGCGCGTTGCCGCCCACGGCCAGGATGACGGCATCGGCGCCACGCCCTTCGGTCTCGGCAAACACGCGTTCCACCACATTCTCAGTGCCCGCGTGGATGGGATTGGTGAGCCCGAAGCGCGCGGCAATGGCGTGGCGCTCGGCAAAAAGGTCGGAGGTGAGCACGCGGGCGCCGGTGCGCGCTGCGAGCGCGGCGTGCATCAGGCCAATGGGGCCCTGGCCGATCACCAGCACCGTATCGTCGGCGACGAGATTGAGCATTTTGACGCCTTTCAGTACCGTATTGAGCGGCTCAACGAACGCCGCCTGCTCAAAGGGCACACCGTCGGGGATGTGTACCACGCCGCGGTTGGCCACCACGAAGTCCATGACGCGAATGTACTCGGCAAAGCCGCCGCCTGATGGCTCAAACCCCGCGGTGGCGCCGGTTTTCTTGTAGAGCGGGCACTGCGCAGGCGTGTTCTTGCGGCAGTAGTAGCATGTGCCGCAGGGAACGTGATGGAAGCTCATCACGCGATCGCCCACGGCAAATTTGGTGACGCCTGCGCCGACCGCGGCTACCACTCCGGCCATTTCGTGACCGAAGATGCGCGGCGCCGAGTGCGAGCCCATGTGGATTTTCTTGAGATCCGTACCGCAGATGCCGCAGGTGGCGATCTTGATCAGCAGTTCGCCCGGCCCAATGCGCGGAACAGGGACGGTTTCCAGGCGCATGTCGTTGATGCTGCGATAGACCACGGCGCGCATGACAGAGGGGACTTTTTCGTCGAGTCGCAACTTGGGGTTGGAGATTTGAGTAGCCATTCTGTTTTTCTTGTGTGACCTCATTCATCGAGAGATTGCTCATCGAGAAAAGCGCGGAGCGACTCCACGATGCTTTGGGAAGCCCGTCTACTATTTTCGCCCATCCGGAGGAGTGCGGGCCAGTACCAGGGCCGTACCAGGCTCAAAAGAGCAAATGGAATCAGCCGGAAGCGCCCGTCGGAGGTAAGAAACGGGTTGAAATCCGGCAAGCGATCGTTGAAGCCGTCGCTCACGCCCTTGATGCAGTAAAACGGAATCTCGCGCATGGCGGCGAGGCGCGCGATGGCCGCCGCCTCCATGTCGACGAGGGCAGCGTCGTAGGTCGAGGCGAGGCGGCGCTTCTCAGCGTGGCTGGCGACTTTGGGGGTGGTGACGAGCCAGAGATCCCCGGCGCCCGCATCGCAGTGGAAGCGCTCGCCGGTGCGCACGTCGATGACGCCGGCCACATTGTGCGCCGAGCCCGAGCCGATTTCGGCGCGCAACGCTCCCGCCCAGCCGATGGAAAACACCAGATCGATGGGTCCGCCGTCTTCAATGGCGGCGAAGGCGCGGGTCGCGGCCGCCTGACCGGCTCCGGCGCAGGCGGCGATCCACTCATCTTCTTCGTTGCGCTGCGCCCAGAAGTGGATGCCCTTGCGGGTCGAGTGCGGCCAGCCGCCGACGAGCTGCTTGAGCTCGCCGGGCATGGCGGCGATGATGGCGGTGCGGGTCATGCGTATCTACCCGGCGCGTGTTGCTCAATGATCTTCAGTAACCGCGAGCGGTGGCATCGCGACTCGTCCGCACAGAAGCAGCCAATGCTGATGGGCGTGCGCGCGGCCACCTGGGCGACAAACTCGACGGTCTGGCGCGATTCCGCGTTGCTCAGGAGCTCCCTTTCATAACGATCAAAGAAGGCCTTGCGGCGCGCCGGGATTTCGAAATCGTATTTCTTGAGCTCGCCGAGAAGTTTGGCGCTGGGTGCGAGAGCCGGCAGCCAGACGTCGAAGTAGCCGTCGGCAACCCAGCGGTTCTTGGGCACGCCGCGCGGCGGGCGACGGGTTGCGCCGATGCGCAGGCCCTGGCCGGGCTGAGCGGGTGTGCCGATCTGGAAGGTGGCTAGGTGAAGTTGCTTGGACATGACGGCCTCGGGTTTCATTGTAGGGCGAGGAGGGTGCGGGTCTACCACCCCGGTCTGGAGACTCGCACGACAGCCGGTCAGGAGACCGGCGGTACAAGTTCTCCTGGTGCGTAGCCGTTGGCGCGGAACCAGTCGATGGCGGCGCGCATAGCGGGATAGACGGGAAGAATGCGGAAGCCGAGCTCGGCCTGCGCGTGGGCGCTCGAGGCGTACATCTTCTTGCGGCCCATGCGGACTTCTTCGCGTGTGGCGCGCGGCTCCTTGCCGCGGATGCGGCCCGTGATCCACTCCTCAAAGAACGCGTAGGTGGCGGCAACGACAAAGGGAATCTTGACCGTGGGCGAGGGGATGCCGGTAATCGCCGACATTTTGTCGAGGATCTGCTTGAGGGTGAGGTTCTCGCCGCCTAATATGTAACGCCGGCCGGGAGTGCCTTTGGTCAGGGCCAGCATGTGCGCGCGAGCGACTTCTGTGACGTCGACGAGATTCAGTCCCGTGTCGACATACGCGGGAAATTTCCGGTTGAGAAAGTCGACGAAGACGCGGCCGGTGGGCGTGGGCTTGCGATCGTTGGGGCCGATGGGGGTGGTGGGGTTGAGGATGATGACCTGCTGACCGGACTGCGCGGCCTTGATCGCTTCCAACTCAGCGAGAAACTTGGAGCGCTTGTAGTGGCCGACCATGTCGCTGAGCGAAACCGGAGTGTCTTCATTGATGACGATGCCGTCGGCGCGGAAGTGCATGGTGGCGACGCTCGAGGTGTAGACGAAGCGCTTGACGCCGGCTTCGCGGGCCATGCGCAGCAGCTCGCGCGTGCCGTCGACGTTGGCGCGGTACATGGCCGCTGGATCGGGAATCCAGAGGCGGTAATCGGCGGCGACGTGGACGACGGCGTCAATGCCTGCGATGGCGCTCTTCAGGCCCTCGGGCTCTAACAGATCGCCGACCACAGTTTCGCCGGAGATGCCTTCAAGATTAGCGAGATTGCTGGATTTGCGCGTGAGAAGGCGCAGGTTGGCGCCTTGGGCGGCCAAGGCTTTGGCTACGTGATGGCCGACAAAACCGGTGGCGCCTGTGACGAAGACTTTCATCGGAAAAGACGTGACTTCATTCTAAACCGCATAGGGTTTGCGAACCTTGCGATACGGAATGTCGCAAAATCGTTCGATTCTTTTCCTTGAGACCCTCAGGCTCCCCAGAAAGTAACAGATTTTTCGGATTTTCCCGCCCCATACCCACTCGGGGTATGGTATATATACAAAAGCGGCATTTTTCTGCCTGGCAGAAGACGCCGTGACGGAGTTTATGAGAACCGAAACTGCGTTTGAGCCTGCACGATGCTTTCGACCCACCGCGCCGACAGGGGCACGGCGGGAAAGTGGATGCAGGAGCGCTCTCCTGCGCTGTCTGGGTGAGGCGCGCGATTAGCCGTCGGCTTATCGCCTGCTCACTTCTCACAGTGCGCGACCCTGTTCGAGTGAGTGAGCAGAAACCACCTGGAACTCTGAATTAACGGGCGGCTCTACCCACCCCTCCTTAGACCAAAAAATCTGGCCAACTTGTGCTTCGGGCACTCGCCAGGCACCCTTGCGGGCGCCGGCATGCATGCCCGGAAGGCATCTGTGCGCCGGAAGGAGGACGCCATGACCGAAATCATTCTCACTTTTCCTGTTCGCCGCACAGCGGTCTTGATCTGTGTCTGGTACGAGACCGGGAATCCGGCTCGCCCGCTGGCTTGCAGGTGGATTGCACAAGAGCCCGCAGACGCGGGCTCGCGATCGGCCTTGGCAGTGGATCCGCTGGTTCGCCGTATCTGTGCCTGAACTTCGACCAGATCAAAAGGGGTCAGAATCGTGAATTTTTTCTCTCGGCTTTATTACCGGTATAAGAAGTTCTGGAAGATGATCCGGCTGTTCATGATCATCGCCGGGCCGGGCATCATCGTGATGGTTGCCGACAACGACGCCGGCGGCATTACGACCTATACGGTGACCGGGGCTCAATACAGCTTTCATCTGATCTGGTTTCTCATCCTGCTGGGACCGGTGGCGTACTACGTCCAGGAGATGACGGTGCGTCTGGGCGCGGTGACAAAGCGCGGCCACGCCGAAGCCATCTTCCACTCCTTTGGGTCGTTCTGGGGATGGTTTTCCCTTCTCGATCTGGTGCTTGTGGACTGGCTGACGATGATCACGGAGTTCATCGGAATGACCGCCGCGCTCAGCATCTTCGGCGTGCCGCCGATCATTACAGTCATTGGCGCCTGCACTGTCATGGGAGCCATGGTCTTGCAGGGCCGTTATTGGACCTGGGAGAAGATCGCGCTCGGCTTCTGCGTGCTGAATCTGATCTACATTCCCGCAGCGTTCATGATCAATCCCCCCATAGATAAGATCATCCGTGGCAGCTTCATTCCGCACCTGCCCCCGGGGGGATTCACGAATGACCTGTTCTTTCTGATCATGGCCAACATCGGCACTACGATTGCCCCGTGGATGATCTTCTTCCAGCAAAGTGCCGTGGTGGACAAGGGCATGCAGGAAAAAGACATGACCTGGGGCAAGATTGACACCGCCATCGGCTCGCTGTTGACTGTGGTTGTGGCCGCGTTTTGCATCATTCTGACCGCCACCTTGATCCCGGGGCTGCCCATCAGCGACGCCGCCACTGCGGCGCACCTGTTCATGGGGATCAACAAGTACGTCGGAGCTCTCCTCGCAATTGGACTCTTCGACGCAGGCTTGCTCGGCGCGATCTGCATCTCTCTGGCGAGTTCCTGGGCGTTTGGCGAGGTGTTTGGCTGGGCTCACTCACTGAATCAGAACGTGAAGCAGGCGCCATGGTTTTACGCCTACTATTTCTTCACTCTCGTTTTCGCGGGAACGGTAGTGCTCATTCCCGGCGCGCCGTTGGTGTTGATCACGTTGTTCGTACAGGTGATTGCAGTCACGTTGCTGCCGGCTGCGCTTGTGTTCCTCATTATCTTGCTCAATGACGAAGAGACCATGGGCAAGTACAAGAACAACTGGCATCAGAACTTCGCCAACATCAGCATCGTCGTGCTGATCATTATTGTGTCAACTTTGTACGGCATCAGCGCAGTTTTCCCAAACATCCTCAAGTAGGAGAAGGCGGACAAAATGATTTCGGAATTCTTTCGAAGCGCGTGGGAGACAGTGCGGGACATCAATCGCAAATACAAAAAGCCTCACATCAAGATGACCCCGGCGGTCTTGTTCTCGCTCGGATTGCTTCGATTCTACTTGCTTTTCCTTGTCGGTCTCTTGGTGTGGAAATTCTTCTCAGTGTTGCACAAGTAGAGGTGTGTGGTGAATCAGATGATCGCAACTCCAGGTATTGCGGAAGAGGTACTCTTCCTGTCGGAGATTCTGGGCGCGCGGGTGATATGCAACGGGCGCAAGCTGGGCAGGCTTGAGGATGTGATTGCCGTCGATCAGGGCAAGATCGCTGAGATCACACAATTGCAGATCAAACCTCCGTTCGGGGACCCGGCCATGCTCATCCCCTATGCGGCCGTGCGATCTCTGAGCAGCCGCGAGGTGATCCTTGATTTGGCCGATCCGAAAAGCTGCGTGCGCGAGCCTGCGCCGGAAGAGATCCTGGTCAGCGACTATTTGTTCGACAAGAAGGTGCTCGACATCGAAGACCGCGAAGTCGAGGTCGTCTACGACATCCGGCTGCTGAAGAGGAGCGGCAAACTCTACGTGACCGACGTGGATATCAGCCGCCACGGTCTGCTGCGGCGCCTGGGGATGACGACCCTCGCAAAAACCCTGTATGCACGAGCCGGCGAAGAGAAGAAGCGGCTGATTCCATGGTCGTACGTGCAGGCGCTGGGGCCGCATCTCGGGTCGCTGCAGGGCGAGCTCAAGCTGAACATCCTCAAAGAGGCGCTCTCGGAGATTCACCCGGCCGATCTGGCAGACATTGTAGAGGAGCTGGACAGCGAGCAGCGCGTCACCCTGCTCGAGGAACTCGAGCCTTCTCTGGCTTCCGACACGTTGGAAGAGATCGACCCGGCGGTGCAGCGCGACATCGTGTTTTCGCTGAAAAAAGAACGGGTGGCGCAGTTGATCGGCGAAATGACACCCGGCCAAGCCGCGGATATCGTGTCGGTGCTGCCCGCCGACGAGCAGCGAAGGATCGCCAGGCTGCTCGACACGAAGCTGGTCGACAAGATCAGGGAGATTGTCGACAAGCAGGAAGCCAACATCCTGAACTTTACCACGGCGAAGTTTCTGAAATGCCGCGGCGAGATGACCGCCGACGACACGCTCAGGCTCTTCCGCAAGAATGCACGCGGCATGGACGTGGTCATGTATTTCTACATCGTGGATGAGAGTGGCAAGCTTCTCGGCGTGCTCGACATCAAGGAGCTGCTGGTTGCCGAGCCGGCGAGCAAACTGAAAGACCTGATGATCGAGAACATCATCAGCCTCAAGAGCGATTCCACGATGAAAGAGGCGGCAGCGGCGTTTATTCGTTACGGATTCAGGGCGCTGCCGGTGGTGGATGACAACGACGTGATTCAGGGTGTGGTTCCCTACCGCGACGTGATGAACCTGAAACACCGCATGTTGGATTGATAGGAGAGAGCTCGACAGGAGGTGCATCGATGAGACGAGGACACCGCGAGCACATGCGACAGATCGCGTTCCCCCTGCTTTATATCCTCTGAACGTTTTTGCTTGTTCTTTGGATGATGCATGGACGGTGACGCCATTGTCGTTCGACAGGGATCGGTGACGGCGATTGCACAGCAGGGCGCGGGCCAAGCTGCTGGTCTGATCGGAAATCATTCAGTCGCCCCTACGGGGCTTGGCGGCATTTATTGAATGCTTTCTCCGAATTCAGTTCTGTGAATTGATGTCGAGGCTCTCGGTCACATGCACGGGGACGGGCATGCCATCCTTTAGCGCCGGTGTACGGCGAATGTTTTGGATCATTTTGGCGGCAATTGGAAGCAGGTTGGGGTTCGTCGATACTAAGACCTTCTCGATATGACCAAGGCCGTGTTCATCCACGAGCTCACCAAAGGAAAAGAATCCCGACATGCCCTTTGCGTCGAGCATCTGGTGTGCAAGTGTTTTCGGTGTGGTAAAGCCAGGCCCGGGGGTTTCAGCGTCGGCCAGCGCATCGGCCGGCATCGGAATCGGAGCCAGATTGGCGTCGACCGGGGCGTGGCGCCAGTCTATGAACCTCTCGGCCTCCAGAGAGCGAAGCCGAACCAATTCATTTGTGGTTCCTGGCTTCTGCTCGATGCACACTTGAAGATGCATCTCTACATCGAGGCCAACTGCGACCGGAGAGCCATTCAAGATTGCAGGCTGAAACTTGCTGTCCAGCAGGATCTGGAGCGCAAGCAGGTCAATCTGATTAGCGAGCGCATGCTTGAACACGACGTTCCTGGGCCGACCTTCGGCGTCGACGATGAAGGAAAGGGTGACTGATCCGGAGTCCTTCGTGCCCTTGCATTCACTCGAGAGAGGCGGTGTCTCGCCAGGAATGAGAACCGGCTCAACGAGCCCTGCTATATTGTCGTAGAGTTTAACGTGCTGCGGCTGGGGGAGATTCGAAACACGAGTCTCCGGAAATCGTGGCAGGTTTCGCAATGCGGCCGGAGGTTGTTCCGGGTTCGCTTTGACCGCTACCAAGATGACCGCAACAAGTAAACACTTGAAGACCCACATACACGAGCGCATATCGAGAAGATGAGAATCTGAGATCCGATTCTACTCCAATGCGTCGGGGTGCAAGGCGATGTTCTTCTCGCCGGCGGCTTTCTTTTCGTTCCAGGCCTTCACCCAGTCTTCCCAGTGCTTGCCGGCGGCGCGGTCTTTGCCGGTGAATTCGATGCGGGCAATGTCGGCGTAGGAAAGCTTGCGCTTGTCCGGCGCGCTGGGCGTGAAGTATTGCACCCAGGATTCGGCGAGCGTCAAGCCGGTGGAGCGATTGAAGATGTAGGCTTCAATTCTTTCGCCGGATTTGAGCGTGAGCGTGACGTCGCCGCGATAATCGAAGGCCTTTTCGAGAGCGGCCTTCAGATCTTCGTCGCCGGCGAGCGTGGGAACCCAGCCCTCGAGCGCTTCGTGCTCAGATCCGGGAGCGAGTTCGAGGGATTCAATCTGTTCGCGAGTGTATTTCTGGACTTCGGCGGTCATGGATCCTCATAGCGGAGCTAGCGGGGCTAGCGGAGTTAGCGGAGCCAGCGAGTCAGCAAGTCGGCCGGTTTCCCATGCCCCCATAAGCGAGGGACATGGGGCACCCGATCTCTAGTGTTGCAGGTTGGCCAGTTCGCGCTCTGGTTCCGTGATCTGCACCAGCGATGACGGGCCGGTAGGCATGGGTTCGTTGAGCAGGTCGAGCGCGTGCTTGTCAGGGTAGAGCGAGAAGCTGCCGCGCACCATGCCAATAAAGCCCTTGAGCGAGCCGAAACCGTCGAGGACGGCGGTGGGCTCGTAGCCGCAACTGACCATGCAGTTGGCGCACTTGGGATTGCCGGAGCCGACGCCGTATTCTTCCCATTTGGTGGTTTCCATCAGCTCCTGGAAAGTGTCGGCGAAACCATCCTGGAGCAGATAGCAGGGGCGCTGCCAGCCGAAGATGTTGAAGGCGGGCGAGCCCCAGGGCGTGCAATCGTAGTTGCGGTCGCCCATGAGGAACTCGAGGAAGAGGGGCGACATGTTGAACTTCCAGGACTTCTTGCGGTTGGAGAGGATGGCGCGGAAAAGGCGGCGCACGCGGGCGCGGCCCATGAAGCGATTCTGATCGGGCGCCTTGTCGTAGCTGTAGCCGGGCGAGACGACGATGCCTTCGACGCCGATAGACATCATCTCGTCGAAGTGGGCGCGGACGTGGTTGGGATCGGTGCCGTCGAAGAAGGTGGCGTTGGGTGTGACGCGGAAGCCGCGCCTGACGGCCTCCTTGATGCCTTCTACCGCGAGATCCCAGCCGCCCTCGCGGCACACGGAGAAGTCGTGTTCTTCGCGCTGGCCGTCGAGATGCACGGAGAAGGTGAGGTACTTGGAGGGCGTGAACTCGGGCAGACGGCGCTTGAGTTCGAGCGCGTTGGTGCACAGGTAGACGTACTTCTTGCGCGCCACGAGGCCGTTGACGATCTCCACGATCTGAGGATGCAGCAGCGGCTCGCCACCGGGGATGGAAACCATGGGCGCGCCGCATTCTTCCGCGGCGGCGAAGCATTGCTCCGGCGTGAGTTGCTTTTTGAGGATGTGCGGCGGATACTGCACCTTGCCGCAGCCGGCACAGGCCAGGTTGCAGCGGAACAGCGGCTCCAGCATGAGCACGAGCGGATAGCGCTTGCGGCCCTGGAGTCGGTTTTTGAGGACGTATGTCGCCACCGTCCACATCTGAGAGATTGGAACTGCCATATTCGGGTAAACCCTCCGTTGTAGCCTCTAGCTCTTAGCTTCTTTCAGCCCCGTCACAGCCGCCCCCTCGCCTCGATGAGCTAGAAGCCAAGAAGCTAACAGCTAGAAGCTGGTCGTACGTTCCATGGCCCGCTTATAGGTTGTAAGCGCCATCAGCGGAAAGTACTGGCGATACATGGTGTAAGCCAAATAGAACACCTTGGGGAATCCGGTGCCAGTAATGATGGACTGGCGCGTGGGCCCATCGCCCATGGCCTCGTCCCAGCTTCCGTCTTCGCGTTGCCGCTCGAGCAACCAGCGCACGCCTTTGGCGATGGAATCGGAGCGGTCGTCGCCGGCAGCAAGCAACGCCATCATCGCCCACGCCGTCTGCGAGGGAGTGCTGATGCCAATGCCGCGCGTGTCGGGCTGATCGTACGTACCGCAACTCTCGCCCCATCCGCCATCGGCATTCTGTACCATGCGAATCCACTCCGCAGCCTGCTGCACCTGCGGCTCCAGATGATCCACGCCAATGGCGTCGAGCCCGCGCAGCACCAGGAAGGTGCCGTAGATGTAGTTGACGCCCCAGCGGCCGAACCAGCTTCCATCGGGCTCCTGCTCCCTGAAGATGAAGTCGATGGCCCGCTGCACCCGCTTGTCTTCGCGGGTGTAGCCGTAGACGGCCAGGGTTTCCAGCATGCGCCCCGTGATGTCGACCGTTGGCGGATCGAGCATGGCGTTGTGATCGGCGAAGGGGATGTACTGGAAGATCATCTTGGTGTTGTCTTTGTCGAAGCTGCCCCAGCCGCCGTTCTTGCACTGCATGGCGAACTCCCAGGCAAGAGCGCGTTGCGCCACCTGGTGCTGGTAGCGCTCGCGGGGGTTGTCGACTTTACTCAATGCCAGCAGAACCTGCGCCGTATCATCGGTATCCGGATAAAACTCATTGTTGAACTCGAAGTACCAGCCGCCCGGTTCGGTATTGCGCACCTTCACGGCCCAGTCGCCCTTATGGCGGACCTCTTTGGCCAGCATCCAGTCCGCAGCCTTGAGCATGCGCGGATCGTTGCGCGGCACACCGGCTTCGCCGAGCACGTAGACGGCCTGTGCCGTATCCCACACCGGGCTCATGCACGGCGTCATACGGAAGGTCGGCTCGGGCATCTCTGGGGTTGGCGGTTGCTCGATGCCTAGTTTCTCGAATTCGTCGCGCGCGCGGATCACTTGGGGATCGTCTTCGGAGTAACCCAGGCAACGTAGCGCAATGATCGCGTTCAGCATAGCCGGATAAATCGCGCCCAGGCCGTCGGTCATCTCCAGCCGCTCGAGCATCCACTTCTCGGCGCGCTTCAACGCCAGCTTGCGCAGGGGGCGAATGTGCACGGCCTCGAACCAGTGCGTCAAGCGGTCGAGAGCGAGGAAGAAGTTGCGCCAGGAGAAGAGGTGCTTGCGATCGACGCGCAGACGCAGAATGGAGTTGGCGCGCCCGCCTACGAAGAGCTCGTCAATGCCCTGCTCCGGCGGAATTTTCTTGAATGGCTTTTTGGCGTACATGATGGCCAGCGGGACGATGATGGACCGCGACCACGACGAGATTTCGTAGATATTGAAGTAGAACCACCTGGGAAAGAGGACAATCTCCGGAGGAATGGCGGGGACAGCATCGTAGTCGTACTGGCCCAGCGAACAGAGATACATCTTGGTGAAGGTGTTGCAGGCCACGACGCCGCCGTGCGCCAGAACCCACTCGCGGCACTTGACGAGGCGGGGATCTTCGGCTGCGATTCCCATGATCTTTGCGGAAAAGTAGCACTTGACCGAGAGCGAGATGTTGCCCGGCCCACCCGGATAAATGCTCCAGCTTCCATCTTCGTTCTGGTAGCGCATCATCTCAGCGAGGGCGCGTTTGAGCCGGCCGGGATCGCCACTTTCGAGCAGCGTATGCAGTTGGATGTAGTCGGCCTCGAGCATCGCGTCGGCCTCGAGTTCACCGCACCAGTAGCCGTCAGGATGCTGCAGGCCAAGCAGAAAATCGCGCGCGTGGACGATCGCCGAATCCACGTCGGCGATGTCCGCGTCAATACGTCCGAATCTGGGCTGGACGAAACTGGGCGCCGCGGTTTGTGTCTTCTGCTGCTCTGGAATCATGCGGATTGAAACGCCTCGAATTTCTGGGGAAAGCGTATCTGCCTTCAAAAAACTTCCACCCCGTGGCGCGCTCAGGTGCCGCGTGCCAGTTCTCGCGATCGAGTTTTAGCTGACGGCGATGGATCCGGATCCGCTGGCGCTGCCAATGGCCTGCACAATCTCGGGGGGCAGGCCGAAGCGCACATTTTCCGGCATCACCTCAACCTCTTCGACGTTTTCAAAACCATTTTGACGCAGATAATTCACCACGTCCTCGACCAGCACCTCCGGAGCCGAAGCGCCGGCGGTAACGGCAACCGTGTCCACGCCGGTGAGCCACGCAGGATGGATGGCCTGAGAGTTATCAATGAGGTACCCAATGGTGCCCAGGTTGCGGGAGACTTCAACTAGGCGGTTGGAATTCGAGCTGTTCGTCGAGCCCACAACGAGTACTAACCCCGCATTGTGCGCTACGTTGCGCACGGCAACCTGACGGTTCTCGGTGGCGTAGCAAATATCCTGCGAGTGGGGACCGACGATGTGCGGAAACTTGAGCTTGAGAGCGTGGATGATGTCGCGCGCCTCATCGAGGCTGAGCGTGGTCTGGGTCAGGTAGGCCACCCGATCGGGGTTGGGAAGCTCAAGGGCCTCCACCTCAGCAACGTTTGAAACCACATGGGTTACGTCCGGCGCCTCGCCCAGCGTGCCCTCAATCTCGTCGTGGTCGCGGTGGCCGATGAGCACAAGCGAGTACCCCTGCTTGGCAAATTTGACGGCCTCAAAGTGCACCTTGGTGACAAGCGGGCAGGTGGCGTCGATGACCTTGAGGTTGCGGCCCTTGCTGCGCTCGCGCACCGCCGGCGAAACGCCGTGGGCCGAGTAAATGACGCGCTGGCCGTCGGGCACGTCGTCGATTTCGTGGACAAAGATCGCGCCTTTTTCCGCTAACTCATTCACAACATAACGGTTATGCACAATCTCGCGGCGCACATAGATAGGAGCACCGAAGGTCTCAAGCGCAATCTTCACAATGTCGATGGCGCGCACCACGCCGGCGCAAAAACCACGTGGTTTGAGCAACAACACCCTCTTCTTGCTGGGGGAAGTCCCGGCGGATCCGTGATGGGGAATGGAATCGAGCACAGTTATCGTCACACCATTCAGTATACCAACGGGCGAGTTGAAGCGATAGGAGGGAAATGGCGCTGCCGCACGATTCGCGTCACGCAGCCTCACCCAGCAAATCCGCCGCTACCTTGGGGTTGCGGGCAATGATCGTGAGATAGGCGCGCGGTGGTCATAGTAGCTCTGTAAACAGGTTTGCCAGGCGGCATACTTTGCTATGAAAAGAATTCTGCTCGGACTCGTGCTCATCTTCTGTCTCGCAGTACCCTATGCGGCACAGGCGCAGATCGTCGTGGTAGTACACCACCGCCATCACCACCATCATCATCACCCCCGCCTCCAAATCAACCAGTAGTTGGTTGAGAATCCCGCTGTCCCACCCTTGCCGTGATCGTTTTCCTCGCGAAGAAACTTCAAGGATGGGGCGCCCGATTTCACTTCGTAGTGGATGAGGCCCTTTTTCAATCGACGTCAAGGGATGCCTGCCCACAATTGTTCCCCGTAGCTTGGCAACAAGTGGCGCTGTGGTACAATTTGATTGAGGTTAATCAACGTTCATCAATGGCTACCGTCAATCGCCTTCCCATCACGAAAGCGCGCATCAATCTGGGCCAGATTGCCCGGCGAGCACATAACAGCAAGGAGTATTTCATCCTGGAGAAGGATGGTATTCCCGTGATCGGCATCATGGCGGCCGATGAGATGGAAGATTATCTTGAGTTGCGCGACCAGAGGGTCAAGGCGTCCATCGCGGCAAGCGCGAGGGACCGCGCTGCCGGCAAAACGCGGCCCGCTGCGAAAGTGTTGGCTGAGCTGAAGCGGAGTGCCGTGAGAAAGACAGCATAGTTCGAGGGCGATCACGTTCAAGCGACTGCGGACTCAACCGGTCGCAGGCTCACCTGCACGTCGACTCGCGTGCCGAGACGGTTGAGAGTCGACATCAGGCGGTCGAGAGTAAAGCGGCGAAGGTCGGCGTTGCGGATACGGGAGAAATCGGCCGCGGCGATACCGGTCAGCGCGTAGGCGGCACGGACGCTGAGACCCTTCCGGTCCAGCATCTTCACGATTTCCGCCGCCAGAATAGCTTTCAATTGCTCGACATCGGGGCTGGCATGGCCCAGGTCGCGGAAGACGTTGCCGCTGCCATGGACAAGTTCGATCTTTTCTCGTTTCATTCCAGCATCTCCTTCAGCATCTTCAACCGGCTCGCAATCAGCTCCACTTCGTGGCGCGGAGTTTTGATTCCCTGCGTCGATTTCTTCTGGAACGCATGAAGGACCCAGATTTCTTCACCGATCTGCACGGCATACACAGCCCGATATGCGTTTCCACGGAAGGGCAATGCAATCTCGAATAAGCCGGAGCCAAGGCCTTTGAACGGCTTGGCAATGTCGGCTTTAGCGCCCTCCGCAGCCATTGTTAATGCAGCCAAACAACGTGCTTGAGCTTCGATCGGAAATTTGTCGAAGTCGTTCTTAGCAGACTTAATCCATGAAATAGGCCTGGTCGCGCGAGCCATAGCAGTCTCCTTCAAATCCTCTAGACCTACCCCTCGAGAGGGGTGCTATTGGGCGCTGCTTCATTTCACGCAATGGACTCAAACTCCCTTGCGGCCTATTTGGCACGGAACCATAACAGATCCATATTAATTTACTGTAGTCATATTTGACAACAACTGTCAAGGTTAGGGTTGAATTGGGATCCCACATCATGGACGTCGATTTCGGAGCCCTCTTTTCCTCAATTGGGTGGAATTTCAACCGGGCTTTGGGTGCGATACCCAAAGTGCTCCCCCGATAGAATCAATCTAGCCATGTCCGAATTTACCCACCTGCATCTGCATACCGAGTATTCCCTGCTGGACGGCGCGTGCGACGTGTATAAGCTTGTGGACCGCGTTGCTGCGCTGGGCCAGAAGTCCGTGGCCATGACCGACCACGGCAACATCTATGGCGCGGTGCACTTTTTTGAGGCAGCGAAGGCCAAGGGCATCAAGCCCATTCTGGGCTGCGAGCTCTACGTGTGCAAGGCGGAGGACCATCGCGCGGAGACGCCGAACGACCAGTACAACCACCTGCTGGTGCTGGCGGAAAACGAGGAAGGCTACCGGAACCTGATTCGGCTCACGTCGGAGGCGAGCCTGCACGGCTTTTACCGGCGGCCGCGCGTGAGCAAAAAGTATCTCGCGGAAAACTGCAAGGGATTGATCGGCACCTCCGGCTGCCTGAGCGGCGAGCTGTGCGAGGCGCTGGAGAAAAGCGACTATGCGGAGGCCGTTCGGGTCGCGCAACAATACCAAGATATCTTCGGCAAGGGAAATTTCTTTCTGGAAGTTCAGGACCAGGGCCTGGAAGCGGAGAAAAACATCCGCGCTGACCTGTTTCGCCTGGAGCGCGAGCTGGGCATTCCACTGGTGGCGACGAACGACTCGCACTACCTGTGCGGCGAGGACTCGCACGCGCACGACGTGATGTTGTGCGTGCAAACCGGCGCTAAGATTCACGAGGCCAACCGCTTCAAATTCGACAGCGACCAGTTTTTTGTGAAGAGCGCAGACGAAATGGCCCACCTCTTCAAGGACGCGCCCGCGGTCGTCCAGCGCACCATGGAGATTGCCGAGCGCTGCAACCTGAAATTGCAGAAAGTGGACAATCCCTTCCCCGAATTTGCGGTGCCGCAGGGCCACAGCATCGACAGCTACTTCGAAGAGGTGTGCCGCGCGGGCTACAGGAAGCGCCTGGAAACCGCGATCCATCGGTTGGAAGCACGCGGCACACTGCGCGCGCCCCTGCATGAATATGAGGCGCGGCTGGAACACGAGATCGCGATCATCAAGCAGATGAAGTACGCCGGCTACTTCCTGATCGTGTGGGACTTTATCAAGTACGCGCGCGACAACGGCATTCCCGTGGGACCGGGGCGCGGCTCGGCGGCCGGGTCGCTGGTGGCCTACGCGATGGAGATCACCAACATCGATCCCCTGCAGAATGAGCTGCTGTTCGAGCGCTTTCTGAATCCGGAGCGCGTGTCGCTGCCCGATATCGACGTGGATTTCTGCATGAACGGGCGCGGCAAGGTGATCGAATACGTGACGGGCAAGTACGGTCGCGACCAGGTAGCGCAGATCATCACCTTCAATACCATGGCGGCCAAGGCTTCGATCAAGGATTGCGGGCGCGCGCTCGACATGCCCTACGGCGACGTGGACCGTATCGCCAAGCTGGTGCCCGCCACGCTGGGCATGACGCTCGACAAGGCGCTCGAAGAGTCGCCCGACCTGCGCAAGGCCTACGACAGCGACAAGCAGATTCGCGAGCTGATCGACACGGCGAAGAAGCTCGAAGGGCTAGTGCGCGGATCGGGCGTGCACGCGGCGGGCGTGGTGATCGCGCCGCGGCCCTTGACTGAGCTGGTGCCTGTGGCCAAGACCAAGAACGATGAAATCGTGACCGCGTACGACATGAAGGCCGTGGAAAAGATGGGCCTGTTGAAGATGGACTTCCTGGGCCTGACCACGCTGACCATCATCGACGATTGCGTGAAGCTCATCGAGCAGCATCGCGGCGAAAAGCTCGATATCGAGGCCCTTCCACCCAACGATCCTGAGACCTTCCAGAAGGTCTTTCATTCGGCGCTCACCTCGGGCGTTTTCCAGTTTGAGTCAGGCGGCATGCGCGACGTGCTGCGCCGCTACAAGCCCGATACCGTCGAAGACCTGACGGCTCTGAACGCGCTCTACCGGCCGGGCCCGATCCAGGGCGGCATGATCGACGACTTCATCGAGCGCAAGTGGGGCCGGCGCAAAGTGGAATACATGCTGCCCGAGCTCGAGCACATCCTGAAAGAGACGCTGGGCGTGATTGTTTACCAGGAACAGGTGATGCAAATCGCCAACGTGCTAGCGAGCTACAGCCTGGGCGAGGCCGACCTGCTGCGCCGCGCCATGGGCAAGAAGGATGCCGACGAGATGGCCAGGCAACGCGACCGGTTTGTGAACGGCGCGGTAGCAAACGGAGCCTCGAAGGACACGGCGGGCGACATTTTCGACCAGATGGACAAGTTCGCCGGTTACGGATTCAACAAGTCGCACTCGGCTGCCTACGCGCTGCTCGCCTACCAGACGGCGTATTTGAAGACGCACTATCCGGTCGAGTTCATGGCCGCGCTGCTCACGTCGGAAACCTCGAAGCCCGACAGCGTGGTGAAGTACATCGGCGAGTGCCGCGAGATGGGCATCGCCGTCGAGCCGCCGGACGTGCAGGTCTCTGGCGCGCAGTTCACGCCGCACGGAGAAGCCATCCGCTTCGGGCTGGCCGCGGTAAAGAACGTGGGCGGCAATGCCATCGAATCGATCCTGAAGGCACGCGCGGAAGTGGGCGGGCGCTTTAAGAACTTCTGGGAGTTCTGCGAGAAGGTGGATCTGCGCGTGATGAACAAGCGTGTGATCGAGTCGCTGATCAAGGCCGGCGCGCTCGATTCGCTGGGCACGCGCGGGCAGCTGAACAACGCCGTCGACAAGGCCATGGAGCGCGCGCAGAAGGTGCAACGCGACGCGGAACAAGGGCAGAGCGGATTGTTCGGCCTGTTTGACGAGACGCCCGCACGCGGCCGCGACGCCGACTCTCTGCCGCTGGCCCCCGATTGGGAAGAGAGCGTGCGGCTGGCGAACGAGAAGGAAGTGCTGGGATTCTTCGTCTCCGGCCATCCCCTCGACAAGTATGCCGAGAAGTTGCGCAACCTGACGGGCGTGATCACGACGGCCGAGGCGCTGGAACGCAAGCCGCCGGAGCGGCGCTGGGGTCAGCCCGACATGGCCGACGAGATCCAGGTGGCGGGCATCATCCATGGCCTGCGCGTGCAGAAGAGCCGCCGCGACCAGCGGCTGTATGCACAGGCCGCGCTCGAGGACGCGACCGGCAAGATCGAACTGATTTGCTTTGCGCGCGATTACGAGCGGCTTGCCGCACAGTTGAAGATGGAAGTGCCGGTGCTGGTGCGCGGCATGTTGATGGGCGATGAGGACGCCGCGCCCAAGATCGCCGTCAGTCAGGTACAAGCACTCGAAGAGGTGCAGGTGAAGCTGCCCACGGGCGTGCGCATCCGCATCAATCTCGACCGCGCCACGGAAGAGATGTTTGCCGCGCTCAAGAGCGCCGCCGATGCCGCACCGGGCCCCGGCAAAGTGATGCTGCAGCTTGAGAAAAAAGGTGAGTATGCCGTGGTTCTGGAGCCGGAAGGGATGAGCGTCGCCGCCGACCGCGGCTGGGTGGAGCGCGTGGAAGAGCTGGCCGGCAAGGGATCGGTGCAGGCGGTGGGGTAAAGGCAGGGACGAGGGATTAGGGATTAGAAGACGGACGGCGAGTAGAGACTGGTGCGATATAGAAAACTGGGCAACGGCCCGCTAGAAGTTTCGGAGCTGAGTTTCGGCACATGGCTCACGGTGGCGGGCGGTGTGGCGCGCGAACAGGCCATCCGCTGCATCCACGCGGCGCTCGACCACGGCATTACGCTTTTCGACACAGCCAATCAATATGGCGCGGGCGAAGCAGAGCGCGTGCTTGGCGAGGCGCTCAAAGGTTATCCGCGCGACCGCTATCTGATCGCCACCAAACTCTATTTCCCCGTGGGCGACGAGCCCGATCGCGGACTTTCTGCCGCGCAGATCGAAAAACAGCTGCACCGTTCACTGGAACGGCTGGGCGTAGACGCGATCGACCTCTACCAGTGCCATCGCTACGACCAAGCAACGCCGCTTGAGGAGACCATGATGGCGCTCGACCGCACGGTGCGCGCGGGAAAAGTACGCGCTATCGGCTTCAGCGAGTGGACCGCGGAGCAGATCGACGCTGCAGCGGCGATGGCGGGCGCACATGCGCTGGTTCCCTTCTCAGCGAGCCAGCCGCAGTATTCCATGCTGTGGCGCAAGCCGGAGGCCGCCGTCTTTTGCGCGTGCGCGCGCCATGGAATCGGCAACCTGGCCTTCTCGCCACTCGCGCATGGCGTGCTTACGGGCAAATACGCGCCGGGCGAACCGCCTCCGCCGGGAACGCGGGCCGCGAGCGAAGAGATGAATCAGTTCATGGAGACGGCCGGACGGCACTACCGGTCGGATTCTCTGCTCACTGCCGTTGCGCAGCTGAAACCTGTTGCGGCAGAGCTGGGACTGAGCATGGTGCAGATGGCACTGGCGTGGGTGCTGCGGCGGCCCGAATTAGCTTCGGCGATCATTGGCGCCTCGCGCCCCGAGCAGATCGCCGACAATGTGCGCGCCGTGGGCGTCACTCTGCCAGCCGAAGTGCTCGTACGTATCGACCGGGCGCTCGACGATGTTGTCGTCCTGTAAAGGCCGATTGCCGCGGAGCAGGTACGCTGCTGGCCAGAGTCACATCTGCTTTTCTTCCGGCGCTGCCAAGCAGAAGCCAAATCTAACCGAAAAGGAAACGCAGGTCTACCAACAAGCGGTCAGTGAAGATAGACGCGCTGCTCAACGTCTTGCATTTTCGACTCTGTTTCCGGAGGGGGTGCAATCGAACCCACCAGCACCCAGCGAGGAGGGGTAAAAGATATGGACATCGCCACAAACCATTGATTCCGATTGGCTTATGGCGGGGACGACGGGGCTCGAACCCGCGACCTCTGCCGTGACAGGGCAGCGCTCTAACCAAACTGAGCTACGTCCCCCAGAGAACTGGGGTGCCGGGAAATCGCGGCCTGCAAGACCTGCTTTTTCCGCGCCCCGAAGGGCTCTCCGCTTGGCGCCCGCTCCCAAATCCTGCCCGGAAAAGCGCGCGTTCACGCGGCGGCAACATCCTTGAGTGTATCAGAAACGCGGGCGATTTTGGTTGCGGCGGCTGCGGCACGCCGAGCAGGACGCGCAACGTGCCGCATGGGTAAAGCGATGGTTGATCTTCAGGCCGAAAGTGCCGATCTCGAGCCGCGCCCGGCGGGCATGTAGCCCATGTCCATCGAGATGCCGCGTACGCACTGCAGCAGATGATTGGCGATCGAGGGCAGCTTTTGCGCAGTCACGCGGAATGAGGGTCCCGACACGCTCACCGCCGCCACCGGCAGCCGCTGCGCATCCAGAACCGGCACGGCGATGCAGCGCAAACCCTCTTCGAGCTCCTCGTCGTCCACCGCGTAGCCGCGACGCCGCGTCTTTTCGAGCTCCACGCGCAGGGCCTCGGGCGTGGCGATGGTACGGGCCGTCATGCGCTCAAAGCGCACGCGGCGCAGGATCTCCGCTGCCCGCTCCGGCGGCAGAAACGCGAGGATGGCCTTGCCCACCGAGGTGCAGTGCACTGGATTGCTCGCTCCGATGCGCGTAATCATGCGCACCGAGCGGGTGGGCTCGATCTTGTCGATGTAGATGACGCGCGCCGCCTCCAGCAGGGCCAGGTGCGCGGTCTCCTCGGTTTCGGCAACCAAGCGCCTGAGGTGCGGCTGCGCGCGGTCGCGGAGGTCGTACTGCTCGATGGCGCGGTTGCCGAAGTCGAACAGGCGCAGGCCTAGGCGGAACTTGCCGTTCGCGGTCCGCTCCACCATGCGGTGCCGCTCCAGAACCATGAGGAAGCGGTGCGCGGTGCTCTTGTGTAACTGGAGTGAGGCGGCCACTTGCGCCAGGCCGAGCGGCGTTTCGCTCTCACCCAGCAGATCCAGTACGGCAAAGGCCCGGTCGAGGGCTTGAACTTTGTAGGTGCCTTGAGGGGCTGCGTCTCGCATGTTGATCCTTAGTTCCGTCTTTTGAGTCCACTCCTAGCTTCTCAAATGATGGGACGCGCGTCAACAGGTGAAACGCGGAGCCTCTATTTCTCCACCTCATCGTCCTCGACAACCGCATCGCCTTCGCCCGGCGCGAGAAACAGGTTGGCCTCGAGGCCGTGCTGGCGGGTGTAGAGGTCGTAGTACCGGCCGCCCATGGCAAACAGCTCGGCATGGTTGCCGCGCTCGACGACGCGGCCCTGCTCGACCACTAATATCTGATCGGCGCGGCGGATGGTAGACAAGCGGTGCGCGATGACGAATGTGGTCCGCCCGTGCATGAGCTCGGCAAGCCCGCTCTGAATCATGGCTTCGGATTCCGAGTCGAGCGAACTGGTGGCCTCGTCGAGAATCAGAATGCGCGGCGCGGCCAGCAGTGCGCGCGCGATCGAAAGCCGTTGCCGCTGGCCGCCCGAGAGCTTGACGCCGCGCTCGCCCACCACCGTGTCGTAGCCCTCGGGAAAGCGCTCGGCAAACTCGTCGACATTCGCGGTGCGGCAGGCAAAGAGAAACTGCTCCTCGGTCGCGTCGGGGCGCGAGAACATGATGTTTTCGCGAATCGTTCCGTCGAAGAGAAACGACTCCTGCAGCACCACGCCCAGTTGCGAGCGATAGGTATTCAGGTCCACGGTGGCGAGATCGATATCGTCCACCACTACGCGGCCCTGGGTCGGCGTATGGAACGCGCAGAGCAAACTGATCATCGTGGACTTGCCCGATCCCGAAGAACCCACCAGCGCGGTCACTGTGCCCGGTTCGGCCTTGAAGCTGATGCCGTGCAGCACGGGTTTTTCCGGCGTGTAAGAGAACTCCACGTTCTCAAACTGCACGCGGCCCTCGATCGGCGGCATCTTCACCGTGCGGCGCGGGCTCTGATTCTCTTCAAGCTCGGACATGATCTCGTGCGTGCGGTCGAGCCCTGCAAATGCCTCGGTCAATTGCGTGCCGATATTCACGATCTGGAAGACGGGCGCAATCATGAAGGCGAGAAACATGTTGTAGGCGAAGTAGTCGCCCACGGTCCACGAGCCGTGGAGCACATTGTGTCCGCCCAGCCACATGACGAGCGCGGAAACCAGTCCAAGCACCGTAGTGGACGCCGACGAAAGCACGCTGGTCATGGTGAGCGACTTCATCACGTTCTGCAAAAGGCGCTCCACGCCGCCGGCAAAGACTTTGGCTTCGCGATCTTCGGCGTGGTAGCCCTTGATGACGCGCACGCCACCGAGCGATTCGGTGAGTCGACCAGTGACTTCGGCGTTGATCCGGCCGCGCTCTCGAAAAATCGGCCGGATGGTCCGGAATCCATACTGCAGAACGAATACAAACACGCCCAGCACGGAAAACACCGTGAGCGTGACCGTGACGCTGCGATGCAGCAGGTAGATGAAGGCGAGCACCGCTGTGAGCATGCCGCCCAGGAACTCGACGAGCCCGGTGCCGACCAGGTTGCGCACGCCTTCAACGTCGGTCATGATGCGCGCCACCAGCGTGCCAGTGCGGTTTTCGTCGTAATAAGCCACGGAAAGCAGGCCCACGTGACGCTGCACCTGACGGCGCAACTCGGCAATCAGCCGTTGGCCAGCCTTCGAAAGCGACTGCGTGAGGGCATACGAGGTGAGCGCCTGCACCACCATAGCAGAGAACACAATAAAAATGATTCGGGACAGCAATTCAGGATGCGGATGCTGCGACGACAGCGCCCCGTCGAGCAAAGGCTTTGACATGTAGGGCAGCACGAGGCCCGCGAGGCGGTTGATGACCATCAACACCAGTCCGCCGAGTATGAGCCATTTGCGCGGGACCACAAGGGCCTTGACTTCAGGCCAGATTTTCCTCAGGTTCGGCTTGGGTTTGGGCAGTTCGGCCCGGCCGGCGCGCGTGCCGCGTCCGTGCGGCGAGCGCTCGGCGCGCATGCCCATTCCGAGTCCTCCGCCGCGAAATCCACCCATGCGCTATACCTGCCGTGATCTACGTGCTTGGATGAACGAGCGCACGCAAAGATTCACGTAGATAAGCAGCAGAACGGCCATCGCCAGCTTGGCCGCAAACGCCTTCATGTCGGGGTCGAGGCCCGCGGAGCGCGCTGCGCCGTAGCCGCGAAGCGCCTCAACGAATGCGCCGATGCAGCCGAGCGTGCCAATCGTCACGTTGATGTGCATGAACAGCTTGCGCCGGCCTTCGTTGGGGCTGATAGCGAGAAATCCGCCTACGCCCAGCGCCAGACCAAACCAGGTGGGAATCAGCGCCGTGGGATGGGCGCTGCCCGTGCCGAAAAATCCCACCAACCCCACAACGATCAGCAACACGCCGAAAACGATTGTCACTTTTGCCATGCAGACCTCCAAACTCAGTGCATGGCAAGAATAGCAGTCGCACCAGGATTCAGGTGTCAGGTTTCAGGTGTCAGTGGTTAGTGGTTAGTGATTAGTGGTTATTGATAACGGGGCGGGGTTCAGGGACCGGGTTCTGCAGCGCCGCAGACGCACTCGGCGTCGTGGCTCGCGGAGTTTTCTGGTCCCTGCCCCCTGAAACCTGACACCTGTTTTTACCGCTGAATTCTCGCCGATCCGCCCTTGGCGAACGAACGCACCTGGTCGAGCGTGGCCATGGTCGTGTCGCCGATGAACGTGGTGAGCAATGCGCCGTGCGCCCAGCCGAGCTTGAGCGCCGTCTCGGGCTCTTCGCCTTTGAGCAGTCCGTAAATGAACCCGGCCGCGAAGCCGTCGCCGCCGCCCACGCGGTCGATCACGTCCAGTTCCGCCGTGGGCGCAACGTATGTCTTGCCGTCGATCCACGCGACCGCGCTCCAACTGTGCCGGTTGGTCGAGTGCACCTCGCGTAGCGTGGTCGCCACGATCTTCACGTGCGGATGCTTCTTGACGACGTTGTCGATCATGCCGAAGAAAACTGCCGGGTCGAGCTTCGATTTTGCGTGCACATCGGGTCCGGGAATGCCGAGGCCCTTCTGCAGATCTTCTTCGTTGCCGATGAGCACGTCGACGTTCTTGACGATGGTGGCAATGGTTTCGACCGCCTTCTCGGCGCCGCCGGAAATCTTCCACAGCTTCTCGCGGAAGTTGAGATCGAACGACGTGACGGCGCCGGCCGCCTTGGCCTCCTGCATCATCTCGGCAACCAGAGGCGCCGTGGTGGACGAGAGCGCCGCAAAGATGCCGCCCGAGTGCACCCAGCGCACGCCGCCCGCGAAGATCTTCTTCCAATCGAAATCGCCGGGCTTCAGCATCGCGCCCGCTTCGTTGGCGCGGTTATAGAACACCACGGGAGGCCGCACGCCCGCGCCACGATCGCTATAGACCGTGGCCATGTTCGGCCCCGTCGCGCCGTTGTGCTCAAAGTGTTTGTAGATCGGCTTCACACCCATGGCGAGCACACGCTCTGCGATCAGGTCGCCGATGGGATAATCCACCATGGCCGACGCCACCGCGGTCTTCATCTTGAAGCAGTCTGCCAGGTTGGCGGCCACGTTGAACTCGCCGCCGCTGACGTGAATCAAGCACTGTGTCGCCTTGCGAAAGGGAATGATGCCCGGATCCAGCCGGTGCACCAACGCTCCCAACGACAGAAGATCCAACTCGCCACTCTCGCGGATATTCAAACCGTATTTCATCGTCCTCTCCTTGCCTTCTTTCAAAAAACTCGCCAACCCCAAAACTGAAACCCCCGCGCGCTTAGCGCCTAACTTCGCGGCTCGCGCCCGCACGAATAAGCTAGCAGCTAGGAGCTAGCAGCTGTTTTTCTCACATCCGCAACCACTTGCTCCGGCATCCACTCATTGCCCGGATAAAACTGCGCCACCTTGCCGTGCGCATCGATCAATGTGGTCGAAAGCGTGTGCGTAATCGTGTCATCAGCCCCGTGGGTAATGCCCACATCGAAGAACTTCGCCATCTCCAACAGTTCCGGCTTCGACGGCACGGCAAAATCCCAATGCGCAAAGGCACTTTTCGCATCGCTGCCGATGTATTGCGCGCCATAGGCGCGCAGTCGCGCCGGCGTATCGTGTTCCGGATCGAAGCTCACGCAGAGCAAGTGCGTTTTGGCGTAGAGCGCAGGGTTCGCCGCCAACTGCCGGTCAATGACCGCAAAGTTGTGCGTCACCAGCGGACAAAAATTCGGCATCGGGCATCGCGTGTAAATGAATGTGAGCAGCAGCGTCTTGCCGCGGAACTGATTGAGATGAATGGCGCGCCCATCCTGGTTGTGCAGCTTGAAATCCGGAACCGCATCGCCGGGCGTGGGCACGTGATAGAACACCGTGGGCTTGTAATCCGGCTTGCCCTGTGCAATCACCACTATATGATCGAGCAAAATATCCGCATCGGGATTCTGCGAAACCAGCACGTCGGCGGTGATGGTGTCGCCGGAATGCAGCTCGCTCAGGATGCTGGGATCCTTGAGCTTGTAGGGCATGGTCATCGCTTCCATGAAGCCGGGAATGGCCTCATGATCCACTGTGACTTCGCCGGTTGCGGGATTGGTCGAAACCACTTTCCCGCGCAGTTTGTACACCTTGAAGGCCGGCGCAGCAGAGCCCTGCGTTTCGGGCTTCGGGCTGGAATGGCATCCGGCGACAACGGCAACGGCAAGCAGGGCGCTGGCGAGGAGAATTCGCATCGCTACTAGTGTACAACCAGTGGACTGACCACTGGCTTCCACTATTTACAGCCTGCGTTTCCGGCCCTGGGAAAGGCCAGAAACGTAATGCTTGCCGGCGCAAGGGTCACAGTCCCGGAGTGAACCGCGGCCCCTCGCAGAACGGGCAGCGCATCGTCCGGGCCCAGTTCGAGCCGCTTCCCATTCAGATCGACTATGGAATCTGCGAGATTGGCCGCGGTCAGGGTGTAGCGCTCCGCGCCCACCGAAAGATGCAACGCCTGTTCCGCGTCTTTGTCTGCATTGATCGCCAGCAGCGCTACCCCTCCCGGATGGTCGCGCAGGCAATGGGCGTAGAGATGCAGATTCGCGGACGGCGAGAGCCCCGGATCGAGCACCGTGGTTCCCATCAGCCTTCGCCACAACAGTGCGGCCCAGTAGTCCGGCCTTGGCTCCAGCGTCTTCTCGTCCAGCAGACCGTAGTCGCTCGCGTCGAGCGTATTGTGCATTTGCACCTGCACGCCGGCCCTGGCCAGGCTGCCCAATTGATTCAGATAGCGAAACGTATCAAGAAACGTCGAGGCCCAACTGTCGCCTCCGCAGGCAGCTTGACCGGTTTCGCTGTTCCAGATGGGCTTTCCCGGCTCGTAATGGTCGCGCAGCGCGGCATAGAAAGCTTCGGCGCTGGCTCCTCGCGAGAGCCAATCCACAGATAACGCCGCTTCCTTCGTGGTCCCCATTGCAGTTCCCATCACCGCGCACCGGCTTGAAACGGCTCCGTAGGAGTGGTAGCTGAAGATATCGAAGACAAGGCCCGTTGCCTTCAGGATGTCCTCAGATGTGAGCAAGTGCATGAATGGCGGCGCAAGTGGCGTTCCTTCGCCCACGCCGCCCGGTCCCAGAATCTGCATCTCCGGGACATTCGCCTTGGCCCAGGCCTGAAACACCACAAAATCGCGCGCATACGCCTGCGCGTCATATCCCTTCGGGCCTCCGCCCATCTCGGCAAACGTAGGTTCATTCATGAACTCCGCCGCGGCAATGCTGCCGCCAGCAGATTTCGTATAAGCGAGGAATGCCTGCGCCACTTTCGGCGTCCAGACACCGGCGGCATCGCGCGTTCCAACGCTCATGGCAAACGAAGTCACGATGCGGGCATCGACGGCGCGGGCAAAGTCGATCACGCCCTTCCATTCCGCACGCGTCAACACGCTATTGAAGCCCGCCGGCGGTTTCGCCGGAGCCGGATCGTCCGAATCCTGAAAGTAGGTCGAGTTCATCCATGTGCCGCTCACGCGAACGTAGGCTGGCCCCAGCGCGGCAGCCAGCTTGCGCAGCCGCGGATTGCTCAAATCAATGGGCGCCCGGTACTCATAGAGCGATGGATCCATCCCCGGCGGGGTGTTCGCCGCCGGTTGCGCGCCCGCATTCGATGCGTCCGCCGAGGCATAGGGTTTCCAGAATCGCCCTCCGGTCACCTCAACCGCTTCGATATTGTAGGACTGAAAGCGTTCGTCGACCGTTCCCACGCGGGGCATTGTGCCCGGCGCAATGGTGGCTGCCGATGTTTGCGCGGGACCCGCGGCACACGCTGCTCCCATCATCCATGCCGTACCCAATGCCCAGCCAGCAAGCTTCGTCGCCCACGTCATAAAACCGCCTTTCTCCGGTGCCGCTTGGTCAACGCCCAAAGTATAGGCGATCCCACCGGCCGCGTTCTTTCACCCGCATCCACCGGTTGGCGCGACACCCGTCCCGCAGGGTATAACGCTGCCATGGGGGAAACGTCCGCGGTAGAGATCGATGCGTGGCTGCGCGGCGGCGGAATCGTGGTCACCGCCAGCGAACGCGCCGCGCGATCCCTCGCCGCTGCCTTTCATCGCGCGCGACTCGCGGAAGGGCTGACCGCATGGCCCACGCCCAACATTCAGGATTGGCAAAGTTTCGTTCGCAGTACCTGGAATGAGCGCATCTTCGATGGCCGCGTGGTGCTGAGCCCGCTCCAGGAGCAATCGCTGTGGGCGCGCATTGTGGCCCATGCCGCGCCCGAAGCCGTGCAACTCACCAGCGCGGGCGATCGCTTGGCCGCACTCGCCGTGGACGCGCACCATCTGCTCTGCGACTACGCCCCGCAGCTACTCAAAGACAACGCGCGCATTGGATGGGATCAGGACGCCGGAGCGTTCAGCGGCTGGCTCGTCGCTTTCAACGAACTCTGCCGCGATAGCAAGTTCATCAGCGCTGCACGCCTTCCGCTCGAACTCATCGCCCAACTTGAAGCCGACACCGCGGAGCGCCCGCCGCTTCTGCTTGCCGGCTTCGACCGCATTCTGCCCACACAGCAACATTTCTTCGCCGCATGGGGCGCTGGCGATTGTGTGCGCGAAGCTCCGCTCGGCCCACCGGCAGAACAAATCGAATTTCACCTCGCAGCCGATCCATCCTCTGAACTCGCCGCTTGTGCGCTTTGGTGCAAAGCTCGGCTCGCAACCCATCCCCACGCGCGCCTGCTCGTGATCACTCAGGACGCGCGCAAGCGCCGCGGAGAGATCGAGCGCGGCTTTTTCCGTTTTCTGGGAGCAACCGAGAATTCACCGGACGCCGCAAGCCTACTCGAGTTTTCGCTCGGCGTCCCACTCGGCCAGGTCGCGCTGGCGCGCGGCGCGCAATTGCTGTTCCGTTGGCTCAGCGACGCCATTGCCGAAAACGAGCTCGACTGGCTCTTCTCGACGGACCAGATCGCCGCTTCGCCCGGCGAATCGCGCGCGCTCACGGCCTTCATGCGCGCCCTACGCCGCCGCGGCCTCGAGCGGCCGCACTGGACGCTCGCAGAATTCCTGCGCCAGCGCATGCGCGCCGAGCTGCCCGCCGAGTGGACCGCGCGCATGACGCAAGCCCGCCAGCGTCTGCAGGAATTCGCGCGCCGCCCGCAGACTCCGGTCGTTTGGGCTGAGTTTTCGGCGCAACTGCTTCAGATGGCGGGCTGGCCCGGCGCCCGGCCGCTTACCAGCGCCGAATTCCAGGCACTGCGCCGCTGGCAACAGACTGTCGACGACTGCGCTTCGCTCGGCTTTGATGGTCGCCGCATCGCGTGGAGCGATTTTCTTGGCGCACTCGATCGCGCTGTGGATGAAACGCTGTTCGCGCCCGAGTCGCAGGACGCGCCCATTCTGATTGCAGGTCCCGCGGAATCTGCGGGCCTCGCCGCCGACGCCATCTGGTTCCTGGGCGCGAGCGAAGAAGCATGGCCCGCTGCCGGCTCCACGCATCCTCTGATTCCACTCTTCGTCCAGCGCGAAGCCGGAATGCCGCACGCCTCGCCGAAGCTCGATTGGGATCTGGCCAACGCCATGACGCGCCGCGTGCTCGCCTCGGCACCGGAGATTCACTTCAGCTACGCGCGGCAGAGCGAAGGGGTGGAAGCGCGTCCGTCGCGGCTCGTCGTGCAAGTCGCAGGTTTGGCCCAACCGCTTCCAGCCGACCTCACAGCCGCTGCAATTCCCGGCCCTCTCCCCGTTGCGTTCGACGATGCAACGCAACTTCCCTACCCTCTTCGCGAGGTCTCTGGCGGAGCCACCGTTCTCACCACGCAATCGCAATGCCCCTTCAAAGCCTTCGCAACGGCGCGCCTCGATGCGAAGAAGTGGGACGCGGCTGAAGCTGGCCTGACTGCTTCGGAGCGCGGCCTTCTGCTGCATGAAGTGCTCCACTCCATCTGGGCCGGACCTCCCAACGGCATCCGCACCCACGCGGAGCTTGTGGCTCTGCCGGATCTCGCCGCGTTCGTCGAAGGTCACGTGCGCCGCGTACTGCAGGACAAAATGCCCGCACGTGCGCGCGAGTGCATGCCGCCAAGGTACCTCGAACTCGAAGCGACGCGCCTTGTCGCGCTGATCACAGAGTGGCTGCGCTTTGAGCAAGGTCGCCTGCCGTTCACCGTGCTTGAAACCGAGAAGAAGACCAACGTCTCCATTGCGGGCTTGCCGCTCCATTTGCGTCTCGATCGAGTGGATCGCTTAAACGACGGCTCGCTGCTCGTTATCGACTACAAGTCGGGCATGGTCTCGCCGAGTTCGTGGGATCTGCCGCGCCCCGACGATGTGCAACTGCCGCTCTACGCCGGCTTCGCGCTGGAACATGAGGAGGGTGAGGTGGGCGGGCTGGTCTTCGCCCAGATTCGCGCCGGCAAGCGCAAAGAATTTCTGGGACGCGTGAAGGATGCACGGGCCACGCTGATGAACGATCTGAGCCCCCAAAAAGCGCTTGTTAAAAACCCTCTCACGGACGACGAAATGCGCGCATGGCGCGCGTACATCGAAGAGATGGCGCGCGATTTCATTGCGGGCCGCGCCGCAGTCGATCCGCGCGACTACCCGAAGACCTGCGAACATTGCCACCTGCAGGCGCTTTGCCGTATCCAGGAAAATCCGCCGCAAGGTGAAGAAGAGAACGGCGACGCGGAGGAGGCAGGCGATGCCTGACAAGCAAAAGACTCCTCCTCCTGATCAGCCGCAACGCGAGCGCGCGCTCGACGCCACGCGTTCCATCCTGGTGCGCGCGCCCGCCGGATCGGGCAAAACCGATCTGCTGACGCGCCGCTTTCTCCGCCTGCTCGGCGCGGTCAACGATCCCGGCGAGATCGTTGCCATTACTTTCACCAAGGCCGCCGCAGCCGAGATGCGCCACCGCATTCTCTCCGAGCTTGAGAAGGCTGCGGCCGCAGGTGTTGACGAAGTCGCGTCCGATCCCTTTTCCGTGGAGTTGCTGGCGCAGCGCGCGCTTGCGCGTTCACACGCCCTCGATTGGGATCTCCTCGACCTTCCCGCACAACTGCGCATCTCCACCATCGACTCCTTCTGCCGTGAGATCGCCTTGCAGCAGCCCATTCTCTCCGGCCTTGGCGGAAGCCTGGAGATTTACGAGCAGCCGGGGGAGCTTTATCGCCGCGCCGCGCGCCGCACACTCGAGAGGATTGGGAAAGACAATGTGGCGCTGAGCGCGGCCATCGAAACGCTGCTTCTGTGGCGCGACAACAGTTGGGCTGACCTTGAAGACCAGGTCGTAATCATGCTCGAAAAGCGCGACCAGTGGATGCACGATTTTGTCCTTGACCGCGACCCGGATTGGGCCGTCCTGCGCGAGCAGCTAGAGCGCCCATTTGCCCGCCAGGTGCGGGACCATCTGAGGGCGCTGAAGCATCTCTTCGATCAGTCTCCCGGCGCGCTCGAAGAGGCGCACGCACTGGCGCGCTTTGCGTGCGAGGAGCCTGGAGAGAATTCGCCCTGGGATCTTGCTGAATGCGCCGAAATACCCTCCGCGCCATTTTCAGCAGAGGATCTCGCTTGCGACACGTTCGCAGCGCTTGCCCGATTCCTTCAGACCAAGCAAGGAACCTGGCGATCGGAAAAGGGCCTGAAAACCTCCGACGGATTTCCCTCGACACCACGAGGCCGCGCAGGTAAAGCACGCTTTTCTTCCTTGGTTGTTCAGCTCAACAGTGTCCCGAGTCTCGATGCAGCTCTCGCCGCAGTCCGCGATCTTCCGCCCGCCCGCTACTCCGAAGAAGACTGGGAAATCGTTCGGGCATGTTTCACCCTCCTGCGCCACGCCGCAGGCCAGTTGCGCGTGGTATTTGCCGAAACTGCTGCGGCGGACTTCATTGAAATCGCGCAGATCGCGCAAAAGGCGCTCAAAGGCGAAGACAATTTGCCGGTCGATGCCGCACAGCACTTCGCCGACGGCATTCATCACCTCCTGGTTGATGAGTTTCAGGACACCAGCCGCCGCCAACACCAGTTGCTCGCGCATCTCGTCGCTGCGTGGTCCGGGCGCGAGGACCGCACCTGCTTTGTGGTCGGCGACCCGATGCAGTCCATCTACGGCTTCCGCGAAGCCGATACCGAACTCTTCCCGCGCGCCGAGCAGTTTGGCCTGGAAATTCCAGGCGATCTGCCGCTGCTCTTCGATCCCGTGCTGCTGACCGCCAACTTCCGCACCGCGCGGCCACTCGTCGATCGCATCAACGGCACATTTACACAGATTTTTACAGGCGGCGACGGCATCACCTTTGTCGAAGCCGAGCCTGCGCGCGACAGCGATGCGCAAACCGGTCCTCAACCTGTGGGCGAATCGTCTCCGCGCCTCCAGCTTTATCTCGAATTCGTGCCTGCGTCACGCAGCAGCTTGAGGGGCCTGAGCCCCGACCAAAAAGACGCGCTCAAAATGCAGCGTGATGCAGCGCTCGAAAAACAGACGGAAAAGATCGTTGCTCTGATCCACAGCAATCTGCCGCAGATAGAGAAAGCTCGCGCAGCGAACCAAAATTTTCGCATCGCCGTGCTCGGCCGCGCGCGCAAAGCGCTTGTGCCGGTGGCGCAGGCGCTGCGTGAAGCGAAGATTCCCTTCCGCGCCATCGAACTCGAGCCGTTGCAGGATCGCCCTGAGATCATCGATGCCCTGGCGCTGGCCCGCGCGCTGCTCAATCGCGAAGACCGCTTGGCCTGGCTGGGCGTATTACGTGCGCCGTGGTGCGGTCTTTCGCTTGCCGATCTGCACACACTCACGAGTGCCGATGACGAGCGGTTGAAGTCACGTCCCGTGCCGGAACTGCTCGCCGAACGCATTTCGCTGTTGCCCGGCGACGGCCGTGAAGCCGTGGGACGGGTGCTGCGCGCCATCGAGTTCGCCGAGCGTCTCCGTTCCATGCGGCCCTCCGAAACCCTTGGCACCTGGCTTGAACGGATCTGGCTGAGCCTTGGCGGAGCGCAATGTGTGGACGCTGCGGCGCGCGCCAATCTCGACCTGCTCTGGCAACGCCTCGATACCCTGCCGCAAGGCGAGCCCGATCTGCTCGGCCCTGCTCTCGACGCAGCCCTTGGAGATCTCAAGGCCCTGCCCGATCCCGCGGCGGAAATCGACTACGGCGTGCAATTGATGACCATCCACGAAGCGAAGGGCCTGGAATTCGAGGTCGTGATTGTGCCCGATCTGCAGGCCGGTGCGGGCAACAACAAGCAGGAACTGCTTTCCTGGCTGGAGCGCGGCCTACCACCCGATGCCGATGAATCCGAGGAGATCACAGAATTTCTCGTTGCCCCACTCCCGCCCAAGGGCACAGATCGCGGCGCCGCGAAGGCCTGGGTGGATCGTGTGCGCCATGAGCGCGAGCAACAGGAAACGCGCCGCATCCTTTATGTGGCCGCCACGCGCGCTCGCGAAGAACTGCACATCTTTGCGCGTCCGTCGTACAAAACCACCGAAGGCGCTACCACTGAGCTCGTCATGCCGCGCGAAAGCCTGCTCCTGACCGCATGGCCCGCGTGGGAAGCCGAAGTTCGCCGCCAGTTTGATGAGTGGTTGGCGGGCCGCACCGCAGCCGCCGAGCCAGCCACGATCGAATCGCTCGCGGCTTCAGACGAAGGCGCCCTCCGTGTCGTGCCTCGCGTCGTGAAGCCAACGCACGTGCGCCGCTTGCCGCCGAGTTACCAACCCGCATGTACCGAATTCCCATCCACAGCCGATGAGCCGCTGGTCGGCGCGGGCCGTCTTTATGAACGCCATGAAGGCGGCCTGCATTCGCGCGAGCTCGGCAAAGCCGTTCACGAGCTGTTTCAGCATCTCGCGCAGCTTCTCGCCACGGAAACCAGTGAATCTGCCCGCACCGCCCTCGTCCGCCTGCAGCCACGCATCGCCGCAAACCTCCGCGCCGCCGGGATCGATGCATCTCAGGCCGATCGCATCGCCGCACAGGCGCTCGAGATCGTTCTCCGCGCCGGCCGGGATCCGCAAGCGCAATGGATTCTCGCTGCGCACGCCGATGCCGCGAGCGAGGCGCGATGGACCGGCGTGGTTTCGGGCGGCCTGCGCACCGTGCAGGTCGATCGCGTCTTCCGCGCCGGGCCCACGCCGCAATCCACTGCCGATCACTCCACCTGGTGGATCATCGATTACAAGACCGCGCACGAGGACGGTCTCGATCCAAAGGCTGCGCTGCCTGAATTGCGCAGCATGTTTGCGCCGCAGATTGAGGCTTACGCAAAAGTTCTGCGCAACCTGCACGGCACCGATGCGCCTTTACGCGGTGGCTTGTATTACCCGCGCATGGCGCTGTTCGATTGGTGGGAGTTGTAGAATCAAGCGGAGCTAGCGGGGTTAGCAGAGCTAGCTGACGGCACGCGACACACCTGCCTGGCGGGTTCCCTAGCAGGGCTCTTTCCCGGCACAAGTTTCGCTCCCTGGGCGCCTACGCCTTGCAGAGTTCTTCCGCGAACACGTCGCGTGCGGCAAGAATAAGCCGCTCGGCACTGCGCAGCATCAGCGCATATCCAAAGACCGCGGCGACGGCAAGCGGGCCGAAGATCCATGCGCCCAGCCACGGCACCCCGAAGTGACTCGACGCGATCGCCACGGGAATCTGCAACAACATGCTTCCGAACAGCACCGCGAGAACCAGCAACGCGCTGGTGCGATTCGTGGGAGTGGCGCGCTGCATCCGCGCCTGCCCCGGCACGAAGCGGCGTGGCGCCTGGATCGATCGCAGTGTTCCAATGGCCAGGTTCATTGCCACCACGAAGACCGTCCACAACGCCGTGGCGATTTGTATCGAAACCGGAATGGGCGCTCGCGCCAGCACACAAATGATCGTCCAGGCAAGCCCCGCCTCCGCGACGATCAGCGCCAGGCTCATCAGATTTTTGGCCACGACCACATCGCGCATACGAACAGGCGCAAGCAGATACACCTGCACGCCGCGGCCGTCCGCGCCAAAAATGTTGTAGAGCGAGCCGAGAGCGCCGATGAGAACGTAGGCAATCGCCGTAGGAAGAAAATACTTCGAAGAGATCGCAGAAAATGCCCGGTTCATGCTGAAGATGACCACGAACATCAGCGGCGTGAGTAATCCGATCAGCTGCGTCCCATTGCCACGCAGAATGAGCCACTCTTTGCGCAGGCACGCGGCCACGGTGGGCGAAAAGATTGTGCCGGGCGCTGCGGGTACAGACAGAGCGGCGGATTGCGGCGCCGGCGTTTTTACGCGCGGAGCCGATTGCACCCGTACGCGCCGGCTCACGCCCTCGCTCAGATGCTCGCCAAGAAACTGTTTGTGCAGCCGGATGGCAAAAACCGCCGCGAACAGCACGGTGCTCGCCAGCAGTCCTGCAAACTGGGCGACCGCAGCCAGGGGATGCTTGACGAGCAGAATCGCCTGCGCCGCAAACCCCGGCGGCAACCAGTCGAGGTACGATCCGGAGCTGTGCAGAATATTGATCAGCCAACTGCTCCTGACGCCGGGCGCGCGCATCGGGGTCCGCTGCAGATTCATGAACTGGATACTGACGGCAAACAGCGCCATCAATATGCTGAAAATCTCGCGGAACCGGCGGTTTGCCAGCCAACGCTCCATCCATGCGCCGATCATGCGCGTGAGATAAATGTTCATCAACGCGTAGACCGCCATCACCACCAGCGCGGGCAGCGCCAGCGACGCATTCGCCACGCCGATTCCCACCGCGGCGGCCAGCAGCGCCAGACAACCCACGATGGTGCTGGGGGTCATCAGGCCCAGGAGCGAAAGCAACACAAAATAGCGGCCGAAGCGCAGAGGAAAGCGCACCAGCGACGCGGGATCGAAGCTCGGGATCGTGGCGGCGATGCTGAGGCCGTTGATGCTCACGAACTGCCAGAGCAACGTGATGCCCAGCAGCAGCGCTGCGAGGCTTTGGGGATGGCCCTGGGAGATCGCCAGCCACGCGAGGAATCCGCTGCCAGCAACCGGACCGACCACGATCAGCGCAAGCATGGGCCAGACGATGAGGCGCAGAAGAATGCCAAACACCAGCCCGACAATCTGACGCGTGCCCTTGGGCCGCTTGCGAAACATGCCATTGACAAAAATGCGCCAGCGCAGCCACGCGACAGCCAGCAACTGCGCGCTCGCCGGAATGGGCGGCATGGAACCAGGAACACTCTCCGGGCCCGTCAGCTCAGCCATGAGAGCTCCTGCTCGGGCGCAATCGCGGCGGGATTGCCTTCGCGATCCGTGCCCACAATCTCAAGAAAGATCTGCTCCAGACTGCGCTTGTCCAGGCTGCCCTTCTCCAGGCCCGGCAGCGCCGCGCCTTCCTGGATACTCGCTTGCCCGCTTCGCCCGGCTCCGGCGCGCAGCTCGTCAAGCGAGCCCTGCGCCACCAGTTGCCCACGATGAATGATGGCGATGTGCGTGCACAGCCGCTCCACAATCTCCAGTACATGCGAGGTGAGAAAGATGGTCGCGCCGCGCGCAATCATTCTCAGCAGCATGGCCTTGAGTGTGCCCGCGGCCACCGCGTCTACACCCTCAAAGGGCTCGTCGAGAAACAGCACCTTCGGCCCATGAATGACCGCCGCCGCGAGAGCCAGCTTCTTTTGCATGCCATGCGAGAAGTCGGTGATCAGCTTCTTCTGCTCGCCGGCTAGCTGCATAAACTCGAGCAGCTCTCGCGTGCGATGGAGCGTCGTAGCGAGGTCCAGGCCATACATGCGCCCCACAAACTGCAGGTATTCATCAGCGGTCAGGCGGCCGAATAGCGCCATGCCCTCCGGCACCACGCCGATCTGCCGCTTGATCTTCGCCGAGTCGGCCTCGAGGTCGTCACCGAGGACGCGGATGTTGCCTGAAGTCGGCGCCAGCAGGCCAGTCAACATCTTGATGGTGGTCGATTTGCCTGCCCCGTTGGGGCCGAGAAATCCGAAGAACTGCCCGGCGTCAACGCGCAGGTTCACATTGTCGACGGCGGTGAAGTCGCCGAAGCGGCGGGTGAGCGCAGTAGTATCGATGGCGGGGGTGGTCATGGCTTCTTGCTTGCAATCACGATACACGCTACCCCCGCGGCTTCTGTGAAGAATCGCGACCGTTCGAGACGCCGCATTAACCCGGCTCCTGTTCGCGCGGGTTTACGCCCATGGTTCTTCGCAGCCATTTCGCTCAAAAGGCGAAATCAATGTTCGCTATCATCTCTATAGTTGGCTGATTTTTATCCTTCATCCTCAGGAGGAATGCTATATGGCAAAGTCCACGAAGAAACCAGGCGCCGCGCCGAAGGCTGCCGCAAAACCGCGCAAGCCCGCGGCGAAAAAGACCCCCATTGCCGCAAAGTTGACGCCGATTTCGATTTCTCACGAGAAAGTGGCAGAGCTCGCGCATCGCTTCTGGGCCGAGCGCGGCGGCGCGCACGGATCCCACGAAGAAGATTGGTTCCGCGCCGAGCAGGAACTGCGCGGCAAAGCGTCCTAGAGCGGTTCCAGAGTTTCGGTGCCCTCTCGATGATCGTGCAAGGTGGCATTTTCTTAAGGAAAATGCCACTTGGCAGCAGCACCTTCTGGGTATAGCAACTCTGGAACCGCTGTAGCCGCAGCCGTCGCACCCGCCGCAACGCAACGCCCCTTCGCGGGCGAAGAGACTCTTATTGCATTGATCCTGTGCGAACCTGCGTTACTGCAAGTTCGCCATCAGGGCTTCGAGCGCCGACTTCGGCGGGCACGTCAACGACTCGGGCAGCGTGGCCAGCGGCTCATCCACCATATTCAGCTGATCGATGAACGTCGGCTTCTGCGTATCGATATAGAAGACGCCGGTGAGGACTTCGTCCTTTTCCTGCGCTTCCATCAGCGTACGCACGGCGTTGGCCTTGTCGGTGGGGTCGTAGTCTTCAAGCAGCTTGCGCAGGTGGAGCTGCGAGCCGTCGTGCATTTCCACGTCGTAGACCTCACCGGAACTGTAATCCACCTCGATGTCGTCGAAGCTGGCAACAAAACCCACCTCGTTGATCGGTTCGTCGTGGTCCTGCAGGAATTTGTAGCTTTTAGTCGAGCCCTCATGATCGTTAAACGTGACACAGGGGCTGATCACATCGAGCATCACAGTTCCCTTGTGCGCAATGGCCGCCTTCAGCATGGAAAGCAATTGCTTCTTGTCGCCGGAAAACGAGCGGCCCACGAACGTCGCACCCAGTTGAATGGCCAGGGCGCAGGTATCGATGGGGGGAAGATCGTTGATCACGCCGGTCTTCAGCCGGGATCCGATATCGGCCGTGGCCGAGAACTGGCCCTTGGTCAATCCGTAGACTCCGTTGTCTTCAATGATGTAGATCATCGGCAGGTTGCGCCGCAGCAGGTGCACAAACTGTCCCATGCCGATCGATGCCGTGTCGCCATCGCCGGAAACGCCCAGCGCCGTCATCGTCCGGTTGGCCAGCACAGCGCCGGTGGTCACGCTCGGCATGCGCCCGTGCACTCCGTTGAGGCTGAACGAGCGGCTCATGAAGTAGGCGGGGCTCTTCGACGAGCAGCCGATGCCGCTCATCTTCATCACCCGCTCCGGCTCGACGCCCATCTCGAACATGGCGTCGATGATGCGCTCCGAGATGGCGTTGTGCCCGCAGCCGGCGCACAGCGTGGACTTGCCGCCGCGATACTCCACGATCGGCAGCCCAATATGATTCAGCTTCGGGCCCGCGGCCCCACTGTTTGTTGCGGTGGCCATTACAAGCCCTCCTTAGTGGCAAACTCGTCGCTGATGGTGCGCGCGTCGATAGGCAACCCGTTGTAGTGCAGAATGCTGCGCAGCTTCACCACCTGCTCGGCGGGAAGATCCAGCTTAAGCAGGCTTGCCATCTGTGCATCGCGGTTCTGTTCCACCACGTACACGCGCTCATGGCCGGCCACAAAGTCGTGAATTTCGTGCGCGAAGGGATAGGCGCGGATGCGCATGTAGTCTACGCTGAGGCCGTGCTCCTTCTCGATCTGGTCTAGGCTCTCGCGCAGCGCGAAATCGGTGGAACCATAGGCCAGGAAGCCAATTTTCGATTTGCCGTTGCGATACGCCACGGGCGCCGGAACCATGGTGCGCGCGTTTTCGAACTTCCGCGCCAGCCGCTCCATCACGGCTTGGTATTCGTCGGGCCGCTCGGTGTAGACCGCCGCGTCGTTGTGTCCCGAGCCGCGCGTAAAGTACGCCGCCTTGGGATGCATGGTGCCGGGAAGCGTGCGCCAGCCGATGGCGTCGCCGTCTACGTCGCGGTAGCGCGCGAAGCTGCCCAGCTTTTCGAGTTCTTCGGCAGTCAGCACCTTGCCGCGATCGAGCGGCTTCTCAGGATACGCAAACTGCTCCGACATCCAATTGTTCATGCCCAGGTCGAGATCGGTGAGCACGAACACCGGCGTCTGCATCCGTTCCGCAAGATCGAAGGCCGCGTAACCAAACTCGAAGCACTCCTTTACGCTGCCCGGCAGCAGAATGGGATGCCTGGTGTCGCCATGCGAGAGCAGCGCAGTCGAAAGCAGATCGGCCTGCTGGGTGCGCGTCGGCATGCCCGTCGAAGGCCCGGTGCGCTGCACGTCGAAGATCACACCGGGAAGCTCGGCGTAGTAACCGAGTCCGGAAAATTCCGCCATCAACGAGATGCCCGGTCCCGAAGTCGAGGTCATGGACCGCGCGCCGGCCCAGCCCGCGCCCAGCACCATGCCGATCGCCGCCAGCTCGTCTTCGGCCTGCACCACGGCAAAGGTGGCCTTGCCCTCCGGCGTCACGCGGAATTTCTTCAGCAGATCCGTCGTCGCCTCAATCAGCGAGGTCGACGGCGTGATCGGGTACCACGCCACCACCGTCACGCCCGCGAACACCGCGCCCATGCCGCAAGCCGCATTGCCATCGATGATGATCTGGCCCTGGGTCTGGTTCATGGGCTCGATAAAGTACGGGTCCTGCTTGGTGAAGTTGGTCCGGGCATACTCGTAACCGGTTTCAACCGCGCCGAAGTTCAGCTCGAAGACCTTTTGCTTTTTGGCAAACTGCTTCTGGACGCACTTTTCCACCGCGCCCAGGTCGATGCGCAGCAGTTGCGCCACCACGCCCACGTACACCATGTTCTTGACCAGCTTGCGCAGTTTGGCTTCGGGACACAGAGCCGCGGTGAGCTTGTCAAACGGGACCGGGTAAAGGACCACGTCGTCGCGGTACTGACCCAGATTCAGATACTCCTCGTAGATGGCTACGCCGCCCCTGGGCAGCGCCAGAGCGTCCTCGCGCGCCGTTCCGGGATTCAATGCCACCAGCACTTCGGACTCGCGCTTGCGCGCCACGTAGCCGTCTTTGCTGGCGCGGATCGTGAACCACGTGGGCAATCCGGCAATGTTCGACGGGAACAGGTTCTTCCCGCTTACGGGAACGCCCATCCCGAAGATGCTCTTCAGCAGCACGCTGTTGGCGGACTGCGACCCAGATCCGTTCACCGTGGCTACATTGATGGTGAAGTCGTTGACGATGCGCGGACGCGCACTGCTTTCGCCCTGCTCTTGACCGAGGGCCAGGTTTCCAGTCGCCATGTGGCGGGATTCCCTTCCGAAAATTCTTGAGCGATTTGAAGCGCCTCAACAGCTCCGGACCACCCAGTTGAGGATGCCGGACAATCTCGCTCCGCTATGTGATTATAGTCACTTCCCGGTGCAACTGTCTCGAACTGCGCCCCCAAGAGTAACCCCTTTCGTCCCGACGCCCGCTCCGTCTCCCGTTTCCGGATCAGTTGACCCGCAACTTCTCTGTTTTCAGCACCCCTGGGGGTGCGGTCGTCCCCTCCATGCGCCGCATCTTGCGTTCAGGATGAGATTGTACCGCCGCTCGCAGACGAAAAGCCTTGCCGCGCCCCACAAGATCCGGCTCTTGCATCCAATTGAGAAGGGGGAGGGGCGGCTGCGCGGAGGTTTCCTGGTGCATTTTGCCGTTGCTCACGGGGATTTGCTGATCGGCATTCTGCTCGTCCTTGCCGCCGCTGTTGCTGCCCTGGGAATTCACTTTCTGCTGTTCCGTTTTTTGCGCGGACGGCAGCACACCACGCGAGGGCGCTGCGGCCTTCGGAAATACCTGGCCACGCCTTCCTTCGCCATTCTCCTCGCCATCGGGCTGCGCATCGTTCTGCCATTCATGGCCCGCATCCCCGAAGAAGCTCTCGATTGGCTCGAGCAAGTGACCGAATGCCTGCTGGTTCTCTTCGCCGGGTGGCTTGCCATCGGCGGCATCCAGCTTTTTCAGTCGCTGTTTTTAAGCCGCTTTGACACGACGGTGGCCGACAACCTTCGCGCCCGCAGTGTGCACACGCAAATGCAGTTCTTCCGTCGCGTGTTGATCGGCGTCGTGCTGCTGCTCGATGCCGGCGCATTGCTCTGGACCCTGCACGATGAGCGGTTATGGAAGCTGGGAACGGGTTTGCTGGCGTCGGCTGGCCTGGCTTCCCTGGTTCTGGCAGCCGCCGCCAAGTCTACGGCCGCCAATCTGATCGCCGGCATGCAGATCGCGCTCAGCGAGCCCATCCGCATCGACGACGTGGTTGTGATTCAAGGCGAGTGGGGTCGCATCGAAGAGATCACCAGCACCTACGTGATCGTGAAAATCTGGGATGAGCGCCGGCTCGTCGTGCCCCTCAGCTATTTCATCGAGCAACCGTTCGAGAATTGGACGCGGCGCAGAAGCGATCTTCTCGGCACGGCATTTCTCTATGTGGACTACTCCGTCCCCATCGAGCCGTTGCGCGCTGCGTTAGAGCGCATCGTCTCGGCATCGCCGCTCTGGGACGGCCGCGTCTGCGGACTGCAAGTCACCAACCTCACCGACCGCTGCGTCGAGCTGCGCTGCCTGGTGAGCGCAAAAGGCTCCTCGCAATGTTTCGACCTCCGCTGCCTGGTGCGCGAGAAGATGATCGCCTTTCTTCAGAGCAACTATCCCAGTGCACTCCCTGCGGTTCGGCTTTCGATGCAGCCCGCTGCCGAACCATCTGAAGCCGCCGCGGCAACCGGCCGCCGGGAGCCTTGAACCAAGGCATGCAGCCATGCAGCCAGAAAGTCTCGCAACTCCCCCGGCGGGCGCAGCCAGGCATGTGCGGCGGTCGGCCGCTGCCGGCGCCGCACCAGAATCCCCAGCCCCCTTCCTTCCAGGGCCTGAAAAGCGTCCTCATCGGTCTCGTCGTCGCCAAGATAGGCAACCGGTGTAGCCGCGGCGAGCCCCTGCAGAATCAGTCGCACCGCGTCTCCCTTGTTCCGTCCGGCGCACAGTTCCACGCCACCATCGAACAGCATGCATCGCATCCGGGCAGTCTGCGCCGCCTGTTGGAACAGTTCCATCACACGTGCCTTTGTTGCCTGCACGCGCCGCGCGGATACCCCTCGCCAATGCACTGTAATGGCGTTCCATTTGCGTTCGATCCGGACTCCCCGTGCCAGGTCAGCGAGTGGTAACAACTCCAGAACCGCCGCCAGGGCCTCCCTGTCTTCGACTTCGAGGGTCTGCTGCTCCAGCCATCCTGCCGCGTCAAGCCGCTCGGCTCCGTGCAATCCCCACACCTCCGGCGGCGGGATGATACCCAGCAGCGGCGCCGTTTCGCATGCCGGCCGTCCCGTCACCACCGCAATCGTGGTGCGCCCTGCGCATTGGATTCTCTCCAGCAGTTCCCGCACCCCGCTCCATGGCCGCACACTCGCCGGATCCACTCGAAATGGAGCCAGCGTTCCGTCGAAATCCACGAGCAGCGCACTCACCGGAGCTATGGCCACCCGGCCCAGGAGAGCTTCTATCGGTGACTCCACACACGCGTTTGACCTCATGCCGGTTCCAACTCCATCCCGCCGCGCACAGGCTCCGCCGCCTCCTCGCTGATGCGCACGGCGCAAAGATCGGTCAAAATCTCCGCAGCCCAGCGGTAAACGTTGTGCTCTTTCACTTGTTGGCGCATGCGCCCCATCCGCAGCCGCCTTTCACTGCGCTGCATTTGCAGGCCGCTATGAATCGCCTCGCTTACTTCCACGATGTCGTAGGGATTCACCAGCAGGGCGTCTTCCAGTTCCTGCGCCGCTCCGGCAAAACGGCTCAACACCAGCATGCCGTCGCCGTCTCTACGCGCTTCAAGAAACTCCTTCGCCACCAGGTTCATTCCGTCGTGCAGCGGCGTCACCAGGCAAAGATCTGCCGCATGATAATAGCGCCTGACCTCCTCGCGGCTGCAGCTCCGCTCGATCAGGATCACCGGCTTCCACCGCGTCGTCTGATAGCGCTGGTTGATCCGCTCCACCAGTTTCTGCACCTCCGTGCCCAGCCTTGCGTAGGCGGGGATGCGCGTGCGGCTAGGCGCCGCAATCTGCACAAAAACAATCTGCTCCTTGTACCACGGATGTTCTTCAAGCAGCCGCTCGAAGGCCAGGAGACGTTCCGGGATGCCTTTCGTGTAATCCATACGATCCACTCCCAGCACCAGAAATCCGTCGTCGATCCCCCATTCGCGCCGCAAACCCAACTCGCGGTTGGTCAACGCTACGCCATCGTGTCCGTCCTGCGTTCCCCGATTGGCGGTCCTACGCCGCTCCACAGCTGCTGCAGCCTGATCCCAAGCGACGCTGATCGGATAGGGCCGCACCCCAGACAGGTGCCCATGCCGCCGGATGCTGAAGTTCTCGCGGTCGGTCTTCGCCTCCAGAACCCGGTCCACCGTGTCCATGAAGTTGTTGCAATGCGATTGCAGATGGAAGCCGATCAGGTCCGCGCCCAGCAACCCGTCGAGCAGCACGGCCTGCCAGGGACAGATGCCGAAGGCCTCCGGGTTGGGCCAGGGGATATGCCAGAAGATCGCCACCCGTGCGTCAGGCCGTGCCTCCTGAATCATCGCCGGAACCAGAGCAAAGTGATAATCCTGAACAAACACCACCGGATGCTCGGTCTCCCGCATCTCTTCGAGCAGCACATCGGCAAAGCGCCGGTTCACGTCGCGGTAGTGTTGCCAATCGCCGGCACGAAAGACAGGCCGCGTATGCGCAATGTGACACAAGGGCCATAATCCCTCGTTCGAGAATCCTTCATAGTAGCCCGACTCCTCCTCCGGCGTCAGCCACACGCGACGCAGCGTGTAGCGCTCATCATCCGGTGGCACGCGCAGCCTCGCGTATTCATCCACGTAAAGCGAATCCTCGCTGCCGCTGCCGTGGGCAATCCAGGTCCCATCGCAGGACTGCAGAATCGGCTCCAGCGCCGTAACCAGACCGCTCGGCGGGACGATACACCGGGTCTCGCCTCCCTGCCGGATGTGCATGTACGGCTCGCGGTTCGACATCACATACAACCTGCCATCGCCCAGGCAGTCGCGCACCTGTGCGGCCAGCCGTTCGGCGGTCCACACGCGCTCGCCGCGATTGCGCAGCCGCGCTTCAGTTTCGGCTGCGGCGCGCGCCTTGCGCAGGTGTCCGGCAAGCGAAGACATCTCCTCCGCCAGCGGAGCGAGGCACCCGAATTCCTTCACTCCTTCCCCAGCGCCGGCCTCTCCGTGCCGCAGCCGGCGCAGCCACTCGGCGGTGCGCTTCAGCGGCCTGTGCAGGAACCAGCGCACCATCGCCAGCGTGACCGCAAAAATCAGCAGCACCATCGCCGCGATCCGCAGAAAGCTGCGCTTCCAGATCTGCATACTCTCGGCGCGAATGGAATCCGCATTGGCCAGCATCACCAGCGTGGCGCTCTTCTGGGTCCCTGCACGCACGGGCATCACTTCTTCCAACCACAGCCGCGGCGCGTCTTGGTTGTCCTGGATGTGCACAAATGCATCCATCTCCCGGCCCGTGCCTATGGCTCGCTCCAGCAGATTCGCAGGCAGGGACGCCAGCGCCGGCATCTCCCCGGCTGTGCCCAGCAGGTCTCTGCGGCTGTCAAAGAGCGCCAGTGCCGGTTGGTCCGGCAGGGAGCGCAATCCGCGCAGCACTTCCCCCCAATTCGCCGCGCCTGCCGCAAGCTGCTGCTCGAGTTGCGGCTGGATGCCCGCTCCAAACCATTCCGTCCTTCGCTCCAGTTCGTTTCGCAGCACGTGCTTGTGCGCCAGGACGTCGAAATAGGTTGAAACCCCGGAGATCGCAGTAATTCCCAGCAGCATCGCCGCCACCAGGTGCAGTTGGAAGAAATCCATCGTTGCAATTTGCCGCAAGCGCGAAGGACGTTTGTTGCCGATGGGCACGCCGGTGCCTTTGTCTTTCCCCTGGGATTGCTTCATCCTCGACCCTCCTTTTGTGCTTGAGAGGCCCGCCTTCCTGGGCATTGAGCTCGATCGCGTCCGAAAGAAAAACGACGCAGGGCGATTGCAGACGAATGAGATCAAAGAGCATGTTCGATTGGGAGAACTCACGAACGCGGGGCATGAAAATGTCCTCGACGCAGGGGAAATGAGTCCTTTGTCATTGATGTGCAGGTCTCGTTCCAAACTGCAGGTGCTGGTTTTCCTTGCACATATCCGCGCAAACAGGCCCATTCCCGCTCCCTGCTGGGAAAATTTCACACGGTCGCGTGTAAAAAATGCACGCCATGGTGCGGCGCGATTCGTGCTCTTCATTTATTCAATGAGATAGAGCCGTTCACTCAGCATTGTGGAGGGTCGCGCGGGAATGTAACGTCGGTCTTCAGACCCGCACATCAGCCGGCCTTTCACACCGGACTGGAATCCGGCGCTACTTGTTTGCAGCTGAGTTCTAAGAGCTCGCTGCGAAAAGTTGCCTGCGCGCATCGCGCCGCCAGCGCACCAGCAGCACCAGCGCAATCAACACCAGCGCCAGCGTGAGCCCGATCCACAATCCGTAGATTCCGCGCCGCAGGCCAAAGCAAAGAAAAAATCCGAGCGGCAAGCCTAGCAGCCAGTAGCCCACCAGATTGGCCCACATCGGCGCCTGGGTCTCGCCCAGTCCGCGCAGTGCGCCTGTCGATACGGTCTGGATGCCATCGAAGACCTCAAAGGCCGCCACAATGCCCAGCAGCCCCGGCCCCACGGCGAGCACGCGCGGATCGCGAGAAAATAATTCGATGAGCGGCCTTGGCCACAGAAGAAAAGCGAGCGCCGCCAGCAGCATGAAGCTCGTGCCCAACCCCAGCGCCATCCATCCCGCGCGCCGCGCCCGTGCCGCATCGCCCGCGCCCACCGCGTGGCCTACGCTGACCGCGGCGGCGGAGGAAATGCCCAGCGGCACCATGTACGTCACGCTCGCGTAGTTGAGCACAATCTGGTGCGTGGCCAGCGCCACCGGCGTCAGATAGCCGGCCGAGAACGTGGCCAGGTTCCACGCGCCCACTTCGAGGAGAATCTGCCCTGCCGCCGGCGCGCCCAACTTGAACAGCCGCTTGAGCCGCGCGGCCTGCGGCGCGGCCCAGTGCTGGAACAGCGGATGCCCGCGTCCGCGCTCATAGCGCCACGCAAAGCCCAGCAGCGCCGCGGCCATCGTCACCCGCGCAAACGCAGTCGAGATCGCCGATCCGTTCACGCCCAGCGCCGGAAAACCCAGCTTGCCGTAGATCAGCACCCAATTTCCGAACCAGTTGACCAGGTTCGCCAGCACATAGGTCACGGTAATGACGCGCACCTGGCCCACGCCCTGCAGGTAGCGCCGCGTGGCGGCGTAGAGTAGCAGCGGCAAGGTGCCCCAGTTCAGCAGCCGCAGATATTCGCTCGCCGGCCCAGCCACTTCTGCCGCAATGCCGAAGTGCGCGAAGCCCAGGCTCGCCAGCCAAATCCCCACCATGATGGGCACGGCGGCAATGCACGCCAGATACACGCCCTGCGCCAGCCAGCGATGGCACTCATCGTGGTCCTTGCGCCCGTAGGCCTGCGCTACCAGTGTATCCAGGCCCAGCATCAGCCCCGCGCCAAAGATGGAAGGCGTGTAACAGATGGCGTTGCCCAGGGCCACGGCGCCGATCGCCGCCGGACCGAGACGCCCCACCATGATGGTGTCCACGACGCCCATGGCCATCCAGCCCAGCTCGCTGAGTACCACCGGCAGAGCCAGCGACACCATGGCACGCAGCTCCTGCTTTAGATTGGCCTCCGTTTGGCCCATCTAACCAATGTATCGGGTGCCCGCCGCTCGGCGTTGCCCCATCCTTTCGCCGTTTTTTGCCGAAAGGGTGGGATCGCAAGAACTGGCGCGCCTGGGCGATGAGCCGAAAGCCTACGCTGAGCGAGGGTTGCCCGCCATGGCGAACCACCGGAGCCGAACGCGGACCTGCGGCTGTCTTCCGTCCGCGCACCACTTACGGCCTCCCAAACCCGGGCATATTCGCTGAACGTACACGTCGATACGCCCTGAAATCGCCGGTCGAGAATCTGACCTGAGCAACCGCAGCAAACTCACCACGGTCACGGGTGCCCCACATCTCGACTTTGAGATGTGGGAAAGCACGGTCCTCAACCCTCCATTTTGCAAACTCGCCACGGTCACGGGTGCCCCACATCTCGACTTTGAGATGTGGGAAAGCACGGTCCTCAACCCTCCATTTTGCAAACTCGCCACGGTCACGGGTGCCCCACATCTCGACTTTGAGATGTGGGAAAGCACGGTCCTCAACCCTCCATTTTGCAAACTCGCCACGGTCACGGGTGCCCCACATCTCGACTTTGAGATGTGGGAAAGCAC
>Ga0326728_10001722_pt1 | contig 75980 bp, 61 predicted proteins | sample MB3enrmetagenome_FD_207602 | JGI IMG/M metagenome (GOLD analysis project Ga0326728, IMG submission 207602) | Lab enriched peat soil microbial communities from McLean, Ithaca, NY, United States - MB31MN | ecosystem: Environmental > Terrestrial > Soil > Wetlands > Peat | place: USA: New York...
CCGGGCAAACCTTCCTGTGAGCGAAGAGAGCGTGTCAACACGAAGAGCCCGGTGCGGGAATACCGCCCGCCGGGATCTGTGAGGGGGGCACCGGGCAACCGGTGTCCCTACCTCAACAAAGCTGAAACCAGAGGGCGGAGGGCGCGGGGCGAAGGGCGGTAATCAGTAATCAGTGATCGGGGTTTGGGGGGCGGAAAGGTGAAATGGGGAAGGAAAGCGAAAGGTTTAAGGCTAAAGGCCGAAAGCGGAGAGGACGGCGATGAGGGCCAGGGTTCGGGAGGATTCTCGAAGGGCTGTCCGGGGGTTTGATGGAACCACTTTCAGGGTTCAGGGCCTTTTGGGTGGCAACCCAGGGTAGAACCGTCGCGGGGCGGAAGGGCGACGGTTCAACCCTGGGCTAGATTATGGAATCCATTCAGGATTGACAGCCCGGCGACGGGCGACCCCCGGGCTGGATTGCCCAAGCTTCGGGATCGATGGACGGGCATGTTGAAGCGATGGAGGAGGCGGTGAGCGATTCGCGGGCCCGGAGGATCTATCGCAAGGGCGCGGTTTACGGTTGGAAAGAGGAGGACGAAGGGTCGGAGCGAGGTAGTGAAGCAACTGTTCGGGTTGACTCGGCTAGAATATCCAAGGCCTCCATCGCACACAATTCTGCACTGTACAGAATCGCCAGGAAACCCGCGTAAACATTGGGATTCTTGATCCCGAACCTTGTTCGATTTTGCACACCCCCCGGTAGTTAGAGGTCAGTGGCATGAAGCCGCCGGCCCAACACAGAAAGCAAGATATGAATACGAGACAACTGACCACTGACTACCGACAACGAGACGAGCACAAGTATGGCCTGCGCCGGGGGCTCGGCTTCTGGGAACTCACCTTTGCTGGCCAGCAGGCAATCCTTAAACGATGGTGGATGGGTTCGAGAGCCTGCCGCGCCAGTTCCAGGCGCGAGTGCCTGCTGCCTGACGGTTAGCCCGTCGCTAACCCCTCACCCGCCCTAAAGGGCACCCTCTCCCCCTTGGCGGGGGAGAGGGAATAGGGGCTCCGGGGCGGTGTCGGGAAAGCGGGAAACGTGATGCGGGAAACGTGATGCGTGAAACGTGAACAGACCCAGCACGCCCGCGGTTTCCCATTACCGGTTTCCGGTGCGTGACAACCGGGCCGGTCCCTGTTACTTTGCGCCGTTATTTAGGTCACCGATCGTACAAGCTGAAATTTAAACACTATGCGCTCTGACATTATCAAGAAAGGCTTTGAACGCGCGCCGCACCGTTCGCTGTTGCGGGCTACCGGGTCCATCGAGTCCGAGGCGGACTGGGAAAAGCCGTTTATCGCGATCTGCAACTCCTACACGGACTGCATTCCCGGCCATGCCCACCTCAACGAGGTCGGCATGCTGGTCAAACGGCTGGTTCGCGAGGCGGGCGGCGTGCCCTTCATCTTTAACACCATCGGGGTGGATGATGGGATTGCCATGGGCCACGGCGGGATGAAGTACTCACTGCCTTCGCGCGAGTTGATCGCCGATTGCGTGGAGTCCATGATCCGCGCGCATTGCTTCGACGGCATGGTCTGCATCCCAAACTGCGACAAGATCGTGCCGGGCATGCTCATGGCCAGTATGCGCCTGAACGTCCCGACGGTCTTCGTGAGCGGCGGCCCCATGGCGGCGGGCGTCACCCAGCAGGCGGCCGAAGGGGACCTGCCGGAGCATCTGCGGCCCGCAGTGCAGAAATCTGACCTGATATCGGTGTTCAAAGGGGTAGGGGAGTTGCAGGCGGGGAAGATCACGGCGGAGGAATTGAAGAAGCTCGAACAGAGTGCTTGCCCCACGTGCGGGTCGTGTTCCGGCATGTTCACGGCGAACTCGATGAACTGCCTGTGCGAAGCGCTGGGCATGGCGCTGCCCGGGAACGGGACCATCCTGGCGGTGTCCAAGGAGCGCGAGGCGCTTTATGAGCGAGCCGCGCGCGCCATCGTCAAACTGGTCGAGGCGGACCTCAAGCCACGCGACATCGCGACGCTGGAGGCGTTCGACAACGCCATCACACTCGATGTCGCGATGGGCGGGTCCACCAACACCATCCTTCATACGCTGGCCATCGCGCGGGAGGCGGGCATTCCTTACGACATCAAGCGCATTGACGACATCTCGCGGCGCGTGCCGTGCCTGTGCAAGGTGTCGCCGTCGTCGGCCTATCATGTGCAGGACGTGCATCGAGCGGGGGGCATCCACACGATCCTGGGCGAGCTTAAGCGCATGGGCGCGCTCACGGTGACCTGCAAGACCGTGACCGGCAAAACCATCGGCGAGAACATAGACGAATGGGACGTGCGTTCGGAGAAATGCACTCCCTGGGCCAAGACCTCGCGCGTCGCCGGCTGTGCCGCGCTGGTGCTGGACCCGAACGATAAGCTTGGGCCGGCAGCCCGCACTGCCAGCGGCAACCTGGCGCCCAAGCCGTTGCTATTTTTCCCAGGCGACGCGCGCGGCATCACGCTCTGGCGCTTCGCGGCGGCGTTCAACGCGGGCGACGCGGCGACGGTAGCGGCCCTGTTTACGGAGGATGCGGAGTTTCACGTGGACGACACCACGACGTGGAAAGGCGCGGCGGCCATCGAGGCGGGGCTCAAGGAGAAGCTGGCCAGCGTCAAGGGCCTGGTGCGCGCCGAGCTGGGGCAACTGAAAGGGACACCGCTGCTGATCATGTGGCAGTACGCCAAAGGCGAGGAGAAGAAGGTTGGCTGCCTGGTTCGCACCGGGCGGTTGAGGGGCTGGCAGATTCACAAGGCCTATCACGAATACCGTCCGGCCATGCTTAAAGATGCCCAGCCCGGCGGGCTGATGCCCTACGACTCGGCGTTTATGTTCAACGCGCAGGACTGCATCCGAACGAAGGACACGGCTTACAGCGCGGACGGGGGGCTGGCGATTCTCTACGGCCAACTGGCGCCCGACGGCAGCGTGGTGAAGACGGCCGGCATCAGCGCCGAGTTCAAGCAGAACTGCGGTCCGGGCTTTGTGTTTGACGGGCCTTGCGTGATTTTCGAGAGCCAGGAAGACGCCTGCGAGGGCATTCTGGGCGGCAAGGTCAAGGCGGGCGACGTGGTCGTCATCCGCAACGAAGGGCCGCGGGGCGGTCCGGGGATGCAGGAGATGCTCTCCCCGACCAGCTACATCGTCGGCATGGGACTGGGTGACAAGGTCGCTTTGGTCACAGACGGGCGTTTCAGCGGCGGCACGGCGGGGGCCTGCATTGGGCACGTCTCGCCGGAGGCGGAGGAAGGTGGGCCGATCGGCCTGCTCCGTAATGGCGACCATGTGCGCATTGATTTTCCCAACCGCCGCATTGACATACTGGTGCCTGAGGCTGAGTTGGCTGAGCGCAAACAGACCTGGCAGCCCGTGAAGCGCGAACTGACCGGTTGGCTGGCCCGCTACCAGAAACAGGTCAGCAACGCCAGCCAGGGAGGGATATTAACGGTTTAGCCGGGCGCGGGGGCGGCAGCGCGCCTCCGGTGGCTGTAACGCAGCGAGTTGTTTCGTGGGGGCGGAGTCGAGACGGCAGCGGATTCGCTCGTGGAAATAGGTCCGTGGACACGGAAGGATTCTGCAAGTCTCAAATGACTCTCAATAGCGGACTTAGGTGGCTGCGGGCCACTCTTGGCCGTTTTCGGTGGAACGGGCGGAATAGCGTGCCGGGCTGCCCCCGAGGCCACCCCGAGGCCACCCTCAGGCCATGTGGTAGCCAACCGGTAGGCACCCCGAGGCCACCCTGAGGCTACCCTGAGGCTACCCTGAGGCTACGCTGAGGCTCCCGGGAGGGTCTGGTGCAGGGCGGGAGGAACCGGGGGCTGGAGGGCCGCCTTGAAGTGGTAATTCCACGAACCAATCCGCCAAAGCGCGGGCAATCACCACGAACTCAAACAGTAACCCCGTCCACGAAATAGCGCGTCACGTTACACGGTGGCCGGCTATACGGGGCGGTGGAGTGGTGGAGTGATGGAGTTTTGGGTGTTCCATCACTCCATTGCTCCACCACTCCACTACCCCATTACTCCATCACTCGAGTTCAGGCTGAGGCCGTTCCATCAAGCGGCGCCAAGCCTCGGGGGGGATGGCGGTTCTGCGGGGGGACAGTAATTCTGTCGGTCGCGTGAGGGTGCCCGGTGCGGCTGGTCTAATGTTTCACGAGCAATGAGCGCTCGACGAATTGAACATTGCCAAACGGATGGGGTCTGCTTATAGAGTAGCCGTCTCGAATTTGTCCTATCAATCCATGGCAGGGTATTCTAAATCAAGGCTCCGGTCTGAACGGAGGGTTGCGAGGTCGAGGGGTTTGCTCCTTATCCTATGGCTGGTGGGTCTCGGAGGGGCCGCGCTCACCTCGCGGGCCGTGCCCCAGTTCGATGTGTTCCTCGGATATGACTGGATTGTGCCGCAGGCGAGCTGGTTTCCAGTGGTGTGTGAGATCAAGAACGACGGCCCGCCGTTCGTGGGGACGGTGGAACTGGACGCGGGGCGCTTCAACCAGGAACAGACCCGCCACGCGGTAGTGGAACTGCCGACCGGGACACTCAAGCGGCTGGTGATTCCGGTGTTCGCTGCGACGCGCGGTATGGGCAGTTGGGACGTGCGTTTGCTGGATGAGCGGGGCAAAGTGAGGGCCGAGCAAAGGGGCGTGCAGGCTCGGCGACAGATTACCTCCAGCACGCCACTGATCGGCGCGTTGTCGCGAACCCCGGCGGGGACACCGACGTTCCGGCCAATTCTGCCGCAGGACCCAGCGTTGCAGCCGGCGGCGGCGCGGATGCTGCCTTCTATTTTCCCGGACAACCCAGTGGTGCTGGAGGGGATGGAATGCCTGTATCTGAATTCAGAACGGGCCCTTGATCTCAAGGTGGGCCAGGTAAACGCCCTGCTGGCCTGGCTCCATGGCGGCGGCCACCTGGTGGTGGGGGTCGAACAGATTGCGGATGTCACCGCGATACCGTGGCTGCGGGCCGTGCTGCCGTGCGAATTGAATGATATTCGGACCGTGGAGAGCCATCCGGAAATTCAGGAATGGCTGCAGAGCGCGACCTGGCCGACGAATCTGGCTGGGCGGTCTCGCTCCGAAGGGCCACCGATGCAGTCGTTTCAACGGCGCTACGGTTTGCGCGGTCCGGCGCGCCCACCTGGGACGGCGGCACCGAGTGTGCAGCCCGGCCCTCCATCGAGGAACGCTCTGGCACGTTCTACACCTGTACCCCCGCCGCAAAGCGTACAACCCGGCTCTCCCGCGCAACCTGGCCTGAACCCCGCCGATCCGTTCAGCGATTTGCCGGAAGATCCGGCCTTTGAAACAGCGGCTTTGCAGGTGGCGACGGGTGAAGTGAGGGACGGGCAGGTAGTGGTGGCCGCGGGGGACAGGCCCCTGATCGTTATTGCGAACCGCGGGCGGGGGCGGGTCACGCTGTTGTTGTTCAGCCCGGAGCGGGAGCCGTTCCGGTCGTGGAAGAATCTGCCGACTTTTTGGGCGAAGCTGGCCGGGGTGCCCGGGGACTGGTACGTCTCGACTGATTACCGTCAGTTGGGCGGCTGGAGCAGCGACGGCATATTCGGGGCCATGATTGACACGCGGCAGGTGCACAAGCTGCCGGTGACGTGGCTGTTGCTGCTGCTGATCGTGTATTTGGTGGTGATCGGTCCGCTGGATCAGTATTGGCTCAAGCGGATTAACCGACCGATGCTGACCTGGATTACGTTTCCGTGCTACGTGGTGCTGTTTTCGCTGCTGATTTATGTCATTGGGTACAAGTTGCGCGCGGGGGAGTCAGAATGGAACGAGCTGCACTTGGTGGATGTGCTGTCGAAGGGGGACCAGGCGGAGTTGCGCGGCCAGACTTACGCGTCGGTCTATTCGCCGTCCAACCAGCGATACGTGCTGAAAGGGCAGGAGGAGTTCGCGACGTTGCGGGGCGAGTTTGCGGGCACCATGAGCGTGGTGCAGTCGGACGAGAAGGCGACTTTTGTGCAGGAAGGAGACGGGTCGTTCAAGGCGGAGGTCTTCGTGCCGGTCTGGACCAGCCAAATGCTAGTGAGCGATTGGTGGCAGCCGGCGCCGGTGCCGCTGAGCGTCGCCGTAGTTCCCCAGGGCGAGCAATGGCAGGTTACCGTTGATAACCGGACGGAGAAAGGCCTGGCCAACGTGCACCTGGTGATTGAGGACCGGATCGTGGCGCTGGGGGAACTGCCGCCCCGGGCCACCAAGACCTTCACGGTCGGGCGAGGGCAGGGGGTACTCTTAAGGACGTTCGTGGAGCAGCAGGGGGCAGGCTTTCAAGGTGCGGTGCGGGCGCGGCAGAGGACCTTCGCGGGGGAGGAAAGCGGGCGAATTGATGATCTGCCTAATGCCTGCATGGCCGTTTCGTTCCTGTCGCGCCTGAGCGGTCCACGGGACTCTATGTCCCGCTTTATTGAGCCGCCCGGCTTGGATTTGTCACCCGTGGTGGCGCATGGCAACGCGGTGCTGCTGGCCTGGGCGGCGGACTACTCGCCGGTAAAGACGTTGCGGCAGTTCTCTCCTCGGCGGAGCCACCATAATACGCTGTGGCGGGTCGCGGTACCAGTCGAAAGTCCAAAGTCCAAAGTCCAAAGTCCAATGTCCAATGTCCAAAGTCTAAAGCCGGAAGTTTAGGGGCCAATACGCATAGAAAGGAATCGAAGGCAACGGCATGAATAGAATAGAGAAGTTCGAGGACATTATTGCCTGGCAGAAAGCCCGCTTGCTGACCAGCGAGGTTTACCAATGCACGCGAGTGGGTGCGTTTGCGAGAGACTACGGGCTGAAGGACCAAGTCCAGCGGGCGTCGGTTTCGACGATGGCTAATATTGCCGAGGGCTTTGAGCGTGGGGGCGATAAGGAGTTCATTCAGTTTCTATCCAACTCCAAGGGTTCTTGCGGTGAGGTGAAGTCGCATTTGTATGTAGCCCTCGACCAGGCCTATATCACTCCGGCCTGTTTCTATCAGCTTTATGGCCAGGCCAGCGAAGTGGGCCGGTTGCTCTCGGGTTTCATGAGCTACCTCCGCGAATCAAACCTCCGTGGCCGCAAATACCGCTGACGCACAATGACTTTGGACTTTGGACTTTGGACTAAATAAGGCGTATGTCTGACAACTCCGCACCACCAATCCCGGCTGTTCAAACGTTTGGCCTGACGCGCATGTATGGCAGCATTGCGGCCGTTTACAAGCTGGACCTCACGGTCAACAAAGGCGACCTGTTCGGCTTTATCGGCTCGAATGGCGCCGGCAAGACCACCACACTGCGGATTCTGGCGACCTTCCTGGCGCCGTCGGCGGGCACGGCGAAGATTCTGGGCCGGGACGTGGTGCTGGAGGCCGACGCGGTGCGGCACGTGATTGGTTACATGCCGGATTTCTTTGGCGTCTATAAGGACATGGAGGTGACAGAGTACCTGGATTTCTTTGGCGCGTGCTACAAGATACCGACGGCACAGCGGGAGAAGACGGTGAACGACGTGCTGGAACTGGTGGGGCTGACGGAGAAGAAAGGGTCGCTCATCGGGGCGCTGAGCCGGGGCATGCAACAGCGGCTCGGACTGGCGCGGGTCCTGATTCACGATCCGCAACTGCTGCTGCTGGACGAACCGGCCAGCGGGCTTGACCCCCGCGCGCGCATCGAGATGATGGCCATCCTGCAGGAGCTGCAGCGCCTGGGCAAAACGATCATCATCTCCTCGCACATCCTGAGCGAACTCCAGACTTTGTGCAACCGGGTGGCCATTATTGAGAAGGGGCGGCTGATCTATAGCGGCGCGGTGCAGGGGGTGCGCGACCAGGTGTCGCAGGGCCGGGTCATCTGGGTGCGCGTTTCGAGCGATCAAACTCAGGCCATTGATCTGCTAAAGGCGCGAAAGGAAATAGCGGAAGTGGCTGGTGCGGATAGCGAGATTAAGGTGACATTGGCCGGCCCCGACATCGAGCACAGCATTGTGGCGGACATCCTGGTGCGCGGCGGCGCGAAGCTGATCGAGTTGCGCGAGGATGAGGTCGGGCTGGAGGAGGTGTTCATGCGCGTCACGAGGGGAGAGACGCAGTGAGCTATTGGGTGATGCGTGATGCGTAATGCGTGATTGGCGCCAGGCTGGCCGGCAGGGCTCAGACTAATCGCCAATTGCCAATCGCCGATTGCGAAACAGGCTTCCCATGACCTTTCTGCCCATCGTGGAGCGGGAGTTGCGGGTGGCGGCGCGGCGGCCGGGCACTTACCGGACGCGATGGTTCGCCGCGATGGGGACAATGGCTGTGTGGCTGGCGCTCTTTGCTGCCAATCGGAGAGCGTCGCCAGCGGAGCTGAACAAGACGCTGTTCGTGGCGCTTGGGGTCCTGGCCTTGGCTTTCTGTTTGCTTGCGGGCATCTTCCTGACTGCGGACTGCCTGAGCGAGGAGAAGCGGGAGGGGACAATGGGCCTGCTATTCCTAACGGACTTGCGGGGTTACGACGTGTTGCTGGGGAAGCTGATGGCGACTTCGGTGAGTTCCGTTTACGGGCTGTTGGCGATGTTGCCGGTGCTGGCCTTGCCCTTACTGATGGGCGGGGTGACGGCTGGGGAGTACTGGCGGGTGGCGTTGGTACTGGCAGCGACCCTGTTTCTTTCATTGAGCCTGGGGATGTTCGTCTCAGCCACGGTGCGCGAGGCGCGCCAAGCGATGGCTGGCACCTTGCTGGGTTTGGTGGTGATAGCTGGCCTGCCTCCCACCTTGCGGTGGCTGGGATATGTCGTGTTCCACACCTGGCCGCCAGGAGTGGTGGTGTGGCCGAGTCCGGCGTGCGCCTTCGGCGCCGCGCTGGATGTCCCCTACCGGGGTGTGAACGGCGCGCTGGAGTTCTGGATGTCGCTGCAGACGGTGGTCTGGCTCAGCCTGGGCCTGCTGGTCGTGGCGGCCGTGTGGCTGCCGCGTGCCTGGCAGGGAAAGGGGGGCGGCGCTGGTGGCAGCGACGCGACAGTCAACCCGAGCGACCGAGGCCCGGGTTTTGGCGTGCGGGGACGGGCAGGACCGCAGCAATCCCTCGATGACGAGCCCTATCTGTGGCTGGCGAGCCGCACGAGGTGCCTCGGCATGCCCGCGGGAGTCCTCCTGGCAACGCTTGTTCTGGTGTGGCTCTGTCTCCTGGTGGTATCGGTGGCCCGCGATAGCGGCAAGGAAGCGTTCGTGGTCTGCTTGTTCGCCGCTTATGCGCTTCACCAGGTTGGCAAATACCTGGCTGCCGTCGAGGCCACTCGGCAGTTGAGTGAAGACCGGCGAAGCGGCGCCCTGGAGTTGCTGCTGGTGACGCCGCTGGCAGAGGCTCAGATTCTCCGTGGCCAGAAGAAGGCGCTCAGGAGGCGTTCGCATAACCTGCTAATGGTTTTGCTGCTCGTCAATCTATGCATGTGCCTGGCGGCGCTCACGTTTCCGAGACATCTGGAGATGGGCACGACGGACCAGGCCCTGTTTCTGGAACTCTTTCTGGGAGGTATTCTCGCTCTGTTCGTGGATTTCAAGGCGCTCCAGACGGTTGGGATGGGGATGGCGTTGCGGGCGCGCAAGCATCACCGGGCCGTCCTCGGAACCTTGGGCCGGGTGATGCTGGTGCCGTGGGTGGGGATCTTCCTGTGGGTGTTCCTGATGGTGACAGATGCCTTTAGGCCCTCGGAAGATGAGCTGGGGGTGGTGTTCGCGGTCTGGTTCATGGCGGGGATTTTGACGGAGCTGGTCGTCAACGCAAAGGCGCGAGCAGGGCTTGGCCGGGGCCTGCGTCATTGGCTGGCGGGGGCGGAGACGGGAGACCCGAGGCACTCGCGGGCGGCTGAGGCTTTAGCTCCAGTCGCGCTCGACGCATGAACCCCCTGCCTGTGATCTCACGGGAACTGCGCGTGCGGGCGCGGAGCCGGGCGACATACTGGTCGCGGTTCGCGGTGGCACTGGCGGTGGGTTTGGTGTGGCTGCCGCAGTTGATGTGGTCGAGGTGGTTGGGGGCGCCGGGGGCAATGGGGCAAAGTCTATTGAACGCGATTGTAATCACCGGTCTGTTGGTGAGTTGCGCCACCTGCCTCTTGACATCCGACGTCATCAGTTCCGAGCGGCGCGACGGAACGTTAGGTTTGCTGGTGCTCACCCCTGTTACGGCTTTCGACCTGCTGCTCGGGAAGCTGAGCTCGGCCGGGCTAAGCAGCCTGTGCGCCCTTGTGGCGTTCCTGCCGATGCTGATGATTCCGGTTTTGGCCGGTGGCGTGACGGGCGGGGAAGCGTTCCGCAAAGCGCTGGTCCTGCCTGATGCGCTCTTTCTGGCCCTGGCGGCGGGGTTGTGGGCTTCAGCGGGCGGACACGAGTGGCTGAAGACCGCGCGCAACGCACTTATCATGGTCGCAACGCTGGTGCTGGCTCCCGGCCTGCTCCAATTACTATGGGGTGCCTCCATTAACGTTCAGATTAGATTGCTCAGTCCGCTCGGCACCCTCTATGCCGCCGAGGATGGTCCGTACAAGGTGGCAGCGACAGGATACTGGGTTTCGTTCCTGCTCGTGCAGGCGGCGGGGTGGGCGCTGCTGTTGGGGGCGCGAATCCGGCTGCAGCGGACATGGCGGGAGGAGCGAGACGAAATGACCGTTCCCCTGCCGGCACCTGCGGACAAGGCCGCGACGGAGCCGGATGGCCCATGGTTATCGTGTTCGTGGACTCCCCCCGTGCCAGCGACTGCCGACGAGGGGGAGACGAAAGTGGCCCCGGCTCCGTCACGGCCCTTGGCTGACGACGCGAACCCAATCGCCTGGCTGCTCCAGCGGCAGCGTGGCATGCAGGCCATTCTCTGGGCCGGAGCAGTGTTCGGCCTCGGAAGCCGCTTGGGGCCGGCGACTTGGTTTCGCTTTGGGCGTCCGCGCTCTTATTGGACGCTAATAATGCCTTTGGATTTGGCGGAGAGCGCGATCGAGGGTGCCTTGTTTGCGTGGGCGGTGAGCCGGTTCTTCGTGGAAGCGCAACGCACGGGTGAACTGGAACTCCTGCTGACCACACCCTTCGGGGCGAGCCAGCTTGTGTCCACGCAATGGCAGGTCCTGAAGCGCCGGCTGCGGTGGCCCCTGCTGGTGATGCTGGCGCCTGCTTTGCTGGGAATGATGTCGGCCATGGCCATGAACGCGGCTTGGCTCGGTCCAAGCCCTTCGCTTTTCCGGCTGCATTACCTGGTTTCCGAGACGCTCAACTGCGCGAGTATTTTCTTTGGTGTCGGGGCGGTGTGCTGGGTGGGCCTTTGGTTCGGGCTCCGGGCGGGGGGACAGGCCCAAGCCATCCTCTGGACGGTAGTATTGGCGAGGGCCTTGCCCTCGTTGCTCGGCATTTTGATGTGGGCGCTTGTATCGGCGCTGGGCAGGGTGTCCATTGGCTTGTCCGCTCCGGTGCTGGCCCTGATCTGGCAGTCGTTGCCGCAGCTTATGAGTCTGCTCTTTTATGCCGGTCTGATTTGCCTGGCCAGACGCCGGTTGCTGGGCGGGTTGGTGGCGGGCGAGCCCGGGCGCTTCGACTTGCGTCAAACCATCTCCGCCGCGGCGCGAGACGCTCGCGCAGCCATCGAGGGGGCGCGACATTGGACTCCGTCATGAGCGTGCTCCTATGACCGTGCTCCCCGTCATTGCCCGTGAGCTGCGCGTTTCGGCGCGGCAGCCGTTCACGTACTATTTGCGGATGTTAGGCGTGACGGCGCTGTTGGTGGCGAGCGCGCTGTTTGGAATGCAGCAGGGGTTCGCGCCAGGGTTTGGGCGCCAGTTGTTTGCCGCGCTCCATGGCGCACTGTTCGGAGCGATCTGGCTGCTGGTGCCGATGCTGACGGCGGATTGCATCAGCCGGGAGCGGCGCGAGGGGACTTTGGGACTGCTCTTTCTGACGCCCTTAAAGGGGACCGAGGTTGTGGTGGCCAAAGGGCTGGCGCATGGACTGCGCGCGGTGACTTTAGCGGCGGCGGTGGTGCCTGTCTTGACGATCCCCTTTTTGCTGGGCGGAGTGAGTGGAGCCGAAGCGTTGCTGTCTGTTCTGATTAACGCCGACGCCGTGTGCTGGGGGCTGGCCGCCGGTCTGCTGGCCTCAGCCTGCAGCAAGACTTGGGTGCGGGCGCTCATGCTGGCCGCCATTCTAGCCATTGCCTTCCTGCTCGTCTCGATGGCAATGAGCGGTTGGATTTTGCTTACAATCGTTGCCCCGGCACGACTACTGATGAATTACGAGGTCAACTTGGAGCAGTTGCTGACTGTTGGTTTTGCGGTGCTCACGAACTCAGGGGGACACTGGTCTGAAGTCATGCGGTGGGGTCCCACCAGCAAAGTGGTTTGGGCGGTCGGACTAACCGCCATGCTTTCCTTGCTTATCCTGCTGGCGGTGGTCTTGATCGCTGGGTCTAAAACCCGCCGCGCGTGGCAGGAGGAGCCACCCTCGCGGCGGCAGCTTTGGTGGCAGCGGACTTTCTGCACGCCGGTTCTATGGCTGACTTTCTTTCGCCGCTGGATGCGTCGGAAGCTGGAGCGCAATCCGATCGGCTGGCTGGAACAACGGACCTGGAGCGGGAGGCTGGTGACCTGGGGTTGGTTTGCCGTGCTGATTTCGATCTACAGCATGGTATTGAGTGACCGGAACTTCTTTGACCACTCCAAGAGACTTCACGCGACGATGGCGTGGCTTCTCGCCGGGAGCATGGCCCTGAGCGCGGCGGGCAGCTTCCGGCGGGAACGGGAAACGGGCGTGCTGGAATTGCTGCTGGTTTCCCCGCTGGGCGAAAACCAGATCATTACGGGGCGGTTGGGCGGCCTGTGGGGCCAGTTCGCTCCGGCGGTCGGCCTGCTGCTGGCGGTTTGGGCGTACTGTTCTACTTTCATGCCCAATGGGGGAGATGCGGGGACGTTACTGTTCTTTCTGGTGAGCTTTCTGACCGTGCCGGTGTTTGGGCTCTACTTTTCCTTGCGCTGCCGCAATTTCCTCACGGCCTTCCTGGCCACGGTCAGCGTGGGCCTGGTCCTGCCGCTGGTTTTGCCTGAGGCGCTCAGGGCACTGTGGTATTGGCTGGATCTGGCCAATTTGGGCCTGGACTTCTCAGCGGAGATTCGCCCATCGGTGAAGGCGGCAGGATGCCAAGGCGTTCTGGCCGTGGTCTGCTGGGGCTGGTTGGTGCTTCGGCTCAAGAAGCGGGCCTTTCCTCTGGAGAGGACTTAGGTCCAATAACGCACGCCGATGACCTTTCTGCCCATCGTTGCACGAGAATTGCGGGTCGCGTCGCGGCGGGCCGGCACCTTCTGGGTACGGAGCGGCGCGGCGCTGGCGATCCTCGTCATCGGCACGTGGTATTTCCTCATGTATTCGGGGCAGCCACCGCATGAAATCGCCATGGGCCTGTTCGGGATATTGACCGGCAGCGCCGTGTTCTACTGCCTGCTGAGTGGCGTGTGGTTCACGGCCGACTGCCTGAGCGAAGAGAAGCGTGAAGGAACGCTGGGTTTGCTGTTCCTGACGGATCTGAAAGGCTACGACGTGGTGTTCGGCAAACTGGTGGCCAGTTCCGTGAACGGATTCTACGCCGTGCTGGCGGTGGTGCCGATCCTGGCCCTGCCGCTGTTGTTGGGTGGAGTGACGCCTGGCGAATTTGGACGCATGGCGGTGGTGGCGGTCAACACGCTTTTCTTTTCCCTCACGCTCGGGATGTGGGCCTCGGCCATGAGCCGCTCGCCGCGCAAGGCAATGGCCCTGACGGTCGTGCTGCTTCTGTTCTTTACGGCGGCTTTGCCGGCTTGCGGGGCATGGCGATTGATGGCGGGGAAGGCGGCGCAAGTGGGGATGCGGTGGCTGGTGACGAGTGTTGGCTTTAGCTATTATCGGGCGTTCGACGTTTCCTACCCCACCCACGAGCGAGAGTTCTGGTGGTCGGTGGGGGTCATCCACGGGCTGGGTTGGGTGTTTTTGTTGCTGGCGAGTGTGATTGCACCGCGGGCGTGGCAGGAACGGCCGGCGGGCGCGCAAGCGTTGCGCTGGCGGGAACGCTGGCAGTGGTGGAGCTATGGCGATTTCGCGGAGCGGGCCGCGTTTCGGAAGCGATTGCTGGACCGGAGCGCTTGTTTCTGGCTAGCCGCGCGGGCGAGGTTGGGGCCGGCCTATGTCTGGGCCGTGCTGGGGCTGGTGGCGTGTGGGTGGACCTGGGGGCTGGCTAAGTCGCGCCGCGATTGGCTTGACCAGAGCACTTACGTCCTGACCGGATTGCTGTTAAACCTGCTCATCAAGGCGTGGTTTGCCCTCGAAGCCGGCCGGCAGTTGGCCGAGGACAGGAGGCAGGGGGCACTGGAGTTGCTGCTTTCGACACCGCTGACGGTGCAGGAAATTCTTCGCGGCCAACTGCTAGCTCTGAAGCGCCAGTTCCTGGGGCCGATGGTGGTGACGCTGGTAGTGTTCTTCCTGTTCCTGATGGCCGCCGCTTCCGATGAGATGCTGCTGGAGAACCCGGAGGACCGGTCGTTTTGGGTGTTATGCTGGACTGCGGGCATGGTGATGCTGGTGGCCGATCTGGCGTCTCTGTATTGGGTGGGGATGTGGAACGCCCTCACGGCCAAGAACCCCACTCGTGCCGCGGCGAGCAACCTCGGACGCATCCTGGTATTGCCGTGGGTGGCTTTAGCCTTGGGTGCCCTGGTCATGTCGCTCACTTGGCCGAACGCGGAGAATGAGCCGATGCAGAAGGTCTTGCTCGGGGCATGGCTCGGGGTGGGCCTCGCGGTGGACCTCGGTTTTGGCGCTTGGGCGCGATATAAGTTGCTCACCGAGTTCCGCCTCGCAGCAACGCGAAGATATGAGGCGCGACCGGGGTTCTGGAAACGGTGGTTGGGAGGAGCATGATCTTCCTCCCGATCGTGGATCGTGAACTGCGGGTGGCCGCACGGCGCAAGAGCACGTATCGGATGCGCACGTGGACGGTAGCAGTTGCCGTGGTGGTGGTCTGCTTCTCGCTTTTCCCGGCGATGCTGCTGCGACCGCCAGGTGGTCTGGGTAAGTCGCTCTATATTACGTTCACAAACTTTGCCTTCGGCCTCTGCCTGCTGGCCGGCGCGCTGCTGACGGCGGATTGCCTCAGCGAGGAGAAGCGTGACGGTACCCTGGGCCTGCTGTTCCTCACGGACTTGAAGGGGTACGATGTTGTGCTGGGGAAGTTTATGGCGATGTCGTTGAACTCCGTGTACGGGCTGCTCGCAGTGCTGCCCATTACGGGACTGTCGCTGGTGCTGGGAGGCTTGACGGGAGGCGAGTTCTGGTGGATGACCCTGGCCCTGCTGAACGCTTTGTTTTTCTCGCTGGCGACCGGGATTCTCGTTTCAGCCATTGGCCGTGATTCGCAGCTGGTGATGGGTGGCACGCTGGGCCTGGTCATCCTCCTCACGGGCGGTTTGCCTGCCCTGGTCAAAGCAGGGCTGGCCCTCGGCGTTCCGCCCGGCTGGGAGTGCCTGGCGCGGATCAGTCCGTACTACCCCTTCGCCCGGGCCTTGGAACCGATGCACTCGTGGCAGCCCGCGCGGTACTGGTGGGCATTGCTGGCCTCGCAATTGTTCGGATGGTGCCTGCTGGGGCTGGCGAGCGTCGCATTGCCCCAGCGCTGGCAGGAACGCACAGTGGCCGGCGAGCGAGCGAGGGTGTTGGCCCGATGGTCGCAGCCGAGGAGCCAACGGCCCTCCCAGCGCGCGAGGGCGCGAGAGGAATTGCTGCCGGTGAACCCGGTGCTTTGGTTGATGAGCAGCGGGCCTGATTTTCGCAGGATTGCCTGGGTGATTGTGGGGGCATGGGGCGTGGTTGTCCTGTTCGTCTGTTTGTTGGCGCCTCGTGACACAGGTTCGACCGTATTGGGCTGGTATGCGGTGCGGCCGTTCGGGTTTATTCTGAAATGTCTCGTGGCGCTCGAGGCGTGCCGCTTTTTCGTCGAGGCCCGGCGCAACGGCGCGCTGGAGATGTTGCTGTCCACTCCGCTGACGAGCCGAGACATCCTCAGCGGCCAGATGCTGGCGTTGAAGAGGAATTTCCTGTGGCCCGTCGTCTGGTTGCTCGCCTTGCTGTTCGTGCCGGTCTTGGTACAGTTCTTCGCCACGCGGGCCTGGAACTCCTCCGGCTTCGGGAACTTCTTCATTGCGTTCGTTGTGAGCTGCTTTGCTTCTCTGCAGATCTGTGCGGACTGCTACGCTGTGATCTGGTTTGGCATGTGGCTGGCGCTGACGCTGAGGAAGCCGGGGCTGGCACCATCGCTCACGATCTTATTTGTGTTGGTTTTGCCATCGCCGCTTTGCGTGCTGGATGTTTTCGCGGACCTTTTCTTCATCCTATGGGGCATGATCAAGCTGCGACAGCGGGACCTCCGCCTTGTGGTCGCCCGCAGCTAAGCGTCACGTTCACTCTTCCTCGGTTGTGGGCTCCAGCTCGGCGGGCTTGGCTGGCAGCGGGTCTGGGAGCGGAGTTGGGTCCCGGCTGGAGATTCGGATTCCACTCATGGTCCGCAGTTCCCAGTCATGGTTGCGCCACTCGATGGTCACGGCGCCAGTCGTCCGGGTATAGATAACCGGCAGTTTCCGCCGGGCGAGACGTTCATGGAGCTGGGGGCTTGCTCGCTCGGCGACTGGGAGGTCAGAGTCGGCTACGATGATGAGGCGCGGTTGGATGGCATCCAGCAGAGCGTCGCGGAGGGCCTCAGGCTGCACGGGGAGACCGGTGACGACAATGTCGGCGCGCAAATCGGGCGTTCGTTCCAGCAAGGCGCCTTGCCCGAGCCGCCCCAAATCGGAAAGCAGCAGAATCCGGTGGCCGCCAATGACGGCCGACAGGACGAGCGGGTTATCATCCGCCTGAGGGAAGCGGTCGCCCGGGTCGGGATGAAGCACCGTCCAGAGGCCCACCCGGTCGCTGCGGCTGACGGTCCAGAGCTTTTCGGGCTTGGAGCTGAAGTGGCGGAGAATCTGGCGATAGACAGGCGAGCGGAAGCGGACGGGGCTGACGCAGAGCTTATTGACCGAGAAGAGATTGAGGACCAATTCCGCCCCGCCGACGTGTCGCAAGTCGCCGTGGGTGAGAAGGAGGGCCGGCAGGCGATTGACACCCTGGGCGCGAAGGAACGGTTTGGTGACGGATTGCACGGAATTGGTCGCGCCACAGTCAACGAGCAGATCGTTTGCCTTTCCCGGGGCGTCGAAATGGATCGCCATGCCGCCGTTGACAGGCAGGAGGGTGAGACGCGTTGTGGAGCACGTCTGCCAATACTGCCAACCCCAGGCACACGCACCGATTACGAGGGCAGTCACCTTCCAGGCGCGTAGTCTGGGTTGAAATATCCAGCCGGTGAGAACGGCCAGGAGTATCGCGTAATACAGGCCGGTCGTAAAAGGGGCCGGCTCCGGGACATAGAAGAAAGCGCCCGGCCAGGCCGCGAACCAATGGCTGCTGGCGCGGATGCATTCCATCAGGAACCAGCCAGCGTGGTTGAAGAGTCCCGCGCCGAAGGGCAACCAGGCCGCCAGCACGAGGCTGATCAGGTTGCTGATGAGGACCAGCGCGCAAAGGGGCACGGCGAGCACATTGGCCGGCGTGCTTACGGGCGTGACGATGTGAAAGTAATAGGCCACGAGCGGCAGAGAGCCGATCCATGCCGCAAAGGAGGTGAGCGAAAGGTCTCCCAGGTATTCCGTTGGTGCCCGCAGGACTTTGCGCCAGCGGGGATGCAATTCTTCGGGTAGCAACGGGTCTGGGGCGGTCAGGCGGCGGCCCAATTCGCGCAGGGCGGGGAGGATCAGGATGATGCACAAGACGACGAAGAACGAGAGTTGAAAGCCCGCCTGAAAGAGTTGTCGCGGCTCCCAGAGGAGAATGATCAGCGCGGCGGCGAAGAGGGAATTGATCAAATCACTTGGGCGGCGCAAGACCCACCCGATGATGACCACGCTGAGCATCACGCTGGCGCGAATCGCCGAGGCCGGCCAACCAGTCAGGCCCGTGTAAAACCAGATCAGCGGCAGGAGCACCAGCCCGCAGACGGCGCGGGGGAGACCCAATGCCCGGAATAAATAGAAGAGGATGCCGAAGACGATGGCCATACGCAGTCCGTCCACAGCGAAGATGTGATACGTGGCGGCCTGGACGAATGGTTCGGAGACTTCCTCGGTGAGGGCGGTTTTCCAGCCCAGGGTGAGCGCCCATTCCAGTCGCAGCGATTCGTCTTGAACGGGCAAGCCCAGCGCCAGCGCTTGGCGAGCCCACTCGCGAAACCGGTCCGACAGGGGGGGTCTCGACGGGGAAGAAAGGACTCGCCAATCCTGCTCCGAGGCGGCTTGCAACTGGTAAAATATCCCCTGCTGCTTGAGATAGGCCCGATAGTCGAACATGCCTTCGGCAGCCGCAACTTTAGGGGGCGCCGCCACGCCGGTAATCTCGACCTCCTGCCCAACGAAGATGTTTGTGGAAAGAACGCCCAAGGTCGTGACGGCAATGCGGCCCGCTGCCGGTTGCCAGGGCTGGCGGTGGCGACGGAGCGCCGTCACGTCAATCCGGGCCATGGTGCGCCAGGACTCCACCTGGTTGCGTTCATAGACGCGCAGGGTCGGTGTCTCGCGCAGCATCCCGCGGAGAGTGACGATCTCAGGCGGCTCGCCCAGGACGCGGCGCAAGTCGTGGGGTGACATGGTGGCAGTGCGGAGCGTGTGATTGGTCCAGCCGGTCAGAGTAATCAGTGTGCACAGTCCAACCAGCCGCGCCCGCGCCCAGGCCAGAGTCAGCGCCGCCAGGCTGAGGGAGGCGATCAAGAGGAACAACGGCGGAACCGGGATGACACACGCGATCAGGATTCCGCCGACATAGAGCAACGCCACTGGCACGAGTGGTCGTTTCATCGAGTGGCGCCAGGCTAGCAGGCCCTCGAGGTGTCTGGCGACACAAAAAGCAAATTAGAGCCCAGCTATCGCCAGCCCTTGGATAATCTTCCTGGCAATGTCCCGACGCCGTTCGTGGGTGACCTGGCCGCGCTTGTTCGTCAGCGATGACTTGTCCACCGTAAAGAGCAGGTCACATCGACAGAGGGTCTTCCAGTTCAGTCCGTCCGCCTGGTCCAGGATCGTTTCGTTTGGCCTAGCCAAGCGTTCCTCGCCCGGCCGCATGCTCGTGCATTGGAGTACGACGACCTGCGGCTTGGCGTCTATCCTTGCCTGGCAAGAAACCAGCACGCACGGATGCGGCCCGTAGATGCTGCCGGTGTAGATGTCCCAGGCTCTCATGCCTGAACGCTCTTTGACTGAGCTACCATGAAGACGCGGATGGCGTCAGCATCGTCGTCCGGCTGGGAGTAAAGAGCCCGAGCAACGTTTTTCGGCAGAGGGGCAACGTTTGTTACTCGGCCGCTGCCCATTTGCTCCAGCAGCTTGGGAAGGCCCAGCTTGGCGCTTTGACGGATCGTGTCGGCTGTCGAAAGTCCAGTTTCCTTTGCGGCTTTCCGCAGTTCATCCAGAAGATCCGCCGGCATCGCGAGCGGATAGGTGATGCTCTTCATGGAGGAATCATACATGGCCCGTGCGCGATTTCAAGCCCTTTGCAGCACGGGGGACTGGTGGCGCTGCCCAATGTGGGCACGCGCCTGACTTATGGGGCGGGCCCTCGGCCAGGTCGTGCGTTCAGCTCATGCCCGGCGCTTTCGCAGGCGCCCAACCGCCCACAAGCACAACAAGCCTAAGGCCGCGCCGCTCGTGTCGAGCAAGACATCCCAAACGGACGCCTGGCGCGAGGGGACAAAGGCCTGGTGAATTTCGTCGCTCGCAGCGTAAAGCGCTACCAGGGCAACCACTAGCCCGGCCTGCGACCACCGCCAGCGGGAGTGGCCCGGCTCAGCCGGTTTGTGCAGCGCTCGCCACAACAAGAGGGCCAGCACGGCGTATTCAGCCAGATGCGCGCACTTGCGGGCGAAGAAGACTACGTTGTCAACCGCCTCATCAGACAAATGAGGCAGGAGCCAGCGCACCAGTGGGCCGATGATGCGCGAGGAGTGCTGGAAAGACCTCCGGTCGCTGGAGGCGGAGAAGATGACGCACATCCAGACCAGCACAGGCATCCAATACTTGAGGAACAACCACGTTTTGCGCACGGGACATGGAAACAAAGGGCAGCGTGCCGCGGCAACTGCAAATGTCTGCTGGTGTCTCTGACCGGTTTCTAAGTTGCGGACGGCGCCAGGGCTAAACCATAATGGGAGCGCATGTTGAAGCTGGGCGTAAACATTGATCATGTGGCCACTCTGCGCGAGGCACGCTACCGCGGGCGCGGGCGCGGCGAGCCCGACCCGGTCGCTGCCGCGCTGGACTGCGAGGCGGCGGGCGCGCACGGTATCACCGCCCACCTGCGGGAGGACCGGCGCCATATCCAGGACCGGGATGTGTGGAAGCTGCGCGAGGCCATCAATACCCGGCTGAACCTGGAGATGGCCAATGCGCCCGAGATCATCGCCATTGCGCTCAAGCTCAAGCCGAACATCGTCTGCGTAGTGCCGGAACGGCGACAGGAAGTCACAACCGAGGGCGGGTTGGATGTCGCCGGGAATGTGCAAGCGATTACCGAGACACGCAGACGAATGAACGACGGCGGGATCGAAGTCAGCTTGTTCATAACGCCCGATCCGGAGCAAATCGAGGCGGCGGCGCGCACAGGGAGCCAGTTCATTGAGCTCCATACGGGGGCTTTTGCCGAGGCGTTTGCCGATGAGCCGCGACGCCAGGCCGAGCTGGACCGGTTGATCGCCGGCTCCAAGCAGGCTCACGCTCTCGGCCTCAGGGTCAACGCCGGGCACGGCTTGAATTACCAGAACCTCCCGGTGCTGCATCGGGTGCCGCACTTGGTCGAGCTGAACATCGGGCACAGCATCGTCAGCCGCGCGGTCACCGTGGGGCTAACGGCGGCCGTGCGCGCGATGCTGGGGTTAATGGCCAATTACGAGGGCTGAACGGAATCAGTCTAAAGTCTAAAGTCTAAAGTCTCCAGCCAAGGACGTGCCTGACTTTGGACTTTAGACGCTAGACTCCAGACTGTAGACTTTCCGAGTGATTCTGGGCATTGGGATAGACATCATCGAGGTAGCGCGCATCCAGGCCTCACACGAGCGGTTTGGCGAGCGGTTCCTGAACCGCATTCTGCATCCGAACGAGATCCGCTATTGCCTGTCGCATAAGGCGCCAGCGCCATTTCTGGCGGCGCGGTTTGCCGCCAAGGAGGCAATCTCGAAGGCCTTCGGGACGGGCATCGGGGCACAACTTGGCTGGCAGGACATGGAGGTCGGGCGCAAAGAGAGCGGCGAGCCGTATGTCATCCTGCACGACGGGGGCCAGAAGCTGCTGCAAGCCCGCAGGGGCCAGCGCTTGTTGATTAGCCTGAGCCACACCCAGAGTTACGCTGCCGCTGTGGCGATTCTGGAGGGCGCGGGAGCAGAGCCCGGTTTGTAGAAAACTAGCCCGCAAGACGCCTCAAGCCCGGTGGGAAGCGACATGGACAAGCAGCTCGCACTCACCTTCACTGTCAAGCCACGAATCCTGAAACCGGTTCTTCGCTGTGTTCGGAGTGACGGGTGGAGTAGCATGCCCTGCCGCCCGCTCACACCGTGATGCGAATAGGACCCGACAAAGGTTAACGAATGGCTGGCCATATAAACCTCCCGCGCACGATCCCACCCCTGAAGCCATCGTCGTGGCTTCCCAGGCTAAATGGCCGCTAAATCGGCAATACTCGTAGCCCAACCGTAGCCCCGGGGTAGCCTGAGGGTAGCCTGAGGGTAGCCTCACGGTAGCCTCAGGGTGGCTTCAGGGTGGCTTCAGGGTGCCTACCGGTTGGCCACCAGATGGCCTGAGGGTGGCCTCGGGGTGGCCGTAACCCGCCTTGGTCCTTCTTCGCCTCCGTTGACACCCAGCCTGCGCGCGGAAACCGTGGTTTGCAGGGAATTCATCCCGGTTTCCGGCCCCCACCCAGCCCGCAGGACGGTCTGGTGAAGCGTTGGAAAAGGCTCGGCCTGCAAGTCGGGGTTTAAGCATTGCCGCGACGGGGGTTTTGCGCAGAATGGCAGGCATGAAGAATCAGATGGCTATTGTCTGGATCGCCTTGGTTTCCCTGGCGAGTCCCCTCGGCAGCGGGGGTGCTCAGCGCCCTAACATCCTCTTCATTATGAGCGACGACCACGCCGCGCACGCCATCAGTGCCTATGGCAGCCGGGTCAATCAAACGCCTAACCTCGATCGCCTGGCCAAGGCGGGGATGCGGTTCGACAATTGCTTCTGCGTGAATTCAATCTGCAGCCCCAGCCGGGCGACGATCCTGACCGGCAAGTACAGTCACCTGAATGGCGTGCCGACGTTCAACCGCTTCGACGGCTCGCAGCCCACGGTGGCGAAGTACCTTCAGGCCGCGGGCTATTATACGGGCATGATCGGCAAGTGGCACCTGGGCAGCGACCCGACGGGGTTTGACAAGTGGAGCATTCTGCCGGGGCAGGGGGTTTATTTCGATCCACAGTTCATCGAGCCCGAGGGGCGGCGCGTGATCAAAGGCTACGTCACGGACATCATCACCGATCTCGCGCTCGACTTCCTGAGAGACCGGCCGAAGGACAAGCCGTTCTTCCTCATGTGCCATCACAAGGCGCCCCACCGGTCGTGGGAGCCGGATGAAAAGCACCGGGCGATGTTCGCCGGAAAGCACATTCCCGAGCCTGCCACGCTGCACGACGATTACGCGACGCGCACCGATGCCATCCGCGAATGCACGCAGAAGGTGTTTTACGACCTCACGCGGCGCGATCTCAAGCTCCAGCCGCCCGCCGATCTTGAAGGAGCCGCGCGCAACCAGTGGCTCAACGTCAAGCCGACGGAGGTCGAGATCGAGGTGAACGGCAAGAGGCAGACACTGACGGGGGAGGCGCTGAATGCGTGGAAATACCAACGCTACTTGCAGGATTACCTGGCGTGCGTGCAATCCATTGACGACAACGTGGGCCGCCTGCTCGATTGGCTGGACCAGAACGGCCTGAGCAAGAATACGGTGGTCATTTATACCAGCGACCAGGGCTTTTTCCTCGGCGACCACGGGCTTTACGACAAGCGGTTCATGTATGAAGCGTCGGTGCGAATGCCCTTTATCGTGCGGTGGCCGGGAGCAACCAGGGCGGGTGCGGTGCAGGAGGGGATGGCGATCAATCCCGATTTCGCGCCGACGTTCATGGACTTGGCCGGTTTGCCGGTGCCCGCCGACATGCAGGGCCGGAGCCTGGTGCCGTTGCTCAAAGGCGAGCGCCCGGCGGATTGGCGGACCAGCTACTACTACCGCTATTACCACGACCCGGGAGACCACAATACACGAGCCCATTACGGCGTGCGCACGACTACGCAGAAGCTGATCTATTTCTGGAAGAAGGACCAATGGGAGATGTTCGATCTGGTGAAAGACCCGGACGAACTGCATAACCTCTACAACGACCCGGCGCAGAAGGAGGTCGTGGCAGAACTTAAGACCGAGCTCTACCGCCTGAAGAAAGAGGTCAAGGACGATGACCAATACGCTTACGAGCAACCACCTCCGGGCGTGGACGGGCAGCCGGCTCCTCAGGGCAAGAAGTCACCTTGAGATGGCTTTAAGGTGGCCTTAGGGTGGCTTTAGGGTAGCCATGAGGTGGCCTTGGGGTGCCTATCACTTGGCTTTCAACAAGCCTTAAGGTGGCCTTGATGTGGCTTTTTGGGCGGCTTTGATGTAGCTTTGCGTGGCCTTGGCTGTGGCCTACACAACAGAGTTCACAGCGAACCCTGTCCAGATACGAGACACCGCTGCCGCACCAGCGCGGGTTCGCCGGTCAACGGCGCACGCTTGACCTGTACGATGCCTGCCGCTATACACTCTTGGCTATGACCGTTCAAGCTCAGATTCGGTTTTGAACCGGAGCTTCGGCGGCTTGCCCGCTTGTCCGATGGTTCGGTTTTGAGTGGCCGAACCACGACTTCAGGCAAGCGCAAATGAGAGCGTCACGCCAGTTTAGCTCAGTGGTAGAGCAACGGTTTTGTAAACCATTACAGGCACTTCACAACAACACCCCGAACATGCACGACAACCGCACTACCACGACGCAAACCCATGTTTTCAGGCTTCCGGTGAATCTGCCGCAAAAGCGCATGGTTTTGCACGAGTGATGTTGCAACTTGTTGCACGGCTTCTGATCGGGGAGAAATTGCCCCAGGGCGCGGCGGATCATATCAGGGTAGCGGGCGCCTTCTGAAAGCTCGCTGTAGCCCGCGCCCTGCACTCTGGCAGCGGTCTGGCGCGTCCTGGTGACGAGGGTGGAAGTGTCCGGCTGGCGTCAGTCCGCCGGGTTGCTGCTCTGCTCGCCGTCCGGCATGGCGCGAAGTGTGGCGGGCGGGGGGCAAATGAGGACTCCCCCGTTTCGGCCCGACCGTGGGGGCGGGGCGTGGGTGGCGCCCCGGAAACCAGGCCGGTCACTGCGGTCTGTGACTCCCAGCGTAATCCGAGGTTGGTTTTTGGAAAAGCCTCCCCTCTGATCGCCCGGAGCACAGGCCAAGAATTGACGACAGCAGACCCAAGGCCGATTCTGTTCAATATGGCTCGCTTCACTGCCGCTAATGCCCGAGAAATGGCCGCTCGCTCGGTTGCCGTGCGGAAAGCAGCGGAAGCCAAACCGCCCATATGGCCCGCTTTCACCCCGGCTCAAGCGACACCGCCAGCGGGCACAGACCCAGGGATCAGCGTCGCGTGCGTGCGCGCGAGACTTGAGACCCTCGACGCCCTCATGTCCAGAGCCAAGAGTGATCGGGAATGGGATAATCTGACCCGAGCTTACGACCGGATGTTTCGAGTTTGGTGCGTGCTAACCAAGACTCCTGGGCCTGGCAATCGCAAGCCGGCGCGCGAGCAGCCCCGAGTCCTGGGACGCGGCCCTATCGCCTACCGACCTGCAGAACCCACATTCCCCAAAACAACGATGCCCGAATCCACGGCTAAAGCGGGAGCCGAACCAGCAGCCATCAGCCAATCCCCTCCCTCCCCCTCTCGGGAGTCTCCTGCCCCCACCGGCACGACGCCCGCACTGCAAAAAGTGCCCACTCCACCCACACCGGCCACAAGGCGCACGGTGGTCACGACGGCCGCGGCGGCCACGGCGGCCATGATGCCCTCGGTGCCCAAGGTGTCCCCGAACCCCAAGCCACTCGGCTAGGAATACGACCCGCCGCCTCCGGTGCCAGTGGCACCACTGCCCGACTGTAAGTCGCAATGATTTCAGTTCTTCGGATTGCCGGTTCGCGGCATGAATTGTTGGGGACGCTTTGCTTTGTCACCGCGCGGCCTGCTAATGTCCATGACGGCGATTGACAGCAACAGCAGCACGGCGGCGGCAGTGTCAACGATTGCCCGAGTCCCACGTTTCAAATGAAGCGGAGCAATGGGGTTTAGCACAATGGCAGCGGGGACGAAAACGAACAGCCAGCCAACTTTCTTGCTCTGCATGGCTTGAAACACGGTGTAGGCACACACGCCGCAGGCAATCCACTTCAAAAGCGTATAGTAGTCGTAGGCGTGACGGCCAAGAGCCGCGAACAGCATCCCCGCAGCAAACAGTTTGGCAAGGATGCTTCCTAAATTGGCGGGTTTCATGGTGCGTTGAATTATTGGCTGCGCTGTTTTTCGGCATTGTTCACGCTGTCCCCGCATTTTACGAGTGCGCTGCGGAGTGAGTCAGTTTCCCAATCCCATGTAGTTCGGCGCACGCCGTACCCGAAATTGATTCTTTCGACTAAAGCCCAAGACACAAACCTGTGAATCGGATTGTTAATAGCCTGGAGGCGTTCGCGCAGCGGTTCGATAGCCCTAGCATCGCCGATCATACCGAGCGCATAGGCGGCACACGTCCGAACTGTGCAATCCTTGTAGTTGAGCATCAGACAGAGTTCTTCGACGGCTGGAGGGCCGATACTCACAAGGGTATTACACACACATGCCCGAAGATTGCCGTCGTTGTCAACCATTGTTAGTGCGCGGCAAAGAGCCTTCACGGCCTTGGGGCCGCCTATCTTCCCAAGTGCGCTGGCCGCGAGCCCAGCTTCCTTCTCGGGAGCCCCCCACAACACGCTGCAAAGAGACCTCACGGTCTGTCCATCATCCCCTTCTCGTTCATTTTCTTCTGCAATCAGCTTGGCAATGATCCTGCCTAAATTATCAAGTTTCGCCTGCGTTGGATTTTGGACTGCACCGCCTTTTGTCAAGGATGCCTCAGCGCGGTTTGAACTGGCAACAACCTCCGTCGGCTTGTTTGGTGTCTGATTCGTCAACTTATTGATTTCGCTGGCGAGCCGCGCGGCCTGCTTTTCCAAATCTGCAATTTCAGCCTCAATCTGCTTCGTTCGTTCTGCCGCTAGTTCGTCCAGGACGCCGGGCTTTTGGTCGCTCAATTGACAAAGCTCGTAATCGGGACTGTCGCGCAACCTTTTCAGCGATTCAGCCGCAACGACAATTTCCTTTTCCAGCGTTTCATGCAGCCGGCGCAATTGAGTCAGTTCTTCCGCGTCGCCGAAGTCCAGACTCGCCCAACCTTGACGCAGCATAAAACCTTGCGGGTCTTCCGCAATCTCCCTCAACGTCGTGATGTCGCCGCTGTCTTTCGCCCGATTGATCGCGGCAGTTAGCTTGCGATACGTCTCTAGTTTGTCCGGCTCATTGGCGAAGCGGTCGGGATGATACAGCTTCACCAGCTTCTTCCAGAGTTGTGTCAACTCGGCTTCCTGCTCGGCGGTCAATTGCTGCTTTTTGCCCGCCGCTGCCGCCAGTCCCTCGTAATCCGTTTCCGTTTGCGTTTTGGCCTGCTCAAAATTCTTCTCGGCCTGTTTCGCTTCTTCCGCATTGCCGCGTGTGAGCGAATCCAAAACCTTTCGCCGGTAATCAACCACGATCCGCAGCCGGTCGCGCTTCTGATAATGCCCGCGCAAAAGCCGGAACAACACCGCCTGCACCACGTCAACCCGCGACTTCTCCTTGGTGTATTCAACTTCCAACTCTGCCAACCGCGCCCGCGCACCCGCCACAACCTGCCGCAATTCTTCCAACTCTGGGCTGGCGTAAATGGCAGGAGGTGTTGTTTTCATCCAGTGGAGAAAATCAGCCGTCTAGTGTCAGCAGTAATTCCTTAGCTCGATCCAGTCCTTGTCCGGCAGCTTTGCGGAGCCACTCAACAGCTTCGGAACGATCTCTTAGCCAGTCGCAGTACCAAGCGCCAAGCATGAATTGCGCATCGGCGTCCCCCTGTTCGGCAGCGTTTCTAAACCACTTTAAGGCTTTTACCTCATCTCGCGGCGCACCCTGTCCCCTATGGTAGTGATCGCCAAGACTCAATTGCGCAACGGAAATTCCTTGTTCTGCGGCTTTACGCCACCACCTGAGAGCCTCCACAGAATCTTGGAGAACACCTTCGCCTGTGTCGTAGCAAACGCCAACCTCATACTGTGCTCTCCCATCATTTTGTTCAGCGGATTTCCTGAACCATTTGACAGCTTCTACATCGTCTTGTGGCACGCCTTGCCCATTACGGTAGCAATAGCCAAGTCTAAGTTGCGCATTTGCGTTTCCTTGTTCGGCAGCCTTCCGATACCATTTGGCGGCTTCCGCAAAGTCCTGCGGCACCCCCTCGCCAATAAAGTAAGAAATACCAAGGCACAGTTGCGCGGCCCGGTGTCCCTGTTCGGCAGCCTTTCGATCCCACTTTGCTACTTGAACATAATCCAGGGGAACGCCCCAGCCTTTGAAGTAACAGATACCAAGATTGTGCTGGCCATCGGCGTTGCCATTTTCGGCAGCCCGACGATACCATTTAGCAGCTTCTGCAATATCTTCCGACACGCCCCTGCCATCCGTGTAGCAAACGCCAACCATGTTCTGTGCCTTCGCAAGACCTCGATCGGCGGCTTTGCGAAACCATTTGACAGCTTCCGTGTAATCCTGCGGAACACCATCACCGCGGTAATAGGCACAAGCCTTCTGATACAGGGCTTCCGCATCCACGCTGGAGGCCGATGCGGGGTGCGCCGCAATCTCGACCGGTCCTTTCGTATCCCGTGAGATTCCTAGCGCAGACTCCAAAGCCCTCACGAGACTCTCCACATCGTAAGGGGCGCGTAGCAAGGTAACATCCTCACCTTGCTTCACGCAGTCCAACACCCATTGATCGCGCTCAGGGCACCCCTGAATCACGATAATCGGATAAGCGACCTTCCTGTCAGCCAAGCGTCGGACTATATCTCTGCCGTTCAGGTTCCCCATAATGTCGTCTGTGATAAGGAGATCGGGGTCGCTTCGTAACAGCTCCTGCCATGCTTCCTCGGCGTCTCGAAATGATTGCACAATGACGCCCCTGAAGTGACCAGAGATTATCCCTTCCACGATTGCCAAGCGGAGTTCTTCGTCGTCCACCGAAACGATTCTAAGCGGGCGATGACTGCGCGGGTGTCCTTTCTGTGCCAGCGCGAGGGCGTCCGCGACCATGCCGGACATAATGCGCCTTGCTCCCGGCTCAGCCCTTTCCAGCGAGCTTGGCGCTCTCGGCACCAGTGCAAAGATGTTTTTTTCGCTCATGTCGTTAGCGGCATTTTCACAGCTCCCTCCGCCCGAAGCCAAGCACGGCTGCAATACCACGCACCTACGCACCTGCCGCACAGGGCAGGGCACAGACGCAATTGTTTTGCAGGCTTCTTCATTGTCTCAATTCCAGCGAAAAGTGTCCCCAAAGCAGGCAGAGCGGCGACACTGCCGCTGTCAGAACGGGTTTTAAGCACCTCTTGTGCCTGCCAGTTGCTCGCTTCGCGGCGCATTCCAACTCCTCCCGAATGGATTCAGCGCACGGCCAGACGCCAGCAATGGCCGCCGGCCTGACGGACCACATTTGGACCATTTCCGAAATGCTTGACGCGGCAAAAAGGGCTCTGACATATTGCGACGACGTGAAAACCGCCAGTCACAAGCCAAGCTCATATTTGACTTGCTCAAGGAACTGATCTAACGGAACTTCAACGTCAATATCAGCATCTGGAATCGCCACAAAGAACCGGTAAAGCGTGATGACAACCGCTTTTGAAACCATGAATTGGCCCTCTCCTGCCACTGCGGCTTTTCCGAAGTCTAGTGCCCGAATGTTTGCTTCCAAGAATGAAACCGCTCTTACAAAACGCTCCAGACAGTGATTTGCTAAAGAGGGATTTCCTCTCGTGCGAAGAAAATAAGCCTCAAACTCTTCCCTTCCCATACTTGCTGAGTCGGGGGCGTATTTATGCGTCTCTTGACAAAACCACGTGTAGTCAGATAGCCACTCTTTTAAGGTATATACCCCCGTTGGGTCATGTGTTTCCATGCGGGCTTTCGTTGTTAAAGCATAAAAAAACCGCCCAGTCTCGAAAACCCTTTTAGGCGCTGCCCTCGCGGTTACAGCAGACTGGGTGGAAATTCTATGTTTAATCGGGTTTTCGGCCTGATCGTCCCCAAATTAACGCCCAATCCCGCAGCCATGTCAACAGAGTTGCGCACCATTACCCCAACTGGTGGGCGAATACGCACAGCCGAACATCGGCGGCGCGCCTGGCAGTCACGCGCGCCATGTAGGGGCAATATGGCGGGCTGCTAGGTGTGAGTGGTTTGGGCTTAGCGGGCGCTGGGTGTTCAGTTACTCGGACCGCTTTCAGTCTCCAGGCCCTCAGGCTGGTCCTGAGCAAGCCCTTCAAAGAAGCCAGCGGAGGTGCCCGAAAGCGGGCAGACGCTACGGGTTCGAGTTCCAAGTGGTAGCGCGGTGTCCTGTTCATTATCACACGTTCCTTTTACGTCCTAACGTCCACTCCCCTATATAGGGGGAGGGACGTAGGGACGTTGCGCGTCCTTTTACGGCAAAAGGACGTAGGAAGGACGTAAGGACGTTCATTGTGTAAGTGTGTAGAACCCAAGGACATCCTTCGTTATGACGTGCGCCCCTATCATCTTGTCCATCCGTTTTCGCGCTCCGCTCTCCTTCAATTTGCATTCGCGGGTCAAACCGGCCAGAAAATCGCCCCAGCGGAGCGCCTGTTTTTCCGCGCGGGCGAATACGGCTTCAGCTTCAAGTTGGAGCAATCCGTGTTCGGATTCGGCCTTGGCGTCTATGGCACACGCGACAGAGACGTGCATCATGTATTCATTCGACCATACGAAGCGGGGGCCGTTGGCTTTAAGGATTGGGGAGCGTCGGTTTTTCTCGCCCCAAACGATAATAGCATCACCATCGCGGTCCAGGCGCAGGTTTGTTTCGGCTTTTCGTTCGAGTTGGCTTCCGAGATGGCCTCGGTTTTTTTCGGTGCCAGGGTTGAAGTGAATGACGCAGACGATGGGGGCGGCGAAGCTGATTGCCAGGGAGTGAAGCTCGTTGACGAAGAAATTGCTTTCCTCGGGATCGTTCACGTTCGCCACTAGGTCGGCCACGCCGTCCAGAAGTAGAGAGTGGATGCCTCCGAATTTGGCGGCAGCGTGTTTTAAGACAATCGAGATGCCCTGCCCCGCATCGGGGATAGAGAAGCCGGTGGCACAATAGGACAGGAACCAGGGCGGTGGTTCTTTTAGTCCGGCGCGTCGGATCGCCTGTTCGACTACGGTGTGATGGTCTGGCGGGCTTTGCTCGGTATCGAAGTGAATTACTGCATAGCCGTCCGGGTTTCGGGAAGCTACTCCAAGGCAGTCAGCGTGTTGCGGGTCTGGCGTCATCGTTGCCGCGCACATGGCACCGACAAAAGAAGTCTTGGCCATTTTTGGCGGAGCGCAAATGGTAGTCAGATTTCCAGCCGTGCAGATGGGGGTCTGGCCAATCAGGAAGCGAGGGGCCGGGACGGGAGGTTTGTTGTGGATATTGAAAAGTCGTTGCGCCAACCGCGCGGCCAGAGCTTCCTTGTGGTCAGCTTCGGCTGTCATTTCGGGCACGTCGCGGATTACGGGTTCTTCAACCAGTCCGTTCATCGTGTGACCTCCAAGACCTTGAAGTTGAGGAAATAGACCGTCTGGCGCTGTCTATTGTCGCGCGTGCCGTCTGGCATCCGGCAGAACTGCGAGCGCGTCCAAAGGCGCGAATCCGTGCCCAGGCTCACGGCGTAGCGAAAGAACTTTTCAACCTTCGTCTCGGGCTGGCCGTGAACGTAGAACCATCCGTGCATACTCTTGTTCCCGGAGTGGAGCGCGCAAACCATCGGCGCGTAGCCGGCCAGGTGAAGCAGCAACGCGGCATGATCGTCGGGCGTCCCTTGGTCGAATTCGCAAACGAGGAAACGGCGCGGCCCGGTATTGCTCAGAGAGTGCTTTGACTCTCTGCCGTTTTTGGTCAGCCCGGTGACGGCGCACATGGGCGATGGTACGATGAACTGAAGGCCGGAGAGTTGCCCGCGCCAATCCTCGCGGAGCTTGGTATCGAAGTCCGATTGCGAGCGGCCACAGCAGAGCACAGGATTGCCCGGAAATAGCCGGTCAATGATGGGCTCTGTACGTTGCTCGTTGTCCTCAATCCGAATCGGGGACGCTTCCCATAGGTCTGCCAATCCGCCGCCTGCCCTTATGATGGCCTCGCGTTGCTCTCCATTCACAGTCGGCCATTTGCTCACGGCCTGAACCGGGCCGACCTTGCCAGCAGGCTGCCATGCGCAGCTAATAGAGTTTTGAACGGCAGCCACGATTTCGGAGCGCGGGACATTCCGCCCGCATTGGGCAACCTGAGATTCGAGCAAGCGCACTATGTCACCGGCGGGTAGGTGAGCATGAAGTTGACGGGCGACGCGAAAGAGCCAGCCGTGAACACCCTCACCGGCACAGGGCGGACTGGTGAGCAGATCGTGCAGGAATGGTGGGAATTCGCGTGTCACGGCCAGCGGTCAATTTCGAGTTGCAGGCGGCGGGGGCGTGTGACAGTCTTTGAGTGGTTGGAGCCGTGGGGGTTCGCACCCCATGCACCGCAGGTGAGAATCCGGGCGCAGCACTGAGCCGGCCCCACCCGTTCTTTCGGCGCGCCTTGCTTGGTCGTGAGGCGCGTCGGTTCGTTCGGTGGGTTCATCGGTCACCCTTACTTGACTCCTGCGGTCAAGGGGGTGCGGGCTGGACGGTGCCGTTGCGTTCCATATTTTTCCCGCATCCAGGCATCAGCCTCGGGAATGCAGATACGAACCCTGCGGGGGCCAATTCGTAAATGGGGGAGCCCCTCGCTTAACCAGTTGTCCACGGCCCTGACGGAATGTTGCCAGCGGGCGGCGTAGGCTTTTTTGTCGCAGATGTCGTTTGCCGCCAGCTTAATGTTGCCGGTGGCGGCATCCGGCGTGCAGGGACTGAGATTGAACATGCATCAAAAATACCAAAGCCGCATGGTGCGACTTTGCGATGCGGAAGTCGGCTTCTAGTCAGCGGATGCCGGGGTCCCGGCGACGGAATACCTGCGGATTCCGCGATAAGAGCAGCGAATGGAAGAAAACCGACGTCAAGCGGGAGATTGTTTTTTCCGCCGTTTCTTTGCGGCGCTTCTGGCTTGGCTAGACTTTTGACGTTTCCACCAGTCAAGATAGGTTCCCCCGATCTCCAGCCATTTGGCCTCGGTAAAGTACCCTCCTTGCCTATCCGCCTCTTTGATCTCGTGAGTCCGTTTGGCAGCCTGTTGTTCGGAGTTTGGGCCGTTCTCAAAAAACACCTGGCGCAAGAAATCACGGAACCGCTTCTCGCGGTCCGGGGTTTTCGCTCTTACTATTCGCCGGAAGAACTCATCAAGAGTCGCAGGGAGCTTTTTGGGTTTGGGGACATTCTTCTGCCAGTTTTCCAGTCTCTCGACTATCTCGGTAGTCCTCCCCCAACTGAACAGGTTGGCCCCGGAGCCAGGGACACCGCCTTGCTCGCGCGCGAGTCGCTCCATAGTCTCAGCCGACTCACGGCAAAGCTCCAGGGCATATTGCACGGCTTCAGCGGGGGTTTTCCCTTGCGAAACAGCAGCGGCGAGCTTCGCAAGTTCTTCTGGGTGTGAGAACCACATTGCTGTCGAGCGGTTCTCACCTTTTGCGGCCTTCGACAGCCGGTGGTTCGACCCGTGTGGGGATTTCTTCATTGTGCGTAAGGGTTATTGGTTTGCTGTGGCAGGCATCGGCAGGACGTTGGCCGGGCTCTCAGGCTTCACCGCAAACCACCGCTCTGCATCGGCAGGTTTCACCAATTCCCTGTAATGCCTGTGAATCACGCTCGCGCTGTTGCCGCACTCGCCAGCCACGCGGCCCGCGTCGCCGGTCTGCGCGAAACGGTAGGATGCGAACGAGTGGCGCAAGGCGTTCCCTTTCCACGCCACGGGCTTTTGCGCTTTGATGCCTTTGCTTTCGTCCGCCTCAACTGCAGTAGCTGTGGCGACGGCCTGTTGCGTGTCGTAAAACTCGTAATGCGTGCCCGGCCAGACCTTGCCTTGCCTGCCAGCGTAGGGCGCGAGCCACGCGGCCAGGTTATCAGCAAGAGGGACAATGCGGCGGCTGGCCGTCTTGCTCTTGCTCGCAGCGACGACAATGTGGCGAGCGGTCAGATCAATGTCGCTCCATTCCAGCCGTTCAAGCTCGGCAGAGCGCAGACCAGCAAAGGCGCCGACTGCAAGGCAGGGCAGGAAAGCTGGGCAGGCTGCGCGGGCGGCTTCCAACAGCCGGGCAATCTCAGCCGGCTTGAATATCTCAACATCACCGGTGCGGACCTTGAGCTTTTCGACACTCTCAACCGGGTTGTCGGCAGCGTAGCCGCGGGCAACCGCAAACTCGAACAGCGTGTGCAACACGGTCCGATAATTCTTGTAAGACTGCGGGCTCAGGGGTTTGCCTTCGTCCGCCTTCTGAGCATCCAGCCACGCTTGAATGTCGCCCGCGGTCACGTTGCAACAGTCCCTGTTGCAATCCCGGGCGAAGCGGTTTAACCGGCTGGCCAGGTCCGCCCGGTATCGGTCAGACGCGCCGCGCGATTCCTTCACCTGGAGCAACTCGGCAACCACGTCGGCAACCGGCTTTGCCACGGTCTGCTTGAAGCGGGCACGGTAGAATTTCGCCGCCGCGTAAAGGCTCGCCAAGCCGTCGCCCAACAGCTTGAGGCACTCGGCAACCGCCGCACTCGCGGCCCGCACGCTCACGTTGAACGGCTTCAAGTCTTGCGTGGCGCTCACGTACTCTATCGCCTGAGCCTCGCTCAGCCGCATGGCCGTGCTTTCCCGCTTGCTCAGTCGCTCGGCCAACGTATCGGCGGCAGCCGTGGCGAGCGCCTCATCCGAGAAGCAGCGAAACTGGCGCTTGATCTTCCCCTTGTCGTCAACTTCGCTGGTGTCGGCAACCATGAAAGCCCAGTTACCGCTTGGCGTCTTGCGGCGGTAAACGTGGACCTGTTTATGCCCAAAGCTGGCCGTGTAGTGGGCGGGCTTTCGGGCTTTCCTCTGCTTGCGTGATGGTGTACTGTTCATACGTGAAAGAGTTGCATAAATGTTGCAAGATTGCAACAACTTTGTTTGTAATCGCCCGGCTGGAGGTGCAACTCAGCCAATGCTGGCAGGGCTTTTAAGCCAGTTTAGCTCAGTGGTAGAGCAACGGTTTTGTAAACCGTCGGTCCTCGGTTCGAATCCGAGAACTGGCTCCATCTCAACGTCATCACGGGCCGGCTTGATCCCGTCTGCGATGTTCCGCGCCCACACAACATCGCAGTGTCCGCGCGCTACGACGACTTGGATGATGCGAGCACGTTCGCTTGCTTGATCAGCTAGATGTGGTCGGAGGAACTTCATCCGCGCTATTATCAACCAGCCGAACTGGAGTTGCCACGGGGAATGCCCTGTGCCTGTAGCAGAAATGGACAAGGGCCCCCAGAGGCCTTGGAGGTCGAGGACTATTTGTCCGGGCAGGCCGTTAAACAGACCGCTAGTCGAGGCCACAGGAGTTGCGCCACACACGATGGAACAGATCCTGCTTAGAGAGGCTGGGAACTCACTCATTCCCAAGATTTTTCTTATGCGCGGCGGCAGAAACAATCAGCAACCCGTGGTTCGTTCGTGTGGCGCCTGGCCGGGGCGTCGGCGCCCCGACCACGGGCTGAATGAAATTCGTCTATGTCTTTAGCGAGCATCTCAGAGGTTCGGAGCGCGGGGTCGCAGAACACCGTTCTGCCTGGCGCAAGGAGCTTTCCCGCGGACCGGGCGATCCTCTGCGGGCAGGGGTCTGCGGCCGTAACTCAAACCGAGCAGGGTGCCCAGGCAAGGGCGGACCAAGGCCGCGTGCCACGCGCATCCATGGGCTTGAGATCAATCTCCGTGGTCGTGCCGGTCTATAACAGCCAAGCTACACTGCCGACATTAATCGCACGCTTGGAACCAGTGCTGGCGTCCTTCAGCAACCAGTACGAGGTAGTGCTGGTCAACGATGGCAGCCGCGACCACAGTTGGAATGTCATTCAAGGACTCGCGGCCCGCCACTTCTGGGTCCGTGGCATTAACCTGATGCGGAATTATGGTCAGCACAACGCGCTCCTTTGCGGCATTCGCGTGGCCCGATTCGACGTGGTTGTAACCATGGACGATGACCTGGAGCACCCGCCCGAAGAGATCTTCAAGTTGCTCGCGAAGCTCGAAGAAGGGTATGACGTAGTCTATGGCTTTCCGGAACGGCAACGGCACGGGCTGTTGAGAGACCTCGCCTCAGCGTTGACCAAGCTGGCACTCCGCAGTTCCATGGGCGCCGAAACCGCCAGGCACATCTCGGCCTTTCGCGTGTTTCGCACCCGGGCGCGCGAAGCGTTTGCCGATTATCATAGCCCCTTTGTTTCCATAGACGTGGTATTGACCTGGGCCACGACTCGATTTGCAGCCATTCAAGTCCCGCACGACTCCCGGCGGCAGGGCGTTTCCAACTACACCTTGCGCAAGCTGGTCACTCACGCGATGAACCTGATGACAGGGTTTTCAACCCTTCCACTGCAAGCGGCCAATCTCTTGGGCTTGGTTTGCACAGCGTTCGGGGGATTCATTTTGTTGTATGTCATTGGGCGCTATCTACTGCACGGGACCAGCGTGCCAGGGTTCACGTTCCTTGCCTCGATCATAGTCATCTTTTCAGGAGCTCAGCTCGTCGCGCTGGGTATTATCGGCGAATACCTGGCCCGCATGCACTTCCGAATGATGGAACGTCCTCCTTACACTGTGCGAGAACAACTGCCCTCCCAAGACAAGGGGATAGCATGAGCACGGAGACAGAGCCTTGTTGTGAATTGCTTCCGTGGGATACCGATTTCTTTGGCTGTCGCATCGGGCGAGTTCGGACCGAGATGCTCGCAAGCGACGAGGTGCTGAAGGTTGATGAATGGAGCAGGGACAATCATATCCGGTGCTTGTACTTTCTGGCGCGAGCCGATGACCCTGCCACGATACGTACCGCCGAGGCTTACGGTTTTGGGTTAGTTGATGTCCGACTGACTCTGGAGCGCAGGGTCCGTCTCCCTGAGGTTTCAACTCGCCGTAAACCGCCGTCGGATGCTGTCATCCGCCCGGCTCGACGCGAGGACCTCCCGGCCTTGCAGGCAATCGCACGGACGGCCCATCGGGATACGCGTTTCTTCAACGATGTCCATTTTCCACGCTTCAGAGTGGAGGAATTCTATTCGGTCTGGATCACTGTGGAATGCCAGGGTCGCGCGCAAAGGGTTTTCGTCGCAGCCGGCCCAGCCGGGCAGCCTTTAGGGTATATCTCGTGCCACCGCGACTCTTCGCAAAACAAGGGGCGGATCGGTTTGGTGGGAGTGGCCGCCGAGGCCCGCGGCAAGGGCTTGGGCTCAAGTCTGGTTCTCGCCGCACTCGACTGGCTCGCGACGCAAGGCGCGGAGCAGATTGCCGTCGTTACGCAGGGGCGCAACGTGCCGGCCCAACGACTCTACCAGACCTGCGGCTTTCTGACAGGCAACCTCCGGCTTTGGTATCACAAGTGGTATGGCTGAATCTTACGCAGGAGAATCATCCAGAGTCCCCGAACCGCCCCGGCCTCGCTTGGCGCAATGAAGATCTGTCTGTCATGCGGCAGTCGCTTCCAAAATGCGAATTGGCGATGTCCGCAATGCGGGCAGTCGCCCCCTCAAGAGCGGGGCATTCCACTGTTTGCCCCGTCGTTGAAGAAGACGAGTGACGGCTTCAGAGCCGAGTATTTCGCTGAGTTGGCAACACTGGAAGCCGACCATTTTTGGTTTCGCAATCGCAACCGGTTGCTCGTTTGGGCGTTGGGGACCCACTTTCCGGCTGCCCGGTGTTTTCTGGAAGTCGGATGTGGGACTGGTTTTGTTCTGAGCGGTATCCGACAGGCGTTCCCGAGGATGCAGTTGGCCGGCAGTGAATTGTCCTTGGAGGGGCTGGTTTTTGCTCGCCCTCGGTTGCCGGGAGTGCCCCTCTACCAAATGGACGCCGTCCACATTCCGTTCGCGGCGGAATTTGATGTAGTGGGTGCCTTCGACGTGCTGGAGCATGTTGAAGAGGACCGAGCCGTCCTGGAGCAAGTCTTCCAGGCGGTGAAGCCCGGCGGTGGACTCCTCCTGACGGTGCCGCAGCATCCGTCGCTGTGGAGCGAGGCGGATGTGAGGGCCTGCCATAAGCGCCGCTACACGCGTCAGGAGCTGGTGCGGAAAGTCGAATCCGCGGGCTTCCAGACACAACGGGTGACCTCGTTCGTGTCGTTGGTTCTGCCTTTCCTATGGGTGTCTCGCCGCCTCAAACGCCAGGCCGGGAACAGCAGCGCAAACCCCGAGTTTCAAGTGAGCCGAGTGCTCAATTGGTTCCTGGAGGCAGTGCTCCGGCTCGAAGCACACTTCATCCGACGGGACACTGCTTTTCCTGCGGGTGGCTCGCTGCTGCTGGTGGCGCAAAAACCATGAGTTCCCGGCACGGGAAATGCGTAATCCTCTGTGATTCGTGGTCTTTCAGGCAATAGAAACCTTATGACGAATGCCAAACACGTTCCGTTCAACCGTGCCTCGCTATCGGGCCGGGAACTGGAATATGCTTTCCAAGCGATGGCGGATGGTCAAATCGCCGGTAACCACGGCTTTTCCATCAAATGTGAGGGCCTGCTGCAGGAGGCTCTGGGCGTACACCGCGCCCTCTTGACCACTTCCTGCACCCACGCCTTAGAGATGGCCGCGCTGTTGTTGGACTTGCGGGCCGGTGACGAAGTCATCGTGCCTTCCTTCACGTTTGTTTCAACTGCAAACGCTTTTGCGTTGCGGGGTGCTCGCATTGTCTTCGCTGACATCCGTCCGGATACCCTGAACCTTGATGAGACCAGGCTGGAGTCCCTCATCACGCCCCGGACAAGGGCCATTGTGCCGGTGCATTACGGCGGGGTGGGCTGCGAAATGGACGCCATTCTCGAAATTGCCGGCCGGCACGGCGTGACCGTGGTGGAAGACAACGCCCACGGCTTGTTCGGGAAATACAAGGGCCGCTGGCTAGGCACACTGGGCGGCCTGGCCACACAGAGCTTTCACGCAACCAAGAACATCACCTGTGGCGAAGGCGGCGCCTTGCTCATCAACGACCAGCGGCTGGTTGACCGGGCCGAGATTATCCGTGAGAAGGGCACCGATCGCAGCCGGTTCTTCCGGGGAGAGGTGGACAAATACTCCTGGGTGGACGTCGGCTCCAGCTACGTGATGAGCGACTTACTGGCTGCCTTTCTGCTCGCGCAACTGGAGGAACGGGAGAACATCCAGGCACACCGGCGGAGAATTTGGGAGCACTATTTCGTGAATTTGGGGCCGCTTGCATTGGGCCACGGCCTTGGGCTGCCGGTGGTGCCCGCACATTGCGAACAGGCTTACCACATGTTCTGCCTGCTCGCACCTGATGTCGCAGAACGAACAGCGCTGATCAGCCACCTCAAGGAACACGGCATCCACGCCGTCTTCCATTACGCGCCGTTGCACCTGTCAGAGATGGGCATGCGATTCGGCGGTCGGGCAGGGGATTGTCCCGTGACCGAGGGAATTAGCGACCGCCTGGTCCGGTTGCCGTTTTACAACAGCCTCAGTCAGGCCGATCAAGATCGGGTCATCAATGCCGTCGTGCAGTTCTATGAACCTTCGAAAGGTCTGACGTGCTCAATCATGCCTCTCCGCGATGTTGCCCAAACCAGCTCACGAAGCAGCTCTGTCAGCGTTCCAGAGCGGTCTTGCCTGTTGAACGTGGCCAAGGGGTGCCTCGGTGCACAAGCCGGTGCTTTGCTCGGCCCAGAGAAATGAGGCTTCAGGCCATACTCTAATCGCCGCACGGTTGCGGAGCCGGCGACGACTTGACCCCAACTGGGGACCAGCCTCGATGTGAAATTGAAGATTGATAATCACCAAGAGCCCGAAGGCGGGTTTGGACCCGGGATCTCGGTCTGGCTCTACGTGTTGGCAGCACTGCTGTTCCTCGCGGTTGCTGGAGTTTATGCTTTCAGTTTTACATCCAGCGGATTCGCCTTTTACGATGACGAGGGCTTCCTAATGATCACGGTGCGGGGTTACCTGGAAGGCCACCCCCTTTATGACGGCGTCCTCACCGCCTATGGCCCGTTCTATTATCTGTATGAATGGATGGTTCATACCGCGGCATGCCTGCCGCTCACCCACGACCTCACGCGCATCCTCTGCATCCTCCATTGGCTGGCAGCCTCGGCAATCCTGGCCGTGGCGGGCGGTTTGATGACCCGGTCGCGGCTGCCGGCATTGTTCATCTTCATGCAAGCGACCGTCCATTTGAGGCACTTGGCCTGCGAGCCGGGACATCCGCAGGAGGTCGTCATTCTGCTCCTCGCCCTCGCGGCGTTGGTCGCGGCAAGAGACTGGAAGCGCCCCTGGATGATGCCGCTACTTGGGGGCATTGGGGCTGCGTGTGCTTTGACTAAGATTAACGTGGGCGCCTTTTTTGGACTAGCGGGACTGCTGGCACTGGTGTGCCACTCGCCGTTTTTCCAGGCTCGCCGCCCGTGGTTTTGGGGGTTGCTCGGGTTCATGGGCGTGTTGCCGTTTGTCCTGATGCGCCAGCACCTGGCCGAAAGTTGGGCACGCGATTACAGCGCGCAGGTTAGTGCCGCGATCCTGGCTGCGGGGGCTCTCGCTTATGTCTTCGCTGGCGAGCGCACGATCGGCTTTCGGCACTGGGTTCAAACCGGAACAGCTTTTGCCTGTGTTTCCGGCATCGTGATCGGGGTCGTGCTGGTCCAAGGCAGTTCATTCCAAGCGCTGTTAGACAGCCTGGTTGTCGGCCCTTCCAAGCTGGGCAGCCTCTTTTGCATCCCTCTGCGGCCCTCGAATTCCCTTTGCTCAGGCGGCGCCGCATTGTGCCTTGCCGCGATTGTGGTGTTCTGGCGAGGGCCTCGGGACCGTCTGCGTCTTCCCATTGCCGTTGCCAAGGGCATCTATGGCATCGTTGGGGCTCTGGTAATGGCCACGGACGTAGAGACTCAACTGGGCCTGCTCTTGCCTTGGGCTTGGCTCGCAGTGGTCCGAGATCAAGAAGACCCGCGGCCTGGGCACCGCGAGACGTTTGGCCGGGCTTTCGTATGCCTCATGGCCGTTTGGCAGGGCTTACAGGCTTATCCCGTGGCGGGCACCCAAGTCTCCACCGGTACTTTTCCGCTGATTCTGATTTTCTCTTTGTGCCTGCATGACGCGATCAAGGCGTTCGCGGGCGAGCCCTGGACGAGGCGGCAGTGGCGCACTCTGCCGCCACGGACTTCGGCATTGGTACAGGTGCTGGTCCTCACGAGTATGCTGTACCTGTTTGTTGTTGAATGGTGCAGACCGCTGGCGCTCTGGCGCACTTACGTTTCAGTCCCTTCATTGGGGCTGCCCGGCGCCCGCTATCTTCGCCTCGACGAGTACCAATCCCAAAAATACAGGGCGCTCGCGGAGTACCTTAGGACACAGTGCGATACCTTTGTGGTCATTCCTGGCCTGAATAGCTTGTACTTTTGGGCGGGCAAGACGCCCCCGACTTACTTCAACATCTGCGGTGAGGGGGTCATGCCGAGTGATCGCCAGCAGGACCAAATCGTGGCGGCACTGCGGAGGGCCAAACGTCCCCTCGTCGTCGAGAGCGAGATAAGATGGCCATCTTGGATACGCGTTGGTGACGCCAAGGCGGGTCCCTTGCCTCTGTTTATAGCCAATGAATATCGAGAGGTCGCGAGATTAGCCGACTTCCGCATCCTTGCGCCTAAGAACGCGATCGGTCACCAAAGCGCCAGTTCATACTGATGAACCCCTGCGACGTGGATGAGTGTGAACCAGACCAAGCTTGCGAGCGCGCCCCGGGTACGGCTGGCCGCGCTGGCGCTGGTGTTACTGGCCTTGGCGGCTTATCTGGTGGCGGTCGGGAGGCTCGCGGTGGACTTTCCCTATTGGGACGACTATTATGCCGTGCTCGACTCGCTCGGCAAAGTGCGCGCGTCCGAGACGGTCACCGGGAAGGTGGCCGCCGTGTTTTCACAGCACAACGAGCACCGGGTGGCCTGGCTGCGGGGGGTTGCCCTGACCTGCTGGGCGGTGCAGGGAAGCGTTGATTTCCGAACGCTGATCTGGCTGGGCAACGCGGGGCTGATCACGCTGGCCGCCATGCTGGTGTTGGGCAGTCGCCGAAGTGTCCGGTGGCCGAGCCTGCTCGCCGTAATTCCCCTGGCGCTGTTGTCGCCGATCCAGGGAAAGCAAATGATCTGGGCCATGGCCGCGATTAGCAACTATTGGGTCTTGGCCTTCGCCGCCGCCGCCCTTCAACTCCTCTCGATGGGCACCCGCGCCACGTTTAGGTGGGCCTGCGTGCTGGCGGTGCTGGCGACGTTTACCTCGGGGCAGGGTCTGCTTTGCTTCCCCGCCGGCTTGGCGTTGCTAGTGGCAGAACGACGCTGCGCACGGGCGCTGCGTTGGCTGGCGATCATGGGGCTCTGCGCCGTTGCCTATTTCCACAATTATGCCAGGCCCCTCTCTCATCCGGTGCCGCAGATTTCATGGACCGCGGTCCAGTTCTTTCCGGCGGCGGTGGGCGGTGCCCTTAGCGACTTGGCGTGCCCGTCTTTGGCACTGGTATTGCCGAACCCACGCTGGGAAGCCGCCTTGGTCCCGACCATTCGGGCCGCAGCGGGCTTGGCGCTCATTGGGCTGGTCGCGTGGTTGTGGGTGAGGCGATATTATAAGCGAAACCCCTTTGTGAGCGTATTTCTCCTCTACCTGCTGCTACTCTTCGCAACTGCTTCCATATCGCGCAGCGGGTTCGGCCTGGAGCACGCCCTCATGTCGCACTACAAAGTCATTTCGGTTTCCATCGTGGTGCTGGCCGCGGTTGGCTTGCTGGACCAGCGCTATCCCGGGCTGGGGGAGCCCTTTCCCCATGCGTCAGTCTTGTTGGGAGGAACCCTTTTTTGCCTGCTTTCGTGGTGTCTCTGTTACCCGGGAGTGAAGGCTTTTTCGGCGAACTTGGCGGAGGGCCGGAGATGGTTCGTGCAGAGTCAGGATGATCGCGGCGTGATGGTCTTCTTTCCGTTGCACCGACAGGCGGTCAACATCCTGTGGCGAAGCTATCTTACGGGTCTAATGCCGTTGGCGGACCTCAATTGCGCGCAAGGAATCCGGCTGTCTCCCGAAAGGCTGAGTAGGATTGCCACTCTGTGTGCAAAGCCCCTCTCCGCACCGCCGTCGCCAGAAGGCCGGCTGGTGGCGAACTTGCAGTGGACGGGAGACGATTTACTGCTTGCCACGGACTCAGTCTCCGCGGAGGCATCCGGCGCCCCTGGCAGCCTTTTGCTGCAAGGAGGTAAACTCCAGTATGTGCTGCCCGCCAGAGCGCCGGTAGCCCCGAATGGTCCGTGAGCCGCCCAGCACCCAAAGCCCCGCGCAGGATAGCAAGCCGAGGCCGGAAAGGACTGCCCCTGCCAGCAGCATCCTGTCTTCGTAAACCAGTGTGATTTGGTGCCGTCCCGCAGACACCTCGAGTGCCTGAAAGGCATAATTGGCGCGCCAGATTATTGTTGGTTGGCCATCAATGTGAGCCTCCCAAGCCGGGTAATGGCTTTGAGAAATGACTACCAGACTTGGGGCCGGCGCCTCAGTTTGGATGGAGATGCTCTGGTTGGCAAATGTGGCATCGAGCACCCGCGCCGTCGTCTGCTGAGTCGCGGAGATGCTCCCGCGGGCTCCGAGTGGCAGGAAGACGATTTGGCGCAGATCGGGATTGGTCTGAGACAGGGTGTCAAAGGCGGTGCGGTCATCGGCAAAGACGGGTTGCTGGCCGGCGGTGACGAGTGGCATGGCGGAAGCGCGCCGCGGCCACTCGGAGGTTTTGCCTAGGGCGCTCGATTGCGACACGCCCAGGAAATCCAGCAACCTGGGGAAAGCGCGAGTGGTGTGTTCGTAAGGGAGCGCAGTCACGCGGCTAACCTCACGCGGAATGAGGGAAAAGAAGCCGTCAATTTGGGGCAGCTCATCCAACAGGTTGCAGTTGACGCGAAGTGCCAGGCGGTTCCGCAGATACGTCTCTTCCAGATTGGCCGTCGGATTGTATTTCAGAAACTCAAGCGCTTGAGGCGAAATCATGACGCGCGACCCGCCGAGCTTCGGGTCCGGGTTCAACTTTAGCTGGGCGCGGGCCCAGCCCGGCGCATAGACGGATGGATTTGCGCCCGGGTTTTGTGTCGGCGCGTGGGTTACCAAATCGAGCCAGAAGAGCACCACCAGCAGGCAGCCGCAGAGGATTCGGCGGCGCCCATCCGAGCCGAGTAGCGCCACCACGGACAGAACAGCCAGAACGAGAAATCCGGCCCGAGAGAGCCCGCTCTGCAAGGTTGCGCGCCAGGCGTCCGCTGGCAGCGGGGATCTCGAGTCCAAGGCGACAATCACTCCGACCAGAACCAGCATCAGCAGCACGCAAACCACTTCAAAACGGCCAGGCCGTGAAACGTGATGCGTGATGCATGATGCGTCAGGCAGCGCGCCAACCACATCAAGGCGGTCGGCTCGCACGCTTTTGCCAACCAGCGCAGCGAAGCCAAACGCGGCCAGTAACGGGGCGAGCGCGAGAACCAGAATAACAAATTTCACCGGGTAGCGGACAAACCCGAGTGCAGGAAAACAAACCCGCAGCGCGCGGTAGAGCAGGGTGGTGTCACCCCACGCGAGGACCAGCGCCAGCAACACCATTACCGCCATCGCACGCACGCGCCAATCGCGCACCCGCCATACCGCCACGGCGGCGAGAAAGGCCGTCCCAATCCCGGCGTAGTACGACGAGGTCCAATACTGCCCGTTTTGCAGGAACACCCCTTGCGCCGTCGGCGACATTCGGAACAGCGGGACGAGGAAGTTGGCCCAACCCCAGAACGGCATGCACCAGTCGTGCGTCGAGGCGCTGTAATCCCTGCCGCGCTGGGAATGGGCCAGGAGTTCCAAGAAGGGCAGCAACTGGACTGAGCAAACCAACCCCACCAAAATTCCCATTCCAAGAAAACGCCAGACGAACTTCATCCGGTGCTCCTTCTCCTGAATCCAATCGCCACAAGCCAGGACCAGCAAAATCAGCCAGGTCAGGACAATCGTTTCAGGTCCACCTGCCAGCATCTGCATTGCGCCTGCGGTCGTCCCCCATACCAGTGCCTTGCCACCCTCGCGCCAGGCCCGGCGTCCCAGCCACAGCACCCACGGCAGCCAACTGAAAGTTGCCACGTGGCTCGGCCACATGAGGAAATTGAGTGACAAGCCGTTGAAGCAAAAGATCACCCCTGCCAGTGCGGCCGCCAGCCGGTGATTTGTCCAACGCTGGGCCAGGAAATACATTCCGAGCCCGCCCCAAAACAGGTGCGCCAGGCAGAAGAACGGCAACGACCACGTCAAAGGCAGCAGCAGATAAATGAGCGAGAAGGGATAAAGGGCGAGCGTGTTCCACTGGGCCAGGAAAGGGAGGCCGCAGTTGTTGAACGGATTCCAGAGCGGCAACTCGCCCCGCCAGAAGCATTGCCGGTGGAAATAGGCCACCGGGTAACTGAACATGCCGAAATCGCGGAAAATGAAGGTGGTGCCTCCGACCAGCACTCCGGGAAAGGTGGCTACGAGGAGCAGCGCCAACACCAGGGCAAACCGCGCGGGTGTCAGCCATTCATCGGCTGCGCCAGTTTCCGGCACTGGTTCGGTTTTGGCCTGGGCGATGTCCATATCGGGCACTTCTGCCAACGTGAAGGCGGGGTCGCCGGCGATTAGGAAGGCACGTATAGTCCTGGGGACGCCCAAGCCGGACGCTTTCGGGAATGAGCTCCTAGCCAGAGGCCAGCGCAGGCCAGCAACCCGAAGCCGGAGAGGATTACACCTGCCCAGAAAACCCGGTCCTGGTAGATCAACTGGACTTGGTGCCGTCCCGCGGGCACCTGCAGCGCCTGGAAAGCGTAATTCGCGCGCCAGATTCTCGCCGGATGGCCATCTACATACGCTCTCCAAGCCGGATAATACGTTTGGGAGATGACGACCAGGCTGGGAGCGGGCGCCTCGGTTCGGATGGAGACGCTTTGGTTGCCGAACTTGGCTTCGAGCACGCGCGCAGAGGTTCGCTGAGTGGCGCTGACGCTCCCGCGGGCTTCCGGCGGCAGGAGGACGATTTGGCGCAGGTCGAGGTTGGTCTGGAAGAAGGCCTGGAAGGCGGAGCGGTCGTCAACAAATGCGGGCCGCTGCCCGGCAGTAACGAGCGGCATCGCCGAGGGGCGGGGCGCCCACTCCAACGCCTTGCCGGCGGCGGTCAGTTGCGATACGCCCATGAAGTCAAGCAGAGCCGGAAAGTCTCGATTGGTTTGCACGTAAGACAAAACGGTGGCGTTGTTGCCTTCGGCGGGGGTTAGCGAGAAGAAGCCGCCCACCTGCGGGACTTCTTCCAGCAGGTTGCAGTCGGCGAGAAAAGCGAGCCGTTGAAGCAAGTAGTTCTCCTCCAGGCCGGCAATCGCATGGGTCTTAAACACCTGCTGAGCGGCGGGGGGGAGCATAATACGGGATTGGCCGAGCCGCGGTTGCGGAGCCAGTTTCAAGTGCGCGCTCGCCCATCCGGGAGTATAGACCGAGGGCTGCACCCCCGGGTTTTGCGTGGGCACATGCGTCACAAAGTCCAGCCAGAAAACCAGCAGCAGGAAGCAGCCAAAGAGGATTCGCTGGCGGCCGGACGAGTTTAAGCAGGCGATGCCGAACACAAGAGCCAGGACCAAAAAGGCCGCTCTGGTTGATGCATTCTGCCATGTGGCATGCCAGTCTCCGTCGGCAGCGGGCAATCTGGCGGCCAGGCAGACGAGAATTCCGATCAGGAGCAACATGACCACGGCACAGCCCAGTTCAAAGCGTCCGACCGGCTTAGACCCCCCGGCCAAAGCGGTTAACCCGAATGCCGCCAGCAGCGGCGCGAGCGCGAGGATCAGGATAACCAATTTCACCGGATAGCGGACAAACCCGAGCGCCGGAAGGCAGGCGCGCAACCCGCGATAGAGCAGGCCGGTGTTGCCCAGAGCAAGAACCAGGCCGAGGCCTAACAGGATGGCCAGGACAAGCACCGGCCAGTGAGGCGCGCGGCGCACTGCCACGGCCACCAGCAAGACGGTGCCAATTCCGGCATAATAAGAGGAGGTCCAATACTGTTCCGTTTGCATGAACAAGCCCAGGTTGGTGGGCGAGGTATGGAAGATCGGCACCAGGAAGCTGGCCCAGCCCCACGCGGGCATAGGCCAGTCCGAGCGGTCGAACCCAGTATCCCGCTGCGAACGGACCAGCAACTCCAGGAACGGCAACAGTTGCGCCGCGGAGATGAGGGCCACCAAGACCCCCAGTCCCACAAAGCGTGAGACGAGTTTGATTCGCCCCGTGCTCGCGAGATCATATCCAAAATAGGTGGGGCTTAGAAACCGCCGAAAGGCTCGCCAACGCCTATGTCCGGTTTCCGCGTATTCCGCGTATTCTGCGGTTCCGCTCCCTTCACTTTGGTTCTGGCCACGCCCATCCTGGCGTTTCCCTGAACGAACCCAGTCGCCGCAGGCAAGTACCGACAGGATTAGCCAGGTCAACGCAATCGTCTCGGGCCCGCCCGCCAACATCTGCATCGCGCCCGCCACCGTCCCCCACACCAGCGCTTTGCCGCCCTCGCGCCAGGCACGCTGCCCCAGCCACAGCACCCAGGGCAGCCAACTGAATGTCGCCACGTGGCTCGGCCACATCAGGAAATTGAGCGTCAAGCCGTTGAAGGAGAAGATTACCCCCGCCAGCCCCGCCGCCAGACGGTTGTTCGCCCAGCGCTGGGCCAGGAAATACATGCCCAGCCCGCCCCAATACAGGTGCGCCAGACAGAAGAACGACAGAGACCACTTCAGGGGCAGGAGCAGGTAGATGAGGGAGAGAGGGTAAAGGGTGAGTGTGTTCCATTGAGCCAAGAAAGGGAGGCCGCAGTTGTTGAACGGATTCCAGAGCGGCAGTTCGCCACGCCAGAAGCATTGTCGGTGAAAGTAAGCCACCGGATAGCTGAACAGGCCGAAATCCCGGATGATGAAAGTGGTGCCACCGAAAAGGATTCCCGGAAACGTGGCGACGACAAGAAGCGCAAGCAACAGCGCAAACCGGCCCGGCGTCAGCCAGGCATCGACTCCTTCCGCTCCGAGAGAAGGCTGCCTTGCAGCTCCGGTCATGGTCGTGACTTCGGTTCCACCGTTATCGCAAGCCTCTGACGCATCGTGGTGGCCAACTTGTGTGTGCAACATTTCAAGGTCGTAGTAAGCCAGACCAATGCCGAGATCATCTGGCTATTCAGGTAGGGACGCGTTCCACCGCGTCCCACTTTGGGAAACGTCTCAGGGACGCGGTGGAACGCGTCCCTACCAACAGAAGTCGCCGTGTCCTGATGCTGCGAAGGATAGACTGGGCACGCGGTTGGTGACAAGCGCGCAACGGGATGATGCTCCGGCTGCGGCCCTGTCCACATATCGTACGGCCATTCCAGATTTGAGACACTGGCGGGTTGCTCGGGTCAAATCCGACTGTGGCATCGGGTCAAGAACGGACACGCTAAGGGAGTAATGAGTATTGCTTTCTCCGCCCCCCCCTGCTACATTTTTGTTTGCGGTGAGCAACAGGCAATACGTGAACACCTATTGTATTAATATTAACCGCCGGTTGCTCGGTTCACGCCGCGAGAACAGAAAGACTAAGTTATGAAGATAAGAACAGCTCACCAGGGGGGCTTCACGCTGGTGGAAATCATGATCGTAGTGGCCATTATCGGCCTGTTGGCTTCGATCGCGGTTCCCAACTTCGTGAAGGCCCGCACCACGGCGCAGATGAATGCGTGTATCAGCAACTTGCGACAGATTGACGGCGCCATACAGCAATGGGCCCTCGATACGAAACAGGGCGATACCGCGACGGTTACGGCGGCGGACATCCTGCCCTATCTGAAGAACTCGGTGGTTTGTCCCTCGGGTGGCAAGACGTTCGCCGACAGCTACTCCATTTCGACTGTGGCGACCCCGCCTGCCTGCATCAAGGTGCCGAGCACCCACAAGATTGACCAAACCCTGCAGTAACGGGCCGGTTTGTTGACTCACAAGGGCCCGGGAGCAATCCCGGGCCTTTTTTTCATTTTTGGCATCCCGCCTGCTTAACACCACAAACGCGGTTGCAGCAGGCAATCAGTGAACTAGAACCGTACTAATAATAACCCGCTTGTTGCCCAGTTCACGCCGCCAAAGACAGAAAGGTAAAGTTAGAATGAAAAACAGAACATCGAGCAAGAAGGGCTTCACCCTGGTGGAAATTATGATCGTGGTGGCCATCATCGGCCTGTTGGCTGCGATCGCGATTCCCAACTTCGTGCGCGCCCGCACGCAATCACAGAAGAACGCCTGCATCAACAACCTTCGCCAGATTGACGGCGCCGTTCAACAGTGGGCACTGGAGAACAAGCAAGCCCCCGCGGCGACGGTCGCTGGCACGGACGTCTTCCCGTATCTCAAGAGCGCGGTTATTTGCCCGTCGGGCGGCACGACGTTCGGTGACAGTTACACTGTCACCACCGTAGCAGCCAAGCCGACCTGCCAAAAGGATCCTACCAATCACATTCTGCCGCCTGATACCACCAACTAATCGTCTGTTTCTTTAACAGAATCGAAAGGCCCGGGAAGTGATTCCCGGGCTTTTTCTGTTTCTCGGTGGCCCCCCTTCGCAGTGGGACTGATTCTTGCTTCCCTAAACCGGATGCGGCGGCAACGGGCAATCCGTGGACCCAATTGTAATCATATTATACCGCCTGTTGCCAGGTCCACGCCGCGCGACAGAAAGGCAAAGTTAGAATGAAAAGCAAAGAATTGAGGGTCCAAGGGTTCACCCTGGTGGAAATGATGATCGTGGTCGCGCTCATTGGTTTGCTATCCGTGATCGCCATTCCCAACTGGGTCCACGCACGCACCACGTCGCAGGCCAGTGCCTGCATCAACAACCTACGAGAAATCTGGGGGGCCACGCAACAATGGGCATTGGACAACCGGCAGGGCGCGAACACAACCGTCACGCCCGAGGAGATCCTGCCGTACTTGAAGAACGCGGTTGTCTGCCCGGCTGGCGGCGCCGCCGCGACCTTCGGCAGCAGCTACACCCTCACTACTGTCGGCAGCCTCCCCACCTGCCGGGTTGTCCCGGCAACTCACATGCTGCCTCTGGATACCACCAATTAGCTCTCGCAAGCGCAAACAGGCTTGAGACGGAATCCTCGAGCCTCGTCTGCCTGTACAACAGTCTCCCCGCTCCTGCGGCGCACAGGTTTCCTGCCCAAATTCGGTCTGCGGCAAGCCAGTTGCTTAAGCCTGAAGAGCGACTGAGTGCGAGCGGAGCGCGGACATTCCTGTCCGCAGAAATCTCCAAGCGGTCGGCGGTTCCAGTTCTGTCTAGCGCCGCACCTTAGTCGGACGTGGCTGCGGACAGGAATGTCCGCGCTCCGGCTTCGGCGGCAGCATTTAGATGCGCCCGTCGTCTCGCCCTGAAAAGGGTTGTTTGGCAGCGCGCGCGAAATATACTTAGTAAGAGACGCGGGTGCCTTTGAAAAGATGGAAGCGATTGTCGAAACCAAAAAATTGCGAGTGGAATTTCGGGCGCAGAACTCAGGCCAGGCGAAGAAAGTGGCCGTCAACGACCTGAACCTGAGCATTCGCGCCGGCGAGGTCTTCGGGTTTCTCGGCCCCAACGGCGCCGGAAAGACGACCACGATGAACGTGCTGCTGGGCTTCGTCAATGCCACCGGCGGCGCGGCGTTCCTTTTCGGCGTGGATGTGCGTGAACCCATCGCGCGCCAGCGCATTGGGTACCTGCCGGAGCTAACCTATTACTACAAATTCCTGACCGCCGAGGAGTTGCTCCGATTCTACGCGCGCATTTTCGGCATCCCGCGCGCCGAGGCGGACCGGCGGATCGAGCAACTCCTGAAACTCGTTGAGTTGGACTCCGCCCGCAAGCGCCCGATTAAGACTTATTCGAAAGGTATGCAGCAGCGGGTGGGGCTTGCCCAGGCCCTGATTAACAACCCGGAACTGCTCATCCTGGACGAGCCGACCAGCGGCCTGGACCCGCTCGGCCGCATGAAAGTGCGCGAGATCATCCAGCGGCTGAAGAGCGAGGGCAAGACGGTCTTCTTTTCCTCCCACGAACTGGGTGAGGTCGAAACTGTCTGCGACCGCGTCGCCATCATCAACCAGGGCGAACTGAAGGTCGAGGGGCGGGTCGCCGACTTGGTCGAGCAGCACCAGGCCAACCTCGAGAAGATCTTCCTCAACATCATCGGCTACCAGCCGGTTGCCCCATGAACCTGAAAAACGCATTCGAACCAACGCAAACGCGCAACGGTGCAAAGACGCAGAGACTTCGGCTGCCGGACCCCTTCACCCGCTGGGTGAGTGAGTTTACGCCTCTGCTCTTCACGTTCCGTGCGTCACGCTTCACGTATCACGCATCACGCATCACGTCCTCTCCCCGTCCTTGGCGTCTTTGCCTCTTGGCGTCTTTGCGTTAACTGTTTTTTAGAATGAGCACCATCTTGGCCCTCTCGGGCGTTGTCATCAAGGAATTGTATCGGCGCAAGGACTTTTACGTCCTGTTCGTCCTCACAGCCCTCATCACGCTGGTGATGGGGTCGGTGACCTTCTTCCACGACACTAGAATAGTCCGTTACATCAAGGAAATCGCGCTGCTCCTGATCTGGGTTTCCGCCCTGGTGATTGCCATCGGCACAACCGCCCGCCAGATTCCCGCCGAGCGTGAGAATCGCACCATCTTCCCTTTGTTGGCGAAGCCCGTGACGCGCGGCCAAGTGATCCTTGGCAAATTTGCCGGGTGCTGGATGGCCTGCGGGCTGGCGCTGCTGGTCTTCTACCTCTTTTTCGGGGTGGTCAGCGGCTCGCGCGAACACTATTGGCCCCTGCTGAATCTCTTTCAGGCATTCTGGCTTCAATGGGTCATGCTCGGGGTGGTAGTCGCCTTGGTTTTGCTTGGGTCGGTGGTCTTTGCCGCGCCCTCCTCGAATGCGACCATCTCGTTCATCATTGTGCTGGGCATCCTCTTGTTGGGGCGCCATTTGAACCAGGTCGCCCTTCAACAGCCCGAGCCCCTGCGTGCGGTGGTCTATGGGCTTTACTTCCTGATCCCGCATTTGGAATGGTTCGACATCCGCGACCTCATCGTTTATGATCACAGTCCGGTGGGGTGGCTGGACTGCGGGCTGGCGACGGGGTATGCGGTCCTCTATATGGCGGTGTTCCTGCTGGGAGCCTGGCTGGTATTTCGGCGCAGGGCGTTGAACTTGTGAACCGAAAAAACGCAGTAGAACCAACGCAAAGGCGCAAAGGTGCCAAGACGCGAGGATTTCAGATGCTTGGCACCTTCACCCGCGCCGTGAATAATTCAAGCCTGTCTTCCCATCCTCATCTTCCTGCCCCTTGCGTCCTTGCCTCTTGGCGTCTTTGCGTTAAATCCCGTTCTTAGAGTGAAAAAGCTCGGCCCTTATCTGGTTCTGCTCGTGTTGCTGGCGGCCTGCTTCAGCCTGGCCATCTTCTTCCAGGGGCGCGCTTTGCAGTGGAGCGAACGCGCCCGGTCTGGCAATGTCCTGGAGGTCCTCTTCGGCCAGGGGCGGCGCATGTTCGCCAACCATTTCTTTATCCAAGCCGACGTGTCTTTTCACGGCGGCTATTATCCTTCCATTTTCGACCAGGCGCGCGCGCCCAAAGACACCCGGTACCTGACCGCCAAGGAGGGGGAGCCGGAGGCCGAAGAGCATGAGAAGCAGATGGACTTCCTCGGCCCGCCCAGGGATTGGATCGAGCGTTTTGGCCGGCATTTCATGGTCACCGAGCACACGCACCTCTACGGCAACACCGAGGGCGAAATCCTGCCCTGGCTCAAGATCGCGTCCGAATTGGACCCGCAAAAGGTCGAGACCTACACCGTGGCCGCCTATTGGTTGCGGGATCTGGGCAAGGTCAAGGAGGCCGAGGCCTTTCTCCGCCAGGGGCTGCTGAGCAATCCCGATAGCTACGAAATCCTCTTTGACCTGGGCCGCCTCTACTTTCTGAACAACCATGATGCGGCCCGCGCGCGCAAGATCTGGGTTTATGCCCTCCGCAAGTGGAGCGAGCAGGAAGCCGCGGGGAAGAAGCCCGATCTCCTCCAACTCGATCAAATTGCGGTAAGCCTCTCGCGCCTGGAGGAAAAGGAGGGAAATCTTCCCCGGGCCATTCAACTCCTCGAACTCGCGAAGAAAGCTTCTCCGAATCCGCAGGCCTTGCAGCAGCAAATTGACGAACTCAAACGGAAGCTCGGCACGCACCCGCTTTCCACTTCCCGCGGGTCTCCTTGAAAAGATGCCGCTAAGGCTCGTCCATGCAAAAGTCTGATTCCGCGCCGCCCGTCGCCGTCGCGAGCGGGCGGCCGCAGCGCGTTTGTATCTGCCTGCTCTTGGTTGCCGCCGGGATCGCGCTCTATTGGCGGGTTGCGGGTTATGACTTCATCAGCATAGATGACCATATCTATTTTGCACAGAACAAACATGTGCTCGCGGGTCTGACGTGGCGCAACCTGGGCTGGGCTTTCCAGACCACGCAGGATGCGAGTTGGTATCCGCTGAGCTGGTTGTCGTTTATGCTCGATGCGACGCTGTTTGGAAGTGGCCCGGCCGGACCGCACCTTGTGAACGTCGTGCTGCACGTTGCGAACGGCATTTTGCTGTTTCTGCTCGTGGATCGTCTAACAGGCTCGCTTTGGCGCAGCGCGTTTGTCGCCGCCTTGTTCGTCCTGCATCCGCTCCACGTCGAATCCGTAGCCTGGGTGTCGGAACGAAAGGACGTGCTAAGCACCTTGTTCGGGTTTCTGACGCTGCTGGCTTATGCCCGCTTTGCGGCCACGGCAACCATAAACTCCAGACTTGCGGCTCGAGCCTACTTGGGGGCCTTGTTGCTCTATGCGCTAAGCTTGTTAAGCAAGCCGATGTTGGTGACGCTGCCATTTGTGATGCTGCTGCTGGATTACTGGCCGCTCAAAAGAAATGCAGAATGCGGGATGCAGAATGCAGAATCACGCATCACGCATCACGCATCACGCATCACGTTTCACGTTTCACGCCTCATTCATCCCCTCCTCCGCCTGTTCCTCGAAAAGGTCCCTTTTCTGCTCCTGGCGACGATGGCGAGCATCGTCACGGTCATCGTCCATAAGCAGGTAGGCACTATCGCTTCGCTCGGCAGCGTTTCAATGTTGGCCCGAGTTGAAAACGCCTTCGTTGCCTACGGCTTCTACTTGAGACAGACCTTCTGGCCGACAGACCTCGCGATGCCATATTTGCATCCTGGGCATTGGCCTCTAGGGCCAGTGCTGTTGGGGGTGGCCCTGGTGGCAGGCTTTAGCGCGACCGCTTTGTGGCTCCGGCCTCGGCGGCCCTATTTGTTTGTGGGCTGGTTTTGGTTCCTGGGCACGCTGGTTCCTGTGATCGGTCTCCTTCAATGGGGAAGCCAGTCTATGGCTGACCGGTTCATGTATGTGCCTTCCGTCGGCTTGTTCATAGCTCTGGCCTGGGGCCTGGGGCAAATGTTGGAGCGATGCCGGCTGCCTCGAGCAGTGGTCGGCCTTGCGACAGCACTGGTGTTGGTTGCATTGGCTCTAAGGTCGCGTGACCAACTTAGCTATTGGCACGACACTGAGGCGCTGTTTCTGCATACCATCAAAGTGACCACCGGCAATTATGTTGCGTACGACTGCGTGGGCAGCGCCCTGGTCCGCAAAGGGAAATGCGACGACGCTTTGCCCTTCCTCTCCGAATCAGTCCGCCTCCAGCCTCGCTACCCTGAAGGCCAGTATGATCTGGGCACTGCCTTGATGAACAAAGGCAGGCTGGAAGAGGCTACCCGCCATCTCGCCGCGGCCGTGAGAAACAAGCCCGGCTTTGCCGACGCCCACATCAATCTCGGCAAGGCGTTGCTGCAGCAGGACAAATTGGATCAAGCCTTGGTCCATCTCCGCGAAGCCGTCCGCCTCACTCCCGACGACCCGGAAGCCCATTACAATCTGGGCACAGTGCTCCTCATGCAAGCGAAACCGGACGAGGCCATTGCTTGCTTTTCGCAAGCGTTGCGGCTCAAACCCGACTATAGCGAGGCCCACAGCAACCTGGGTATCGCGCTGATGAGGGAGGGTAAACTGGGCGAGGGTGCCGCCCATCTGTCCGCGGCCTTGCGGCTCAACCCCGCCAACCCCGACGCCCACGACAATCTCGGACTTGCGCTTCTGGAACTGAAACAGCCGCGCGAAGCCGCTGACCAGTTCGCCGAGGCGCTACGCATCAAGCCAGACTTGCCCGGCGCGCACTATCATCTGGCCCTCGCCCTGGTCCAGCAGAACAAGACAAAGGAAGCCCTGCCCCACGCGCAGAAAGCCCGTGACCTGGCCCTCGCCGCTGGCCAGTCCGCGCTCGCTGCCAAAGCCGAGGATCTATTGAAACAGCAACACTGACCTGTTAGTTCCCAGCGAACGGCCAGCTTTGGTCCGGCGAAGCCGGGTGCCTATTTCTCCTGTGATACTCCGGCGGCGCTGTTGGTCTGCACGGGCGGGCGGCCGATCCAGAGATTGCCGGGCGTGTGGCCCCACTCGAGTTCCGGAATGGAGGGCGCTCCGGGGGACTTGAGCCAGGAGGCTCGGATGATGAGGCGGTCATTCGCCCGCATTCTCTTTACCCAGGGCTCGTAAGCGCGGACGTCACCACCATTCCAAAGGACCTTGTGCAGCACCTCGAGATCCTCCGGGAGCATGAGCGCCGGTTCGAAGCCCAAGACGTAACGCCAAGGCGCCTTCGGGTTCTGGAAGAACGTTTCGAAGAAAACGTCCATGTCTGCGCTGTAAATGATGCCGTCTTTTCCTGGCAACCAGCTTCTGAGTGCCGGTTCGGCAGCGCTGAGGTATTGCCGCGTGAGATTGCGCGTCCAGCGGGAGCCCTGGTCGGAGGTGGCTGTAAGATAGAGCGCGAAGGCCAGCCCGGAGGTGACCAGCAGCCGTTCGAACGATGCAAATCCGAGGCGTAGCTCAAACTGCTTTTGAAACTCCAGCGCCAGCCACAGCAACGTGGCCGGCAATCCCCAGTCCAGCCAGAAGCGCTGATTGGCCAAGCCGAGAATCCAGCCGGCCAGGCCCATCATGAAGATCGGCTCGACCAACTCCCGGGCCGTCCAGTCGGGCGAACGCGCGCGCCAGCTTATCATGGCGACCACCGCCAGCACCACAAAGCAATCTCCGTCTGATGGATAGAACTCAGTTACGAGCTGCCCTGTGAACACGTGGCTTCCAAACACCGCCAACAACCAGCGAACCGACTGGTCCAGGAACTGCCACGGATGACCGGTGAGCGCGGAGCCCAGAAAGCTGCCCGCAGCCCAGCAACCTCCGAACCAAAAGGCCTGCCGCCATCGGCCCGCGAGGACCAGGCCCGCGGCGGGCAGGACCAACTGGTAAAAGGTGCCATGAATCCAGGCCGCAGCCGCGATCAATCCGATGGTCGTCGCCAGCTCCCACAAGCGCGGCCGCGCGGTGCGCGATCGCGACCAAACGAAAAGCAATGTCAGGACGACGGCCATGGTGAAGAGATAGGGCCTGCCAAGTGCCAGCCGCTTAACGAACGTCGGCTCGGCCAGGGCCACTACCAGCAGCCCCGCCAGCCAAGCCTCCGGCCGCCGGAGCCAGAGCAGCACCGCCGCGCTGACCACCAACATCAATCCCGCTACGGCAACGACCACCAGCGCCTCCGTGCTGCAATGCTGCCAACGGTAAACCAATCCCAGGATGGCGTGCCACCCCGGATGTGCATCCATCGGGAAGTCGCTGCGCATCACCAGGATTTCCTGCCAGGGCCTGCCCGACACGGCTTTGGCGGCATGGCGTAACGCGTCGTCCGGGGGCAGGTATCCACGGCCGAGGATCTTCGCCGGAATCAGTGCAAGCGCGAAAATGGCGATCACCCAGCACAACGGAGGCACATAACGGGCGATTTTGGTCGGTAGCATACCGAGCCTCTATAGCAACTGCCGGACCGAAAAGTAAGTGAAATTGTCTCGGCCTCTGTCGGGTTCTTTGCTGCGGGCTCCATTCGGGGGATCTCGAAGTGGTGAGCACACAGGCACGTGAGCAACGGCGCCTATTGTCTGAGACACAGCATCAACGTCTGCGCGCCGTTGGTCACTTGGGCATTTACCAAGGCGAGCCCGCCTTCTGCGCTTAATCGCGCTTCTGAGCGTTGTTGTCGACGGGAGACTTCGTAGCGCGCTCAATCGCCCACGCCGTCGCCGCCGGGTCCAATTGGCGCGCTTGTTCTTCCAGCGCATCCGCGTGCCGAGTGTCCCCACGCCGTCGCTCGATGGCTGACCGCGCGGCGAGAGTCGCGGCTCGAGGAGTGCCTTGCAGTTTCTCAAGCTGATCAAGCGTCGCAGCGGCGTCAGCCAGTTGTCCGGTGCGGATTTCGATGAACACGATTCCGAGAAAGGCCCGCGGGCTCGGCGGCTGACATTCGGTGGCCCGGCGATAGGCGCGGAGCGCGGCGTCCGTCTCGCCCAGCGCCTCCAGAGTGGCGCCGAGGTTGTTCCACACTCTGGAGTCTCCAGGAATGAGGTTCAAGGCCTGTTCGTAAGCTCCACGCGCTTCTGCCAGACGGTTCAGGGCGAACAGCACGTTGCCTCGATGCTGCTGCGCAGCGGCGTTATAGGGATCAAGCTCGACGCTGTGATTGATGTCCTTGAGCGCCTCAGTGAACTCCCCTTTCTCGTACCACGCGCTGGAACGGAGATACAAGTCCTGCGCAAAGTTAGGGAGCTTCACCCCGAACCAATTGGGCAAGGAAATGGAGGCCATCAGACCAGCGCACGCCAGAACGCACAGCAGCCCGCGCCACCGACGCTCGCGAATCATTTCGAGGACAGCCAGCAGGCCGCCGCCGGCCAGCACGGCCAGGGCGGGCCAGACGGGATAACGGTAGCGGTCGCAGATGAAGAAGGCGACGTTGCCCGCCGAGTAGAGGCCGACATAGACGAGCAGGATGAAAAGGTCGTCGCGACTTCCGAACCTGGCCGCCGCCCACAACCCGGCGGGCGCCAGCATCAGCAGCACAACCCAGCGTACCGGCAGCACGCGCAGCCAGAAGTACTCCTGCTGGAGAAACGCGAAGTCCTTGTTGTTCGGCACTTCCCTGTTCCAGAGCATGAGCCAGCATTTCCTGGCCACTAATTGCAGCCAAGCCGCCGGGTCCGCTTTGATCTCGTCCACCGTCCGCTGCGTCCAATAGCGGGAGATGGCCTTGGGATCGTCCTCCGAGGGGCGGTGCTGCGTCCGCATGGCAGCGGCGTATTCTTCCCGCGCCCAGACTTCCACCAGGTCTTCATAGCGTTCGTTGGCAGTGGTAGTCGCCGTGATTTTGTTGCTCCGCGACAAATCAGAAAGTGCGGTGACAACATCGTGACCGAACATCCCATCGGCGCCGCGGCGGTTGCCGAAGTAGAAGTTCACGCCGCCGGCGTTGGTCACGAGGTGAAAATGGTCCGCCTGCCGCAGGTTAATGATTCCCCATGGAATCATCATCGCTAGCGCGCCGGCCAATCCCAGCAAGGGCAGCAGGGAGCCGCGTTCCCGCGTGTGCCACCAACGCCACGCGGCAAACAACGGATAAACCGCGAGAAACACGAGGATGTTTGCCCGCGCTTGCGAGGCAAAGACGATTACGCCGCCGCACAGCAACCAGAGCAGCGCGCTTCGCCCGCCTCGAACCGTGGCCGTGTGGAAATGGAGCAGCAAACCCAGACAAATCAGAAACGTGTAGCTGGGTTCAATCAGCAACTCTCCCTCGAAGCAGAGGGGCAGGGGAGCCAGGAGAAACAACGCCGCAGCCACTAGGCCGGCCAGACGATGGCGGAACAATCGCGCGCCCAGCAAGGCCACGAGCAAACCGGTGGCGATCCCAAGGAAATGTTGCACTAGCAGAACCAGATCCACGCCCCAGTGGCCGCCAAGCTTGTAAAAGAAGGCAAGGAACATCGGGTAAAGCAGCGGACGGAAGGCATGCAACTCGTGCAAATCCTCCCCTGCCACCAGCATTTTGGCCACGGTATCGTAATACTTCTGGTCCAGCGTCGGCACCCCGAACGACGGGGTGTTCGCGTGCTCCACATAAAAGCCGATCCGCACGACCAATCCCAACAGGCCGAGAAGAATCAACGCTCGCTTAAAACCCGCCGCCGAAATGTCCGTGCCGAAAATGGAACTGGCATTCGCTTCCTCCAGGTCTGGCCGCGCGGCAGATTGCATGGCGCAAGCTTCTAGCGAAGTCAAAATGCAAAGTAAAGCAGAGTCGTGCGCATCACGCCGAGCAAGCAGGCGCTCGGGAGCGCAGCATTACCTTTCCCCGCGAACGTCCTGATCATCCGTCACCGGCAAGGCTGAGAGCCTATCGGCGAACCGTAGCCGGCCCAGAATCCGACCGCCGGCGCCAAGCAGACGTACTTCGATCTGGTTCAGGCCGGGCCAGCGGTGAGCCAACGTGAACGACAGCGTGAGGCGTGAGGGTTGGGAAATGTTGACCGGGCCGGTTCCTTCCGCAACGTCCCCGGCGGCGATGCCGGACTCGCTGATCGAAATGCGTTGCCAGGGCTGAGTTGCGTCCATCGCAAGGCGTTGCAGCATGTTATGTGCGGGATCGAGTTCAACGAACTCGATAGCGGCCAACGGTTGTGCCAAAGCCTCGATAGTCAATTCGAGTTCTGGATGTTCCGGAACGGACGAGGGGAGGAGGCGGGCAATTGAAAAAGGGGCAACCGTTCGCCCGCGGTGGACCCAGAACTCAAATGAGTCAACCTGCAGGGCGGGAACGAAATGCTCGCTGAAATAACGGAACAGCGTTTCCGGCTGACTCTCCCCTCTGAGCCGAGTTAATTCGACCCAGTAATTATTAACCACAAACACAGCGCGTGGATCCGCCTCGAGTTGGTCAAACAAAGCGCGTTCGTACGACGCGGACGTGTTACGGGGCAAGATCGGCGGGCGACGGCCCGTCCAAAGATCCAAGCTGAACATGGGTGGATACGTGAACAGCGTCCCGCCATGCGCCTGGATGTTCTGATGGAGAATGCGCAGATCGCTCGCGAGGCTGCTCTCGAAACGAAGGCGAGATGAGCCCGGCAGACCCAGAGGTTCATTCATAGTGAAGTGCTGATAGCCCACGCGAGCGATCGGCCAGAGAGCCGAAGCAGCCGCGCCCATCAAAACAGTCTCAGCCACCACGGGGGCGACGCGCGCTGGCACCCGAAGACGTTCGGCCCAGAAAATCGCCGCCTCGTGCCACCCCACAACAAACAAGGGTACCCACAGAAAAGACCCCCAGCCGACCTGACTGCCTGGAACGGGATACGCCTGCAGCGTCTGCCAGATGAAGACCCACGCCAACCAGAGTCGGGCACGGTCAGCCGCCGTGGGGACCGACGATCTCAACGGCACGACCATAAACCACGCGAGCGAGGGACCATAACTGAAGCAGAAGTTCTGGAGCGAGGTCGCATCGGAAAACAGCAGAGGCACGCGCGCGAAAAACCACACTCCCACCGCCGTGCGGAGCGCGGCTATGGCCGGCGTCACCCATCCCGCTTTCCTACGGAGGTAATACACGGCGGCGGCCAACAGTTGGATAATCGCAAGCTCCCGCGCTCCGGGCGGCCAATTCAGCGCCACATAGTGGACTTGTGCGAAATCCCTGGGACCAGCTACCACGCCTTTCCAAAGGCCGACCCAACTGGTGCCTTGAGCGGACGCGGCCACGAGCACAATCCCCCCCAACACCACCGCTATCGCAAGGCCGACTAGCCCTGATTGAATGCCGTGCTCCGGTTGCCGCGCCGCGTGCAGCGCGGCAGTCAAAGCCAGCGCACCGCATGTGAACACGAGCACATAAGCCGTGGCCCAGGGCGTGGGCCATTGAACCCGCATGAGCAGAAACGGGAAGGCCGCACAGGCAAGCCCGGTCAGCAAAGTAGCCGCCCGTGTGTGGGCCGCCGCGCGAGAGTTGATCGCCAGCCACGTGCCGGCCGCGATGAGGAAAAAAGCGCCAACGTTAATCTTGGACAACACCATGGCCGTACCCAGCAAAGCGACCACGCCGGCAAACGCCACCGACCGGCCCCGAACGATCGCCGCGCCGCCAGCCATCACCGCCAAGGCCGCAGCCAAAGCAAGGAAGCCGCTTGGATGCATTGGCTCCCGGATCACGGTTATGAGACAGACGAAGGTGAGGGCGGCGCCGGCAAGCCCTGCCCACAAGCTCTGGCCCTGCTTCCAGCTTACCAAACCACAGACCAGGACCGTTGCGCACCAGTAAAAAAGCGTGAGCAACCGGCCAGTGTCGTGGTTGAACTTCAGCCCGATTAACGCGTGCAAGAGGTGATTGAACGTGAAGAAGAAAGGGCCGTACCAACTCTCGACACGATCGTAGAGGCCACCCCCGGAACAGTAATCATTTAGTGACCAAAGAAAGCACCCTTCGTCGTCGTACGCCATGAATTGCGTAAACATCCGCCAATAGCCGACCACGCCCAACGCGGCCATCAGCAGGCCGAACGCAACGAGCTTCCACCAGTTGTTACGCAATCCACACCTCGTGTTCAGTTGGAAGGACTGCGAAGGATTTGGCTTTTGAGGCCCCGAGGCTCAGGGCGTGTTGCTCTCCGATAAAGCTCATTTCTAACAGGTTTAGGTCGGAGCAGGCGGGAGGCAAGCAACTTCTCCAATCGGGGCTCATTTGGTTCTGGCCTTGCCCCGCCCAGACAAGACGCTGCAGGCCGGTCCAAACACCCGAAGCTCGCAGCCTCCCACTGGCGTATGATTAGATACACTGATGCATAGAGCGGGCAAGGCAGCAGACCACGGCAACTGGTGTCCTGTTTTAGGACAGAGGGGTAAGGCCTTTATGGTACCAGGGTGGTACGAGGCTGGTACTAGGGCAGCACGAGAGCCGAGCCAGGGCAAAGGGTGTACAAGCCGCCTTTGCCCCATTTCGAATACTTATACTGCACGGATGGTTGGGGCGGGCCGTCGGTCCCGGGAGGGCGGCGCTGGCGAAGAGGCTGACTTAGTCCCCGGTCTTAGCAGAACCAGTCTAGCCGCAGTCAGTTAACATGCTTGCCGACCGAATTACTCCGGATTGCGGGAGGCGTAGGCACAAATAGCTTCAGCGTCAGGCCGTCCACATTCGCGCTGCCGGCATAGACCGTGAAATAGAAGTACTGCGCCACTTTGTCGAAAGCCGGCAGGAGAGAGAAGTCCATCCAGATGTTGAGGTTACTTTCCGGACCGGTGATGCCCGGCAGGCCGGGGAAGAGGCTGGGACCGATGCCGTTGGTTGAAGCCCCTGCGTCGTTCTTTGCCGTTTCGAAGGCCGCGCGCATAGTGTCCACCTCGTTTTCGTAGCCGAACAAGCCCGTGCCCATGCCGCCGACTTGCTGGGCAGCCTCCAGCAGGCCGGGCGTCTCACGAAGGGCTTTTGCCTGGGTTTCACTGCTGCGCAAGTATTCCTCGAGCAGGGCGGCGTCGGTGGACATTGCGACGTAACCGCCGCTGGCGGCGCAACTCAAAGTGCGCGGGGGCGCTGGACGGGGAGGACCGGCCATCGCAAAAGGCATGGGGGGCACCGGGACGGAGAAGATCTTCCGACCCAGGAATTCACGCTCGGCTGGGGCGTCGCCTTGTGGGAAGATCACAAAGAGACGCTTCAGTGCGACGGCCAGTTGTTCCGGGTTGGGCGAGCCGAACAGGAGGAGGGACGGCGGGGACTGCAGTTCCGCCGGGGTGTTGCCGCGCGGGGCTCTCTCATAACTGATAATGTCGTCGCCGAGATTGTCGAGCAGCGCCTTTTTGAGATCGAAGCCGGGGTCGTTTTGTTTGGCCCGGGCATTGGCGGTGTCGAGTATCAATTCCACCGCGCTGAGGGCTTGCGGGGAGAGGTCGTTGAGTATCTTCTCTAACGCTGTCCAGGCCTTGGCGCCCTCGAAGCGCCAGCGAAAAAAACGCACTGCGTCCGCCGGGACGAATGGTGGGGGGCCGGCGTCTCTGGCGGCGGCGCTGACGATTTGGAAAACGCCCTGGCGAGCGGCCTCTGGCACGCTAAGGAAGATGTGGAGAAGGGAGCCTTCGTTGGTGTCTTGGAGGTTGAACGCCAGCGTTCGGCAACTCGCCACCCCGGTGGCACTGATAAGCTTCTCCGGTCTGAGCGGCTCGAAGGGGTCGGGGTTTCCGGGCGGCTTGGCTTCCGAGGCCTTGCGGGCCAGGTCATCAACGAAAGCTTTGACGTTCACCCAGCCATAGAATGGCGCCTCACGAAAAAGGGCTTGGCGGCTGGCTTGATAGGCGGCCAGTTCTCCCAGAGTTGGTGCCGCGCCGCCGGTAAGGCGAATCACCACCTTCTCCACTACTTTCGTGGAGTTGCCGACAATGAGCAGCGAGTCCACTTGGCCGACGACCAATTCCTTGCTTGCAGTCAGCAGGACCGTGAGCATGTCGAGTAACATGTCCCCCTTGGCGGCAGGGTTGACTGGTGCCTGTTTGAAGTCAGGGCCGCCGGTAACAGGGGCGAACACCGGCGTGCGCCAGAGGAACTTGCTTAACGTCTTCGGCGCCTCATTCGTCGTGAAGGGAAAGATGGAGAACTCCAGGTTGCGGATCTTCTCCGTCTGGAGCGGCTTGCCAGCGGCGACCCAAGCCCGGCGCAAGTCGGCGAGGTTGGTTGTGAGCAGCCCCGACTTGTCTTGGGCGTCCAGCAGGAGCAGGAAACCGAGCGGCTGGCCGTCGCTGCCCTGCCAGTCGTTCTGCGTCACGGCAAACGTCAGTTGGCCCTGCGGCAGACTGGCATAGGAGTCAAGGCTCACGTTCAGTTCCCGCTCCAGGGGCTTGACGACTTCCTCCCGCCAGCGCGAGAGGAACTTGTCCCGGAACGGTTTCATGGCGGGGTCATTCCAGAGCCGGCTCTTGGGCGACTGCTGTCTGATTTGGCGCAACTTGTTGAAGTCCGGCGCCGTCAGCAGAATGAGCGTGTCGTCCGGCAGCAGTTGATCGGGCGCAGGGATGGCCGCGCCTCTGGCGGCTGCGAGCGGGAACAGAGCCGCGGCCAAAACGCAGAGAGCTAAAAATCCCGGCTCCCGGCGCTCCAGCGGGTGGTCAGGGTTCATCAATCGCGCTCACTCCTCTACCTGGTTGTGCCGCGTGCGACTGGGCGGTTCGAGGTAGCGATAGGGATTCGCGGGGTTTTCGTTGGAGTAGGCAAAGGCATCCCGATGGTCGAGGAAGAACTTGACTGACTCGACCGGGATGGCAAAACCTAAGCCTTCACCCGCGGAGACTTTCATATTCGTCACGCCGATGACTTCGCCGCTCAGGTTGAAAAGGGGCCCGCCGCTGTTGCCCGGATTGATCTGTGCGGTGGTCTGCAAATACAGCAGCCCGCCCACTTCGCGCGTCTTCGTACTCAGTATGCCTTCCGTCACCGTGCGCTCCAGCCCCAACGGGCTGCCAATCGCGAAGACACTCTCCCCGACCGACAAAACATCGGCGCTGCCCAGCGGCACCGACTTAAACCGGGGCGCGTCTTTATCCTCCACCTTCAGCAACGCCAGGTCGGCGAACTTGTTCAGGGCGATAATGCGAACCTGCTTGTAGGTCTTCCGGTCGAGTTGGCCGTCCTTTTGGTGATAGACCTCCACGGAGATCTGGGTCTCGCCCTCGATGACGTGGAAATTAGTGATGAGAAATCCGTCCTCGTTGAGGAAGAAGCCTGACCCGAGGCCGCTCGGGGTGCGCACCTGGACCACAGCTTCACCGATCTGGTTTACCAGCTCGCGCACGGTGCGGACAGGGGGAGACTTGCTGGGGGCCAGGTAGAAAGCCGGTTTGGGTTCCGCAAGCTCGGCGGTGGCAGCGGCAGCGGCTTTGGGCCCACGCGGACGCTTTGAGGAGGACGCCGAGGAGTCACTCTTGATAATCGTCACGACTTGGCTGCGCGGGATGACCAGCACAGTATAGCCGATGTCCACGGCGATCTGGTCGGGCTTTTCAGCCAGGACTTTCCCGGTGACGGCGGCTTTATCTTTCAACTGAATGGTGTCCGCCGACACCGGGTGCGGCCCGCAGGCAACCAGCAATGAAAGAAAGGCACACGGTCTAAACATGTTCCAACACTACTCACGCGGGCCGGCTTTGACAAGGGAAGGGCTGTTCCTAGGGTAAACACCCCATTGCGGAGCCTTGTAGCCCAGTTTAAAGTATGAAGTATGAGGGTCCTTCTCAGGAACTCCAGAATTGGTCTTTACTACGCGGGCCGCAAGCACTGGGTCAGCAGACCCGACGCTGCGGCGGATCTGGGAACCGTTGAACGCGCCGCCGAACTGAGCCGCGATGAGAGTTTCGAGGAGATGGCGGTCTTTGTGGACTATGACGATCCCTCTTGTGAGCTTGTGCTCCCCCTCAGACCGCGGGATGTCTTACGCTAGAGCCGGCTGGCAACGCGGCGGAAGTGGTAGCCGATGACCGCCAGTTCGATGGCGCACCGGAGCTGGGCAGGCCGGCGCAGCAGCGTACTCCAGAAGAACCGCCAGTAATTGTGGCGGCCCCGGTCCCAGATGCCTAGCAGCCAGAACGATTTCAGGAAGGCCTCAAAATCCGAGCGCGAGAGCCGCAGCCGCGGGCCGCTGGGCCGATAATGCTTTAGGAAGGTCCGGATGCGCTGGTAATAGACCTTTGGTTCGTAGAGCTTCTTCATCAGGTCGCGATAGCCGGATTGCAGGAACTCCCGGTTCAGCTTCGGTCTGAAGTTCAGGACTGCCTCGGTGTTGTTGCCGGTGCTTTCGGTTTCCAAGCGGCCTTCTCGCTTGAGCCGCTGATAGAGTTTGGTTTGCGGCAAAGCGCTGAGCAGTCCCACCATGGCCGTGACCACCCCGGAGCGCTGAATGAAGTCAAACTGCTGCTTGAAAACGTCCTGCCGGTCGCTGTCGAACCCGACAATAAAGCCGCCCATGACTTCCAGGCCCGCGCGCTGGAGGGTCTTGACCGACTCCACCAGGTCGCGGCCTTTGTTCTGCACCTTGTGGCATTCCTGGAGGCTCTCGGCAGAGGGCGTTTCGAGGCCAACGAACACCTTCTTGAAGCCGGCCCGGACCATTAGCTCGCACAGCTCCGCATCGTCGGCGAGGTTGACTGAGGCCTCAGTGAAGAAGCCCATGCCGGGCTGCGCCCGCTCCCGCCACGCGATCAACTCGCGGAGCAAAGCTTTGGTGCGGTTCTTGTCGCCGATGAAATTGTCGTCCACGATGAACACCATGTCCTTCCAGCCCCGCAAGCGCAGCCCTTCGAGTTCAGCGATCAGTTGGGTGGGGGTCTTGGTGCGGGGCACGCGCCCGTTCATGATGATGATATCGCAGAACTCGCAGTCATAGGGGCAACCGCGCGAAAACTGGACGGCCATCGTAACGTAGTGCTTGGACTTGACCAGGTCCCAGCGCGGCGCCGGCACGCGGGTCAGCTCGGGCCGCTCGGAGGCGCAGTACTGTGGCTGCAGGGTGCCCGCCCGCATGTCGCTCACCAGTTGCGGCATAATATCCTCGGCTTCGCCCAGCACAAAATGCCTAATTGCCGGAAAGGCCTCGTGGCCAGTTGTGAAGAGCGGACCGCCGGCGATGAGCGGCTTCCGGTAAGCCGCGCAACGCGCGATGATTTCCTGCACGGATTGGCGATGGATGATCATCGCGCTGAGCATGACATAGTCGGCCCAGCGCAGGTCGCTGTCCTTGAGGCGCTCGACGTTGAGGTCCACCAGCCTGAGCTGCCAATCGGCCGGCAACATGGCCGCGATCGTGAGCAGGCCGAGCGGCGGAAAGGTCGAGCGCTTTGAAACAAAGTGCAGAACGTGCTTGAAGCTCCAGAACGTGTCTGGATTCTGCGGATAAACCAATAGGACCTTCATAGAATTGCCGCCGTCCGCCTGAGTCATCTCAACTATCATAGCATTGTGCTGCCGCCGAATCACGAGAATTCTTTCCCCGGCTCCAGCCTGACACTGGCCTTGATGGTCGCGCATTCGCCGCCGGCGGAGCGGCCATGCGGACGCAGCGTGAACGGCCCCGCTGCGGCAGGCACAATAAAGGTTTCCGCATAATGCACCACGAACGGCTCGAAGGCGCCGTCCGGGCTTTCGACCAGTGCCTCCTCCCCCTCGACCAGGTTCAGAACATTGACACTCTCGCCGCCCTCATGCGGGACGGTGCGGGTGAACCAGTGCCGGCGGGTTTCGATGAACTCAAGCTCGTGCAGGCCGGTGCGCTCCTCGCGCCAGCCGTCACCCTGGGCGATGGGCACAACACGGTTGATGAGGTTCTCGCGGACCCAGCCGGTTGTCCGGTTCCACTGGATGTTGGCCACGCCGTGGTTGAGATGGATGGGACGCGGCTGGCCGTCGAGACCCGGGCGCCCCCAGTCCCACAGCTTAAAGGTGAAGATATAGGGCGTGGCACTGATTTCGAGCACCATCGAGTTGTGTCCCGAGCAATGAACGGTGCCCGCGGGAATGAGAAAATGGTCATGCTTCCGGGCGGGCCAGCAATTGGCATAGCGGTTGACCTCGAAGGGCGAGCCGCCTGCCTGCGCACCCTCCAGCTCGCGGATCATCGCCTCGGGCTGGACGCCGTCCCGGAGCCCAAGGTAAACGCACCCGTCGTCCGCCGCGTCGAGGAGGTAGTAACTCTCGTCCTGCGTATAGTGCATGCCGAAGTGGCGCTGGATGTATTCCGTCAACGGATGCACCTGGAAAGAAAGGTTCCCGCCGGCCATCGTGTCGAGGAAATCGAACCGGATGGGAAACTCATCCCCGAACCGCGCATGGACCGCCTCACCCAGCAACGCGCGCGGCTGGTGGAAAACCAGGTCGAGCGACGGCACCTCGAAACGGAGACCGCCGAACTCCAGCAACAGGCTATTCTCCTCCGGCACGCAATCGAAGCCCCAGCCGTAGTTGCTCACCGAGCGATCCAGGTCACAGACCTCTTTCATCCACTGCCCGCCCCAGGGCGCCGGATCGAAAAAGGGCACCACCCGAAAGGGGCGCCGCGCTGCCGCGCGCAGGGTACATCGCACCTCCTCGCCTTCCGCGAGCTTGGGCGCGCGCGCGTCGTGGGTGTCGAGCACGAAGTCCCATTGCGCAATCAACGGCCGCTTCCATCGGTCGCACACGCGCCAGTCCACAAAGAAAGCGCGCTTGTATTGCAGGCCGGCCTCCAACGTGCGGTTCTCGACGCCGAGATTGCTGGCCTCGTTGCGCCGAAAGCGGAGTTCGGCCTCGCGTCGCGCGAGGTCCGCATATACCAGGATGTCGCCATTAACCACGAGCCGCGCGCCGCAACCCACCACCACTATCAGCCCCGGCGGAGAGGTCTCCATCCGCCGGCGCAGTCCTGCCAGCTTTTCGGAGTCAAAGAACTGCGACAGGTTGAGGTCGCTGAGCCTCCCGAACACCGGATCCTCGCCGCCAAGAAACGGCTCAACCAGCCGGTCTATGCAGTCAGGGGGCAGCATTGCGTCGCAGGCCCGGAGCGCCAAAGCGGGAGCCAGCAGCGCCGTGAATTGCCGCAGAACCTCCGCTTCGTCCACTCCAGGGTAGCACTCGACCACCAGCGTAGTCTTAGGCCGACCGCGTTCGGCGATGACGCGCAGTAGCCGTTCGCCAATCCGCAGCCAGCCTACTGCTACCGCCTCCTCACCCGCAGGCGCACTCACGCAGGGTAACTTGTCGTAGTTCGATTTCCGGGTCATGGAGTTCTGGTGCCGACATGCCAACCTCAGAGCCGCACGCGGGCGTAACTTATCGTCAACGGCGTCCCTTCGCGCTGACCGAGCAGTTCGATTGTGCGTGATGGAGGCGACCCACCCCGCACGCTAGGCATCACTTCGTCCGCAGGCGAACCAGCACCACGCCATGCCGCGGCACACTGGCCTTGAACTCACCCTCATATTTACCCAGATCCTGCTGTCGCCACAGGTCGCGCACAATTCTCTTGCCCTGAAGGCCAAGGTCGGACCATTTGGCCGTCACGGTGACGGTATCTTCGCCGCGGTTGAACAGACCGACGGCCTTCGACCCATCTTCCATGTCCCTGGCCCAGACTTCGAGCGTGTCCTCAATGGCCACGCGCCAGCCCGGTTTGCCGAGCGGATCCTGGTCCACGTCAATGACCTCGTCGTTAGTGAGCAGGCTCAGCGTGAAGTCATCCAGGCGCGTGATGTCGCCGCTGAAGATCAGGGGGGCGGCCACCAGGCACCAGAGCGAAACGTGGGTGTATTGCTCATTGGGCGTGAGGGGGGTTGGCGCCGTCCCGCCGCTCCAGTTGCTCAGGTAGCCGAGCAACAGGTAATCAGGATCGTTCCAGCCGCCTGGCCCGCCGAACCGGTGCAGTTCGTTCCGGGCATACACATCAAAGCCGTCGCGAAACAGCGCGCCGGGAATTCCGGAAAAGGAGCCGCCCAGATCGCCCGCCGTGCGCCAACTGTGCCCGCCGACCTCCTTGCCCCATTCCCAAACCTTGCCCATGCCGTACTGGCACAGGTTAAGAACGAGGTCGCGGTCCTGCCGCCGCAGGATACCGCCCATGAGACGATAGGGCTGCTGCAACTGGGCGAGGCTGGGATTCTTGGCAATGTCGCCGTACGAACACCAATCGTACTTGAGAAAATCAAACCCCCACTCGGCGAAGCGCCGGGCGTCGAGTTCCTCGTGCTGATAGGCGCCGACGTGGCCGGCGCACGTCGTCGGCCCCGGCGAAATGTAGATGCCCGCCTTGAGGCCCTTCATGTGGATGTAATCCGTGAGGGCCTTCATGTCGGGGAAGCGCCGATTGGCGTTGACCATGCCCTTCGAGTCGCGCGGCTCGCCGCCGAGGGTCGGGTCGTCGGCGCCCGCCTTGACCGCCCAGCAGTCATCAATGTTCACATATTGGTAGCCGTGATTGATCATGCCGCTGCTGACCATCGCATCGGCGGCGGCGCGCATGATTTTGTCCGTCACGTGGCCCTCCCACACATACCAACTGTTCCAGCCCATGTGCGGTGTGAGGGCCAGCGTCTCCCCGCAGACAATCTTGAGCTGGCGCTTCGCCTTGCCCAATTGGTTGCCGGCCCGAACCGTAACCACGTATTGGCCGGGCTTCTCGATCCGGCCCTGGATTTGGCCAGTCTGCGCGTCCACAGTTAGCCCCTTCGGCAGATGGTCCGCCCCAAAAGTCATGGGGCGGTCGCCTGTCGCCGGAATCGTGAACAGGAACGGATGCCCCGGTCGCACGCCGAAGACACGCGCGCCGTTGATCCGAGGCGTCCGAGGCTGGATTGGCGTGAGGATAACGGCGTCCTCGTGCGGCACCGCCACGATGACTGGCCGCGCGCCGTTAACGAGCAATTTGGCGTCCGCCCAATCCGCATGGCCGAAAGAGATGTCCCCGTTTGAATCCGCGAGGAGCAACAATTTCTTGATGCCTTTGACGTTCACCTCGGCCTTCTGGGCCGGCTGACCGCGTTTCATCCCGGCGGACTTCCACAGCGTCTTGCCGTCACCAACTACGCGGAAGGTGATGGTGGGATGGTCGCTCGTGGCAGCGTCATCCACGCCGACGAACGCCGTGAACATCTCCGACCCCCCTTCAAGTTGGAGTCGAACCACGCTGTCCGCGTGCGTGCCCAGGCCGCGCTCAAACGTCTTGCCGCCTATCGAAAGGGGCTTGCCAGTGACCGCCTTGTCCGCCTGCGGTTGGCCCCAGCCCTGCACGATTGGGGTTAGGTCCAGCGAGGAGATACAGACCGTTTCGGGTTCCGCGGCCAAAGCTGGGAAGACCAGCACCAGGAACGCGAGGACGGCGGGAGGAACGAGATAGTTCAGCTTCATGGCTTTGGATATTCCCGCGGCGCGCGGCGGAGGGCCAGCGCAAAGTTAACGTTGAGCGGGCTGCCAATCCAGAACTCTCAATTGGACCCTTTGCTGAAGGCCGCTGGCCGGCAATGAAAACGGAGGGTGTAATGGACTTTGGCGTCCGCGGTGGTTGCACCGTGTTCGAGGTCGGCTCCGGCAGCTACCATTTCACCGCGCCGCTGTAATTGCGCTTTACGACAAGCCTGGACCAAACCCAATCGCCCGGCGACCCCGAGCAGGTCGGGGCTTGTTTTCGCGGGGGAGGGTGCGAGATTCCACAGAGTAAACCATGAAGTTCCCTCTTGGATTAGCGCCGCGCGTTTGGCTTGCTCTGGTTCCCGTTCTCCTCGCCTCCCGTGCCCCGGCGCGGGACAATTATGAAATCCAGGTCTATGGAGCGGAGACCGTTCCCCCCGGCAAGACGATGGTCGAGCTGCACAGCAATTACACGGTTGAGGGGGAACGCCAGACCGTCAATGGAGTTTACCCTTCCTACCATGCCTTCCACGAGACACTGGAGATCACGCAGGGTATTACGCCGTGGTTTGAGACGGGAGTGTATGTGTTCTCGAGCATCCAGCCCGGGGAAGGGTGGCAGTAGGTCGGCGACAACCTCACCAACGCAAGCCAGCAGCAGCACCAGCTATTCCCGACGATCGACCTTAATCTCTCACCCGAGTGGGAGTTCAATTTCGGCGTCGGGTTTGGCCTAACGCCGAGGACAGACGACTTGCTGGTCAAGCTCATCCTCGGACGGCGCTTCTGAGCAGATGGCAGCAGGGACAGGGCTGAGGTGAGACACATTGGCAGCCTGCTCACGATGTTCGGAGCCCGCTGGTTCAGCCGTCAACTCGAATAAAGCGCCGACCGCAGCGCCCAGACTATCGTGGGCAGACCGCCAGTTAACGCTCGTTGGATAGGACCCGAGGCGTTTGCGCCACTGTCGGCTCTCCAGTATCGTCCCACATGGAAAAGAACCGGCTTGAAGCGTTCAGCGACGGGGTACTCGCCATCATCATCACCATCATGGTGTTGGAGCTGAAAGTGCCGCACGGTTCAGACTTGGCCGCATTAAGTGACGTTTTGCCGGTCTTTTTGACCTACGCATTGAGCTTCATTTATGTTGGGATTTACTGGAACAACCATCACCATCTACTGAAGGCGGCACACAAGGCAACCGCGGCAATGATGTGGGCGAACCTCCACCTGCTGTTCTGGCTGTCACTCTTTCCGTTTGTCACCGGTTGGATGGGACAGAACCACTTCACGCCGGCGCCGACGGCGCTCTATGGCGCGGCGATGCTGCTAGCCGCGATCGCCTATTATATTCTGCAGAGCGTCATTGTAGCTGAGCAAGGCCGCGAATCCAAACTCGCGGAGTCCATCGGGCGCGACTTCAAGGGCAAACTCTCGCCGGTGTTCTACGTCATCGCCATCGCGGCCTCGTTCGTCCGGCCGTGGATTGCCGGCGGAATCTACGTGGTTGTGGCCCTCATGTGGCTCATCCCCGATCGCCGCATCGCACGCGTGGTTGATGAGCGTGGCCACTCAGGATAACTCGTGCCTCGCAGCGCTTACAGGCTGAGCGATTAAAGTCCTTTGGGATTGCGGCCTTCGACACGGCCCAGGCGACTGAGCGGATCCTGCCGAGGGCGCTGCCGCTGGAAACATCACCTGAACCATCCTACTGCCTTGAGGGATGGCCGGGTAACAATGGCGTCTCCGCGGGCGGTCACTGCGGGCGCAGGAAGTTTGCTTCCTGGCCTAGAGCGGCCTTATCCACATCCTGGCCGAGCTGAAATGGGTTAGCGGCCTCGGTAAAGTCGCTGCCGGTCGCCATGATCCTGGTGGTTTGTGGGCCATTGAGCTTGCATAGCGTCTTGGTGCCGGGCTGGGCGCGCAGGCCCTGGATGAAGCAGCGGCGCACGTCGCGCAAGGCCAGCGCCGGCTCGTCGCCCGAGGGCGGCGCGGCGCTGAAAGCGCGCAGGTCGAGGTCTTCCACGCGGTCGAAGATCACGGCGGGACGGGCGTCGGCTTGCGCCAGATGGAAGTGGACGTTGTCAAGGACGAGCGTTTCGGCGTGGCGGCAAAACAGGCCGTAGGCAGGCAGGTCATCGAACATATCGGCGTCGGGATACTCATTCTCCTTCTCCGGAACTTCCTTCCGCGCCAGTGCGGCGGAGCCGCCGCCCTTTGCCGTGATGCGGATGTTCTGCAGGGTGATGCGGCGCACGGGATAACCCGGAATACCGGTGATGGATGAGGCCCGCTCGGCGCCGGTGGCAACGATGTCGGTAATGGAGATGTCCTCCAGGTGTTCGGGCTTGTGGACGGCCTGCGCGCGGCCACGGTTGCCCAGGCGGATGAAGATCGGCGATTCCATATCCGCCATGGCAATGTTTGACACCGCAACGCGCTCCACGCTGGCGCCGTCCACCATCTCCAACGACACGCCGGAAGTCGGCTTCTTCTTCCACAGATCCGGCCGGGCGAACATCGCGCAGTTGCTCACAGTGATGTTCTTGAAGTCGCCACTCGATTCCGTGCCCAGTTTGAAACAGTTGCAGCCGGTAGTCAGGACGCAGTTGGTCACGGTCACATTTTCCGTGGGTCGGCGGTAACCGAGCGCGAAGCTGGCCTTGGGCACGATCGCGTCATCCCAGGCTTCGACATAGCAATTGGCGATGCGGACGTGATGACAGCAGTCCGGGTCGATGCCGTCGGCATAGCCGTTCAGGATGGTCACGCCTTCGATCTTCACAAAGTCGCAACCGAGCAGGCTGATGTTGTAGTTGGGGGCGCTGCGCAAGGTGATGTCCCGCACGGCGATGTGGCGGCAATTCTTCAGCGCTATTGGCTTGGGGCCGTGGCGCTTGGTCCGGTTGCCGTCGATGGTGCCGGGACCGGTGATCCCGATATGTTCCACATCCTGCCCCCGCACCAAAGCGTAGTGGAAGTCAGTCGTTTCTTCGTCGGAGAAGGACTTGAAATTCAGCTTCTCGTAGGGGTCAAAGTCTCCCTTGTCCGGGCTGGCTGCCAGGGTGGCGCCGGCATCAAGGAAGAGCGTGACCTGGCTTTTGAGCCGCACCGTGCCCGACAGGTATTTGCCGGAGGGGAAATGGACGGTCCCACCGAGGGCGCCGGCGGCATCAATGGCCGCCTGGATAGCCTTGGTGTCCTTGGCGAGGCCGTCGCCCAGGGCGCCGAACTGCCGCACGTTGAACTGGGGAAAGCCCGGCGCCGAGGATGCGGGGGAGTCCGTACCGGCTCCCAGGACCGAGGCAGCCAGCGAGACTGGTAATACGGCGGCGGTGGATCGCAACAAGAAGTCTTTTCGTGAGAGGCTCATAAGACTGATAGGAATTTGCTTTTTTCACGCCCGCATGTACTGAGCGCTGCGCGGGTGATCGCCGCTAGGGCCATTGCGCCTTCAGCCCTTCGGCAGCGCAGAGTCGCGACAATGCTCCATCGCGGGTGAGCACCACATCGGCGCCGGCCAGCTTGGCTGCCCTCGCATGGAGCCAGTCATGGACCATTCGGCCTGAGACACCTTGGCTCTGAGCGTCATCCAGAGCAGTCAAGGTTTGCTCCGGAGACAAATCATGCGCTTGGACTTTCTTGGCAATGTTGCGGATCATGCGGGCCGCATCGCGAGGCGCCACGGCCAGACGCTGGCCGTCCTTGAGCGGCAGACCTCGGCCAGAAAGATGGTGAAAGGCCTCCGCATAGGCGTGTGACCGCGTCAAGTGTTCCCCTTCGTCCAAGCGTGCCACAACACTCTGGGCGGCTAGCGCGTTCAGCACCGCCGTGCTATCCCAATAGACGCGCATTCTCCCGCTCTCGCTCCTCGCGGATTTCCCTGTCCAGCGCCTCTGTATCCAATTCGGCGTTGCCCATCGGTAGCACCAGCAGCCCCTTGCGGACAACGGGCTTCACCAGGCGAGGCTTCCTTTCTTCGCGCCTCAGCCGGATGAGTGTCACTCTCCCGTCCGGCTCCTTGAGCGCCTCGAAACTGGCGTGCGGAGGAAACAAGTCGCGGCAGGCGATTCTGCCCTTGCTGTCAGCCGTCAATGTCATGGTGGAACTATCCCACCGATGCAGGACCTTCTCAAGCCCTTTCGAGCGTGGACCCCGGCGGCGGTCACCGGCTCTTCTTGCCCGCCGATTTCAGCTTTCAGCCTTTCAGCTTTTCAGCTTTTTGCTTCGTGGCCAGTCGAGCAACATGCGCTGGGTCTGCTGCTGTTGGGAAGTGATTTCGATCAGGCCGTGAATGCAATCAGGGCAACGTGGCCCGGCGTTTTTTCAATTGTGATCGGGCCAACCTATAGTCTAAGCCGTTTACAAGGCCGTCCTGCGATTTTAGCACACCGGCCCATCAAGCCGGCCCCGTGACAGCCGGTTGCTGATTTGGTTTTTCCCTCACGTATCATGCATTGCCGCCCGCCTTGCCCCAAGCGCCGGTGATGCGCACAGGAGAGTTTTGTCACATGCTACCCCAGCCCCCCACATCCGGCTGCCCTGGACTCGTCGCTTCTAGCCCCGTCTGGAAGCGCGGGGATGCCCTTCCTGATCAGCCGTCCAACCCCGGGGGAAAGCTCCTCGCAGAGGATACGGTCTTTCAGAGTCTTAAGGAAGTCCTGGCGGTCCCAAGGATCCATCACTTGATAGATCGCGCCAAGGGGTATTTCACTCGCATGGCCAGCGGAATGGTGCCAGCGTGTCGGGATAACCGCCCCAGTTCAAGCGCAGCAAACCATCGAAAAACAGCCCCAGACTGCCTCACTGGGGCGTATCTGCCGGGATCAATCTACGGTTGGACCCGAATGGCGCTTAGTTAAGGCCCCAGCAAAAGCGGGGGCTTGACAACGGTTCTTAGGGCGAAGGTGCGTTTTTGCGGCGGCCACCGCCAAACCGCCGGGAAGTCGAGTGTCTTTCCCTGGCCCTGCCGTGTGGTGCCGTCAAACCCGCCGGAACGCCAGGCTGCATCGCTGGGTTCTCCGCTCTTTTCGATGGCATGCCAAGGCTCCAAGCGCGCCTGCGCCGCTACTCTCAGACTTTGCAGATGCTTTGGGGAGGCTGTGGGGTGGCTTCAGGTCGCGACATGAAATTGCAAAGTTCACTGCTTAATATGGATAGTTCGTGATTAAGCCCTGCGTTTCGCCGCAGGGATTCCACGGGAGCGGGCGCCGGACGCGCTGCGTCGAGGGGTCCGAAGCCTCCCGGACAATGTAGCAAACCTGGTAGTCTCAAGCCGGGGGCGCGCTAGAATCGGATGACATGGTTAAAACTAAATGAACGCTCGTAAGCATCGTTACACCCAACA
>Ga0326728_10001725_pt1 | contig 75886 bp, 55 predicted proteins | sample MB3enrmetagenome_FD_207602 | JGI IMG/M metagenome (GOLD analysis project Ga0326728, IMG submission 207602) | Lab enriched peat soil microbial communities from McLean, Ithaca, NY, United States - MB31MN | ecosystem: Environmental > Terrestrial > Soil > Wetlands > Peat | place: USA: New York...
TAGGGAGCAGAACGAGTGGCGGACGAAAGTCGCACTGAACAAGCAACTCCGCGGCGGCGGCAACGAGCCCGCCGCGAGGGCGACGTCCCGCGCAGCCGGGAGCTGCCTGTGGCGCTCGCAGTGATGACCCTGGTGCTGTTTCTCTGGTGGTACCCGCAGAACTGGAAGGAGGACTGGCGCGATCTCCTCGAACGGACTCTCACCTCCGCCACTCGCAGCGATATGGCGGCGGGCACGCCGGTGCTCAATTGGGTGGCGTGGAGAATCGGCGTTTGGGCGGCACCCAGCTTGGCCATGGCCTGGCTGGTAGCCCTCACCGGCAATTTTGCCCTGGGAGGGTTCGTGGTGGCCCCGGCGTCTCTGGCGCCCAAACCGCAGAGGCTCAATCCCGCCCAAAATCTCCAAAAGCTGTTTTCGCTCGGCGGGCTACAGGGACTTTTGAAGTCATTGATTCCTTCGGCTTTTGTGCTCTACATCACCCTGGCCATCATGGTTCGGGACTGGGGCAGGATTCTGCAAATGTGCCGGGTAGGCGTCCGGCTTTCGCTGGGTTGGATGCTGACCCGCATCTTTGAAATTTCCTGGAAGGGCGGCTTGGTTTTTGTCCTCTGGTCAGGATTTGATGTCCTGATCTCCCGTCTCAACTATGAGCGCCAACACCGCATGACTCGCCAAGAAGTGCGCGATGACTTCAAGGAAATGGAAGGCCACCCGGCGGTCCGCGGGCGCATTCGACGGCTGCAACGGGAGATGCGCCGCCGCCGCATGTTGCGCGATGTGGCGCGCGCCACGGTGGTAGTGACCAACCCCAACGAATATGCCGTAGCCCTCGAGTACAAACCGGAAACCATGGCCGCTCCCGTGGTGGTGGCGAAGGGCCGCAACCTGCTCGCCCAAGGCATCAAGCGCGAGGCACGCTGGCACGGAATCCCCTTGGTGGAAAACCCGCCTTTGGCTCAGGCCCTCTATCGCGCCACCCAAGTCGGTCAGGCCATCCCGGCGAAACTGTACACCGCGGTCGCGGAAATCCTGGCCTTCATCTACCGCACGCAGCGGCTGGTTAAATCATGAAACCCGCACCCCCCAAACCGGCTCCCGCCAACAAGGCCAGCGCCCTGGATTGGATAATTCCCATAATCGCCGTGGCGCTGGTGTTTGTGATGTTGGTTCCCTTGCCGCCCTTTGCGCTGGACCTTCTGCTGTCGGCCAGCCTCACGGCCTCGGTCCTGGTGTTGTTAGTCGCGATGTACATCACGCGCCCGGTGCAGTTCTCGGTGTTCCCCTCACTCCTTCTGCTCCTGACCTTGTTCCGCCTGTCGCTGGGGCTGGCGAGCAGTCGGCGCATTCTTCTGCATGGCAATGAGGGCCCCGCCGCCGCCGGGCATGTCATTGGAGCCTTCGGGCAGTTTGTAGTGGGGGGGAATTACATTGTTGGTTTCGTGCTGTTTGTAGCTTTGATCGCGATTCAGTACCTGGTGATCAACCACGGGGCGGTGCGCATTGCGGAAGTGACGGCGCGCTTTACTTTGGACGCTCTACCTGGAAAACAGATGGCCATTGACGCGGACCTCGGCGCGGGGCTGATTGACGAAGCCCAGGCGAGAGCGCGCCGCGAACTGGTGGGCCGCGAAGCGGAGTTCTATGGCGCCATGGACGGCGCGGCGCGCTTCAGCCAACGCGACGCCTTGGCCACCGTGCTCATTACCGCCATCAACATCATCGCCGGCTTTTTGATCGGAGTCTTCTACCATGGCGTCCAGCTCAGCGAAGCCCTGAAGACCTACACCATCCTCACCGTCGGGGACGGGTTGGTCACCATGATCCCCTCGCTTCTGGTTTCCGTCGCCGGGGCGATGGTGGCCACGCGAGCTTCTTCCGAATCGAGTTTGGGAGTTGACCTCGCTCGCCAACTGCTTCCGCGCAGCCATCCATTGTGGATCGTCTCCGGCGTGATGGGCACGCTGGGCCTGATTCCAGGCTTGCCGAAGATTCCCTTTTTCCTCATGTCCGGGCTTCTCGCCTGGGTGGCCCACCGCGCCCAACGGGCGAGCGCAGGCAAAGCGGCGGAAGCAGTGACTCCCGCCACCACACTCCCTCCGGAAAAGGCCCAGGAGCAATTGGAGACCCTCCTGCGGCTGGATGATTTGAGTCTGGAGGTGGGCTACGGACTCGTGGCCTTGGTCGACCAGGCGCAGGGTGGGCAGTTGCTCGCGCGCATTCGCGCCCTGCGCCGGCACCTAGCACTGCAATTGGGCTTCATCATTCCTCCCGTGCACATTACGGACAACGTGCAGCTTAACCCCCGCGAATATGTTTTCCGCCTCCGGGGGGTGGAAATCGCCCGTTGGGAAATGGCCCAGGAGAGCCTGCTGGCCATCAGTTCAGAGGCGACGGCGCAGCCCCTGGAGGGGCGGGAAACCCGCGAGCCGGCCTTCGGCGTGCCCGCCAAATGGATCGCGCCCAACCTTCGCGACCGGGCATTGGCCGCGGGCTATGCGGTAGTGGATCAAACCTCGGTCCTCGCCACCCACTTGGCGGAAGTCATCAAGCAACACGCTCACGAGCTGCTGACCCGGCAGGAAACCAAGCGGTTGCTCGACGCCTTGGCGGAATCACAACCCAAATTGCTGGAAGAGCTCGTTCCCAAACTGCTCAGCTTGGGCGAGGTTCAGAAGGTGCTCCAACAACTGTTGCGCGAGCAGGTTTCGATTCGCGATCTGGTCACCATTCTGGAAACGCTCCTCGACACCGCGAGCTTGAACAAAAACCCCGTTTTGTTGGTGGAAACCGCCCGGCAGGCGTTGGGCCGCGCCCTCGTTCAGCCCTTGCTCGGAGACGATGGAAAGCTCACCGTCATCCAGCTTGACAGCGCCGTGGAAGAACAACTCGCGCAAGTTTTGGAACCGCAAACGGCCAACCGTTCACCCAACGCCCTGCAACCTTCGCTGATTCGCCGGGTGCTGGAGGGCATGAAACGGCTTTTGGGTGAGCCGCTGTCGGTTCCTTCGCCTATCGTGCTTTGCAACAGTCCGACGCGTTTCCACCTGCGACGCCTGATGGAGCCATTCCTCCCCCGCTTGGTGGTCCTGTCGCCCGCGGAAATTCCCGCCGCGGTATCCATTCAATCCCTGGGGGTCGTGCAGTGATCCGGTGAAGAGGTCCGAAGTCCAGAGGCGGACCGATTGTGCGGAGAGTGGAAGAAGAGATCGTTCGACGAAAGGAAAAGGTTAATAACCATGAACGCCGCCAAAAAAGCCTATGAGTCCGTTTCGCACCTCGAAGCCGGGGATGAGGAGCGCCTGCTATTGGAACAGCTCCCCCAGGTGCGTTATATCGCCCGCCGGATTCACGACCGCCTGCCGTCTCATATCGCCTTTGACGACCTGGTCCAAGCAGGCATTCTGGGCCTCATGGAAGCCCTTCGTAAATTTGATCCCGGCAAACATGTGGAGCTCAAAACCTACGCGAAACACCGGATTCAGGGGGCGATACTCGACAGCTTGCGCGACCTCGACTGGAGCCCGCGTCCCTTGCGCAAGAAGGCGCGCCAACTCGAGCAGGCGCACCAGCGGCTGCGCGCCCGGTTTGGGCGTCCGGCGACGGAACCCGAACTGGCGATCGAATTGGGGCTGGAGTTAATGGAATTGCAGCACTTGCTGGGCGACTTGCGGGGGCTCGACCTGGGAAGCTTGCAGGATAATTTCACGGAGTCGGGCTATGAACGCGACACTCTAACTGCGTCCACGCAGGGGCTTGGACAGGAACCCTTCGCGCAATGCCTGGAAGGAGAACTCCGCGAACTCCTGTCCCGCGCCGTGCGTGAACTCCCGCCTCGCGAACGGCAGGTTCTCTCGCTTTATTACTTCGAAGAACTCACCATGAAAGAAGTGGGGGCAGTGTTGGGGGTAGGGGAAGCGCGCGTTTCGCAAATCCACTCCGCGGCCCTCGTTCGCCTGCGAGCAACAATGAGGAGTTTGCTCGAACCCTCTCCCCCTCAAATGGATAGTCCGCCTCCCACCCGGACTGGCGCCATGGAGACGTCATGGAGAAGATTCTAAGCCAAGAGGAGATTGACGCCCTCTTTCGAGCGGCGCAGGGGCGAGTTGCCGAGAAACCCAAGGCCCCTGCCGAGGAGCGCGCCGTGGCGGTCTGCAATTTTCGCCAGTCGGCCCGAATCTCCAAAGAACAACTTCGGGCGGTAAGCCACTTGCACGAGCTTTTCGCGCGGAATCTCACCCATTCGCTCGGCGCCTACCTGCGCCTTGCTTTCGAAGTCAATCTGGTTTCGGCGGAGCAACTCAATTATGGCGAGTTTCTGCAACGCATTCCCGAGGTGACTTACCTGGTCTCTTTGGCGCTTCGCCCCATGGGAGTTTCGGCGGCACTCGAAATCGATCTGCCTCTGGCGTTTCCGATCATTGATGTGTTGCTGGGAGGCCCGGGCCGGGCGGAAGCTGCCGTCCGGGAGATCACCGAAATCGAGGAGCAAATCCTGGAAAGTGTGGTGAGAATCATCGGGAGAGAGTTGGAGAACACCTGGCATCCGGTGCTGGAAACGCAGTTCGATTTTGACCAGCGGCTAAGGCAGGCTGATATTTCCCGCCTCATGCCACCCAGTGAGAAAATCCTCTCCCTCAGCTTCGAAATCCGTATGCCCGAAGCGCGCGGGATGTTGAACGTTGCCCTGCCCGCCGCCGTCGCAAACGCCCTTTTGCGGAAGCTCACGCAGCAGGCTTCCTACCGAAAGCAGCGGGGCACAGCGGATAGCACCCTGCAAATGCGCAAACGCCTTGACCATTGTTTGTTCCCCCTCCAATTGGTTCTGCCGGGGCGGGGCGTCCGCGTTTCCCAAATTCTTTCATTAAAACAAGGTGACGTACTGAAACTGGATTGTTCCCTTGGGGAGGCCACCCACCTTTTGGTCAGCGGCAAGACGTTGTTCAACGCGCATCCGGTTCGCATGGGGGGCCGCCGCGCCGCGCAGGTGGATGGACGCGTCCGATCCTTGGACGCGGTTCAGAAGGAGAACGCATGAGCACCGAAAAGCCGGCTCCGCAAAACCCGAAATTGCAGGAGTATCTGCAAGCCTGGAGTGCAAGCATTGGCCGCGTCCTCCAGGAGGTGGCGGGCAAACCTCACACTGGGCAGGAACTTTCCCCCGAGGCAACGCGGTCTCTGCTCGCCCCCCTGAAGGAGAACAGCCTCAGCGTCCAATTCGAGGTGACGCAGCACCTGTCCGGAAACCAGGGATTTGTATTGTCGAAAAAAGATGCTGTACGGCTGGCACAGTTATTACTGGCGGAGCCGGAGGACGGCAGCTCGGTGATGAGCGCTGACCATCAGGATGCTCTCGGCGAGTTGTTCCGCCAATTTGCGGGGGCAGCCACCTCTGCCCTCAAAGGATTGGCGGGCGGAGAGGTGGGTTTTAAGTGGTTGGGGTTCGATCCGTTTCCGGGCGAACCCGCCGTGCGGGCCGGCATCCAGTGGACCAGCCCCGGCCTCATGCCTCTCACTTTGATCCTCGAGCTCGACTCCGCGCTGGTGGCGGCGCTCGACCCCGTCACCCTGCCGGCCGCCACGGGTTTCGAACTGCCCACTCCGGCCCTGCCGCCTGCCCCCCTGGCGCCGACGCGTGATCCCAAACTCGAATTATTGATGGATGTGGAACTGGACGTAACCCTGCGCTTCGGTGAACGCCAAATGGCGCTGCGCGACATCCTGGACCTGAGTGCCGGGTCAGTGGTGGAGCTCAATCAATATGTCCAGGACCCGGTGGAACTTCTGGTGGGAAAGAAGGTGATCGCCCGCGGGGAAGTCGTGGTGGTGGACGGAAGCTACGGGCTGCGGGTGATGGAAATCATCAGCCCCATGGAGCGAATTGAGTCTTTAAGATCGGGTCACTGAGCCATCGGGTCATTGAGAAGCTGTCATCGTCCTTTGTCATTTGTCCTTTGTCCGTTGCAAGTGACACTCGGCGACCGAGAGATTGAAGCTATTGACCACGAACAGGGGACCAGCGACCAAGGGCCAAGGACAGCCTTTCAATGGCCCGATGATCCGATGATCCGATGGACCGATGACCCGATGGCCCGATGAGCCGATGATCCGATTTCTGGGAGCTCTCTGATGGCATTAATGAAGGTTGAAGGCCTCCTACGACATTGTGAATCCCCGGCTTGCTCCCATCACCGGGGGTTGTGGCGGGCTTGGCTCGAACATCTGCGCGGTTACTCTCTGGATGGTCACTGGTATTGCCGTCCCGAGTGCTTTGAACAAGCTCTCGCTTTCGCCATCGGGCAGCTCCTTCCCGGGACGGCTCAGCCGCCTGCCAAGGCTCACCGGGTTCCTTTGGGACTGCTGATGCTTTCTCGCGGTCTGGTCGATAATGAGCAGCTCAAAAGGGCTTTGAAAGCGCAGAAGGATTCGGGCAGCGGGCGCGTGGGGGAATGGCTGCGGCACATCGGGGCCGTCAGCGAAGAGCAAGTGACCCAGATTCTCGGTGTGCAATGGTCCATACCGGTCTTTCCCCTCAACCAAAGCCGGCGGTATCTGGAGTGCGCCCACCTTATACCCTTTCCCCTCCTGGAGGTGGCGGAAATGGTCCCGGTCCATTACCTCCCCACCATCCAACACCTCTACGTGGCCTTCGTCGATCGCATCGACTACTCGGCGCTTTACGCCGTCGAGAAGATGCTGGAGTGTCACACTGAACCATGCTTGGCCTTGCAGTCGCAGGTGCTCCAGGCGCTGAAGGAGCTGCGCAGCCGGCCGCACCCGGTGGAAATTCTCGTGGCGAACATCTCTGACCCCGGGGAGATGGCGAACACGATTTTGGCCCATGCCGTAAGGCAGGGCGCTTCGGACGTTAAAATCAGCGGATTTGACGGCTTCATTTGGGCGCGCATCCTCTCTCCGCCCCGGTACACCGATTTATTGTTCCAAGCCCCGAAAAATCAACCCGAAATTGTTTTCCCGCCGGAATCAGAGGACTAGCCCATTCCGCAACTGCATAGGTACGGGACGGAATTGTTAGGAGAATCCAAGGAAGAAACTTCTGAGAAGATTCTGCCGAGCCCGGGGCGGACCGGTGGGCAAGATGTTTCCGGAGTCGGATTTGAATGACGAATTGCAAATGGAGCGGGTGTTTGGAAGGGTGATTGTGGATACCCCACCAATCTTAGCTTGTGCTCGCTACTCCTCAGGCCGGAGCCCGACCGCGCCTCGAATGGTAAGGGGACATTATGTCCGCATACCCCGCCCCTCCAACGCCGCCCGCACTTTCTCGATTTCGGCAAGCCTTGCTGTTAAGATAGTGAGCGACGGGGGGGTGATAGGAGACAGTAGACAGTAGACGGTAGACGGTAGACGTTAGGCGAAAGACGGGGGAGGGCTGGGGTTCGGGGTTCAGGTTTAGGGTTCGGGTCGCTAATCACTAACCCCTGATCCCGAGCCCTAAATCCTCGGTCCTGAGTCCCGACCCCCGACTCCGGCTCCACCCACGGAGCAGGCCGCCAAAGAGATGTTAAAAGCGATGGCTTGCCTTGGTAAGTCATTGAAAACAAAAGGCAAGAGCCTGAATATTCTTGTAAGTTCATGAAAATAAACAAGTTGATATGTTTTCTAAATCACTTGATGGCATTGGAAGGGTTATGATTGGTTGTAATGGATTGTCAACCAAAACGGCGAGGGGTGCGCCGAGTCGCAATGAATCACGTTGATTCCCATCTACTTCCGCCGCTTCGGCCGTTGGGCAAGCGCCGCTCGCCAATCCTCGGCATGACACACTTCCCCGCTTCGGTTATCGACAGTTTTGGTAGAGAAGATGAACCAAATTGCCGGCGGCGAAAATCGGAATTCTCAAATTGGAGATCGAAGATCGAGGCCCGCAATTCGCCAATCACAAATCGCAAATCACTCAATGATTCGATGACTCAATGACCCGATGGCCCGATGAGCCGATCAGGAACTATGCAGGTCGAGTGTCATCCAGATGAGTGCTCCCTCAAAGGTCTTGGACACCTGGATTCGCAAGCCATCCACGAGGGGGTACAGTTGGTAATCCTTTCCGCTCACCACGGTGGGCACGGAGAGCATGCATTGGTCGGCGACGTCGGAGACCTGGGCCTTGAAGGACCCTGCCACCATATTGCAGATCTCTCCCAGGGCATCGCGGATGCACTCCGCCGAGGTGTTTTCATCCGTGCCCAGCATCTTGCCGGCGATGCGCGCGGCCGAGACAAGGCTACAGCGGAAGCTCAAGACGCCGCACAGGTCTCCTGCCAACCCAATCATGGCGGTGTAGTCGGCGACGCGCGGCAGGGTGGCTTGGTCGGAGGGGCCCAAGGGGGTTCCTACCATCATCTCGAAGACCTCGGCGGCGGCGCTATCAAGGGCGTGGGTAAACCGCTGCTGCGTTTCCTCACGCGGAAGCCCTGCCCACTTGGAAGCAAACGCGCCCGGGCCAGATGATTTGGCCGAAATAATGAGCTGTACATGGTTTCGCCCTTCAGCTTTATGTTCGGAGTTCATGATTACCCCTGGAGAAGTGGAATGATTCGCTCTTTGATTTGATCCGGACTAAAAGGCTTTCGAATGTAACCTCGCGCGCCGCTGGAAAGCGCCTGCACCACATGAGCTTCACCCGCTTCCGTGGTGACCATCACGATGGGCACGCCTTTGGCGTTCTCAACTGCCTGTAGTTGCCGGACCAGTTCGAGGCCGTCCATGGCCGGCATGTTGATATCGGTCAAGATCAGATCCACGCGGGTTTGCTGCATGCGCGCCAATGCTTCCACGCCATTACTCGCCTCGAAGACTTCTTGGATTTCCAAACCTGCCTGGCGGAGGGAGCGATCCACAATCTTCCGCATCACGGTAGAATCGTCCACGATTAATACACGTAGCGCCTTCATACTTGCCCTTCGTATTCCCGGAAGGGATTCTTGGGAATTCCGCCGCCAAATAGGCCGGCGGCGCCGAATTCCATTAACTGAATCAAATGGAGAAAGTCGGTTTCGAGCATTTCGGCCAGTTTATCCGCCTCCCCCGGCTTGAGCTGCGGCAGGCAGGCCTGGAGGATAGCCTGAGCCTGATTGCCGGTGGGCTCAGACGGTTCGGGCGGCAGGCCTCCCAAGGCGATCCCCCGCCGATTACAGAACTGGTCCGCCGCTGCCACCACCCCTACCAAGTGCGGATCTTGGGTAGCTTCCCGCGGCTTATGATGATTCACCATGACTTCCAGTAAGGAGGGGGAGAAATTCCATGAAACCCCAATCCAGTGGCCCACTTCGCAATGATCGATTCCAAAGCGCTCCCGCTCGGATTGGATAGACTCGTTCCAACCGCAAGAGGTCAAGTGTTCGGGCTCTTGCGGCTCCTTCGAGGAGATCATGAGGAGGGGCAGAGCCCCAATGTCGTGCAAGAGCCCGGCAAGATAGGCCTGCTCGGGGTGAGGATAGGAAATCCCCCGGGCAAGCCTTTCGCTGAGTGCCGCCGTGAGGAAACAGTGTTGCCAGAAGGACTGAATATCCTCCGAGGCCACCCGATGCCCCACGTATTCGACCAGCGAACACGTCAGGACCATTGTCCGCAACCTTTCTGTTCCCAGCAGCATGATCGCGTGCTCCATCTTCGTCACGCGCTCGCGAAAACCCATGAAGGCGGAATTGCACAGTCGCAGAACCTGCGCCGTCAGGCTGGGGTCTGTCCGAATGACTTCCACCACGCGTTTGAGATTTACCGGAGTCGTCGCCAGCAGGCTATTGAGCTCAAACACATACGCGGGTAGGGTGGGAAGTCCCTCGGAAAGTGCGGCCATTAGGGCGAGCTTGCGGCTCTGCCTTGCCTCGGGATCTTCCGTGCCCGACGGGGCAGGTGGATTCGGAGCGCGCGGGAGACTTGCGTCCTCGATCCTTTCTGAAGACGCCAACTCGGCTTGGTCCCTCGACAAAGGCATTCTCCCCACCCACTCGCTAAGCACATCGGCATTTATCCCCCCAGCCTTTAGAGACTCGAGATTCGGGGTTCGGGATTCGGGGCTTGAGAATGGTGAAGGGTAAATAATGAACTGTGAACCGTGAGGTCTTTTCACCATTCACTATTTACGATTCACCATTTACAATTTATCCTTCACTATCAGGGTTTAAAATGATGGAACTTCCCGATCCGGCACCGGTGCTGGACCTCATCCAGGCCTTTCGGCGATCGAAGACCCTCTTCACCGCCGTCTCTCTGGGGATTTTCGATCGTTTGGGCGACGGCGCGGCCGATGCCACAATGCTCGCTCACGAGTTGAGCGCCAACGTCGACGCCCTCCAGCGCTTGCTGGACGCCTGCGTTGCCCTGGGCCTGCTCAGGAAACAGGCCGCGCTCTATTCCAACCTGCCGGTGGCTGGGACTTACTTGACCCGGTCAAGTCCCAACACGCTCACGGGTTACATTCTCTATTCCGACCGCGCCCTCTACCCGCTGTGGGGAAACCTGGAAGCGGCGATTCGCGAAGGCACCAACCGCTGGCAGCAAACCTTTGGTGGGGAGGCGTCGATTTTCGAGCACTTCTTCCGCACGGAAGAGGCGCGGCGGGATTTTCTGAGCGGCATGAACGGCTTCGGTCAACTGAGTTCGCCCGCCGTCGTCGCGGCGTTCGATCTGGGCAGGTTTCGCCGGCTGGTGGACTTGGGCGGAGGCACCGGCCACTTGGCGCTGACGGCCTGCGCGCGTTACCCCCAACTTCAAGGCGCGGTTTTTGACTTACCTGCCGGAATGTCCACCGCACGTGAGTATGTGGGAAGGAAGTCTTTGGGAGTTCGACTGGATCTCATCGAGGGTGACTTTTTTACCGATCCTCTCCCAGAGGCTGACCTCTTCGCCCTCGGCCGCATTCTGCACGACTGGTCAGAGGATAAGATTCGCACCCTGTTGAGGAAAGTTTGGGAGCGTCTGCCCTCCGGCGGCGCACTCCTGATCGCCGAAAAGCTCCTGAACGACAATAAGACCGGCCCCCTGCCCGCCCTGATGCAATCGCTCAGTATGCTGGTCTGTACCGAAGGCAAGGAGCGCACCCTTGCCGAATACACCGCCCTGCTTCGCGAGGCGGGTTTTGCCCAAATCGAGGGAAAAGTGACCAGCGCCCCGCTCGACGCCATCCTGGCAGTCAAGGAGTGATACGAGTTTCTACCCGCTTGGCTAACCTATTTCGCGTTCTGATTGTTAGAATCAACCTTCCTCAAAAGGAATGGTAGAGTCGTAGGTGGTAGGTCGTATTGTGCCGGAACTTCCCGATATTGTTGTCTACATCGAAGCCCTCGAGGCGCGCATCCTGAATCAAACGCTGGAACGCGTGCGCGTGGCAAGTCCCTTCCTGCTTCGCACCGCCACGCCGCCGCTCGAGGCGGTGGAAGGCAAACCCGTGCGGGAGTTGCGGCGCATGGGCAAGCGCATCGTCATTGGCTTCGAAGACCATCTCTGGCTGGTGCTGCACTTGATGATTGCGGGGCGCTTGCACTGGAGCAAGCCGGGCGTGAAGCTCACCCCCAAACGGGCGCTGGCAGCCTTGGATTTTCCCCAGGGCAGCTTGCTCCTGACCGAAGCGGGCTCACAGCGCCGCGCGTCACTGCATGTCGTCCAAGGTGAGGACGGTTTGCGGGAGCTCGATCCCGGCGGACTAGAGGTTTTCACCGCTGATCTTGATTCCTTTGCGGCGCGCCTGACCTCCGCCAATCACACCCTGAAGCGCGCCTTGACCGATCCTCGATTGTTCAGCGGCGTCGGCAACGCCTATTCCGACGAAATCCTCCACCGCGCTCAACTTTCGCCTGTGGCGCTAAGTCAACGGCTGAGCAGAGATGACATTGAACGCCTGTATGATGCCACACATGGCGTTCTCGTCGAGTGGACCGACCGGCTGCGCGGGCAAATCCAAGGTGAGTTTCCGGAAAAGGTGACGGCATTTCGCGAGGAAATGGCGGTCCACGGTAAATATGGCAAGCCCTGCCCCCGCTGCGGGACCAAAGTGCAGCGGATTCGCTACGCCAACAACGAAACCAACTACTGCCCAAAGTGTCAAACGGGCGGCAGGCTGCTCGCCGACCGCGCCCTTTCACGGCTGATGAAGCAGGATTGGCCGCGCACGCTGGAAGAACTGGAGTCCTTGATGCGCAAGAACACCTAGGCCGCAGAAATATTGAGCCCGCACATTGACCCCCAACATGGCGCGTGATAACGTCTGCGCGAAAGCGAGCGCTCAATTGAAAACCCTAAAAGCCTTTATCCTTTTGCTTGTCCTCCCCGTTCTGGCTATAGCTGGACCCGACCCCCGGCTTGAACAATTCAATAATTGGAAGTTCGGTCTCTTCATCCATTGGGGAGTTTGCTCCCTGGCGAGTTGGGAAAACTCCTGGCCCCTCATGCGACCTGCCTCCAAGAGGCAACCGGGCAATACCGAAGAGTATTACGCAACTCTCGCCCCAAAGTTTAATCCCGTCCGTTTCGACCCCGACGCCTGGGTCCAGTTGGCCAAAGACGCCGGCCAGCGGTACATTGTTTTCACCACGAAGCATCTGGACGGATTCTGCATGTGGGATTCGCTCTACACGGATTATAAGATCACCAAGACCCCCTACGGCAAAGACATCGTGAAGCAACTCGCGGACTCTTGTCAGCGCGCCAACATGCCGCTGGGCTTCTACTATTCCACCGCGGATATGCACCACCCTTACTATCGCGATACCTCCAAGATTATCGGCGACAACTGGCACGGCGAACCCTGGCGCCCGCAGTGGCCGACTTATCTCGATTACGTGGGTTTGCAGCTTACCGAGTTGCTGACCCGTTACGGCCCCGTCGCAGTCATCTGGTTCGATGCCGTGGCCCCCCTGGAAGAATTCGATGGGCGGCGCTTCTCCCGCTTGATTAACGAATTGCAGCCCGCAACATTGATCAACAACCGGCTGGGCGTGGGGGGGGATTTCGATACACCCGAGCAGCACAATCCCAAAGGTGTGCCAACCAATAAAGTCGCCGGCAGCAACACCAAGGTGATTAACGACACGGTTGCCGGAGTCGTCCCCAAAGCCGAAGACTTCCGGCCTTGGGAAACGTGCCAGGTCATCACCCAAAGAAATTGGTTCTACCATGAGGATGAGCACAACTTTAAATCGGTCAAGGAACTGATTCAATTGCTGGCGGACACTGCCAGCAAGGGAGGCAACCTGCTGCTCGACGTCGGACCGGGCCCGGATGGCACGATTCGCCCTGAGTTTGTGGAACGGCTGCGCGGCATGGGTGCGTGGATGAAAATCAATGGCGACTCGATTTATGGCACCACTTACGGCCCATTGCAGAATCTTCCCTTTGGCCGGTCCACGCGCAAAGACAAGACCATCTATTTGCACGTATTCAATTGGCCCGTAGACGGCAAACTCCACGTGGATGGCCTCGCTCAACACATTGCTTCCGTCCGCTTGCTTGCAAGCGGGCAGCGAATTGCCTACCACCAAAAAAGCGATGCGCTGGAAATTGACATACCGAAGCAAGCCCCCGACGAAAACGATTCCGTGTTGGAGGTGGTGACACGTTGAGGAGCCCTTGGATGAAGATTCGAACGACTTTGCTTCTGCTGCTTGCCCTCCCCTCTCTTGCCCTGGGGGGAGCTGATCCCAAAATCCAGAGATTCAACGATTGGAAGTTCGGCATGTTTCTTTGTTGGGGAGTTTGCTCGGTGGCGAGCGTGGAATGTTCGTGGCCGATCATGCGCCCCAGCCCCAAGCGCTGGCCCGGCATGACCGAAGCCGTTTACGCCAGCCTGCCGGGCCAATTCAACCCGGCCCATTTCGACCCGGACGCGGTGGTGCAGTTGGCCAAGGACGCCGGCCAGCGTTACATTGTTTTCACCGCGAAGCACCACGACGGCTTCTGCATGTTCGATTCGCTATATACGGATTACAAGGTCACCAAGACACCTTATGGCAAAGACATTGCCAAGGAGCTTGCCGACGCCTGCCAGCGCGCTAACATGCCACTGGGCTTCTATTACTCTCCAACCGATGTCCATCACCCCGACTTTCGCGACACCTCCAAGCCGGTCAGTGAGAACTACCCCGGTGAGCCCTGGCGTCCTGATTGGCCGGTTTATCTCGATTATGTAAGGCTTCAGGTGAGCGAACTCTTGACGCACTATGGTCCCGTCGCGGTTGTGTGGTTCGACGCCGTTGCTCCGTTGGAGGAATTCGACGGACGGCGCTACCTGCGCCTGATCCACGCCTTGCAGCCCGACGCGTTGGTGAATAACCGCCTCGGCGTGGGAGGGGATTTCGATACCCCCGAGCAGCACCTGCCCAAAGGCGTGCCCACCAAGAGCCTTGCCGGAAGCAATCTTAAGGTGATTAACAATTCGGTGGCCGGCGTCGCGCCCCCCTCCGAAGATTTTCGGCCGTGGGAAACGTGCATGACCACCAATAGTACCTGGTACTATGACCGCAACGATCAGAGCTTTAAGTCAGCCAAGCAGTTGATTCAGACGCTCGCGGACATTGCCAGCAAAGGCGGCAACTTTCTGCTCGCGGTCGCGCCGGGGCCGGACGGAACGATTCAACCCGAGTTTGTGGAGCGCCTGCACACCATGGGCGCGTGGCTGAAAATCAACGGCGACTCGATCTACGGCACCACCTATGGCCCGCTCCAGAATCTTCCCTTTGGCCGCTCGACGCGCAAGGACAAGACTGTGTACCTGCACGTTTTCGACTGGCCCATAGACGGCCAACTCCACGTGGAGGATTCGATCGGGCACATTGCTGCGGTCCGCTTGCTCGCGGGCGGCCAGCGACTTACCTTTCACCACGACAGTGGCAAGCTGGTTATTGACACGCCCCGCCAAGCGCCTGACGAAAACGACTCGGTGGTGGCGGTCGAAACACGCTGAGGAGGACCAACCATCAAAATCCGTTTCTTAGCCTTTGTCGCCACCCTACTGATTGCCGCGAATGCACACGCTGGGGCGGCGCCCTACCCGGCACAATACAAAGAACGATGCTTAAAGGATCTGGTGAGCCAGGTCCCGGATATTCTGCGCTCACAAGACCCCAAGACCGGCCACTTCGGTACGGGGATCTGGATCACCACCGACCAGAATGTGCTGTTGCCGCTGGCGACGGCATGGTCTTACCACGACTCTCGCAACCCGTACTACCACAGCGCGCAACTGCTCAATGCCATTATGTTGGGGGGCGACGCGCTGATTGACGCGCAGGACAAGAATGGGCAATTCCTGTTCCTCAAAAAGGACGGCTCCACGTGGGGTCAGATTTATCAGCCCTGGATTTACACGCGCTGGTTGCGCGCGTTTCAAATGATCCGCGCAGCCATGCCGCTGGAGCGACGCGCTCGCTGGGAAAAAGCCTTACTGCTCGGTTATGACGGCATTTCCAAAGAGGAGCGCACCTCGCCTCTGCACAATATTGCTTCACATCACGCCATGGGCCTTTACTTCGCCGGAAAGATTTTTGACCGGCCGGAGTGGTGCGAGCAGAGCGCTGACATTCTCCATCGTTTGGTGCGAGCCCAGTTTGCAGATGGATACTGGACTGAGCATTCCGGCCCCCTGATTCTCTACGACAAGGTTTATATTGAAGCGCTCGGGATATATCTGGCCGTCTCCCATGATGAGTCTGTTCGCGCGGCTTTGCGGAAGGCTTCTATTTATCACGCCTATTTCACCTACCCCGATGGGACCGACGTCGAAACCGTTGACGAGCGCAACCCGTATCTGGGAAAGATCCGCATACCCAACGTGGGCTTCACCTTCAGTTCTGCGGGCCGGGGTTATCTGATGCGTGAAATCGGTCACTTGCAGGGGCCGATTCCCGCGGACGATGCGGCCGCTTTGCTGCTCTGGGGCGAGGAGGGCGATGCGGTTGACGTTCCGAGTGGCGATTTTGATTACACCCTGCCGAGCGGCGAAGCCCGGGTGGTGCGACGTGCTCCGTGGTTTGTAGTCATCTCCGCGTTCACGGCTCCCCTGATTCAAAAACGCTGGGTTCAGGACCGGCAGAACTTCGTCAGCGTCTTCCACGATGGACCGGGTTTGATCGTCGGCGGCGGAAACACCAAGATGCAGCCCCACTGGAGCAATTTCACCCTGGGAGACACCAGCCTGCTGGCGCTCAAGCCGGGCGACGAAGATCCCAACTTCATTCCGCCCACGGGATTGCTGCATGTTCCCACCGCGGCCAAGCTTCTCGCGGACGGCCAGATGGGCGTGGCCATGATGTACTACCAGCGTTGGGGCGAGATTACTTTGAAGATTGTGGATGACCAGCGCCTGGAATACACGGTTTCCGGCGACCCATTACTGGCCGCGCATTTCACCATCCTGCCCCACCTCGGCGCGAGCGTCGCGACGGCGGCGGGAGACAAGACTATCCTCTCCACCACACCGTTCAAATGGTATCCCGGCGCCTGGTTCGAACATGCGGGCGTGCGTTTCCTCTTGCCGGCGGATGTGGTCGCACTCTGGCCGCTGTTGCCCCACGATCCCTATACAAAAGATGGCCACGCCGAAATCGAAGAGGGAAGGATCGTTCTCGACTTCCCCGCCGCCGGCCGGCACACCATCGTGATCGAAGCGGGTAAGTTGTGATTGGCGATTTGCGATTGGTGATTTGTGATTGATGATTTGCGATTTTCGAAGTGAGCCGTTCGTTTCGGGAGAACGCTTACCTGGAATCCGACAGAAAACGTAATTCCCCTGCCGCATTTATCCGGAATCGGGAATCCTGAGTCCGACATCCCCCCGACACAGCATTGAGGAGAGGGCGCTAGAAAAGCCTGAAGGTAATTTCAACCTTCACTCTGACCGGAACAGGGCTGCCGTTGCGCATGGCGGGCTTGAACTTCCAGGCTCGGACAGTTTTCAGGGCGTTCGCGTCCAGACCCAACCCCAGCGGATTGATGACTTTGGCGGTGGATACTTTACCTTCGCCATCAATAACAATCCAAAGGACCACCCTGCCTTGCAATTTCGCCTCACGTGCTCTTTCCGTATACGGTGGATCAGGTTTCCGAATGGGAATTGGCTCGCTCACGCCACCCCCCACGCTATTAGCTCCACCCCCCAAGCTGCCGGCATTCTCGGGACCTTGGGGTCCGCCCATGTGGCTTTGGTACATACTCCGGAGTCCGTCATCAAGGGGTGAGAGTTCAGCAGCGGTTTGGTACTGCTTTATAGCTGCTTCACGGTCACCCTTTCTCTCCAGCGCCATACCAAGTTGTTCGTGCCAATACGCATCTTCGGGCACTGAGGCCAGGGCATCCTTGTAAGCTTCAATGGCCTCATCCGTTTCACCGTTCTTGAACAAACGATCCCCCAACCGCTCATACGCGATTCCCAGCCAGGACTGCGCCTCGATAGAGTGCCGCTTCTTTTGAAGGGCTTTCTGGCATTCAGTGATAGCGCCGTTGAAGTCGCCCTTCGAGATGAACTCTTTGGCGTTCTCCATATGGTCGCTGAAGCTGTCCGCCATGAGGTTTCCCAGCCGAGTAGGTACCACGATCAAAAATGCCACCAAGATTAGCAATGCTGCTTTCAATCTCATGTTGCACCTCAAATACCGCGTCGAGGGTTAGGGGCATCGCTGTTCACTTAGCGCGCGATTTCAAATGGCCTTGCGCGAAGCGCCTTGGAGTGCGGTAGCAGCAGCTACCGCCATTCTTCCTCCACTTGCCCCTTTATCGTATGAACCGAAGGCGGAAGGCGGTAGCTGCTGCTACCGCAGTCCAAGACAGTCTTCGGCCGCAATTAGGTTTCCTAATCCGCGACGACAACTCAGTGAACAGTATTGGGGCTTGCTGCCCTACTTCACCGTGATCTCCTGGTTCAACGGAGCGTTTTGGGCGGAGTCACCCACGCGAACCACGAACTTGCCGGGGTCAACTTTCCAACCGTGGGATTCCACATCCCAGTAAGCCAGCGAGCGGCGATTGAGCCGAACGGTTATGTGGCGGCTCTCACCGGGATTGAGCATGACGCGTTCGAATCCCTTCAGTTCCCTTTCCGGGCGCGGCACGGTGGCGGAGGGATCACTCACGTAAACCTGCGCCACTTCCGCCCCGGCGCGATGGCCGGTGTTGGCGACGTCAAAGCTGACAGTAATGGGCGTGTCAGGGCTGCTTGTGGTGGGGGTGACGTTGAGGTGACTGAACGCGAAGGTGGTGTAAGAGAGCCCGAAGCCAAAGGGAAACTCGGGCTTGTGTCCGGCGATTCCGTAAGCGCGATAGCCGAGAAAAACTCCCTCGGTGTATTTCGAGTCGTCGGAACCGGGCGCGGTGTAGTAGCTGTTGAAAGTGGGATTGTCCTCCTCGCGGCTCCACCAGCTCATGGGCAGCTTGCCGCCGGGGTCGGCGCGGCCGAACAGCACCTGGGCAAGCGCGTTGCCCCCTTGCGATCCGGCATACCAAGTGTGAAGCAGCACGGGGACGCGATCAATCCAACCACTCGTCGAGACGCTGCCACCCGCAGTGAGCACCACCACGGTGTGCGGATTGGCTGCGGCGACGGCCTTGATCAAGACTTCCTGTCCCGGAGGAAGATGGAAAGTGCGGTCATGGCCCTCGCCTTCCGTGGAGGGGTCGAAGCCCACCGCCACGACAGCGACGTCAGCCAGCCCCGCGATTTTCTTGACGTTGGGCGCCAGCACCTCCTCCGGCGGCAGGGCGACCAGACCGGCGCGAATCAGGTCGGCCTGCGAAACGTAGTCAAAACGTATCGCCACCGGCTTACCAGCTTCCAGGTCCACCTCAGCGCTCTGGGGTTCGCCGTCGCCGGGAGTTTCCTTGAGCAACAGTTTATCGTTCACGTAGAGCTGGTAAGTGTCGCCGCTATATCCCGCGGTAAAACCCGCGGTGATGAAAAGGTGTGGCCCGGAAGTCTGTGGCGTATAGAATCCCATCCACCGCACTGCCAGGCTCTTGCCCGTGGGCTGGACAAAGTCGTTGTTCCAGTGGTTCACGCTGGCGACCACCTTCTCCCGGTCAGGCCGAAACCCAATTGTTCCGCCGTCGAATTCCTGCTGGATCAGGCCGGGGTGCCGGCCATCGGGCTCGGTGGAAAATCCCCGGCCCGCGAAAAGCTGCTTCAGGTCTTTAAGGCCCGGGCTCCAAAGCACCTTGGCGCGCGCGCCCGCGGCATTGCTCAATCCCGTGAGGAAGCTCACCGGGGAGAAGGCGTCGACGTTGGCGCTGCCGCCGGCGGTCGGCTGGGCAGGGTAAGCATTGGGCCCGATGACCGCGAGGGTGTGTACCCGGCTCAAATCGAGCGGAAGCAGTGGGCCTTGGTTCTTGAGCAGCACCATGCCTTCCACGCTCGACTCCAGGGCCACCTGCTCCGACTGCTGGCTGTACAGCGGAATGCTGAGATCTTCCTGCTCGTGGTTCAAAAAGCCGAATTCCACCGCGATGCGCAGAATGCGTCGCACTTTGTCGTCAATGGTCTCGACCAAAACCTTGCCTTCCTGAATCGCCGGCAAGAGCGTCCTGGCGTTCATAAACTCGCCGCCGGGCATCTCGCTATCGAGTCCGGAATTGGCCGCAGCGATGCCGTCGTGGGTGGCACCCCAGTCGGACATCAGAATGCCGCGAAATCCCCAATCTTTCTTCAGGACCTCCGTGTTTAGGAACTTGTTCTGGGTTGCGTGTTCACCGTTGATCAGGTTATAGGAATCCATCACCGCGCCAACGTGCCCTTCCTTCACGGCAGCTTCGAACACAGGCAGGTAAATCTCCCGCAAGGTGCGCTCATCGACAATGGCATTGATCAGGCGACGATGGTATTCGGAATTGTTCGCGGCGTAGTGCTTGATGGTGGCCACCACGTTCTGACTTTGTACGCCCAAAATGTAGTGAGCGGCGATCTGCCCGGCGAGATAAGGGTCTTCGCCGAAATACTCAAAATTGCGGCCATTCATCGGGGCGCGGTAGATATTGACCCCCGGCCCTAATAGGAAGTTCACCCCGCGCGCCCGCGCGTCGTGGCCCAGCGACACACCGACGCGCTGCGCCAGCTTCGTGTCCCACGAGGCCGCCAATCCAATCCCGATCGCATACGCAGTGGTTAGCCCCCGACTTTTAACTCCCATCGGCCCATCAGAGGCCTTGAGAGGTGGCAGGCCGATTTGCGGAATGGGCGGGTTGAACATACCGTTCGCCCCGTGAATCAGGTCGATCTTCTGTTCAAGGGTCAGCTTGCTGAGCAGGGCCTCTACCTGGCGGTCGATTTCCTCCGCCGACTTTTGTTGCGCGCGCGCCGGAGCAGGCAGCACCATCAGTGCCGGCAAGGACACAAGCAGGGCCACAAGGGAAATGCGAATTCGATTTGATAGCGCGGGTATGAGCATTTGGGTCTTTACCTCCATGAAGGCCGGGAAGTATAGCACCAACTCAGGGGGCGGCCCGCAGCCTCGCGGGTGGAGATTCTTGACAGGATGCGGCTACGTATAGGAAAGTGCTTGCGCCGGCAATACCGCATCTTCCGGCATCAGAACAAGCATGGGGGGCAAGAGCATGCAGTTGCAAGGAAATATTCCCGGGGTTGGTTGCGCGAAAGTGGAAATAACTGGCGAACATATAAGCTCGGTTGCCATGACCGGCGCTGAGAGCGCTGAAATGCCATTTATCAGCCCGGGGTTTGTTGACATCCAAGTGAACGGTTTTGCGGGAGTCGATTTCTCCGGCCCGGGCCTGGACGCGGAGAAAGCGATCAGCGTCCTTCCCGCCATCTGGAGCACAGGCGCCACGACCTTCTGCCCTACCCTCATCACCAATTCCTTTTCCGAATTGGCGAAGAATTTCGCCATCCTCGAGCAGGCGGCGTGCATGGACCGTGATTTTGCTCATGCGGTTCCCTGCTACCACCTGGAGGGCCCCTATATCTCCCCGCTCGGATCGCACGGCGCGCACGATCCCCAATGGATGCACCCCCCCAATTGGGGTGAATTCCTGGAGCTGCAACGCGCCGCGGGCGGGCGAATTGGAATTGTCACCCTGGCTCCGGAACTGCCCGGCGCGGAGGATTTTATCCGTAAAGCGCAGAGCGCGGGAGTGGTCGTGGCGATCAGCCACACCGACGGCGGGCCGGATGACGTCCATCGCGCGGCGGCAGCGGGCGCCACCCTCAACACGCATCTGGGGAACGGCTGCCCGGAGTATCTTCATCGGCACAAGGCCCCCTTGTGGGCGCAACTCGCCACGGAATCCTTGCAAGCCAGCATTATTTGCGACGGTTTTCATCTGCCCCCCGACGTCGTCAAAGTGATTGTCGCCGTGAAGGGAATCGATAAATGCATCCTGATTACCGACGCCGTCCACGTCGCCCAATTGCCTCCCGGAAGGTATTCGCTGGTGGGAACGGAGATTGAGCTCCTGCCTTCGGGCCAGGTGGTGAGGGCCGATCGCGTCTCGATGGCCGGTTCCGCCCTTACCATGAATCGCGGGGTGGCTGTCTTCATGAAATTTTCCCAGTGCACGCTGGCGGAGGCAATTCAGGCGGCGACCGCGAACCCGGCCAATTTGCTGCGGCGACGTACCATCTGTTCTCAAGTGGCCGCGGGCCAGCCCGCGAACTTAGTTCTCTTCCGGCAAGAACCCGAAACACTTAGAGTCGAGAGCGTCATTTCGCGCGGCCGAAACGTCTACTCCGCTTAGGGCGGTGTGGAAACCCATCGGCGCCAGCGGCGGCGCTACGGCATTTCCCAGAATCGCACGCTGGCCAAGCTCCCTTCACCCTCATCGATCTTGAACGCGACCCCCTGGCGCTTTGAATGTGTAAAGGAACGGGGCGGGAAGACGGGAATTAACGCGTAGAAAAATCTCTATTGACCCCCATTCCATTAAAGGCAGTTTGGTGTATACTGCCACCTACGGGGTGGGTAGCACCGGAAACGCTGACAACTCATTCGGCAGTTGGACGCGGGAATGCTATCGCGACGCTTGATGCCCGGGCCAGCGAAATGCGGGCCCGCGTTTCAGCATTACCAAGCTCCTTCCCCGTCGGGCAAGATTCCTTAGAAAACAATTCGGCCGTAACGCTCGGGGAGGGGCTCAAATTATGCGATCTTCCAATCGCCCACGGGCAGTTCTACTGACGACTCTTCTGCTCGCCCTTTGGTCATTGCCTTCCAAAAACTGGGGGGGGACGCCGCCATCTCCTGCCGCTCCCGTCGGTGCGGACAAGTCTGCCCCTCGAGGTCCCTCGGCGCCATCTCCCACGCTGGCCATTCCAGGTCCCCTCCAGCCGTTTCTGCGCTTGGCGGCCGTCAGCCGTAAGGTGACGCCGGAAGAAGTTCTGCCCCTCCTCTCCCACCAAGTCGTGTTGGACGGGTATGGAGGGTCAAACCGATCCTCGTCACCCACCGAGTACCTGATCCTGGTCAGACGGTATGTGGATCAGGCGCGAGAATTACAGGCGTTGGCGGGGCCGGATGGCGACATTCGCGTTTCCAATTGTGACGGCGCCCAGCGTCTCTTAACTGTGATTGGCTACAGGCTCCGGCAACCCTGCGGGCCGAATGCCACCCTGGAGACCGCCAATTCCAAGCGGGCCTTTACCACCGTCGATTCCGGATTCCCTCTCGCCGATTTAGAAAAGTCGCTTCAGAGCGGCAAGCCCTTCGTCTATCCGTATAGCAACACGCAGCTCCCCGTACTGTTTGACACGGGCGTCTGGATGGAAAACGACCGGAACAAGAATCACAAGGATTTGCTGGACGCGCTCTTGAGCGATCCAGAGATGGCCCGGCTTTACTGGGCGCTGGCTCAGATCGACGAAGAGACGCGATCCGCCCTGCGGGTGGCTCCGGGTATCGAGAGGCTCCTGCCCCTCGCGCCCCTGCTGGATTTCTATGGCGAACAACTGCGCATTCGCTCCGGGCGCATGCTGGTCCCCGGCGGACCGCAGGCGGAATCCGCATGGGAACACTTGGTCGGGGTCAGCCCTCATTCACCGGGAGAATTCGTCATCGCGCTCCTCACCAAGGATGATGGATGGCTGGCTCCTTATTATGACGCGTTGTCACGAGTGAGCGGGCCTCAGCAGGCGTATTTTACCGAGCCTCACCGCCTGGCGCGGTTTTACCAAGCGCTACTCGGACGCGATATCTCTCCCAACCCTGCGAAATCGGTCTTCCGTCCCGACCCCGGACTACTGCTATTGGTAACGAGGATGTCGCTCGACCCGGACGGTCAACCTCATGTGCCGGGAAATCTGGCGGTGTGGGCGGAGATCATTCGTGGGGTAAACAATTCCAAGCTCGGCCGCGACTGGTCTAAGAAAGTCGCCCATTTGAACACTCCCGAGCAGTTAATTGAGGCGCTGTTTGGTCTTTCCCGCGCTTACACGCCAAAGGGGCCTCTGCAAGCCTATTTGGCGCTCAGCGAGATCGATCGCGCGCGCGCCGGCGGAAAGCCGCTGAGTCCCCAGACGGCCCTCCTGCTGGCCAAGAAATTCGCTGCATACAACGATCAGTACTTGGCATTTGCCGAATTCCATACCCTTAACGATACGTCCATAACCGCATTCGTCAACACTGCGGAGGCCATCGACCGCATCTCGGACCCCACGGTACGCGCCGAGACGATAGGGATCTTTCAAGCCCAGAGCGGCCTCTGGCAGATCTTGGCGCGCCAGAAGCAGATCCCCGCGGCGGATCAGAATAGTTCCTGGCAACGGGTTTTCCATCCTTTTGCCGACATCCATTCTTCCCCGGAGCTTTACGACGCAACTCGGACCTCGCTCGCTGAACTCTTGCGCGCGGCGACGGGAAAACCTCATGTGTCGCAAGACGAGATCATCGAACTCGTGGCAGGGCCTCATCCTACCAGCCCGAATCGCGCCCAAATAAGGGAAGATATCGCGAACCGCATCCGTGGGGTCCTGGAAGCGCAGCGCCTGGTTTCGCTCGATACGTTGCTCGCACTGGGGGATGGCTTCCCCTTGGTGGCCCAGGGAAAAGCCAAAGCGGAAACCCTGATGCCGCTCGCCCAAGAGCTTCGCGAGTTTGAAATGCCCAAGCCGATCTTCTCCACCGGTGAAAAAATTGAGTGGACATCCGGGCGTTTTGGCGATGCCCACACCCAGTTTGAGATGGATACGAACATCGTCGAAGCTCTCCGCACGCCGGGAGCGCCCAGGGATTTGGCGAACGCCCGTGGCCGGCTCGTCCCCTTCTTGCGCGATTTCCTGACCGGTATGAACTACGCCTACTACGAGCCGCCCGGGGCTCAGATGCTCCACAACAACCCCCTCTTTATCCGCCGCCATGATTTCTCCGGTGATTTATCTCGCGGATCAGAACCTCCCTGGTCTGCGCCCCGGCTGGTCGGTCGCGGGGATACCTCCGCCGGCGGCGTGCGTCTGACCGGGGGACTTCCCGGCCTCCCATACGTCCTGGCGCAAGTTGAACAAGAGTTTATCGTCCCGAAAAACGTCCAGTCCCTCATCTGGGAAGATTTGGTTCCGTCCCTGGTGACCAGCGCGGTCTTGCCGCGTTGGTGGCAGGTGACTCCAAAGGAACTACATGCCGCCGCCCTCTACCAACAGCTCGGGGAAGATCTGTTGATGAGCGCTGGGCAGGACGCAAGCCTGCGGGTGAAGGTCGTGGACATCCTCGCCACTCGCATGCTTTCGCGGAGGTTGGGCCAATTGGAGAAGGCTCTTGGATCCGGGCATCCGGAGGATGCCGTTCCCAGCATGACACCCGCGGAAACCTTCTACCTGGGTCTGGAATTTCAGCGCCAATATCCAGCGGAGATGACCCGCTGGGGGAAAGCGGGCGAGGAAATTCAGATGCTCACCCAGGATGACCCCGAGGAGATCAATGGGCCAAAGCTGTCGGAGGATTTCGGCGTTCCCCACCCTGCCCTGGCGCAAACCACCGCCTGCGAACTTCTCAATTTGCAACCTTTCCCCACTTTCCTCGGTTACTCGAGTTACCTGCTGGCAGAGTCCTGGGAGTCCAACAATCTTTTCTGGGCCCGTTTGGCGGACGAAAAAGGTTTGCCTCCGGAAAACCTTCATCAATTGGTCCCCGCACTGACGCATCGCATGGTGGAAAATCTCTTTGCCACCCACTTGGATGACTGGCCCGCCCTTTTACGCGCGCTGCGGGAAACGGGCATGGAATTTCGGGAGGGCAAGCTTGAATCCTTGCCCAAGGCAACCGTACCTTCCCCGCTTTGAAGCTGGTCTGGGGGATCAAGGGAGGATGATTTATGGCAAAGCGAATCATTTGGGTCTCGGTTTTGTGCGTGGGGATTTTCTCCGGCGCCAAAGTTTGGAGGGCGGCCCAGCAAGAAAATCCGAACACCGTCTTTCGCGTCAACGTCAATATGGTGCAGTTGGATGTGGCGGTGACCGACAAGAAGGGAAATTACATTACCGGCCTCAGCCCCTGGGACTTTGAGATTTACGAAGACGGAATTGCCCAAAAAATCGCAACCTTCGGCGAGGAAAATGAAGCCCCGCGGGCGTTGGAAGAATACCCTCGCCGTAGCGCCGCCGTTGGCTCGGATCCGCCTACGAAAACCACCGCCCGTCAAGCGCGCGACGCAGCCCTCCAGCCCATCATGCGAAAGGAATCTGCTGACCGGATTGCCTCCATGGTCGCAGGAGCCAGTGTTTTCATCCTTTTCGACACCAGCAACTACATGTACCGGGGATTTGTCTACGCCCAGGATGCCATCGCGGAATTCGTGCGGTCGCTCGACCATCCCTACCGCGTGGCCTTCTATTCTTACAGCCGCAACTTTTCCCGCATCTGCATGCTCACACCCGACCGCTCCATGGCGCTGAGCGGGGTGCGGGAAACCGTGGCCGGGGACGACGCCGCTCTCTATGACGCGCTGCTGCTGACCCTCAAGGATGCTTCCCAGTTTTCCGGCAGAAGAGTGATTGTGACCTTTTCCAACGGACCCGACAACGCCAGCATGGTGGCGCCGGAGGACGTTCGCGAGTTGGCCCAAACCGAGGGCATCCCCATTTATATGATCAGCACGCAATTGGCGCGTCTCGACCCCGTTTCCACCGCGGTCTTCGGGCGCATGAGCGCCAGCACCGGCGGCAAATCCTATTTTGCCAAAGACTGGCAAGAGCAGCAGAATGCCTTCGCTTCCATCCGCGATGACCTTGCCCATCTCTACACGCTCACCTATTACCCCCAGCCCAATCCCAATTATGGCTGGAGGAGCATCAACGTGAGGCTGGCGGGCCAGCCGCTCAAGGACTACCGTATCCGTGCCCGGAGCGGCTATCGGCCGCGCACCAACCGGCACTTTGTGCCGCCTACGGCCACTCCCTGATACGCCTGCGTGGAAACCGCTCCTCACGCGCTGTAGCGCCGCTCCTTGCCTGCTCCGCCCCGGCGGGGGGGGCGTGGAAGTCATCGACCATCAGCATCGAGGCAATTTCAGCTCGAGGCATTGGTCACTTCCAAGAGACGTGGGTGGGGTATTGGAAAACAAACGCCAGAATAATCTTGGATCGGACCGGAAGGCCGTTGAAAGTGGCAGGCATGAACTGCCAGTCCCGCAGCACTACGGCCTTGGCGTCCTCGGTCAGAGGGGAGAGACCTCGGAGCACTTTCACCTCCTGCACCTTCCCCTTCGCACTCAGCGGGACCTCCAGCACCACGTTGCTGAGGAAAACGATTGCGTCAGCTAAATAAGGCGGGAACGCCGCGCGGGTCACTTCCGCCGGCTGGAACTCTGCCTGGATTGCCGCCTCGGTCTGGGGTATCAACGTAGGAAGGGGGTCGGGAAGGGTATACGAAGCCGGAGTGAAAGTAACTGCCACAGGCATTCTCGAAGCAATGGCTTTGCCCGCGTACGTCGCCGGAGAAAATTTCCAGTCCTTTACCGCATGGATCGCAAGTTGAGTAAGGCAGGCAATATCACGCCGGATCTCAACCTTCTGAACTTCTCCAGTTTCGGTTATAAGGGCATCCAACACCACAGTCCCATTGGGGCGGCAAGGATTTGCACTCACAATGTCAGTGACAGATAGAGTCTCTGCCGGCTGGAAGGGAGACTTTGCGCTTTCCGTCTCAGTTTGCGCGGTAAGCGCCTGGGCACTTCCAAGCACGATCATGGCAAGGAGAAATCGCTTCATAGCAGGACCCTCCTTAGTACCTCCTATTATAACTCTGAGCCCCGCGAGGGGCCTTGATGGTGGCATCCTCGTCGGGACGGGATCCCACATACAACACTCCCGACCCTCCGCCCCGGCTACTCAGAACAGGAACACTCCTTTGATGTAATCCCTTGCGCTCACCTGCTCGTCGGAAAATGCCTGGCGGAAATCTTCCAGCCGAAAGCGGTGGGTGATCATTCCCTCCGTGCTGAGCACGCCGTCGCCCACCAGCAAGGCGGCGGGTCCTATGAATCCGCTATTGTTTCCGGCGCCCAGCACGCGGCGGTTGGAGCCCTGCACCGAGTCGGGCGCAAACGGCAGTTCCTCATGCTTGCAAAAACCCGCCAGGACCAAGCTGCCGCCGAAGCGCGTGAGGCTGATTCCCAGCGGAACCAAGGGAGCGTATCCCGTGGCCTCGATCACGATGTCTGTCCCTTCCGGATGCACTGTCTCGGTCAGGTCCTTGAGATGCTCGGCATCCTCAGTCACCTCCCACGCTCCCCAGGATTTGGCCAAGGCCAAACGCTTGGGCTGCTTGTCCAGACACAGAATGCGCCGCGCTCCCGAGGCCCTCAAGACCGCCAGACAATTCAACCCAATCGGACCCAAGCCGAGAATCGTCGCGGTTGAGCCCAGCCGGGCTCCCGCGATTGAGGCCACGGCGATGCCCACGCCCAGCGGTTCCAGCAACGCCCCTTGCTCAAACGAAATCGTGTCCGCGAGCGGATGCAGATTATGAACGGGCGCCAGGACGTACTCGGCGTAACCTCCCGGCGGGCCGAATCCGATCTGCCGGTATTCCGGGCAGCGCCGCCATTCTCCTCGCCGGCAAAACCCGCACTTCAGGCAGGTAATCTCGTTGTCAGCCACCACCCTCCGCCCCACCCAGACCTCGTCAGAGGGCGAGCCGACTTGGTCAACCACACCACAGTACTCGTGCCCTGGAGTGAGGGGGTACTCCACGGCGTGCCGGCCTCGCAACAACTCGAAATCCGTCATGCAAATCGCCGCCGCCCGAATGCGCATCCGTGCCCAACCGGCCATCGGCGTAGGGTCGGGGAATTCCGCCAGGGCTACCTTCCCGGGTTGTTCAAAACGAATCGCTCTCATTGGCTGATATCCTTCTCCCAAATGAAGAACCGACAATCGTGATTTCGCGCACGACACTATACAGCCGAGGCAGTCGCTTCATAATTCTGAATTCATAATTCAAAACTTACCGGGGGAATAAGTGAACTCAATCTCCGAAGTCACCGGCAGCGGCTGGCTGGACCGGGTGGTGAGTTTGGCGGGCGAAAGATCAAAGTAAGTGTGCACACCCCGCGCGATCAGGGTTAGGCGGTGCTTACCGGGCGCAATTGCCGAGAGCGACAGCGTGTAACTATTCCCCTGAAGTTTGTCGGCAACCACCTGCCCGTCCAACTCCAGCGTATAGAATTTGGGATTATTGCCCAGCGTTTCCCAATCCAAAGGAAGCTCCTTCTCTTTGATGACGGGCTGGAAGGGCGCTGACAACGCCAGGACCGTGATATCCGGGGTCACTTCGTCGTAGAGAGAAAGAATCGCCTTGGTGAGGTTCATATAGTAATAACCCCAGCCGCCGCAGCCCCGATAAGCGCACTGATCCAATTTGGTGGGCTCGAGGTCGTCGCTAAACTCCAGGTTGTATTCGTCACCATAGATGTCATGGGCCGGCCCATAGCCCTGGCCCTCTGTTTGCCCGGCAAATTCGTTCCACTGGTGGATTTGAATGAACTTGGGATGAGTATCGAAGGCGACTTCCCAGCTTTCCAAATACGGCGCGCCGTGATCCCGGCCGGTGGCTTTCGGGTCAAGCCAGCCGCGCGGGATGGGAAAGCACGAAGGCGTCACCACCGTCTCCTCGTAGTCCCCCTGGTTGCTGGTCACAAGTTGGCGGATGGTGCCATCCATCCATGACCAGAAGCCGCAATTTTCCACATGCGTGTCCTGGAGTTGTGACCCCATCCAACGCACAGTCCAATCGGGCGCAACAATGCCGCTGGTCCGCGCATTGATTTCCGGGCAGGAATGGCTGACGTTGAACAGAATCGCGAGCAGCGGTTTGCCGTGATAGTAAAGCCACAGGTCTTTGTATTCGGGCTTATCGAGAAAATTCGCTTTCGTCCAGGCGATGATGCCATTAATTCTCTGGATATCGTTCGGGACCCGGGGGCCATTCTGAAGACCCAGCATGATGACCAGTTTGGGCGGATGCTTCCCTTCCCTTTCCATCTGGCTGTAGGTCTTGAAAAGCAGGGCGGTGGTTTCCTCAAGTTCCAGGGTGGCGCCCTCGTGTTTTTCCCAATCCGGCCGCGTCCAGAGCATGTTGCTCCAGTCGAGCAGCAGCCAGTTGATGCCCAAGTCCTCGAACCATTCCTCGTGCTTGCGAATCACGCTGACGTCATAGGAACTGTACTTACCCAAAATCGGAATGGCTTCGGCGGTTTCGTAGTTGCCGGCATTGTGGGGAGTAAACCAAGTCTCATATTGGAGACCGATCAAACTCCCCGGGAATTGGGTGGCTTCCAGCATCATTGAAGGCGCTGCGGCGGCAGGCAAATCATTGCCGGCGACCGGGCAGACTATTGCACATCCGATCAAAATTGCACCAAGAAGAGCGATGGTTCGAACGCACCAGCGGCCGGAAATATTTTCAAGATTTACGCGAATGTTCTGCATTGGGGGCCCAATTCATAATTCAGAATTCATAATTTAGGAGGCGGCGAATTCAAACCACGGGGATTTTGGCTGGCCGTCCGCGTGGAGATGAATCTTCAATCCACCCTTTATCTTTTGAACGTCGTTCTCGCCCAGCGCCGTCATGCGCTCGCCGGCGCCATCCAGGGGATAGACTTTCAGCTTGCGGATGGCGGTCCGGAGAGTCAGAAACGACTCGACCCTTTCGAGCCAAGCGGGCGGTACGGCGTCGGTGCCGATTCCTGGAGGTTTACCCGGAGGGTGGGGAGCCTTTTCGAGAGTCCACCAATCGTCTTGGGAATCATAATGAACCAATTTTTGCGGCCGCGGCGGATCGCTCCGCGGCTGAGTTCCATAAATGTAACCGGGCAGCGACAGGAGCATGTGGCGAGACTCACGCAGCGGCCGACGATCAAGCGAAGTGAGAAAGAGCGTGACAAACCCGCGTGCGCTTGGCGCAAGCTCCAAATCGATCGCTCCGGCAGAGACTTGGTTCCCCGCCCCGAGAAAGCCAAACACTCCCGCCGCCTGGGGCGCGTGCACCAGGAATAGCTTTTTCATGTGGTAGGTCATCTCGCCGGTGTTCGAAGTATAGGGCGACGACCCCGCGGGCGGGAGCGGCGGCGCTACGGGCCGGTCTTCCGCGCGGACCAGCCCCACCGGGTGAATCAGGGCAATGGTTTCGTCATAGCCGGTATTTTGGTGAAGCCATCCCGCCATGGGATGACTCTTCTTCGCGCGGGCCATTTTCAACCGCGTGTCTTTCGTCTCCGCGATTTCCAGCGGCTGCTTGCCCGCCTGGATCGCTCCGGAACGGAATGCCCACGCGGACTGCCCGAGGTTGGCAAACTGAGACCAATTGCCGGAAAGACTCATCCCGCGGGGAATCGGCTGCGGCTCATCATTGGCGGCCGAGTAGCAAAAGTGCATGAGCGAGTCCCAATCCTGAAAAGCCCCGAACACCGCCATGGTGGGATCGATTTCCGCGTTGTAGCTGTTGGGCCAAGGTTGGTTGTATTCGCTAATAGTGAAAGGCGCGCCGAGCACGCGCGTGGCGGCACAGTCAAGGCAGTATTTCAGCCCACCGCCGATGGCGGAAGAATCCCGGATACGCCAATTGGACAAGTCCCAATCGCGGCCGGGGAAACTCGGGTGATCCTCGTAGAAATGCAGATCGAAGTAATCCATGTCGCGTTGGCCGTCAAGATTCATCAGGCCACCGTACCACATTTGCGTGGCGCTGACCGGAACCAGCGGGTCCAGAGTTTCATGCACGGCCTGGCGATGCACATCCCAATAGGCTTTGTCGCGGCTGATGAGAAATTCCACGAAGTCGTTGAGTCGCGGCTCGCTGGTCGTAAGAGTGTCTTTGGCGCGAACCAGCGAAACATTCGCGGCCTCCAGCGATTCACCGGCGGCGAGTCCGTTGAGCTCCCCCGTCCCGGGGCTCCACGCTGCACGCAGGGCAGAGGTTTCACCATATTGGTTCTTGAGGTATTGATTCCACTGGCGGGCAAATTCGGCCTCGTACTCGCCCGCCAGATAGCGATCCACGTCGCCGGTCTGCCAGGCGCGCAGCAGCGAGCCTTCGTTGAAGATTTCCACCAAGGCAAGTCCCGGATCGTTCTTCAGCCCAATCGCCGTCAGCAATTTGCGCGCGTATTCAACCTGGAGCTCCACCAAGCGCGGGTAGAAGATGAAAATCTTACTGGCCGGGGATATTTCCTCGGGATCGGTGGCAAGCGGCGGAAGGCCGTCGCGATTGGGCTTGAACGTGTAACCCGTGTTGTGCAGGATGAGGTCGAGATAAAGGCCCTCCGCTTTGAGGGCATCCAGCCATTGCCGGAATCGCGCCACGCCCGCGTCATCCAGGGTGGGGAAGGGCTTCTCCTTATCTACAAAGTAGCCGGAGGGAATCCGAACCAAATTGACTCCCAGCCGCCGCAGCCGTTTGGCGATCTTGGGAGCCAGACTCGCATCGGAAACCGTTTTGCCGAAAAACAACGTGACGCCAAATAGCTGGACTCGTCCATCATCCGCTGTGTTCGGCGTGGCATCCGGTCCAACACAATAGAAATGGCCCTTCTGCACATGGAGGCGGTCCGCTGCGGCCAGGGGATGGTTCATCCAGCCAAAGTCGGGTGCACCATGGAGGCGATCTTGATCGATGCCGAAGGTGTAAGCCGCGGATTCAATCCCGACAACTGTGCCCGCCGCGCCGAAGCAAGCGACGCGGTCCAAGGCCGCGGCGCCGGCCATCGCTGCCGCCGAAGTTTTGAGGAATCTCCGGCGTGAAAAGCGCGTATTGTGGTTTTGTCGTTCCATGGCCTACTTCTCGGCGCGGCCCAACTCTTGCCTTTACAATCCATCATAAAGCATTACAAATCATGCGCTGCCCTCACATCCGCTACCGGGGGAATCTTGCGGATGACAAGAAGTCCGGATTCGAGCGAGCCCAATCTCAGTGTCAGGTTTTCCAAATCCCGCCCGCGGAGGACGGCTCCCGGCTGACCGTTGACAGAAAGTCCGTTGAAGACATCCCGCACCAAGTATTGAGACTCCTCTTCCCAGGCAAATTGTCCGTGCGGCAAGCTGATGCGCACGTCCAAGCTGGACGGTCCCAGGTTAGTGAGAGGCACCGCCCAGCCCGAGGGCGATTCCCAGCTCACCGCAAAAACCGCGTCGTCGGAGACCTTTACCGCCAAATAGTCGCAACGCCCCTCATTCAACTCCGGGAGGTTCCCCCGCAACGTCAGCACCCGCTGCGTGAATTGTTCGTTGCCCTCTTCCGCGGTGGGATACTGCATGAGGCCGCCGTCGATCATGGCGACGACGAAGAGCCATGCGCGGTAGCCGTCCGGACCGAACTGTTGGCGCCGGAACTTATAGCCCCACGGCAGCCACCAGAAAGAATCGTGCGAGTCAACCTGGTGAACGGTAATCGAGCCCTTGGGCATTGTCCGCCGACGGCCTTCCAGCCACTGGCGAAACAAGTAAGCCGTCATGGTGAGCCCCTCCGGCGGGATGGGCGGAGACATGCGCAGATCCGGTTTCACCTCTGGGGGCTTATTCTTGTGCCACGCCAGCAATTGCTCCATGATCCAGAGCTCGTCATAGGCGTAGTTCACGTCGAACATTCGGCGGAAGGCGGAACCCATGGCCTCGGTGTAAAACATCACGCCGGGCTTCACACGGTGTACCGCGGCGCGGGCGAGGTCGAAGAGGCGAATGCCGCCGGTCTGAGACAGGCTGGCGCGGTACGGAATCTTGGGGTCCCAGTTGGGAAAAGAGTTCCAGGTCGGGGCGTCAACCCTGAACCCGTCAACATCGTAATCGTGGACGTAGAACCTCAGGGCGTCAATGATGTACTTCTGCAACTCTGGATTCTCGAGGTCGAAGGCCCAGGTGTACACGTGTCCCAGGCTGCCATCCTGGAATTTCATGAACCATTCCGGATGTTGGGCGCGCAAGGGGCTGACTTCCGGCGCGGATTCCACCCAAGCGGGGCCGAAGTTCAGCACGTAGTCCGCCAAGCCCGTGTGCAGGTAATGCTGGTCGGCGACCGAGCTGATTTGCTTCATCAACTGCCGCGCGATCTCTTTATCGATGACCCCGTGGACGATCCAGTCGAGGATGATGTGCATCCCGCGCTTGTGAACTTCCTGCACCAGGGTCTCCAGGCCGGGGTCGCCGCAGAATTGCTGGACAGGGTCGAAATAATCATAAACGGCATAGTTGGGACAAGGTGAATGCGGCATCAACTGGATGCCGTTGAATCCCATGCCCCGGATATAATCCAGTTTGTCAATAAGAGATTGGGTTGTAGGATAAGGGTTAAACTGGACCTGCCCGCGGTCAAAGAGGGCGGCGCCGATTTGCGTCTCATAGAGAACGGGCCGCTCCGCCCAGCGCGGGCGGTCGTCGGGGGTGCGGACGTCGATCTCGCTCCAGCGTCGCTGAAATTCTTTCTGCGCCTCGGGCCAATCGCTTTCAATCAGCCAGAAGTAGTCCTTCCCCCAAGCCACTTCCGTGCCCGCCTTCATCCGCGCGGCCAGCCGGATGTTATAGCGAAGCCGGACAGCGCCGGCCACCACCTCCACCCTCTGCCGGGCATTCTCCGTCTCGGAATAAGTTCCAAACAAGAACGCGCGCGGCTTGGTGGGGTTTCTTAAGGCGGCCATGCTCGGATCGCCCAACCCCAGAGCCCGCCCGACGACTTTATCGGGAACGAGCGAGGGCGGAAACGCCCCCGCGGGAAGTTCAATGACGTCCCCGGCCTGCACGAGGATGTCCGGAACCATAACATCAACCTGTCGGAGCAGCGGCTCATCCGGCCCCTCGTAGCCAACCCGCAAGCTCCTCTCGACGCGGCGATGGCCGCGGGAGACGCGATACTCATGGCTCGCCGACCACGGCCCCTCCCGGTAATTCACGGTCAGGAGGGTGGCTTCGCCTTCGTCCGTCACCGTGTGCGAGCTGTACTTGAAGCCGGATACGGTGGTGGCCCCCGAAAGCCCGTCATCACCAGGCGGCCTGAGCAGGACGGGAAAGGGGGATTCCTTCCCATCGATAGTTAGGGCGAAGGTTGAATAGTCCGGCGAAGACTTCATCAGCAGGGCGCCGGTTTTTTTATCGGCCAGTTCGGTCCAAGCGCCGGTGCGGGTGTCAAACTTCAAATCGAGTCCCGACGCCGAAAAGATCAAATCCTTTTCATCAGTGCGGTCTTTGGCCGCAGTCGCCATCGCGGGAAGTTGCGACACGGAGCCAGCCATTAACAAGCCTTTGAGAAGATCTCTACGTCCGGTTTTTCGCATGGGTTTTGTTGATCCGTTGCCTCATTCGTGTTGATTTCAGAATAACCTTGTGTTCAGCGATAGGGTTAACAGTATAGCGGGCTGTAATCAGAATGTGGGAACAAAGGAAACTGTGGATTCTGGGCTCCCCTGGGGCAAAGAGTAAGGTTCAGACTTCACGGCGAAGCTGGAAGAGCGAGTGGCGCTCAAGGGGCTGTCCTCGAGCGCCACTCCAGAGTCGTGCTTGCCTTAGGTCGAAACGAAGCGACTTGCCAAACCTCCGCTTTCGATGGCTGCCGGAGATTTACCAGATGAGCTTACCGACCGCAATGACCACGCGCGGACCGGAAAAGCTGCTGCCCGACCATCTGCCAAAAGTCGTCGTCGTGCTGACGTTGGTCGTGAGTCGCGAGTTTCCATTAGGACTGCCCGAATAGGTGAAACTATGCCAGTTCCACATATCCAGGAAATCCGCCCGGAGTTGGAACTTGAATCGCTCTTTGATCGGGAACGTTTTAATGATGGAAGCATCCTCGTTGTCGTACCCTGGTTGGCGGAGGTTGGGCTCCACCAGCGGGCCTTGACCGTAATAATTGGGGTTCGCGCTAAAATAACTCGCTGGCTCGAAAGCATTGATGTTGAGCAGCGGGTGGTTGTAACCGGAGGCGCCACTGGGGTCAAAACTGGACTCCGGTTGCGCAAAGGGACTGACGCCCTTCAGCATCCCCGCAGTACAGGGGATCGCAAACTGGCCGGGAACCCCACAGGTGGAGTTGATTTGAAAGGGGATGCCACCGTTCGCCATATAGATGGTGCTCACTTCCCATCCGCCCAGAACCTGCCGGCCGAATCCGGTTGTTCCGAAGGAAGTAAAATGGTCGAAGGGGAGGTCGTAGACGACGGCCAATCTCAAGGTCTGGGGCACATCGTCCGTTTCAACGGCCCAGGTTTCATTCCGCAGATACTGGGAGATGTTTCCAAAGATGCCTGCGGACGCATTGCGCTCGTTTTCCGCATTAACGGTTCCCATGTTCTTCTGGACGTTGTAGTTAGCCAGGAGCCATAGCCCGTGGGAAGTGCGCTTGGTAACCTCAATGCTCAGGCCGTTGTAAAACGAGTTGCCGTCATTTTCATTGGTTTGAAACAAGGTGCCGGTGAACTGCGGGTAAGGCAACAACGCCTGGGCGACCGTGCAGGTACTGCAAGAGGTGGCGGTGGCCGACCCCGCCAGTTGGGTTTGCCAGCCGGGGTAGGGAATGGGGACGCCGTCCTTACTCGTGGCGCTGATGGGGAAGGTGTCCTTCAAATTGCCGGCCAGCGGACCGGTGAGGTAGGACGGATTCAAAACGTTGAAGCCGGTGATGCCCGCCTGAAGACGCGTTCCCTTCGTCCCCGTGTAAGTCGCGTTGACCAGGAGGTTGTTGGAGAAGGCGTGTTCAAGGGTAAAGGTAAATTGCTGGGCATAGGGCAAGGCGTCACTGGTAAACGAATAGGCGGACATTCCCTTGCCATTCTGCAAGGTCGAGCTGACAAAAGGAGGCGGGGTATAGAACTGCGCAGCGGTCGGGAAGCCGCAAAAGGATGCCGCCAACCCTGTAGTTTGGCACCAGCCTGACTGCATCCAGATCGCCGGAGACACGCTGGCTGTTCCTACCGGAGGACTGACGGTAGTGCTGAACCCGGTCTGATTGATGGCAGCCAGATTATTAAACTCGGTGCCAAAGAATATTCCATAACCTCCGCGCACTACGGTGTTATGACCCATGTTGTAAGCAAGTCCCAAACGCGGGCCGAAACCCTTGAGCCAAAATTGACCCGGCGAGTTCCGTCCGAAACTCGGCGCGCCCCAGCCCGTTCCCGCATAGGCCAGTGTGCCCAGCAGGCCTCCTGCCGCACTATTGACTCCGTTGGGATTGAAAAAAGAAAAGTCATTGTTTTTCTCATGAATGGGCGTATCCGCGTCCCAGCGCAGGCCATAGCTCAGGGTAAACCTGGGAGTGGTTTTCCAGGTGTCGCCCCAGAAAGCCGCAAGCTCACGGCTGCGCGCATAGTAATTACAGACGTAGCAGAAGTAGGAGCTGGCGCTGCCAGCGGCCCCGGTGATGAAGCTGGCGAAGGAATTTCCGGTCGAGGCATTGGAATACGCCCCCGTCAGCGCATCGGTGAAACCGAACGTTCCCGAGAGATTCGTGCCGTTGCGTTGATTGACTTCCAGGAAGCGGACTTCGCCCCCCATCTTGAACAAGTGCTTGCCCTTCGACCAACTCAACACGTCGTTCAAAATGTAGGCAGGCCGGCGTCCCAAATCATTCGCGGCAAGACCCGCGTTGTTTCCAATCTGTGCATAACCATCGCCAAAGGTGAGCTCGGGCGGATAGGCACCGCCGGCAACGTTGGCGATTGCGGGGATCTGGGAGACGTAAGGAGAATCCAAAGCATATTTCGCTTGGCTGAAATCCGAATAACCGGCGCCAAAGTGATTGATGACGGTCGGGCTGAAGGTATGGTCCCAACTGGCCCGGTCTTGGAAGTTGTAGTAAGGTACGTTCTCGTTATCTCCGCAAAGGGGCAGGGGTAACACGCACGCCTGTTGGGCATGCGTCGGTGCGGATTGGCCCGAGTACCGGACCGAAGCCATAAAATGGTCATTGCTCCCGAAATATTCGTCGACACGCGTGTCACTCTCGTTGATGTGGGAACCGTAGGAGCTGGGGATGGGCGGAGATTGATAGTTACTGGTGATTCCGGCATTGGTGTTGGTGGGAAGATACTGGATCCATTTCTGAGCAAAAGCGAAGTTCGGATAGCTCGGAGGAATAACGTTGGGAGCCCCTCCATAAGCGAACTGCGTGCGGATCCAAGGGGGGTTCGCTGCGGTGGGATTTTTGCCGGTGTAGGCAGGATTGGCAACGGTGGTAGCAGGGTCATAGATGGGGATGAGCGCCCCCGTCGTCCCGTTCACCCAGTCGCTGAAGTTGCCTTGGCGTTCCTGCGCGGTGGGAAGTGTGGTAACCGTGGGGGAGGCGCCGCCCGAGATGCGGTAGGCATCCAGGAGCTCAAAGAAGTAAGTCTTGTGCCGTCCACCCCAAAAAACGTGGGGAACGTGCAGGGGACCGCCCAAGGTCCCGCCATACTCGTGCTCGTTATCATAGGGCTTGGAGTTGGCGTTCCAGGCAGTCGCATTGAGTACCGAGTTGCGGCCAAATTCAAAGAGGTCGCCGTGGAATTGATTGGTCCCGGATTTGGTTTCCATGCTGACCACTCCACCCGTAGACGCACCATATTGCACGTCATAGTTGTTGGTGAGCACGCTGATTTCACCGATGGCATCCGGGGATAAGGGATAATCGGACAGAGCCACCATGCCGGCGGGATTGAGCAACCCTTCCGTCATGGTGATGCCATCCAGGAGCGCCTCATCGCCCCAGGCAATCCCCCCGGCGAAGCGAAAAGTCTTCATGTTGTTTTGGGCACTGCTGGTCACGCCCGGCGCCATCTCCACGAACTGCGCGGCGTTGCGCGCGCCACCGCTGACGGTTAGAGGCAGCTCTTCCAGCGTCGCGGGCGGCACCGACGTCGCTATGACGCCGCTTTCTTTATTCAACGGCGAAGCATTGGCGGTGACTTCCACAGTCTGCGTCGTCGCTCCGACCACCAAGCCGACATCCTGGGTGGCGCGGGCGTTCAAGTCAATAATGATGCCCAGTTGCTCGTACTTGCGAAAGCCCTTGGCTTCGATCGTCAGGTTATAGGTGCCGCGCAGCAGGTTGGGAAAAGTGTAAAGCCCGTCCGGGCCCGTGGTGAAGTGCTGCGAAACTCCCGTGGCCACGCTCTGGACGGTTACGAGGGCGCCCGGCACGGAGGCATGACTGGGATCAGTCACCTTGCCGCTCAAGCTCCCGTTAAGGCTTTGCCCCCAGCCGGGGACCGCCAAACTTATCAGCACTAGAAACATACACCCTAGGGTAAGTCTTGCTCTGGTTATGAAAGCCATCTTTGATCCTCCTCGATCGAAGTGCGCAAGCACACGGTTGTTAAGAAGTCGGTGATTGCGACGGCCCGTGGAAGGGCGAATTAGGGAACGGGGTCCCCTGTCGAGCGTGGAAAGGCCTTGTTGGTTGTCGCGGGTTGGCAGCTCGTCTTCCATCTTCGAACCTGCCCGTTCGTGAGCGAAAATACTCTCAACCCCGGATATTCTCTCCCTAAATGGGCGAGGATTCCAGGGGACAATTTCGTCTTGTCAGTTGTAGCGGCGGTCCCTGACCGCCGGCGATTGATTCAATAGATTCCGGTGGTCAGAAACCGCCGCTACAGTAAAGACCCGTGGCGCCCAGCGGACCGCCTTGGCAGCGAAAGGGCAGCCGCCGGGCACCACATTTCTTGCGACATTCAGGTCGAAGTTCGCACTGCCTCCTTGAAACTACGAGTTGATCAAACCCGATCCTTCGGTCATTCCCTCAGAAAGTCAAGCGCGCATTCAATTGAATCGAGCGCGCGCCGACATCGCCAGTGGCTGCTCCGAACGCACCGCCGCATTGGCCGCTGACAATCGTGGTGCATGCGGTATTGAGATTGTCAAGCTGCAAGTGATTGAATAGGTTGGAAAAGTCGCCGCGGAACTGCAAAGTGAATTTCTCCCTGATCGGAAAGTTACGAGAAACAGAGAGGTCCCAGTTGTTCAGGCCGGGGCCGAACAGTGAAGCGCGCGGTGTCGTGCCAAAGGCATCCTGGGCCGTCGGCGTAAAGGCCAGGGGATTAAACCATTGGGCGACGGTCGGGGTGGAAGGGTGGATGACCTCGCCCGTTCGACTGGTGTACTGAGCACTGTTGAACAACCCGTCGGTGTTGGTTTGACTGACGTTGTAAGGGTAGCCGGGCTGGAACTGGGTAACCCCGCCAAACTCCCAATGGCCGAGAATCGCGTTGACGACGGGGACGTTCTGCGCCAGTTTCCCACCCGACCCAATCGGCACCAGCCAGACATAGGAAGCGGAGAACCGCTGCGGCAGGTCGATCATCGCCACGCCATACTGTGAGGCAATATTGTAAGTGTTTTGGTTCCCCACTCCGTCAGACTTGTTGATCCCATCCACGTCATCCATGGTCTTGGCATAGGTGTAAGCGAGCAGAGTCGACAGGCCATGAGACCAGTAATGCTGCAATGTCAGCGCCAGGGCGTTGTAATTCGAGTTTCCACTCAAAGAAAAGTAGGTGACATTGTTCCATTGCGGATAGGGCCGCAGGGATTGCGGGGTGGGGCTAGTCTGCCCGTAGCAGCACCCGGCAATGGGATAAATCTGGTTCATCGCCAACTGCACCGGCTCGTGGGTACCCTTGTTCCCGATGTAAGAGATTTCTCCCACCCAGCCGTTGCCGAATTGGTGTTGAACGCTCAACGACCATTCTTGCAGCAGGGGAATCTTGGGTTGAGTTTGGAATTCGGTGAGGCTCTGCGTGGGGCTGGTCAAACTGGAAACCAGGTTGGGCAGGCCCGCCGAGTTTTGATTGAACGCGCAGGCGGGCTGGCCGGCATTCAGTTGGAAAGCCGGCGTGTAGGAGTTTACGCCCTTGAACGAGCAGGACTTGGAATATTCGTTGGTGGAACCCGTTGTCATGTAACCGATGCTGGGCAGTTCGAACAAGCCTCCGCCACCCCGGATCACCGTGTTGTGGTTGAGGCTATAGGCGAAGCCCGCCCGCGGCAGGAAACCACGAAAATCGTTGGCCAGGAAATGACGAGGCGCGCCATTCCGGCCGGCGAACTGAACGGCCCCCAATTTTCCGGTGGTGGGATCCGTCATTGTAGGGTTCATACTGTAGATCCAATTATTGACTTCGGTGGTGGGCCCGTCAAACTCCCAACGCAATCCCAGGTTGAGGGTCAGTTTGGGGGTTATCTTGTAATCGTCCTGAATATAAACGGCGCTGTAATTCAGGCGATAGCGGAATTCGTAATTGTTGGTGGAAAGCGAAGACGTGGCCACGTCTCCGAGGTAGAGGTCGGCAAGGCCAAAGCCTCCACTTGATTTCCCACTGATGGTGGTGGAAGTAAAGGTGCCGGTGAAAGAGTAACCGCCGGCCAAAACTCCCGGGGAGTACTGGTTAAACATGTAGCGGGTAAATTCGCCTCCTACGCGGAAGCTGTGCTTTCCCTTTTGGATCTGCAATCCGTCATTGAAAATCTGGAAACGATCCAGGCTATTGGAGGGGCTTGCCCCGCCGATAGTATATAAGCCGGTGACCGTCATGCCCGGGAATTCGCTGTTGGCAGGAACTCCGGGCAACCCTAACGTGGCGGTGTCTTGCGCGTTCGCCAGGGTGAAGTTATCCTCCTCCACTTGCCCCAGGCGGAATTCGTTGGTCACGTTGGGGGAAAAGATGTGAACCCATGACACCTCTTCGTGATAGTCTCTCCAACCATTCGTGAGGCTGGTATTGGCAGCATTGTTGATATAGGGCACTCCCTCCGTCCACGGACCATCACGGGAATACCGGGCCCAGAGCCGGTCGTAGTCTCCAATTTCCTGGTCGACGCGGGTATTACTGAACAGGTAGGAGCGATAGGAAACCGGTGTGACGCAGTAATCAAACGACCCGTTGGTGCAATTGGGGGCCGGATAATACGACATGATCGCCTTAGCGACAGGATCCTCAGGTTCGGTGATGATGTTCCCGGCGTAAGCCGTGCGAGTTACCGTTGACCCGGAGACCACCGTCGTCGCGGGATCATAAATCGTCGGAGTGGTGGTATTACTCGGAGATAGACCTGAGAAATTGCCTTGTTTCTCCATGGCCGTCGGCACCTGGGTATTCAAAGTGCCGGGCTTTATGCTGAGGGTATCCTCAAGGTCGGAAAAGAAGAAAGTGTGGCGGTTGCGGCCGTTCCAGAGGTGAGGAATGTACACCGGCCCTCCCGCACTGCCCCCAAAATAATTGACGATGGTCCGGGCCCGCACCGGACGAGGTCCGGGGCTACTGTTGGTGAAATAGTCCACGGCGTTGAGGTTCTGGTCGTTGTGGTACTCAAACAACGACCCGTGCAAATTGTTCGTGCCGGATTTGGTCGTGGTTAAGATCGCGCCGCCGCCTGTCTGGCCATACTGCGCCGAGTAGGGGGTAATCAATACCTGGAGTTCGGCCGTGGAATCAGGGGTGGGGGTGAAACCATAAGTGTTATCGACGGCCATATTGCTCGGCAGACCGTCCTCAATGATGGGCGTGGAGTCGGCACGCCCGCCACCGATGCTGAAGTTGTTGGTGTTGCTGAAACTCGGGCTCGATCCTGACATTCCCGGAAAAATCTTAACGTAAGTCAGCTCGTTCGGACCGTGTCCCCCAATCATTTCAGGAAACTTCATGAGGTCCGCATTGGCCAGTGAACCCGCAACCACCCCCGAATCGGTATTCACCTGGGGAGGCTCCGCCGTGACGGTAACCGATTGCGTGGTGTTCCCAATGACCAGCACTACATCCAAGTGCACCGCCTGGTTCAGGATCACGGGGACATTCTCTTCTAGATAAGTCTTGAATCCCTCTTTGGCAAAGGTCACGCGGAAGGTGCTGGAGGTGAGAAACGGCACCTCGTAAACCCCCGCCCCGTTCGTCTGTGTGCTCACGCTTACATTAGTGCTCTTGTCGGTCACAGTTACTTTAACCCCGGGAACTACGGCTCCCGAGGAATCTTTGACGATCCCGCCAATCGAGCCGGTAATGGTCTGCGCCGCCGCACTGCCCGCGAACAGCAGTCCCACCACCAAGCACTCCAGCGCGATCCGCAAACTCAATTTCTTTATTATTGTCGTCATACTGATAAGCCTCCCTCGCTGTTGATTCAGATTGGACATCCTCGGGGAAGTTAGCGGTTTTGAAATGTTAATTGTTAACAGCCTCCGGTTACACCTTGATGAAAATGAGGCGAAATTTTCCGCCGTGCCTTTTTGGCGCCGTGGGGAGCTGAATGCAAATTTACAGGGGAATCGAACCTCGAATTTGAAGTTCGAAAAAACGATCTATCCAATTTCGCGCCATGAAATGACAGCATGGCAATCCAACTTCTGGAGGATTTGGATCAGCAACGTCCATCTCATTCAAATCAGAGGACAGGTCGCCGCCGCTTCCTCGCTCGCAAAATTTCTTTTTGGGCCGATACAGAATTCGCTCGGAGACGGCGCAAGTCGTCTGCGGCCCAACTAGAACCCGACGCAGAAATTGGAAAATCGAAAGGAGCAGTGTTTCCCGCGATCTTTCTCGCTTGTGTTTCCAGAAACGCCCTTTTATATGATTCGAATCAAGTTGTCAAGAAAAAATTGTGAAAAATACTCGGATTTTCAGCCCTCAGGAACTTTGCCCGAAAGACCACCGCTCAGGCGGGCCCTGCTTCAGGCACGTTAAATAACCCAAGAAGTTACGCTTTTTGACAGTCTGACCATCTCATCAAGCTGTTGAGGCCTAGGGATTTTAGGCAGGAAGCTGAGAAAAAGTTGTGAAAAATACTCAACTTTTTAATCAAGGCTAGCCCTTTGGCCCCCATACGTTACACGACGTCTGCCCGCGCAGAGAGCAAAATCTGTGAAAAAGGAGCTGTTTTTTTGAGCCATTTCCCCGCCTTCAGTCCTGGCTCCAGGGCTTCTGCCTGCGGCGGAATGATCGCGCAAGATTTTTGCCGCGTCTTGCTTTTGGAGGGGCTTAGTCCAAATTCGCAATGCTCTCGGGCCGCGCGCAATCGTCGCCTTGATCGAGCCAGCGCTTTGCCAAGCGGCGAACTGACTCGATATCATGAGCGAGGCCGGTCAGCGTGTAATACACATGTTTCTCCGACCACCGATTAAGCTCCATGTCCCGGGCGGCTGGGCCGTAATCCGTCCTGGGGTTCCTCATGGGCTTGTTCAGAATGTAATGAGAGAACGGGCCGAAGCTGTAAGGATATTGCGAGCCCGGCTTGTAATCGTGTGTTTGGGAATTCAACCATCCCACCGGCCAGTGGTCCCAACGCTCCGCAACCCAACCCTCCCCTCCGGTGTCATCGAAGGAATTATCAACAACCTGGCTCTTCTCGCTCGGGAATCCGCTGGACGCTCCCATGATCGTAAACAGAAACCCGTCCTTGAACGTCATAATCAATGCGAAACCCCGGGAATGCGAGATCTCCAGGAGCAGTGGTGCATTGCCGACTCGCCGCGGCTTGCCCTCGTCGTCCCAAAATACGTCGTAACGGCGGGGAGAATAGGCATCGATGACCGAACCCACCAAGTAGTCGCCGTGCTGTTCATCGCGCGGAAACAGGTCCTTCCACGTGGTGCCCGCGGGGGCGGCGGCAAAGAAGTCGATGGGTTGCCAACTGTAACCTTTCGGATCGTCCGGCATTAGCGAGCTATAGGTCAGGCGGCGCCATACCAAACCATTGGGGTAAGTGATGTAATCCTCCGTACCGCGCAGCGCCGGGTGAGAGTCGTCATCCTTGTTCACGCAGAGATAATTCCAGCGCACCCACACGCGGTGCGGTCCGCTCTGGACGATATCGACAAAGCTGTTGCGTTCTTTGCGGCCGTTGTTATTAAAAAGCTCCGCCCATCCGAAGTTGCCCTCAAAAAACTGATTGCAGAGGCCCACGCCGTTGGGCAGCTCCATCCAGGGATCGTAGCTTGACTCGTGACTGAAGACGAAGCGGTGCGGGTGGTCTTTCCACACCACAATGATCGCCTTCTTGGGATTGAGATCGGCGTGCGGCGGACTGGGCGCGAGTTCCCCCCGGTAGCGGGCGGGCGCGTAATCGCTCACCTCGGCCACCGTCACCCCGATGGTCTTTCTCTGCGCCAGTTCTGCGAGGGTGATCGGTCCGGGTTTCTCAAACAGAGGGTCTGGTCCACTCGGTACTTGCGGACGGCTTGGTGACGCGCTGCCACCGGACGCGGCATGCGGGAGACTCTTGGACGCGCCCTTCGCATGGGCCTTCTGAGCTCCAATCGTCAGGCCTGCACCTGCCACAATATTTTTCAAGAGATTCCGTCGTGAGAATGACATGCTCCCTCCTTACCTACCCGCCTTTGGAAACGGAACTTGCACGGCGCAAGATATCTGATTGTGGAGCCCGGGGCAAGTTGGTCCGCCCTCCGGGAATGCCTCAATTTGGCCTTCAGTAGCGGCGGCTGGCGCCGTTACAGCCAACTGCGAAACGACCCATCATCCCAGCGCAATGACCTCCCACCAGAGACCCTTGACCCGCCGCGCATCAAGCCGTACAGTCATCCCGGCAATTGGCCGCATCGCTCAAAGCCCTGGCTGGCGAACAATTCCTTTACGGTTTTGTTGGGGGCGATCAAGGAGGGTCCATGAAGGTCCTACTGGCACCATGCACTCGGCGCGGAATCTTAACGAAAGTTGTCAAGTTTGCCGGAGCGACGCTCATCCCACCAGGTTTGAGCTGGGGTTCACCCAACCAAGATGCGGGCGGTTATGCTCCCAAGCTGTCCGTGGAGGGTTACATCTGGACCCAGTATTTTGCTTCCCAAAAGGTGACCCTGGCGGAAGGCGAGGAGGAGGCGCTGCGGGAAACGCATCAGGCGGGATACCAGCGCGTGGAACTCTCCGACCCCTTTTTCAAGCCGGAAGTGCGCGAGCATACGCGCGAACTGCTGGCGAAATTCGCGTTGAACCCGGAAAGCGTCTACGCCGGGACCTCGCTGCACGATCCGCCCGCCGCCGAGAGGTCAATTCAGTCGGTTCTGGAACTGGCCAGGATCCTCAAACCCTTGGGAACTCGGGTTATCATTACCAACCCCAGCCCCAAGGCGAATCAGGGGCGCAAATCCGACGGTGAGCTCAAAACTCAGGCCCACTACATAAACCAATTGGGGGCAGCCTTGCGGCGCCAAGGAATAAGGCTGCTGCTCCACCACCACACCCCGGAGCTCCGCGAAAATGCGCGCGAATGGTGGTACCAGTTGCAGCACACGAACCCCAAGCTGGCCGGTTGTTGCGTTGATGTTCATTGGGCTTATCGCGGCGGTCAGGAAGTGATGCCTTTCTTGCGACGCGTAGGCGCGCGGCTCGAAAGTCTGCACCTGCGGAACTCCCAACACGGGGTGTGGATGGAAGACTTCGGACCGGGAGATGTGGATTACTCTCAGGTCGCGGAATATTTACACCAGATCAACTATACGGGCTTCCTGGTTGTGGAATTGGCCTACGAAAAAGCCACGGTCATGACCCGCGGGCTGGAAGAAGACCTGCGCCGCAGCCGAATCTACACGGAGAAGATCTTTGGTCTTAAGTCTTCCTAGCCCCCGCGGCCGCATTTTGGAGGTCAATGTGAAACGAATCGTCGTAATTGTACTGATCTTTTTGCTCCGCGCCGGCTACGCTCAAGGCCAGAGTGACAGCGAGCAGGTGAAATCCATTCTGGCGAGGCAGCTTCAGCCACCAGAAGTTGTGACCTATCAGCTCGAACATTTTCTCTTGGAGCAAGTCCCCGCGCTTCCGGCCCCGAGCAATGCCGCGCAATGGTCGGCGCAAGAGGAGCAGATCCGCCGGCGCTTGGTAGAAAACACTATCCTTTCCGGCTGGCCGCAAGCTTGCCGAACATCTCCGCCCAAGTTTGAGGATTTGGGAGTAGTCCCCGCCGGCCCGGGATACCGGCTGCGGAAACTGCGTTACGAAATCGTTCCCGGCTTTTACACGACGGCCCTTCTCTACGAGCCCGCCCAGTTGAGTAGCAAAGCCCCAGGCGTGTTGGACGTGATGGGCCATTTCGGGCCTGGCAAAGCGTCGGATTTCGAGCAGAGACTCTGCATCAATCAAGCCTTGCGAGGGATGATCGTTCTGAATCCCGAGTGGTTAGACATGGGCGAGATGCGGAACAAAGAGAATTCGCACGGGTTTTCCGCCCATCTGAACCTGGTGGGCGCGAGCGGAGCCGGTCTCTTTTACTTGGCGATGCGCAAAGCCCTGGATATCCTTTACGACAATCCGCAGGTTGACCGTGAACGGATCGGGGTCACGGGCCTGTCGGGCGGAGGGTGGCAGACAATTTTGCTCAGCAGCCTCGACCCGCGCGTCAAGGTGGCGATTCCCGTGGCGGGTTACGAAACTCTCCTGGCCCGCGTCACCGTTGGCGACACCGGAGACATCGAAGAAAACGCCACGGACCTTCTGATGGGCCAGGATTACTCGACGCTGACGGCCATGCGCGCCCCTCGCCCCACCTTATTGATCTACAACGCCGAAGACAGTTGTTGCTATCGCGCGCCTCTGGTCAGGCCCTTCGTTTATGACGCCGTTGTCCCCTTTTTTAAACTGTTCGGGAAGGAAAGGGATTTTCAATTCCATCAGAACATTGACATCTCCGGGCACAATCTGGGGCTCGACAATCGCCAGCAAATCTATCGATTCTTCAGCGAGTATTTCGGCCTTCCCGTTAATGAAAAGGAGATCGGGGTTGGAGACGATATCAAAAGCTATGATGAACTCGCAGGGGGTCTGCCGAGTGATAATCTGACGATTCTGGGGCTGGCGAGGAAGTTGGCGGCGGAAGTTACGCGCACGACCATTCCTTCGGACCCCGCCCAACGGCAGGAATGGTCTGCCTCTGGGCGAAGCCGGCTCCACGACGTTGTTCGCTACCGCCCCGTTACCGTAAAGCGGCCCTGGCCGGAATTCGATTCGTATGACAATCAGGTGGAGTCTCTTTCCTACCGGTTTGAAATGAGCAATGAATTGAGCGCGACGGGGGTTTGGTTGAAGGAAATCCCCACACCTGCTCAGGCGCCGTTGACCCTCGTGCTGAATGATAAAGGGGTGCATGCGGCCGGCGAAGAAGCTTGGGACCGCTTGCCGGAAGTGGCTGACCGCATCGAGCGCGGAGAACAAGTGCTGGTGCTGGACCTCGTATTCACGGGTGACTCGGCCCCTCCGGGGCCCACCCGCTATACCAATATGATCAACTCTGTGGGCGAGCGTCCCCTGGGACTGGAAGCCGCCCAACTGATCGCCTTGGCACACTGGGCAAAGGAGCAATGGAAGGCGCCTCGAGTCCGCCTGGAGAGCACCGGCATGCGCAGCCAGGTGGTGTCGCTGATCGCCTCAGCCCTGATGCCCGATCTGTTTTCTGCCGTTGAGATCCACGGTGGGATGCGGAGCCTTCGCTACCTTTTCGACAACCCGGTTACCTATGCGGATGCGCCCGACCTGTTCTGTTTGGACCTCTATCGCGACTTTGACCTGGACCAGCTCACGGCCCTGTCTGCTCCGACGAAAATCATCGAGCGGGATTATTTGGAATTAACTTCGAAAACAAAACCCCTCTGAAAAGATCCCACTTCTCTCGCGGCAGTGCTAAAATGAGTACGTCCAAGCGCTTTCGTCAGGGCTGCCATGGGCCCCAAGATCTTTACCTTCGAAAGAGGCGCTCTGCCCCCAGGACGCCCTGTAAGGGGAGGATTATGGAACGCAAACACACGATCGCCGGAGCCCCCGAGGTTAGTATCGCTGTTCGTGTCCGCGGTATGTCGCATGAACAGCGTTTTTTCGATGAGCTGGCCTCGACAACCCGCTTGACCCAGGAATTCATTGTGATTCGCCTTCACGACCAGGTTGATCTCGACTCCGAATTGCACATAACGAACATGCGGACCCAGATTGGAGGCACCTTTCGGGTGGCATGGATTTACACTCGCGCCGAAGAGGATCTTCATTCTGTTGGGCTCGAACTGCTCGACCCGGAAGGGGAGATTTGGGGACCGGATTCAATCCCCGATGGCCAGGAGACGGAGGATGCTGCGCCCGTTGCCTTGTTGGAATGCCAGCGGTGCCATCTGAGAGTTTCCACATCCGTGCCTGAGGCGGACACCGAATCTCTCAATGAAGGCTTCACCATCGCCCGCCCTTGCGATACTTGCAAAGCCACAACCGGCTGGGCCTATGCTATTGAAAAACCGCATGCAGAGGAAGCGTCACCTCACGAGGAAACGGCTTCGTCCGATGCCGCCGTACGAAGGCCGGCCGAATCCGTAAAGGAACAGAGGCTAAAAGGGCGAGCGCCCATCAAGCTTCCGATCAAGATTATCCGTAGCCGATACGGCTCGACGGTCTTCGATATTGGCGAAACGATAAATGTTTCCCGGACCGGAGTATATTTCGCCACCGCCCAAAGTTACGACGTGGGAGGAACCGTGAAGGTCATCATGCCCTACCATCCGGACAGCATGGCCATTCCGGTGCAAGCACGGGTGGTACGCCAAGACGAGCCCCCAGGAATCTACCAGAAGCGCGTCGCCATCCATCTTACCTCCGGGGCAACTACGGAGCGCTGATCCCCGGAGAAGCTCCCAGGATCCCCGATCGCCGCCGCACTATGCTTAACCCACTCACGCAACTATCTTACGATTTAGGATCCGCCCGAAAGGGTCTTAATTTTCTCGCGGCAGTGCTAAAATTAGCCCTTCGTCAGGCTGTCGTCGGCCCTAAGATCTTTACCCTCGAAAGAGGCGATCGCTTTCCAGGGCACCCTGCCAGTGGAGGAATATGGAACGCAAACACACGATCGCCGGAGCCCCCAAGGTTAGTATCGCTGTTCGTGTCCGCGGCATGTCGCATGAGCAGCGCTATTTCGATGAGCTGACCTCCACAACCCGTCTCACCCAGGATTTCATTGTGATTCGCCTTCGCGGCCGGGTTGATCCCGACGCCGAATTGCACATAATGAACATGCGAACCCAGATTGGAGGCACCTATCGGGTGGCCTGGATTAACACTCGCGCCGAACAGGATTTTCATGCTGTTGGGCTCGAACTGGTCGACCCGGAAGGGGAGATCTGGGAACCGGATTCAATCCCCGAGGGCCAGGAGACGGGGGATGCTGCGCCCGTTGTTCTCTTGGAATGCCAGCGGTGCCATCAAACGGTTTCCACATCGGTGCCTGAGGCGGAGACCGAATCTGTCGGTGAAGGCTTCACCATCGCCCGCTCTTGCGAATCCTGCAAAGCCACCACCGAGTGGGTTTATACCGTTGAAAAACCTCCTGCCAAGGAAGCGCCTCCGGCCGCTGAGGCGCCTGCGCAAGCGGATGCCTCCGCACAAGAGTCGGCAGAATCCGTAAGAGAGCAGAGGCTGAAAGGGCGAGCGCCCATCTCCCTGGTGATCAAGATTATTCGCACCAAGTACCGCCCGCCGGCCATCGATATTTGTAACACGATCAACGTTTCCCGGACGGGAGTGTATTTCGCCACCGAGCAAGGTTACGAGGTGGGAGAACTCCTCGAGGTCATCTTGCCCTACCATCCGGACAGCATGGAAATTCCTGTGCAGGCGCGAGTGGTGCGCCTGGATCGGCGCCCCGGGAGCGTCCAGTCGCACGTCGCCATCCAACTTACTTCCGGGGCAACCACGAAGGTCTGATCCCTGGATAAGCTTCGATAATCCTGGATAACCGCCGGCGCGCTGGGGATATGCCCAAGGCTTGATTTCGCGGAGCCCGCCCAGCGCCCATGCTCAATTCCCCGTGCACCCTTGCGCCAATTTCTGCTGATAGAAGGCAAGAGCTTGCCCGTAGGTGCCAAGTTCCTGTTCTTGCTCGGTGGCGGAGGGGAAGCGTTTGGGATTCTCCTTGGTTTGATGAATGAGATTATCCATCCAATCAACATAATACTTCGCGTCTGAGCGGCAATCGTAATGCCCGGGCAAATAAACGGGACTGGTATGCGCCAGGCGGAGCGTGTCCCCTCCAGGCAGAAAACATCGCGCCGCGACCCAAGAGTACTTTTGGGGATCGATTGTGAATTCAGCCTGGAAATCGTCCGTGCCCGGAGGCAGGGGGTACCACTCGATGATTTCTCCGTTGGCCACAATTTCGATCCGATCCAGAGGTTCGCGGGAGTGCGCCTCCACCGTGGCTTTCATCAGCGCCCCCTCCGGCTTCAGATGGAAGAAAAGCATGGGACCGTTGGTGACAAAGCTGGGGCCTTCGCGCAGGGCCCTGAACCATTTTTCCACCGAGAAAGGTCCGGAAAAATTCACGTAGACCCGATTGAAGCCGATCGGATTGGGAAGAACGCCGCTGGCCGTCCCCGCCGAAGCCGGCAGGTGAAACCCCAGATTCAGGTAATGATAATAGAGGCTCAGGAGGTAATTCACCCACCCCTCGCGTCCGGCAAAGCTGCGGTCGCGGGGACGCCCCCAGGCTTCACTGGCCTCGATTCCATACTCGGTCAGTTGGTTGCAGAGAATTTCCATGGAATCGGGCGGCGCGAGGGCCATCGCCACCGGCACTTCCCACCAGAAGGGTTTTTCCACATCGACCCAGGGGAAGATAGCCTGGGAGGCGCGCTGGTCGCGGGCATGGTGAATGAAGCTCAGGGCTGAGGGCCACCAATCCGTCGCCGCGTTAAGGCCGTGGAGCGGCGCCTGGAGTTGCAAAAACAGCCAGGCCCCGCCCCCGCGCTCGTCTTCGGCATTTCTCAACGTCACAGAGTGGCGGGCATCGATTCCGATAAGAGCATTCGCGTCAGCCCCCCAAATGTCGCCCGTCTGGAACTGATAATTCTTCCGGTGCGGCCAGTCGGTGATGACCGGGCAAAAGTTCAAATCCTCCGCCAATACCGCCTTTTCCGCGTCCGCGGGCGGACGGTGCACGTGCAGGTCACCGCTCCACCACCCCATCTTCCACATCCGAATCCAGGGGCGGAGCGGGACGGTCACGTTGGTCACGCCCTGACCTGCCACCGTAACCGATTTCTCCACGCGCCGATATTCGGTGCCGTGTTCGCCGATCACCAAATAACGGCCAGGGGGAACCTCGATCTCGCAATCGCCGTGGACAATGAAACTGCCCAAATAGTCCGCTTGCACATTGTGCGTTCCCGCCGTAAGGTCGCGCAGCGCCTCTGCGGGTTGATACATTTTTCCCCCCGCCCCATGAACCTCCAGCCGCCCCCAGGTGGGTTGGTCGGATTCATCCACCACCTGGATATGCAGCGTGGAGGCGAGAACGGATTGGGGGATCAATAACCCAAGAAACAAGCTCAGGATTCTCAGACAACTACCTTTCTTTTCATCAACATCGCCAGAGAGTGATTTTAACTCTTTTGATTTCATCAACATCGCGAGAGACCAGTTTTCGGTCATTTTTTCTACATGTGTTTTCAATAACATCGCCAGACTTACCTTCATATTTTCCCCCCAAACTCTTTCGGCTGAAATCCGCCCCGGCCCAGGAGGTGACCCGTGTCCTCGTCGCTTCCTGACCTTCAAAAAGAAAGAGGTTTCCCCTTCACCCCTTCTAGAAAGAAAAAACTCTTGATATTAAAGAGAGAATCTACCCCTTTTGCCTTACCCACAAATTCCGCGGAGAAACCCCGCGTTTTTCGCACGCCGGCCACCCATAATGAGCTAACCATTTTACTTTCAATAGGATGGGATTTTGCAGAATTCTCATCATTCATCAATAACGCCTTATGTTTCTAATACATCGCGAGAGAATAGGAGCCGCTTTGTGGCGCCGAACTTAAATTGAGCGCGTGCCGATCCTTATGGCGTGGCCGACCTGCCCCGATCCATCGGGGTCTTGGCCATGATGGTCACGGGCGAGAGAAGCTGTGAAAAAAAGAACAATCTCATCTGTCAGCCGACGGACAAAGACGCAAAGGAGCGCAGAGGGGGAACTCCTTTGCTTGCCGGTTCTTTGCGCCTTAGCGCCTTTGCGTGAGTTGTTTTGTTCTTCAGGCAATTATTTGACACCTTCAGACGCCCATGCCTCGAGTTTCTACATCTGGAAGCGCGGGGTCATTCCCCTGCGCTCCAACAGTGATAAAAAACCTGACGATTTCAGCAAAATATATGTGCTCTTGTGTAAAATGCCGTTCCATTGTGCAGAAATGTCGCTTTTTTCCTTGGGCAAATTGTCATCTTTTTGTTTGTTTTCATACACATTCCGGCTTCGAACGTCATTTACTAACATCTTTTTTTCAGTACTCGCTCCCGGCGCGACTTTTCCCCCTCCGCCGCGATGATAGGACCTCCCCGCGCCGGGTGATTTGTCCTCTGTTTTTCCGCGTCGGTCTGGGCATTCGTCCTCTCCTCCGGGCGACTCGGTGAAGGGGCCGCGTTGCGCCCCCTCCCTCCCCCCAGGCTAATCCAGAGCCCAGGTATCTTGTCAAGAGAATTCTGGGCCGTTTTCCTACGGGTAGGAAAAAATTTTACAAATTGACCTCGCTTTTTCCTACCGGCAGGAAACCCGGAGTGGCGGGTTTCGATATTCCCTTGGCGCCGTCTCACCCCGGTCGGCGCCGCGTGAGATACGAACACCGCCATCAGTATTTGTGCCCTTCGTGAATTAAATCCTTGATCTTGAGTCCGCCCAAGCGGTTACGTTTCTGAATTTCCAGAATGTCGGCGACCGCCTCAGCGGGAGATTTGGCCGCGGAACCAGGATGAAAGGGAGGGCATTCTTTCTGGGCGAGGGTTTCCAGAGCCCGCTCGATGACCTCTTCGGGCGACCGATAAGGACCGCGGGTGAGCTGCTTTTGCAGCAACTCCTCGCTGTGAGGTGTCAGGCGAATGGTACTCATATGTAGAGCATACGCGAAGTTTTGCATGCCTCGCAATGAAAAGGCCCTTCATCGTAGGGGGATCCGTCAACCGACGGACCGTCCCCTCGTTCCGCATTCACCGTGCGGAACGCCGGGTAGGGCAAGCCCTACCCCAAGCCCTACCCCTACGTCTCCAGATTGCCTTCACCCCTTCGAACGGCGCCTGAGGTTGTGCGACCCGGAGGTCGCCACGGCCAATTCGTCTCGGGAATTGACCGTGGGCTCGCCATCGATGGGAAAGCCCACAATCACAAGTGGAATGACCGTAGCGACCCGCTGTTGACATCCGTTACGTTACGCATTACAGTACAGGAATGATTCGCTCGATCCGTCACAAGGGACTGCAACGCCTTTACGAAGATGACGATTCACGCGGCGTGATGAGCGAACATGCGGAAAAGCTGCGCGACATTCTCGCGCGGCTGGATGCTGCCGGTACGATCGCGGATTTGGACGTACCGGGTTTCCGGCTACATCCGCTTAAGCGCGAGTACAAGGGTTATTGGGCGGTGACGGTTCGCGCGAACTGGCGGGTAATCTTTCGCTTTGCCGACCGCGACGTGCTGGACATTGATTATGTCGACTACCACTGAAAGGAGACGGGAACCATGCCGATGAAGAATCCACCCCACCCCGGCGGCTTTGTGTTGCGGCAATGTATTGAGCCTCTGGGCTTGACGATCACAGCCGCAGCCGCCGCGCTCGGAGTCACGCGCACGACCCTGTCGGAACTGGTGAACGAGAAGCGCGGCATTTCTCCCGAAATGGCCGTGAGGCTGTCGAAGGTTTTCGGCGGCAGTGCCGAAACCTGGCTTACGCAGCAGGCGCACTACGACCTTGCCCAGGTTCACGCCGACCGTATCAATCTCAAGCGGCTGGAACTGACCGCGTCCTTGTCGTCGTAGGGGAACGGCTCGCCGCCCCCTGGTTCCGCATTCACCCTGCGGAACGCCGGGTAGGGCAAGCCCGGCATCTCGAGATTGCATTCACCCGTTCGAGCGGCGCCTGAGGTGGTGTGACCCGGAGGTGGCCACGGCCAATTCGTCTTGGGAATTGACCGTGGGTTCGTCATCGAAGGAAAAGCCCACGGGCACGAGAGCAGTGACCGTTGGCTACCCCTTTAAAGTCGCGCAGTCTGTGCGTCGAACTCGCGTTTCTAGCCGACGGCGATTTACAGCAGCTTTTCCAGCTCGTCAGCGCTCAGTTCGGCATCGCCCATGATGCTTTTCAGAACCTTGGGGTGGAGGATCTTCGCGGCGTGAAATGGAATCGTGGCCCTCTTGCCGGCGGCGTTCTTGTAAATCTGGTGGCTACCGCTCTGACGGGTCAGGGAAAATCCAAGCCTTTCCAACACGGAGGCCATCTGGCGGGCTGTAACGCGGGGCAATTTCGGCATTAGACGGAGACTTCGACGGTGGAGAGGCTCACGGAAACCGCCTCGGGAATTTCCTCCCCGTTCGCCAGGCGATCTTCGAGATGCAGCCGCATTGCATCCTTGATATTCGCCATGGCTTCTTCGTAGGTCTCTCCTTGGCTGTAACAGCCCTGGAGCGCAGGGCAGGAGACGAAATAGCCGTCTTGGTCGCTCTCGAGAATTACAGGAAGCGTTAGGCACCGCATGAGAGAAGTATATTCCTTTCTCTCAGGAAATAACAACCTGTCTTCGGAGCAAGCATAGCACTGATCTGTCCGGTTCCGCATTCACAATGCGGAACGCCAAGTAGGGCAAGCCCGGCATCTCGTGATCGCATTCATCCTTTCAAACGGCGCCTGAGGTTGTGTGACCCGGAGGTGGCCACGGCCAATTCGTCTTGGGAATTGACCGTGGGTTCGCCTTCGAAGGAAAAGTAGGTAGCGCACAGGTACGCGTATTTTGCGTTCCTGTGCGGCTCTTCACCCTTCCCGTTAATAACCTGTGCATGCCCGTCGTGTTTGGGAAGTGCCGCTGAGGAGCGCAAAGTACGCACACCTCAGCGCTGCCTGCTTTCCTGCTGACGACTGAAAGCTGAGAACTGAAGACTCTTTTTCCGCGTCCTGCCCCATTCCGATTGACGACGTGCGGTTGCCGCGGGGCGCGGGGGATGAGAAAAGCCCACTTTGTTGCAAGGCATTCTGGGGTTACAATTTCGGGCGCCAACACATTCGCCACCACTGTGGAGCACGGCTAGCAATGCTCGTATCGCTCAGACTCTTCCTCCTACTTCCGATAACCCTCCTGACCCTCACAGAAATCTGGGCGCAAGAATGCAAGGAAACGACAAGAGGTCAAATCGAAGCCGTGCTGGACAAGAGCACTAACCGTATCCTCCTCAACGAAGTTGTAGATAACCTCGGCGAAGAAGGAAAGCAAATTCTTGTGCAGATTGCAGGCGATCTGAAGCAATCCCCTAAGCGAAGGGGGCAGGCCATCAGCCTGCTTGGGGAACATCGTTCGGAGGCTGGCAAGAAACTCTTACTTGGAATGCTGAGCGACTACCCGACACTCTGTGGCGCTATTCATCCTCTTCAAGAGTATCGCGATCCAAATCTTGTGCCGCAGTTTATCTCGCTCCTGGATGATCGTAGAAGTTGCGGAAACATGATCGAGTTCAGTATTGGCGGGGACGCTCGCGAGAAAAAGACAACCGTTTTTGTATCAGACGAAGCGGTGGATGCCTTGGAGCGAGTTACGGGTAAACGGCTTGAGAAGGAAAACGACCTTTTCCTCATTGGTCACAGGGCAACTCAGCCCTGGAAGGAGTGGTGGAAGTCAAATCGGATTGCATTTCTAGCTAATCCTCTGAGTTTTATGACTTCTGAGGAAAGAGACGAGCGCCAGGACGACCACTATCCCTGCTCAGTGGAAACGATTGCGACAAGCCCTGACAGCAAGTTGGCTTTCTCAGCCGGGAAGAGCTTCGACCCGTGGGTTCGGGCGTGGGACGTCAACACGCGCCAGCAGATTTGGGCAACGCCGACGGTTAGAGACGATGATGCGATGACGGCAATGTTCAGTCCTGACGGCCAGATGGTCGCAATGGGAACGGCGAATGGAGCAGTGAAAGTATTCGATACAGCCACTGGACGGCGGCTGCACATGCTTATCATCGGAAGCGGTGTTAACTCTGTCGCGTTCAGTCAAGACGGTACTACGCTGGCCTCAGCTTCGGATGATGGGAGAATTCAGTTATTCGATACCAAGAGTTGGTGCGAAACGAAGCAGATCGACAACTCTGACATGACCATGGGGGTTACTTTCAGTCCGGATGGTTCCTTGTTAGCTGCTGCGACATTCGAAAAAGTCCGTCTCTGGACAGTTGCTGGCGGCAAGGAAGTGAGGAGTTTTGAGGTTCTTCCAGGTACGCCGCCAAAGATTTTCGCCGACGAAGGGGAACGCCGGGCACAACTGTGGCGGATGGCTTGGCGAGTTGCATTCAGTCCTGATGGCAAGCTTTTAGCTACCGGCAGCAGCGCTGCGATACAACTCTGGGATCTCGCTACGGGAGGCGCCATCAAGTCTAGTCCTAGTTACGGCCAAGTCGGCAGCTTGTACTTTAGCCCCGATGGACAATGGGTGGTATGGGGCAACCTCCAAAACCAGATCGTCAAGTGGAACCCAGGGACAGGAAAGAGACTGCGGATTAAAAACGAGTTCAGCATGGGCGATACGGCTTTGACGTCGGACGGAAAACTGATCCTCTCGCCTGGCGCCGGAACCGACATTGCGATATACGATTTCCAATCTCGCCGAAAAGTTGGAGTCCTCACGTGCACTAGCCAGAGACATTAAACAATTCGGGAGCTCCGGGATGCGTGGTACAGACGGGGACTCCCCAGCCCTCGCTGGGTCAAACATAACTCTTAGGGCGCTAAAGGTGGGTTCACAAGACGGATACAATCCACATGCCCTCTATCACCTACCCCCGCTGAGAACTGAAAACTTGCTCCCCCCTTGAGCTCCTAATGCTGGATGCCGTGCTGGTGCATGCGGCGGTGCAATTCGGCGCGGGCGTCGGTATAGACTTTGCGAATCCGGCCCAAGGTCTCCGCGTCCGGCCGCGTGGCGAGCGTCTCGACGTAGATCTGCGCCCCATCGATGAGTTGTAGGAAATAGGTTGCGGCCTCCGGCGAAAACAGTTCCCTCCCCGCGACCTGCACATAGACGGGTGAGGTGTGCTAAAAGCGTTGACAAGTGGACGCGTGACAAGGGCGGGCGAGGCTGGGCATGGGCCCGCATTCTCACCCGGCGGCGAATACTTCTTATCAGTTCAGGATGACGGCAACATCGTGATCTATAGGGGCAGGGGGCCATCAGATAATCGAGGAGCGATCTGGTCAAGCAAGACGGGACTGATCGGCTGACGTGGGAAACATTCCAGGCTCCGAACGTAAATCCACGCTTAGGCCTCTCGGGCCGGAGGCGTTACCGCTGAATCCTTCCGGAGCCGCTGCCTCTCACCAGCGCCATGACCTCTTCCCGACTAACCTGGTTGAAGTCGCCGTGGATGGAGTGTTTCAAACATGAGGCCGCAGCCGCGAACTCCACGGTATCCTGACAGCTCATGCCGGAGAGCAGGCTGTAAATCAACCCACCCGAGAAAGCGTCGCCCGCGCCCACGCGGTCCACGACCCAGATCCGATACTCGCGGCTCATGTAGCACTGTCGCCCATCGGACAGAAGGCAGGACCATCCATTCTCCGAGGCGGAAATGCTGGCGCGCAGCGTCGTGGCGACATACTTGAAGGCAAAGCGCCGATGCAGTTCCGCCGCCATGTCTTTGTACCGTTCGGCATCAAGGCGGCCCTTCGCCACATCCACTCCTGGGGCAGCTACGCCCAGAACGATGGCGGAATCCTCCTCGTTGCCAATCAGCACGTCCACGTACTGCATCAGGTCCGTCATGACCCGACGCGCTTTTTCAGGGGTCCACAGTTTGCGACGGTAGTTCAGGTCGCAGCTCACCGTCAGTCCGCCGCGTTTGGCCGCGACGCAGGCTTCCCGGGTTGTTGCGGCCATGCTGTCGCCGAGCGCCGGCGCCGTGCCGGACCAGTGAAACCACTGCTTACCGCTGAAGACCTTCTCCCAATCGATCATGCCGGGCTTTAGCTCGGTGATCGAGCTGTGGGCACGGTCGTAGATGACCTTCGAGGGCCGCTGCGCCGCGCCGGTTTCCAGGTAGAAGGTCCCGAGCCGTTCGCCGCCCCGCAGGACAAAGTCCGTATGCACTCCAAACTGGCGAAGGTAGTTGACGCACGCCTGCCCGATCTCCGTGTCGGGCACGAAGGAGACCGCGTAGGCGTCCATTCCGAAATTGGCAAGCGAGACAGCGGCGTTGGCTTCCGCTCCCGTATAGCCCACCATGAACTCGCGGGCCTGCACCAGGCGCTCGAAGCGCGGGGTGGCCAAACGCATCAACAACTCGCCGAAAAAAACCGCTTTCTTGCTTTCCGCCATGGTTCCCCTCCTATTTTCCCCGTGCGCCCTTCACGAGCGCCACAAAATCCCGGGCGTTTTGGGTGATCGCGGCGTAATCGCGCGCCGCAATCAGCTCCTTCCCTGCCAGTTCGCCACCGACGCCGATGGCGCAGGCCCCGGCCTTGATGAATTTCGGAGCGGTCTCGCGATTGACTGCGCCGGTGGGCATGATCTCGATGTGCGGGAACGGGCCCTTCAGATCCTTGAAGAACTGCGGCCCGCCCACCCCGGCCGGGAAGATCTTCACCACGTCCGCCCCGGCCTCCCAGGCGTTAAGCACTTCTGCCGGCGTCATGGCGCCCGGCATGACCGCAATGCCGTAACGCTTGCACACGGCGACGACCTCCGGGCGAAACACGGGCGAGACGATGTAGCCGGCTCCCGCCAGAATCGCCAGGCGCGTGGTCTCTCCGTCCAGCACCGTGCCCGCCCCGATGCACACCCCCAGGTCCTGGAGCGTGGTCACGGCCTTCTCGATCACCCCCAGTGCACCGGGAACGGTCATGGTGATTTCGATATGGTTCACGCCGCCGGCACAGAGCGCGCGGCCCACCTCAATGAGGTCAGAGGGGTTGTCCGCGCGAATCACGGCAACCACCCCGATCTCTTTCAAGCTCTTCATCACCTCTTGCTTGCTCGGCATGGTTCTGTCTCCTTTTGCTCTTAGCCCGCTTCGCGGGCTAAGACACGGCATTTCGTAGCGCTCAGGGGAATGGCCGCAGCGGCGATGGTGGGGTGGGCAATCTTTAACCGGGACATCAGCGCGGCACATCGAGGGGCCAAGTCTGTCCGGCGGTGAGTCCCCCATCCACATAGAGCACCTGGCCGGTAATAAAATCGCTGGCCGCGCTGGCCAGGAAAATCGCCGCGCCAATCAAATCATCACGCTGCCCCAGTCGCCCGGCAGGGGTTCTTTCTTTGGCCCAATTCAGCATCGTGGGGTTCTCCCACAGCTTGGCATTCAAGTCGGTGAGAATGAAACCGGGGGCGATGGCGTTCACTTGTATGTTGTACTGGGCCCATTCGACGGCCAGGGCGCGAGTCATCGACCCAATGGAGCCTTTGCTGGCCGCGTACGGGACCATGCCGTTGATGCTCAGGTGAGTGTGCAGGCTGGCGATGTTGATGATCTTGCCGGAGCCTTGCCGAATCATGGCCTTTCCGCAATCACGCGCCATCAGGAAGTTTCCGCGTACGTTGATGGCAAGAATCGCATCAAGTTTTTCCTCCGGATACGTTTCCGCCGCGTACCGAAAATTGACTCCGGCCACATTGAACAGCACGTCCAAGCGGCCGAACTTGGCAATAATATCGTCCACGCACCGTTGGATCTGCCCCGCGTCGGTGATATCGCAGACTCTATAATCAAGCCCGGTGGCTTTAAGCGCTTGCTCCTGCCTGCTGCCTACGATCACCTTCGCACCCGCTTTATGGAAAGCCTCGGCAATGCTGAGGCCGATCCCCCGGGAACCTCCGCTGATATAGACAACTTTCCCTTCCACGGAAAAAAGTCCCTTCATGATTCCTCACCTCGTGATGACCCCAGGGTTAGGGTGTAGCCACGGTCAGTGCATTTCTGACCGTGGGTCCTCCTGCGGGGCGTAGCCACGGTCAGTGAAGTTCTGACCGTGGGTCCTCCTGCGGTATAGACGAGCCCACGGTCAGAACTGCGCTGACCGTGGCTACGTGCTTTACGGCGAGATCATGATCTTAATTGCCTGCTCTTCGCCGTCGATGACGCGGGAAAACAGCGGCGGAGCCTCGGCTAGCGTAATGCGATGAGTGATCATGTCGTTGAAGCAAATTTTGCCCTCAGCCATAAGCCTGATCGCGACATTAAAGTCGGCATCGTAAAGGCGGCTGGTGGACAAGGAGAGGTCTTTGGAAAAGGCAACTTTCAACGCCAAAACAATGTCCCCTTTCGGTACACCATAAACCACAATACGGCCGCCCCGTGCACAGGCCAAGACGGCGTCCTGAACGCTTCCTTCGCTTCCCACGCCGTCGATGACGATGTCGAACTGTTTTTCAAGATCATCCTTCGGGAAACCCTTACGTACATCGATGACTCGATCTACCCCCAGCTTCGCGGCGAGGGCCAGCCTTTCTGGAAGTATGTCGGTCACGACTACGCGCCCTGCTCCCAGTGCCCGCGCAACCTGAATAACCAGCAGTCCAATGTTGCCGGCCCCAAATACAAGTACCCTATCCCCCGCTTGGATCCCTCCCCTCTGGACAGCACGAACCGCCACGGCAACAGGTTCTACCATCGCCGCCGATTCGTAGTCCATTCCTTCCGGAATCTTCCGCAGCATGTAGTCTTCCACCACCGTCTCTTCTGCGTAAGCCCCGTTGCGCGAGACCACTCCCAGAACTTCCGTAGAGTCCAGGTGGTGCACTTCTCCTCTGGCGAAAACAGGGTCGCTGCGGTTTGCCAGAATGGGGTGAATCAGCACGCGATCGCCGGGCTTCCATCCCGTTTGCTCACCCGCTTCTAAGACTTCTCCGCTGGCCTCGTGTCCTGGAACAATAGGAAAACGGGTGAAAGGGAGTTTGCCCGCGATGCTGGAATAATCGGACCCGCAAACCCCTACTTTGGCAACCCGGACTCTGACCTGGCGATCGAGAAGGTCTGGCCGCGCCAATTCTGATAATTCAAGCTGCCGCGGTCCCTTGAGCAACAGAGCCTTCATGTTCCTTAACCCTCCGAAAACCTGAGGCGAGCGCGTGGTTGCCGAGACTCGTGTCCCCAACAACGAATCGAGTCTCTTGGGCCATTCGAGATGGCTACCCTACACCGCGAATGCGAAATAATCAAGAGATCGCCCTCGCCCCTGCCGATTCATTTCCGGCCCGAAACTCGTGGTGCACGCGCACTCCGTCCACGTACCCTAGCGACCGGTTTCTGGGCCATCACCAATCATGGCAGGCGGCAGGCCGCGGGGGAGAGAAGCTGGCGGCGTGTTCACGCCACCAACCGTGCCAGTTGCTGGCGATGCGCTCAAACTCCTCGCGCGAGGGATTGGCGGAAACGGCAACCTTGTGGCCGGTCACCCCCTCCAGGGCAAAGTTCGCCACCTGCCGAACCTGTGCTTCCGGGTCGTTGAGGGCGGCGAGCAGGGCGGGTATGACCTCCTTTGTGCCCAGGTTTTTCAAGCCGAGAACTGAGTTCATCCGGTCGGTGACCTGGGCAGAGTGCAGATTATCGTAGAGCGGCTGGTAGGCCCGCACGTCGTGAAAGAACCCGAGGGCACGCAGGATGTCGCCTCGCGTCGGTTCTGTGCTCTTGGCGAGCATCTCCACCAAAGTGGGAATAAACGCCTGATCGGCTTTCTCCGCCAGCAGGAGAAGGGCGTATGAACGCAGGGGATCCTCCTCGCGCTCTGCGGCTTCTTTGCTTCCGGAGCTCGGGGAAGTATCCACACCTCGAAACAGCTTCAGGATCGCCCTCCAAGAAGCAGGCGTATTCAGGCGCGCCAAGCCGTTGAGGGCGTCGCGCCGGTCCCAACGCTCCGGCTTTCCGGCGTTTGCCATCGCGACCAACTGATTGAGAAAGAAAGAGTGGGGCAAGGACGTGAGCACGACTACCGCCTCAGCAGGATTGGGTTCCTTGGGGTTTTCGATGGCGGCGAGATAGGGATGGAAGGCCGCCTCAACCTGCGCGCGAGTTGAACCTATAACCGCCATGCTGAGTTCATCAATGGCCAGCGCAAAAGCCGCGGGCTTATCCCCATACTCTCCTGTCTGAGGGTCGGGCTGGAGCAGCGCCAAGCGGCGCTCCCCGCGCACCTGATAGCGGCCCGGCGCAGCAAATTGCGCCCATTGGTTCAGCAACCAGCGCTCGCTATGCACTTGCCCGGGAGGCAGGGTCACATAGCCGTAAACAACCGTCCCCTGAGGGCTGCCGCAGGGCCGAGGCCCGGGATCGGGCAGCCGCCGCCCCCGAAAGTCCGTCACCAGGAATCGTGGCTCCTGGTTGTATTCGGTGGCCAAACTGCGGGTGGGAGTGCGATAGCGGAAAGCGAAAACCTTGCTCCCCGTGTTCCGGATCACAAACCGGCAGAAGACGGGCTCCCCCTGCAAGTACTTGGGCTTTTCCATTTCAAAGTGGACCGAATAATCCACTTGGGCAAGCGCCGGCATGGAGCTCACCCCGACGGTAAGGAAGAAGAGACCGAGTTGCAGCATGCGCCTGGACCCGCGCAGGACTGTTGACATCATGTTGCCCATCATACGCGAAAGTGCGGCCGGTGACTGCGTTTCTGATGAGGGTGAAGACACCCATATGCCAGCGTTCGCCGTGAGTCTACCCGTTCGCATTCAGCTCATTCGCGCCTATAATGCTGAAGAGGACGAAGGTAAGTGCGCGTTTTCCCCACCGTTCGCATCTAACCGGGCGCGGGTCCGAACATGCTTTCTCTATCGCCAAGCCGCTATCTGCTAGCTATCGCGCTGCTGCTGAGCGTGCTGGCGGCGCCACGCGTGGCCTGGGCGACTCTCAAGCTCTGCATGAAGGACGGCACTTACCAGATCGTCACCAGCTACGAGGTTCAGGGCGACCGGGTGCGCTATTTCAGCGTGGAGCGCTCGGAATGGGAGGAGGTACCCACCTCGTTGGTGGATTTTGACGCCACCAAGCGTGCGCAGGAAGAAGCCAAAGCCACGGAGAAGAAGCGCCTTGAGGAAGCCAAGCAAACCGACCAGGAGCGGTTTTACAAGCCCCCGGATCAGGGGATGGAAGTGGCCCCCGGCGTTCGCCTTCCGGGGGACGATGGAATTTTCACCGTCGACGGACGCCGCTTGGTGCGCCTCGTGCAGTCGGCGGGTGAACTTGTCACCGACAAAAAGCGGGCCGCCATGATGCTGGCCGTTCCCCTGCCGATCATGAAGGCTCGCTCGCTCGTGGTCCTCGAGGGCGCGAAAGCGGCGATTCGGTTGAATGACCCCTTGCCGGTCTTTTATGTCCAATCTGCCGATGGCCTTGGCGCGAAACTCGAATTGGTGCACCTGAAGCCGGGAAAGGAGTCGCGCGTGGTCGAGGAGTTAGTAACCAGCCGCGGAAAAAACGGGAAAACCGAGGAAGAGCGCACCATGGTGTCGTTGGAACGCAAGCAGGTGGCGCCCAACGTCTACACCCTGAAACCTCTCCAACCCCTGGAGGCGGGGGAGTACGTGCTGGGTGAGTTGGTCGATGAAAAACTCAGCCTGGATGTTTGGGACTTTGGGTACGAGAAATGGCAAGTGGTGAAGTGATCGTCAAGGGTTAGGTTTTCTCTACGGCCGCGCGTTTGCTGGCTTGCTTTTCCGCGTACATGCGAGCATCGGCTTCCGCGACATCCTTATCCGGCGATTGGCCCGTCACGTGGAGGTACAAACCCAAGCTGACGGAGATCGGCAAGTCACCCACGCGGTTGCTGCGGTCCCATTCGGCGACTCGGTGATGCATGCGCTGGCGCACCGTCTCTCCACCTTTTTCATCGGTCTCCGGAAGCAGGATGAGGAACTCATCACCCCCGTACCGGACGACGCAATCGGAGCCGCGCACGCAGGATTTCAAGATCGTGGCAATCTGCGAGAGCACGTAGTCACCCATCAGGTGGCCGTAGCGATCGTTGACCTGCTTGAAGTTGTTCAGGTCGCACATGATGAGCGCCAGCGAGCGGTTGGTGCGTTCGGCGCGGGAGATTTCGCCTGCCAGGAGGTCATTCAGGAGGCCGCGCGTGAAAACATTGGTCACCGCATCGACCATGCTGGCGGCTTGCTCCTCCTGCGCGGTCATATACTGCTGGAGATTGGCCAGCCGTAGCCCTCGGATCTCGAGGTCCCGGCGGACGTACACCAAGGAAGCCAGCACCGTGGCAACCATGATGACGAATAGAACCTGCGGGGAGAGGTTGATATGCAAACCGCCGCTGTACCAGAATTGGTGGGGGAAAAAGAAAGATAGAACTCCCAGGAAAAGAACCACACCCGCAAAGATAATCAGAACCCAGAATTCCCTCTTTTGCGATTCCAACCGCACAAGCTCCGTCGCAATTCGCGCCTGTGGGCCGACTTGCTCGATATTCACCGGCTTATCCGTGCTCGCCATAGAGAACCGATAGGACCTTGAAGAATAAGACTGGGCAACTTCCCCCGCCTTTTTCATTATACGAGAAAAACACGAGAATGCAAGCGGGAAGAATTACGATGTAATTATCAGTATAATCTATATATCATCAACGATTCCAACACTGTAATTAAACAACCCGTTCAAAGGGTCATCCTTTCGGCCACGGTCTTGGCCTGAGTAAAGAGCAGCAGGTAGTCGTTCCCGCCCGCCTTGGAATCCGTCCCGGACATATTAAAGCCTCCGAACGGATGGGCGCCCACCAGCGCGCCCGTGCATTTGCGGTTCAGATAGAGGTTCCCCACGAAGAATTCTTCCGTGGCATGATCCAGTTTACGCCGGTCCCGGGCATAAACGGCGCCCGTCAGCCCGTAATCTGTGTTATTGGCGATGGCCAAGGCCTGGTCAAAACTCGCGGCCCGGATTACCGCCAGGACCGGACCGAAAATCTCTTCCTGGGCGATGCGCGCCGTAGCGGAAACATCGGCGATCACCGTCGGCGGGATAAAATGCCCTGCCCCCGCGCATTCACCCCCGCCGGCGACCAGGCGGCCCTCCGTTTTTCCTAATTCGATATATTCCAGGATCGATTTCTTGGCTTTGGCGTTGATGACGGGGCCCATGTAGTTTTCCGGACGCTCGGCGGGGCCCACCGTAATCTGCTCCACTCGCTGGCGGAGTTTTTGCAGGAAAACGTCATAGACCGGCTCCACCACAATGGCTCGCGAGCAGGCAGAACACTTCTGGCCCTGATACCCGAAGGCCGAGGCCACCACGCCTTCGACCGCCGCGTCCAGGTCCGCGTCGCTATCCACCACAATCGAGTCCTTGCCGCCCATCTCAGCAATCACGCGTTTCACCCAAACTTGTCCGGGCGCGGTCCTGGCCGCCAACTCATTAATGTGCAGCCCGACTTCCTTTGATCCCGTGAACGCCACGAAACGGGTGCGGGGGTGCCCAACCAGGGTATCGCCCACCTCCCCGCCCGGACAGGGCAGGAAATTCACCACGCCCGGGGGCATGCCCGCCTCCTCGAGAGCCTCAAGAAATTTGTAGGCGATGGCCGGCGCGTCACTGGAGGGCTTCATCACTACCGTGTTGCCGGTCACAATCGAAGCCACGGTCATTCCCACCAGAATCGCCAGGGGGAAGTTCCAGGGTGGAATCACAATGCCCACGCCGAGTGGAATGTAGCGCAGATAGTTCTTTTCACCGGCTACCGGCGTGAGCGGCTGGGGGCCCGCCAAACGAAGCATGGCGCGGGCGTAAAACTCAATGAAATCGATGGCCTCCGCCACATCCGCGTCCGCTTCCGGCCACGTCTTACCGACCTCATAAACCATCCGGGCTTCGTAGTAATACTTGCGGTCCAATAGAAGCTTGGAGGTCTTCAGCAGCAGGTCCACCCGTTTCTGCACGGGCGTGCGGCTCCAGCTCTTGAAAGCCTCGTCGGCGCAGCGCACGGCGCGGTCCGCCAACGCGGCGTCCGCCCGCGAAAACACTCCCACCACCTGGTCCGGGTGGCTGGGATTGTAGGAGTAGAGCTTTTCCGGGGTTTTGATGCGCTCGCCGCCGATGACCAGATCGTATTCGCGGCCCAACTCCTCGCGGATTTCATCCAGCGCATACTCCATCCGGCGACGATGGGCGGGATTGTTTTTGAAGTCGCTCAGGGGCTCGTTCTTGAAATCGGCGAGCGGCATAATCGTGCCTCCAATCAGGATCCTCCGCAGTACGCGGCCAAGATACTTCGCGACGGCGTGGATGTCAAATAATCGAGGGCAGGGAGCGGTGTCCTAATTTCAAATGTGGCGCCGGGCTTTAGCCCGGCATGTGCCGACCTCCCGACCAAATCGGGACAGGTTCCGGTCGGCGCTACGTTCGAGTTCGGCTGTAGCGGCAGTGGGAGTTTACCCCGCGGGGCGGGGACCGCCGATCGAAGTTCGCAATACGCCACCGCGGTTTCCAATAACCCCCTGTCTTTTCATCAACATCGTGGCAGATAAGGTATAACTACCTTATTTTTCATCAACATCGTGGCATGACAAAAAATGGCATTTTTGTTTTCAATAACATCGTGGGATATGCCTGCATTTTTTAATTCCCCTTTTTCCCCGCTCTCGGCTCCACTTCGTGACGGCGTGGATGTCAAATGATCGAGGAGGGAGCATGCGCAGGAAACCCGCGAAGAACCCAATTGAACTTGCATGTTGTCGTCACCAAGCCGCTTTTTTCTCCAAAATTCGTGCCCGCTAGACACAAATGTCCGAAACTTATACATAAATGTCCGATATTTTTCCGGGCATTTTGTCAGAGATTTGTTTGTTTTCATATACATAACGGCTTCGAACGTACTTTTATAACATCTTTTTCTTGCAGCATCCCCTCCCCGATCTTCTCGAATGTATTGATAAGGCGCGATATCCAGCGCAAATCGGAGTTCTCCATGACACCTGACACCAGACACCAGACACCTGACACCTGACACATGACACCTCCCCCTCAGACTAGCACATAGGCAAGGTATGTTGTCAAGAAGATTCTTGCGGAATTTCCTGCGGGTAGGAAAAAATTTTACAATTCCCACCGTCGATTTCCTACCGGTAGGAAAGGGCACCGCGAGCCCGCCGACGATGCTGACTCAACGTCCAGATCGTCGGCCACCCCGAGCATCGCGGCGGGTCGGCCGTTTTACGGCCAAGTGGAGACCAACGCAGATCCAGGCATCCCAGAACCCCGTATCGGGACAACCATCCGCCCAGGGGACCACGCAAAGCTTACTTTCCAGGGTGCGACCACTCGACCAGGATCGGCGGATTGGCTGCGGACCAAAACCTTCCAGAGACCCGCTTGTGAACCGCAACCCACTTATTCGGCGAGCAGACAAATCAACCAAGTCGCTTTCAGGCGCTTCTATCGGGGTAAGCCTAAGTGCGAGCAGGGGTGACAAAATCCGAAAATCGAGTTGACGATGACGCCTATCATCGTGCGATCAGGGGTTTAGCGTCACCCCAAGTTCATGCAAGAGGAACGCATAGATATCGGCGGTGCGCTCGATGCGTTCGTTCAGCGAGGCGTTGATGTGGCCGGAGTTGGAACTGGTGCGCAGAAGAATGGGCAAGCCGGAACTTGTAGCCGCTTGCAGGCGCGCCGTCATTTTCCGCGAGTGCATGGGGTTCACGCGCGGATCGTTGGCCCCGGTCAAGAAAAGGACGGCGGGATAGGCAGTGCCGTCAACGACATGGTGGTAAGGAGAGTAAGCGTAAAGGGCCTGGAACTGGCTGGGATCCTTGACGGAGCCGTATTCGGTAACGTTGAAGACGGAGTTCGGGCTCAGTTCGTTGCGCAGCATGTCGTAGATACCGACACTGGAAGCAACGGCGCGAAACAGGTTGGGATGCTGGGTGAGCTCTGCTCCCATCAGCAAGCCGCCATTACTGCCGCCTTCGATGGCGAGCCGCGAAGCATTGGTGTAACCGGCTTGAATGAGGTGTTCGGCGCAAGCGGCGAAATCGTCAAATACGTTTTGCTTCCGAGTGAGCATGCCCGCGAGGTGCCAATCGTCACCGTACTCGGCGCCGCCGCGCAGATTGGCCTCCGCGAAAACGCCACCTTGGTCAAGCCAAACGCGGACGTTGACGTTGTACACCGGGCTGATGCTGATCCCAAAACCGCCATACCCGGTGAGGAGAGTGGGATTCTTTCCGTCGAGCTTCGTGCCACGTCGCCGAATGATGTTGATAGGGATTCTGGTACCGTCTTTCGAGGTGGCGAACTCGCGCACGACTTCGGCGTCGCTGAAGTCGGCCGTCGGCTTCGTGGAGAGATGGGTGCGCTCGGCTTTGTTGGCAGCCGCATCAAAGCGGAACCATGCGGCGGGAGTGAGATAAGACTCGCTCCGGTAGATGACATCGTCGGGTCCGAACGCGGTGAGACCGTCGACAGCGGAAATCGGGGGAACGGGTACTCGGGACTGTTCGTGGCCTTGCAGGTCGAAAACGCGGACATCGGAAGGGCCGCCCCAAACACCCAGAATGTAAAGGCGATGGGCTGTGGCCAAGATGTCTTCAATAACGTCATCCGTAGCCGGCACAACGGTGGAAGCATCCGCGAGGGAAGGATGAGCAAGAGGCAGGCGGAGAACGGTGCCGCGAGGTGAGCTGTTTTCGGAGATGAGGTAGACGGCTTGATCCTGACCAAAGACCGCTTGCGTGATTCGGTCGGAAAACTGCGTGAACTGTGTCCACTTGTCGTCGGGGGAAAGAAGGAAATGTTCAAATTGGCCCCCATCTCCGTTGGCGACGGTGGCGAGGAGGTAGTGCCCGTCGCTGGAGGCACGAAGCTGAACTTCGGCGATGCGCGGGAAGTCCTTGCCAAGAACGTAGGTGTCTTGGGTGACGGGAGCCCCGAGCTTGTGAAAATAGATTTGCTGGAAGAAATCGAGATCCGCGGCGGGGCGCTCGCCCGGGCTCGGGTAGCGCGTGTAGTAGACGCCGGATGCATCCGCATTCCAAGCGAGGCTGCCGCCCGCAGTGCCTCCATTGACCCGGGGAATTAGGTCCTGGAGAGGCTTCCCGGAATGGAGGTCATAGAAATGCACGGTGCCGTTTTCGGTGCCCCCTTCAGACATGGAGACAGCAACGTAGCGCGAGTCCACAGAGGGGGCGTAGAAATCGATAGCCGTGAGGCCTTTCGGATCAATTACGTTTGGATCTACGATGACACGCTCGGATTCTGGGGAGAGGTTGGAATCGAGGGTGACTAGAAAAGGCTGCTGCTTGGGGGGTTGGGTTTTCAAGAAGAATATCAGCCCTTGAAGATGCTGCGGGCGGGAGTAAGTGCCGGAAGTCGCGCTGCGCAAGGCCGCCAGGCGATCGCGTATCCGCTGACGACCGGGAAGCGCGTCGAGTAGGGAGCGAGCGTGAGCATTCTGGCGATCGGACCAGGCCCGTACCGCAGGATCGTTCCAATCCTCGAGCCATTGGTAATCGTCCTGGACCTTTACGCCGTGATAGGTTTCCGCGGCGGGTTTCTGCGGAGTCGGGGGGACGCCCGGTATTTCTTCCGAGACGGCAAAATAACAACTGGATGCCCATAAAACGCAAATCCAGGCGATTGAGTAAAGCATATGCTTCGAATCAGCATTCGGACGTCGGCGCAATGCTGCGTTCATGGACTGGCCTCCGCATCTGTAGGTGCTTCGAGGAGCTTGTCGAATCCTATTATATGCCGAGGTAATGGGATATACAATTTTGGCGAGCGCGCGAGGGGACAGAAGATGGTTCCTTCGCCAGACAAAATGATTAGAAGACGCGATGAGCCGAAGCGAGCGTAGAACACCTAGCAAGTGCAATTGCTTTGCTGTCCACTTACGGGAAGTTGGAAGCTACATCCGGCACTGGCGGTGACTGCGAGCGGATAACGTACTCGGAAGAAATCTTACTACCTTTTTGGCAGCGCAGTACCATTGGGCGGGATAACCTGGTCGGCCTAGAAGTGCAACGCCCTGACTCCCCCGCGTCCCCTTCGAGGAAGTTTGTGGTGGTGTGGGACTGGTTGGAATTGATCGTGGCGAAGGGTTTACAGACAGCGCCTCACGCGCATTTGCTCGCGAGTCTACGTATCCATCCTCACTTTCTCGATCACTTCCCCATTTCTGACGCCCCTTCTTCTCGCGGGTACAGCGAGATGGGGAGCACTCCTGCGCGCAGCGGCTTAGTCGACTCGGACCGGACCACGGTGACTCAAACAGTAACGCCCCTTCTTCACCTCGATCGAACAAGGGTCGAGGTAAAATCCAGAAACTGGAATCTGAGGCCGGGAAGCTACTACTGCTTCTCGGCGACGAATGTTGTTGTTCTCCCCGTCAGCTTACTCGTCATGACTTCCGTCAATTTCTTCCCATCGGCCGAGACGGTTATTTTCACTACGTCGACTACCTTACCATCGCGCTTGGCCGTCTGCTCGATCGTGCGGTCATCCACGCGCCGGAGAGAGACCGAGGTGTAGCGATACGACCCCTTGAACGGATAGTCTTTGCCGTCCAGCTTCGCAGTGAAGCTCTCGCCCCACGATGTGGTCACAGTCTGCTCATCGCCACTGCTTTTGCAGGTCCGTGTGAGGGCCTTTTCACTCTCTTTAACCTTGTTGTTTTGCCACGCGCCAGAGGTTCCATTAGCTCCAGCCGGCGCCTTTCCTACCCGCGTGGCCGTATACTCCAAGCGCATCGCTTGATTGCTGTTCAACGCGTGGTTGATAATCTTCACCGTCAGAGTGTTGCCGTCATCCGACACGGTCCGAGTCTGCTCGCTCACCGCACTGCCGCTCTTTTTGGTCGTGACCGCAATCGACTTGGGACCAACTTCACGCACACTGATCGTGTCATAAATCTGGCCGGTAACGGACTGGTCCCGCCCATCAGCCTTTACGTCGATCTTCGGGTTGCAACTGGAACAGTCATACATGCCTTTGTTCACCGAAAAGACCTCAGGCTTCGGTGATAGCTTGGATTGGTCCAGGTTAAAGCGCCATGTGCCGTCGAAGGGGTTTTGCGCAAACGATGATGCGGGAGCCCACAACACCGGCATGAGAAACAGCGCGAAAGCAACGAGCCGCTCAATTCTGTTCATATGAATTCTCCTCCACAAAGATTTCGATTTTCGTATTCGGACAACTACTTCTTTGTGATCTTCGAACCAGCCGTGGCCACGCACTGCCAGCGACCGGCCTTCTTGATCCAGGTATCTGTAAATCGGAACTGACCGCTGACGTCCTTACCTTTGTACTGTTCCTTGGTCGTAAAGCGGCTGATGACCACTGCCGCATCTCCGTAAACACGAACCTTCCACTCGTCCCCGACGGCGGACGTATATACGTCCTCACCAGACTTGAGGCTCGCGAGCATTTGGGCCTTGGCCAGGATGGTTCCGTCCTCCAAGCCCATGAAGGTCCGGTCATCCGCTAGAATCCGGTTGAGTGCCGCGATATCGCGTTTGACCATGGCGTCGTTCCAATCTTTTTCCAGCTTGATCAACTCCTGCTCCACGCTCGCACTCGGTGCCGGCTTTGCTTGCGCGAAGGCCTGGCAAGACACAGCGAGGACGAGCACAACGGCTGCTAAGATTCCCTTCATATAACACCTCCGTAGACTTAAGTTTCGAAAGTACTTGTAGCGCCGCCCTTGAGGGCGGCACGTGCCGGGCTAAGGCCCGGCGCCGACGCAGACAATTATCTGTACCGCGGTTTGAGGCGCACTGCACCAGTAGCCGCGCCAAGGTGCTTGCGCCGTCTGTGGATACCCAAGCGTCCCCCGGGCCTCGGAGCTTTCCGTCCGGGCGGAAGAGGATTCGCTGATTCGCAAGCGATCCTTGCAGGCGCGTCACGTACATCTAACGGGCCGTTATGCGCGCAAGGGCCCAAAAGCGCAGCGCGGCTCAAGTCAATTGCACACCTGACCCGCGCCGACGCCAGCCAGCTTTTCCTGAAGGCGGTCGTAAGGGAGGTTTGTCTCCGCCACATCGCACGCACCCTGCGGCGGCACTTCTACAGTGTCGTTGAAATGTACCGATACTACGCGCGGGAAATTACCAAGTCAAGCCAGTACGCCGAGGGATGACGAGTCTGAAAAGAGCCCAGTCAGGCGGCCTGGAACACGTACCGCAACCCGCGGATGACGGCTACTCGGAAGTTATTCCGAGCCGGAAGTCGGCTTGGGTCCGCCGTTCCAGTCTACAGTATTACTTGACCGCACAACCTGCGATGCGCATCCTTCCGTGTTTCGAATTTGAATTCTCATGGTGGGGATCAACATCCGTATTGGCAAATCGCCGGTCCGAGGTGATAATGGGATGTTTCAAAGCATCGCCCGTCCGCCGACAGGGTACGGGTTAAAAACTTGTGATCTGATACAACCCGCTCCCTGGAGGGGAAACTCTTGATGATGCCGAGACTCCTTATCACGCAGGCAACGGGCTATCGGTTCCGAGGCCTCCTCGAACCCTACAAATTAAGGAAGAGGAAACTGGTCGGTGCCGTCATTCCCTACCTGGCCGCGCTCGCACCGCAAGATTGGAAGATAACGCTGGTCGATGACGCGACAGAGGAGATCGATTTCAATGCCGACGTCGACGTCGTGGCGATTACGATCAGGACCGTCACGTCGTTGCGCGGTTATGAGATAGCAGCCAAGTTCAGGCGCAGGGGAATCCCCGTCATCATGGGGGGCCCTCACGCTACGTTCTACGCCCACGAAGTCGCGGAACACGCCGATGCCGTCTGCATCGGCGAGGCTGAGGAAGTCTTTCCCAGAATGCTCGAGGATGCCGCAGCGGGCAGGCTCAAGAAGTTCTACCGCAGAGACACGCCGGCGAGCCTGGTGGGGATGCCGACGCCGCGCTGGGACCTACTCGACCTGAAGAAATACATCTTCTACCGGCCGTTCATCATCCAGTACTCCCGCGGCTGCCCATACGTCTGCGACTTCTGCGCCGAGCGGAGGTTGAACGGCGACTATGGGTTCCGATACCGGCCGGCTGCCGAGGTCGTCGAGGAAATAAAACGGTGTGGGAGTAAACACATCTTCTTCGCGGCCAGCCAGTTTGCTGGCGACACCGACCGTGCCATGGAGCTCATGGAAGCACTGATCCCGCTGAAGATCCGGTGGTCCTCGCTGTTCTCCGCCCATTATTGCCTGGACGAAAAGTTCATGGACCTCGCCAGCAGGTCGGGGCTGCTGCACGTCAACACTGGCATCGAGAGCATCAATCAGCATACGCTGGCAACGATGCACAAGAGCTTCAACAAGGCCTCGGAATACTCCCGCATGATCAGGAACCTGACGAAGCGGGACATCAGCTACTCACTCAACTTCGTGTTCGGATCCGACGCCGACGATGAGACGGTGTTTGACGCGACCCTCCGCCTCCTCCATGAGTACAAGGCGCAGACTGCCTATTTCAATATACTGGTCCCTCTGCGAGGCACGCCCCTTCACCAGAGATTCAAGGAGGAAGGCCGGCTGATCGACGAGGCCAACATGGAGCGCTGGCCGGGGCTGTCCTGCCATTTCAAGCCGCTGCGCTTTTCTCCCGACGAGCTGGTCCGGCGTATCATGAAGATCCGGCGCGAGTTCTACACCACAGGCTCCGCGATCCGGCGACTGCCGCTGCCTTACAAGCAGGCTCACTTCGCCAGCTGGAACCTGCACTTCCTGCAGAGGAAAGTTGTCGCTCACATGGACTCGATGAGGGATTTTACCGAGTTCTAGCGATCACGTACTGTTTTGCAGGCAATCTTGCGTTTAGCCGGTTGTTGGGAATAAGCCGCAAGACCGAAACCTACGCAAACCAGCAGGCACAGAAGGAGGGCACGCTTCATTTTCCTGAAATCTAACGAGTGCCGCTAGGTAATGGCAATGACCTCTAATTGTTCTGCCAACTCCTGATTATTTTGGAGGTGGTTGGGTCAGGGACCTCAGGCACGCCGGTGCATGTTAAGGGTTTCGGTTTTGGGAGCACCCCTGGTCAAGTACTCGTCGGGGTTGGGATCGGTCCCCTTTTTCCTCCTCTGTTGGGTTCCAGCATGGTGCTATCCTCGTGAGTTAGTCTCGGCTTGGCGAAAGCTACGCCTGCAGATACTGACCAAGAGCTGCCGGTTTAACGAAGCAGGTAGCGCGGACCGCCGCTTTTGCGGTCCGCGTCTTTTGCGTAGAAATGATCCCCACCGTGCTGTATTCTGTCGCGGTGTCGAAACTCCGGCGCCCTTTTCTTTCCGATAGATATTTCTTTATCGTCGTGCGCCTGCTCAAGCGGCGGGAGTAGGTAGCGCGGACCGCCGCTTTTGCGGTCCGCGTCTTTTGCGTAGAAATGATCCCCACCGTGCCGTATTCTGTCGCGGTGTCGAAACTCCGGCGCCCTTTTCTTTCCGATAGATATTTCTTTATCGTCGTGCGCCTGCTCAAGCGGCGGGAGAAATTCACCGAACCTGATTTCGCCCTGTTGGCACGAGCCTTCAACCGAGCGCGGGCGCTGCACCCGTTCTCCCTGACCGCTTGGGGCTTTCTCCCTGACCCCTGGCACGCCATTTGCGCACCGGTGTATCCGGTAACGATTTCACTGGCCAGCAAGTCGGTGAAGCAGAGTTCGACGAGCGCGGTCAACCAATTCCGGGGCGCCGACCGTGAACTCTGGCAACCCAGGTTCTTCGACCGCGCCCTTCGCCCCGTCAAGGAATACAACGAAAAGGTCGAATACATTCACCTCAATCCGGTGAGGGCCGGTTTGGTGAGCCACCCGGAAGATTGGCGATGGTCGAGTTACAACGAATACGCCGGCATGAGCGCCGACGAGCAAAATGAACGATGCGCTTTGATGGTCGACCTGTTGAGAATGCCCGCCGGTCCGCGCGCACGAATTTGATCCCTCCATCACGGGCAAGAAGAGACGCGGACCACAAAAGCGGTGGTCCGCGCTACCCCTCGTGATTATCGACGAGGCCGCGAGCATTTAAAGACTCCGGGCCGATGACAGCCCACGCGGAGGCTATTCCGGTCCATAAGTCTGCTTCGATGACCTGAACCCCGTTTCCGGCCCGTCACGCCAACGGGTAGCTTCTACGTGTAGCCGACATACGTCCAGGTGGACTTTCAAACCGGCGGAACGCCCCTCCCACCTCTGAGACAAACTGTTGTGAACACAGGAAACGGCCTAAGATGCGGTGGATAAGCGCCATTCGGTCGCCATTCTGAGACAGAATTGTGAGATTCTCAAAGCCGCTATTGCCGGGCCTTCGGCGATTATCTCAAAACTTACCCATTCTGAGAACAAAAGGCACGGTCCCAATCGTCCCTGTAGGGTTTCAGTAATTCCCGTTCTCTTCCGAGCGAGGCTAGTCTTTCCTCCGAAGTGCGGCGAGAATAGTCGAGGTCTATCCAGACTGGGCCGGGCTTCTTCGGACCACCGTCCTTTTTTCGCGGTGTCCGATACTCACGGTTTAGATTTTCTTGAGCAGCTTGTTCAGCGATTGTTACAGGCAGCACTAAACAGGAGTAGTCCTTGGGCGATTTGG
>Ga0326728_10001726_pt1 | contig 75874 bp, 57 predicted proteins | sample MB3enrmetagenome_FD_207602 | JGI IMG/M metagenome (GOLD analysis project Ga0326728, IMG submission 207602) | Lab enriched peat soil microbial communities from McLean, Ithaca, NY, United States - MB31MN | ecosystem: Environmental > Terrestrial > Soil > Wetlands > Peat | place: USA: New York...
TCGAGCTTCGCCTCTCCAGCATGCGGCGGGCATGGCTTCCGATCACCAGTGCCGTCTCGGGCGCGGTCGCCGCCGCGCTCGCCATGGAACTGCTGGCCCGAGTTCCTGGGCAGGCGGCGTTCGCCACGGCGCTGGGCTTCGGTTGGTACAGCCTGGCCGGACCGCTGGTCGCGGCTCGCCTGGGAGCGAGCCTAGGTCTCTTGGCGTTCCTGGCGAACTTCGTCCGGGAAGGCCTCACGATGCTCCTCGCGCCGTATGTCGGGCCGCGGTTGCGCGGGGAGGGACTCGCCGCCCTGGGAGGGGCGACCGCGATGGACACCACGCTCTACTTCGTCGTGCGCTTCGGCGACCGCCGTGCCGGGACCCTGGCCGTCGCGAGCGGGCTCACCCTGACCGTCGCGGCAAGCCTGATCGTGCCCCTCGTCCTTGCCCTCTGAACCGTTAAGCGGCCGTGTCTCTCGACCCCTCCGCGGGCTCGTAGTCCAGCGGTGAAGACGTCGCTCTCACACAGCGAAGACCGCCGGTTCGAATCCGGCCGAGCCCATCGCTTTCTGGGGGTATACCCAATTCGATGGAAATTGCACTAGCCCGGCCCACTCCCACGTCAGCGAGGGGGTCCCCCGGAGGCGTACTGCGGACCGTTCCACGGGGTCTTGGTGGGGGGCCTACCCGCTCCGGACCTCAGCCCCAACCCTGACCGGAGATTTCGGTGGGGTGACCGGCCAGACCGGCTCGGCACCCGTATACAACAGTCTGCCATCCCCCCGCGCTAGAGGGTGGCGTTCTTGGTGGCTCTCAGCCGAAACGGTGGTGCTCGCGTTGTCCTGGTAATTGCAATCATACTCGTGACGGTGGTGGGGGGGCTGAACCTCGGCGGATCCCTCGCCGCTGGTTCTCACGACGGAGGGGCCTTGGCGGGAGCCCGACCAGGCTCGGCTGGAGACCTCCCCGTGCGGACCGCGGGAGCCTGGGCCGGACTGACGACTGGCCGCGCGGCGCACGGGGGAATGGCGGCCGGGCTCGATTCTCCTTCTTCGGCAGTCCCGTACGTAGAGGGCACGTTGGTGCTCTTCAACAACTCGCTGGTACCGGGAAACTTCCTCGCGGGCAATGGTCGTAGCCCAGACGGTGCCACCTACGATTCCGCGAAGGGCGAGATGTTCGTCGGGGACTGGGGGTCGAACAACGTGAGCGTGATCTCGGACACGACCAACAAGGTGGTGGCGACGGTCGCCGTCGGGCACTGGCCCGAAAGAATGGCCTACGATGCGGCCCTGGGCGAGGTGTTCGTCACGAACATGGGTTCGAACAACGTGAGCGTGGTCAACGACACCTCGAACAAGGTGGTGGCGACGGTCGCCGTCGGCTCCAATCCCCTCGGAGTGACCTACGATGCCGCTCGGGGCGAGGTCTTCGTCGCGAACTCCGAGTCGGCTAACGTGAGCGTGATCTCGGACACGACCAACAAGGTGGCGGCGAAGGTCGCCGTCGGTTCCGACCCGTGGGGAGTGGCCTACGATGCCGCTCGGGGCGAGGTGTTCGTCACGAACCTGGGTTCGAACAACGTGAGCGTGGTCAACGACACCTCGAACAAGGTGGTGGCGACGGTCACCGTCGGCTCCAATCCCTTCGGAGTGGCCTACGATGCGGCCCTGGGCGAGGTGTTCGTCACGAACATGGGTTCGAACAACGTGAGTGTGGTCAACGACACCTCGAACAAGGTGGTGGCGACGGTCGCCGTCGGCCCCGAACCATACGAAGTGGCCTACGATGCGGCCCTGGGCGAGGCGTTCGTCACGAACTCCGAGTCGGCTAACGTGAGCGTGATCTCGGACGTGAGCAACAAAGTGGTGGCGACGGTCGCCGTCGGCTCCGTTCCCGTCGGAGTGGCCTACGATGTTACCCAAGGCGAGGTGTTCGTCACGAATGAGGATGCTTGGACTGTGAGCGTGATCTCGGACGCAACCAACAAGGTGGTGGCGACGGTCACCATCGCCGCCCTACCGTTCGGGGTTGCCTACGATGCCGCCCGTGGCGAGGTGTTCGTCACGAACTACCTTTCGAACAACGTCAACGTGATCTCGGACGCGACCAACAAGGCGGTGGCGACGGTCACGGTGGGCACTGATCCGGAAGGGGTAGCGTATGACAGTGGGACAGGGGAGGTCTTCGTCGCGAACTATCTCACGAGCAACGTCAGCGTGATCTGTGACGGAAACACCTCGTGCGGGGGCACGACGGACCTGAACAAGGTGGTGGCGACGATCACCGTGGGTTCCGGACCTGAAGCAGCGGCATATGACAGCGGGACGGGCGAGGTCTTCGTCGCGAACGCCCACTCGGGCAACGTGAGCGTAATCTCGGACGTGACCAACAAGGTGGTGGCGACGGTCACGGTGGGCAATAGTCCGGATGGCATAGCGTATGACAGCGGGAAGGGAGAGGTCTTCGTCGCGAACGCCGAGTCGGACACAGTGAGCGTGATTTTGGACACGACCAACACGGTGGTGGCGAACGTCCCTGTCGGCTGGGGTCCGATGGGTGTGGCTTACGATAGCGAGAAGCGCGAGGTTTTTGTCGCGAACTACGACTCGGGCAATGTGAGCGTGATTGCTGACACAACCGATCAGGATGTCGTGACTGTCCCGGTGGGAGGCTCCCCCCGGAACGTGGCGTATGACCCGGTGCTGGGGGAACTCCTGGTCGCGAACGCTGGATTGTCCGAAGTGAGCGTAATCTCGGACCTCACAAACAAAGTGCTAACAACCGTCGCAGTCGGAGACCAACCATACGGAGTGGCGTTCGACAACGGGGCGGGACACGTCTTTGTCACGGATTACGCCCAGGGCTCCGTGTCAGTTCTCAGCTGGCCCGTCTATTCGGTGACGTTCGCGATGATCGGTTTGCCGGCTGGAATCGAATGGTGGGTGAATTTAACCGGAGAAACGCCACAGACCACGACGGGATGGACAGTCTCGATGTCGCTGCCGAACGGGAGCTATACCTACGCGGTTGGGACGCAAAACAAGAGTTGGGTTGCAGCTGGCGGGTCATTTACGGTGAATGGTGCCGGGCTGATTGAGCCGGTGACGTTCGGCCTGCAGAAGTACACGGTGACGTTCACCGAGAGCGGTCTTCCGTCGGGGACGGAGTGGTGGGTGAACATCACGGGTCAGTCCCCACTGAGCTCGACCATAACGACGATCTCGCTGTCGTTGCCGAATGGGTCGTTCACGTACACGGTCGCCACGGTGAACAAGGACTACTCAACGTCGGGCAACTCGTTCATGGTAAGTGGAGGCGCGCCGCCAATCTTGGTGACGTTCTCGCTCGTGACGTTTGAGGTGACGCTCACGGAGAGCGGTCTGCCGAGCGGCATCGAGTGGTGGGTTAACATAACGGGTCAGTCTCCGCTGAGCTCGACGGGAACGACGATCACGACGTCGTTGCCGAATGGGGAGTATGCCTATTCCTCCTCCGCCCCGGGCTACCCTACGCGGACGGGCAGCGTGACGGTCAGCGGAGCAAGCCCCTCCCCAATCGCGGTGGACTTCACGTCGAGTTCGTCAACCTCCTCAGGCCTCCCGACAATTGACTACGCAATCATCGGTGGAGAAGTGGCCATCGCAGCGATTGCGGTCGCGGCCCTTCTGCTGCACCGTCGGGGAAAGGCGCCTCCCAGGCCCGTGACGATGCAGTCGCAACCGGGTACGGGCGCCCCTCCTACGCCGCCTTAGTGGAGGGGTCGGGTCGCGGCGGCGGCTTGGCAGAGGCCGCCCACCTCCGCCGATTGAACACCGTCCTCCGGCCCACCCCCAGCTTGGATGCCACCTCCGTCGCGCTCCCCTTGAACGGGTCAGGGTCGACGTACCGCTTCGCCCGGCTCCCTTCCTTCGCCGAGGAACGACCCCCCGAGCGTGGGGTTGAGGCCCGTTCCAAGGGGTCCCCGTTCGGGGTCCTTGAGCCCCCGGGGACCCTCCCCGGGCCATGGAGCACCCACCCGTCTGTCCCAACTGCGAGGCGGTGCTGGACCTCACCCAGCGGAACGCGATCCAACCCCTGGTCTACCGGAACGTGGCCTGTCCGAAGTGCGGGTGGTTGTGCGTCCTGGAGGGGCCGCAGGCGAACGTGGGGCACAGGAGGGAGGGGGCGAGGCGACGGGATTCGAAATGGGGTCTAACCCTCGGCTGGAAAGCCCGGCCCCTCGCCTTCGGCAGTTCGAGGAGGACCTCGGGCTTATCTCCAAGGCAACGGTCCATTGGGATGAACAAGCACCCTAGGTTAGCGGATGTCGACAGTGATCGAGAACAGCGTCAACCAAACCGTCACGTGTTTTGTTGATGGATTCAACTGTTCACAGGCGTTGCTTTCCACCTACGGCCCACAGTTCGGACTTGATACGAACCTGGCGTTGAGAGTTTCAAGCCCCTTTGGTGCGGGAATGGGGCGCATGGGTGAAACCTGCGGGGCTGTCACGGGCGCTTTCATGGTGCTCGGATTGACGTCGGGAAGGACGAGAATCGAAGACAAGGATGCGCAGGAAAGGGCGTACAAGCTTGTGACCGAATTCGTCGAAGCGTTCAAGAAGCGGAATGGCTCGATCCTCTGCAGAGAGCTGCTCGGCTACGATCTCAGCAAGCCCGAATCTTTGGCGCTCGCAAAGGAGAAGGGCATCATTCGGACACGGTGCCCCAAGTTCGTCAAGGATTCTGCGGAGATTCTGGAAGACCTGCTCCAGCATGCCTGAAGCCTACCCTCCTCTCTCGGCGGTGAGAGACCCTTCGGAAGGACCAATCCCGAGCGTTTCACCAGGTCTCGGCCGGGAGTCGATGGTCTCGGAAACCCTCGCCCGGGCCATGGACCACCCACCCGTCTGCCCGAACTGCGAGGCTGCCCTGGACCTAGGCGATGAGGATCGCGGATTTCGCGGGGCCGGCTTGCTCCGTCAACCCTTGGCCGGGCGGGTCGCCGCGAAGAAGACCCTCGCCGCGTCCTCGGGGTTGAGCAGGTCCCGTTCGAGGGTCTCCTCGTCCAACAGACGGACCTCGCGGAAACCCGTCTCTTGAAGGGCGCGGTGGACGGCGGCCATGGTGAATGGGGTCCACGAAAGCGTCTGGTCGTACCGTGCGTAGTCGCCGTTCTTCTTCTTCACGAAGCCGCTGAACCTCGTCAGCGATGCGCCCGCCTCCACAGAGTACCGCTCCTCCAAGATGGCGACCCAATCGTGATGCCGTTCGATGGTGACCAGGTCGTGGATAAGGCTCTCTCGAGTGACCAGGTCGAAGAGGAAGACGCCGCCGGGGGCGAGGCTCCTCCGGACGCATCGGAAACAGGCCCGCACCTGATCCAGATCGTCCAGGTGGTTGAGGCCGTCCCAGGGTGACACGGCCAGCTCGAATCCGGTCCCCACGTCAAAATCCCGGACGTCCGCCACTTGGAACCGGACCTTGCCCGTAGCGAGGAACGCGCGGCAGCACTTCGTGGCCTGAGCGATCATGCTGGGCGACAGGTCGAGCCCGAGGACCCGGTATCCCTTCCTCGCCAGGAGGCGCGTCGCTCGTCCCGTGCCGCAACAGAGGTCGAGGACCCGACAGCCCCGGGCGTCTGGCCGCCTCGCTTCGAAGTAGCGAAGCATGCGCTCCCCCAACAGCTCGCCACCGGGGGCGACAACCCGGTCCCACACCCGGGCGAGCTCCGGCGCGTAGGCGTTAGAGAGCTTCCCCGAACCCACGGTCAGACCGCCGGCCGATCTGCCACGCCGCGGCCAGATAAACCGCGTTCCCCGTCCTCGGTCGGGTGCCCGCCAAGCCGTGCCGAGGGCGCGATGTGCCGCGGCGACGTCCGGTGGCCGAGCGGGCGGCTGAGGGCGCGCCTACCGCGGTCGTCGACCTGGCAGGGCTGGTATCGGGCGCTCCGCCCTCCTTCCGTGAGGCCTGTCCGCTCCAGCGAGCGATTCTCAGCGACGCTCGGTGGGCGGGCACGCGGATCGCGGACAGGACCGCAGTTCGCCGGGCCCGCGGGAAGCCCCCCACCGAGCGGCGGTCCGGACCCGTTCCAGGGGGTCTAGGTCCGGGGTCCATGGACCGCTAGACCCCTTCCCCAGCCCGTGGAGCATCCGCCCGTCTGCCCGAACTGTCAGGCGGTCCTGGACCTGAGCCAAAGGAACGCGATCCAACCCCTGGTCTACGGGAACGTGGCCTGCCCGAAGTGCGGGACCCTGTGTGCGCTGGAGGGGCCGGAGGAGAACGTGGGGTACGCAAGGCGGCGGCCCGCTTAGCTCGAAGAGGCGCGCGTCGTGAGGGCCCCGCGGGACCGCTGCCCGGTGGAACGCCGGAGAAGTTTCCCGACCGTCCCCTTTGGGTGTGCCCGGCGAGTTCCGAGTTGTCCACCTTCCAACCACGGGGTACAACTGGTTCGCCCGCTCGACCGTTCCTACGCTCGGAGCGCCGCCACGAGGCGAGGATAGATCGCCGAGAACCTCGGGCCCCGGACGAAGTGGCCGCCAGCGAACTCCTCGTGGAAGACCTCCAAGCCGTGGCGCCGGGCTACGGACACGAACCATCGGGCCCCCTGGTCAAGGAACCACTCGTCGCCGTTCGAACCGGTGACCGCAACGACCTTCACACGGCGGAGCGCCTCGTACCCTTCCGGCCGCGCGACGCGTGCGACCGGATCGAACCGCTTCCATCGCGCCCAGACCTCGGGCCGGAGCTCGCTCGTTCCCCAATCGCAGGGGAGCTCGAACGCCCCGGGATCGTTCTCGACCGGCGAATAGCTCGCGGCCATCCCCGCAACGAGGAGGGCCGACCCCGAGGGGTCCGTCGGGCCCTTCAAGATCGAGGGGTCCTCGAACAGCTTGGCCAGGAAGTTCTCGGGCCCCCCATGCTTCTGGTACTCCCGGCAGGCCTTGGCGAGGTCCGGTAGGTAGGTGTACTCGAAGCCCATGTCGCCCGCGCTCGACCCGACCGCTCCGAACAGTCCCGGGTGCTCGAAGGCGAGGTGCAGGGCTCCGAACCCCCCGCTCGACTGGCCGAGCACTCCGATCCCCTCGGTCCGGTAGCGCTCCCGCGCCCAGGGGATGAGCTCCCGGACGACGTAGTCATCGTATCTGCCCATCGCGGCGGAGTTCACGTACTGGTTCCCCCCCAGGGCCGTGAGGCAGTCAGGAGCGAGCAGCGTGGCCTCGCCGCACGCTCCGCTCCGCTGAAGACGGTCGAACAGCTGGAACAGGTTCTCCTCGAACGGGCCCCGCCGAGCGAGCTCGGCCGGGCCGGCGCCCATGTAGCCCGGGAGCAGCACGAGGAGCGGACCACCTTCCGTCCGGCCCGAAGGAGGACGAAGGACCGCCACTTGCCGGCGGTGCGGGTCACCGAGAGGGTTGCCCTGGAGCACCGCGCTCTCGTGCTCCACGAGTTCCGCGCGCGTTCCGAGTGAGGGAGCGAACGACCGCTCGGTCCTACGAGCGACGGGGACCTTGAAAGCCGTCATGGGCGCGACAAGCCCCGGGTCGGGTCAAGGCGCGAACAGCGATGAGAGCGCATCCTTCGGACCTCCACGCGGACCGGCACCGCGAAAGGCGATTATAGCGAGATTCCCACGTTCTGGCGATCGCCCCGGAAGACCCGCCGAGGTGGTTCCGCCCCCGCAGAGGGTCGCGACCGGCGGCACGAGGGACCACGGCGGGGGGGCCTTCGGCTCGTCCACCCGCCAGCGAGTCAGCCCGTCCTAGGGTGCCCCGGCGCTGATCTGACCACCGCATCCGTGGTGGCCGTTCGAGAAGAACCTCACCTGAACCGTCACGCTCCAGTCCGCTAGGGTCACGGACCCGCTCGAGGGTTGGACGGTGTAGCCGGTCACGGCTGAGACATCGAACGCGTAGGTGCCCGGGAAGAGCCCCGAGAAGAGTATCTGCTCGTCGGACGAGCACTTGGTGACGTTGACGGTCACGCACCAGACGGTCCCACGGTGAAGCCCCCTCTCCTGGAAGGTGATCGAGAGCGGCCGGGGCTGGCTGGATGGGCTGAACATGACGTTGACCGTAACATTGGCTCCGTAGATCGTCACTGGGGACAGCGGAACCGACGAGGTCACGGTGTATCCGGACGGAGGATGGACCGTGTAGTTGTACGTGCCGTTGACCTCCGAGAAGGTGATTGACGAGTTCGTGGTCGTCTTCGTCAGGCTGCCGACACTGACGCTCCATGCCGGCGACGATGCCTTGCAACACAGCGGTGAGCCCTGAGGGCCGTCCCGACCGGGCCCCCACCCACCGCTCCCACCGCCCCGCGACGTGCAGCCGGTGCCGAGGCCGGTCTCGACGAACGTCAGGTTGTACGGCACACTGGGCACCGGGGCGAACGTGACGTTCACCGTCACGCCGTAGTTCGTCACGAGGATGGGGGACGACGGGTCGGAGCGCACGAAGACGTAGCCGCTCGGGGTGGCGACCGAGTAGCCGTACGAGCCCGACGGTTCCGTGAAGGCGATCGAGGAGGACACCGAGGAGTTGACCGACCCCGCGAGATTGACCGACCAGCTGGTGCCGGGAGCGAGGCCGGTCTCGTTGAACGTCACCGTGTAGGTGACCGCAAAGACGCTGACGTTGTTCGTCCCAGAGTTGACAAGGTACTCCCGCTGGTTCGAGGGGTCGGCGACCCCGTAGACCGGGAAGCCACCAACGGTGACGTTCCCGACGAAGGTCGTGCCGTCCAGGACGGTGACCGCGTTCGCGTCCCCGCCGACGACGAACGTGAACCCGCCGAAGGGTCCGACGCCGAGCCAGACCGGACCCGTGGCCACCGGCACCGTGGCGACCGCCGCGGTCCCGGAGAGGACCGTCACGTTGTTCGAGTTGGTGTCGGCGACCTCCACTCCGCCGACGGTGGGGTTGAAGGCGACGAACGATGGGTCGGACCCGACGGGCACGTTCCCGACGACTGCGCTGGCGTTCTCGATCGTCACGTTGTCCGAGAGGCTGTTGGCCACGTAGATCTCGTCGTCCAGCGGGTCGTAGGCGACCGAGGACGGACCGACCCCGGCGGGCATCGAGCCGACGGCGGTCGTCCCCGAGAGGAGGCTGACGTTGCTCGAGCCTGCGTTGGCGACGAACACGTCCCCGTCCGACGGGTCGTAGGCCGCGGCGCACGGACCTGTCCCGACCGTTAAGGAGGCGATCCTGGCGTTCCCGTCGATCACCGTCACGTTGTTGCTCGCGGAATTGGTGACGTAGAGGTACCCGTTCGACGGGTCGAGGACCGCGTAATCCGGCAAGTACCCGACGGCCAGGGTCGCGACGACCGAGGTGCCGTTGATGACGTTCACCGCACCGAACGGGAACTCACCGTCGTACCGGTCCACGACGTAGACCGTGGGGTTCAGGCTGTCGTACACCAGGTAGACCGGAGTGCCGCTGAAGTTGGCGTGCAGGTCAACAGTGCCGACGACCGAGGTGGCGTTCAGGACGCTGACAGTGTTGGAGATGGAGTTGGCGACGTACACCAGGCCGTTTGCGAGGTCGGTCACGCCGACCTCGGGCTCGGTCCCTACCGCCACCGACGCGACGATCTTCGGCGGAAGGAGCGGCGGGTCGAGGAGAAGCGCGGGCTGCGCGTGGCCTCCCGAGCTAGGCAGGAGACTGGATACCGGGGACGGGGCGGAGGCTGCGGACCCACCGCTCGCGAACGCCGGTGCAAACGTCGACAACAACACGGCCGCGCAACTGACCCATAGGAGCGCTGCGGCTACGCTGAGACCCCGGACCTTGACTGGCGCCATAGGAGGGGCGGGACATACATCATGCACTTGAACCCTAGGTCTCGCCCCCGTCTCTGCGACGGAGGGTGAGAAACCGCGGAATCCGCGGTGCCGCGGTGCCGGCACGGCGCAAGGACCTCGGGTGGACCTCCCCCGCGCACCAGGGAGGACCGTCCTGAGGCGATCGGTCGACCGAGGGCTCGAGCCGCGACCGTGGCTACGTCACGACCTTGCGGATGATCTCCTCGGCGGAATCGAGGACCACGTTCTGCTGGCAGAACCGAGGAAGGTACTTCGCCGCCTTGCCGGAGTTGGTGGCGGTCGTCCGATGACCCATCTCCTCGATCGGAGCCACGACCATGCACGTGTCCGCCACGACGTTCCCACCCGCCGCCTCGATCGTCCGGACGTAGCCCAGCTTCTCCGAGAGGACCTTGACGACCCTCGAGGTGCACACCCAGAGCGTGACGCCCTTGCGGATCCTCTTGCCGTCGAGCAGCGACGCGATCTCGGCCACCTCGTTCAGCGAGGCATGGGGGCACCCGAAGGTCACCAGATCGACCTGGTCCACCCTGCCGGTGTTCAGCTTTCCCTTCACTTCCTCCAGGGCGGCCCGCGTGATCTCGAACCGCTCCTCGATTCCGTCCCGCGAGATGAGGCCGCATTTCGCCTCCGGGGTCACGCCCTCGATGTGGTACAGGTCGATCGAGCCGGAGGCCGCGCCCGCGGCGCTGAGGACCTTGAGCTCCTCCACCGAGGGTCGGGACCGGATCCCCGTGAGGAACGGGATCCTGCCCTTGGCGAGCTCGCCCAGCTTGTATCCCAACAGGCCGAAATCCACCGTCCCCTTCAGCTCGCACTTCACGTCGATCGCCACGCGGGGGTTCCGGTTCTCCTGGAGATGGAGGCCGTACCTCGGGCCGTAGCCCGCGATCGCGTACAGCAGCGTGCTCAGTCCGGACTCCCGGTTGGTCCTCACTCCGAGGACGGAGTTCGCGAAGCTCACGACGGAGGACTCGGACAGGAAGGCATCGACGAACGGGGGAGGCATGCTCCCGATGAGATACGGCGTGCAGGTCACCGTCGGGGTGGCCCCCATCCTGAGGTAGATCTCGATGATCTCCTGCTGCTTCCGGGCGAACTCCTCCGGCACGCCGTGGGCTCGCCAATCCTCCAGATCCATCCCGGCGGGATTGATCGTGACGTTCCGGGACCGGAAGTGGTACTTGCTCCCGAAGTGCCTCCTCAGCTCCAGCCCGGTCTCGGTGATGGTCTTGTAGGAGACCCCCGCGATCTGCACGTGATCGGCCGGAATGAACTCGTCCGTCCCCAGCAGCTCTCCCGCTCTCGCCAGGAACTCCGCGATCTCCGGTTCGATCCCGAGGTCCTCGACCTTGCGCCGGTTGACCGTCTTCGGCGTGGTCCCGGCGATCTCGATGTCGATCTTCCCGAGGATCGCGCCCCACATCGTGATGGGGTCGGCCTTGCCGAGGACGATCTTGCGCGGGGCCACACCATGGACGGCGAGATTCACGATGCGGTCCGACCCTACGGTCGAGCCCGACGCCGAAGGGAAGTGGAGGACGGTGCCGGCGAGGCACTTGCCGTAGAGCTCGTGGCTCGGGTTGATGACGACGCCTTGAGGGTCCACGTCGTCGAGCCACGAGATCTGCTGGGTCGTCCTGAGCTCCTCCATAGGTGAGCGTTCAGGCGCCGCGCGCGAGCTCCGCCTTCCGCATCTTCAGTTCCTTTTCCGCCGGGACGATGAGAGGCCGCGTCGCATCGATCGCGAGCTTGCTGCCAATGCCGTCGGGAGTGGCCATCGGGTCCAGGCTCGAGCCCTTTACGCCGGTCAGCACGACCTCCTTGCCGGCCTCCCAGTACATCGTCACCGCGTAGCTGACCTCGTTGGGATTGGTGACATCCACGTCGCTGTCCACGATGGTGATCCGCTTCAGGCTCCGGTGGCCCTTGATCGCGGCCTCGATCGCGAGCCGGGGGTCCGCATCGCTCCTCTTCTGGATCGCGACGACGGCGTCCAGCCAGCCGCTGCCTCCCTCCGTGAGATGGACGTTCGTCACGGCGATGCCAGCCTCCTGCAGCGCCCGGTAGATCGTGGGCGTCCTCGGCGCCCCCATGAGGAGCCGGTGCTCATTGCCTCCCGGGAGCAGCGCGTGGTAGCATGCCCCTGGCCGTAGGGCGAGTCGGTCCACGACGAAGACCGGCTGAACCCTCACCACGTCGTAGGTGTTGGTCAGGTCGACGAACGGTCCTTCCGTGGTGGTCTCGTCGTGGAGGATCTTCCCCTCGAGCACGACCTCGGTGTCCACCGGATAGCTCGTGTGGTTGGTCCGGGCCTTGGTGACCGTGAGCCCATGCTCGAGGGCTGCGGCGAGTCCCAGCTCATAGATCCCTCGCTCGACGCTGGTCGCCCCGGCGACCAGGACCCCGGACCTGTTGCCGATGGCGATCGACACGTCGAGGTCCTCGCCGTGAGCTCGGGCCTCCGAGTACATCGTGTGCAGGTCCCGCTTCTCGACGAGCCTGCCGACGAACCGGTCCTTTCCGATCCGGCATAACCTGTGGAAGGAGATGTTCCGGACGTCCCCACGCTGGGCGAAGACCACGGCCGACGTGACGTAAGCGCCCAGGTCCTTCGGGTAATGCGTCAGGATGGGGAGCAGGTCGAGATCCGGCTCGAGGTACTCGAATTCCCCGGAGCCGTCCCGGATCTCTCCCGCGTCCTGCCGGGCGCGGGTCAGCGCGGGAATCCAGTCCGCCTTGCCTATCCCGAGACTCTTGCAGAGCAGGTCCATGGTGCTGAGGAGGTTCCCCGCCACCGGAAGCGAGCTTTCCCTCACGTTCTCGAAGAGGATCGGTCTGCCCTCGTACTCCTTCAGCAGGGCCGGGATCTCGTATTTCGTGCTCACGCTCCTCTTGATCCGAGTGAGCGCGCCTTCGCGATCCAGCTGGGAAAGGTAGTTCCGGAACTCCATGGTCGCCGCGCCAGCCCCTCCGGCCTGGCCCACCCTAGCAGGGGAGTTCGACCATTTCCGCGGTGATCCCCTCTCCTGCCGAGGCCGCGCCCCGTGCCCGAAGAGGCCGGTTCCGCTCGATAACGGTTCCGTGTCTGGGAATCTCCTCGTCAGGGACTCCGGGGGACCTTTTGCGCTCCGGAACGTTGAAAGCGTCCGTTCTCGACAGCCTCCGGGGTCCTAGGGAGATGAGCCGGGGGAGAGGAGATCGATCCTGCGCCGACGACCTGAGGAGGCCATCAGGATCTGGAGCCGGCGACACCGGGTCTCCTCCCGCTTGGCGCTCATCACCCAGAAGGTTGCCGTGCGACGGTACGAGGGAGGCTGCTCACGGAAGAACTCCCAAGCTCCCGTCTCCCTCTGGAACACCCTGGAGAGCGCGGAGTCGAGGGTCCGCGGTCGCTCCTCGAACGAGTATCCGGCCCGGTCGGTCGAGGCTCGTCGCTCGAATGCCGCGAGACCGGACGGGTGCATCCTACCCAGGCGACGGAGCTCCAAGGCTCTCCGCACGTTGGTCTGGCTCCACCGACTGTCCGACCGGCGAGGAGTGTAGCGGTTAGCGTAGGCCCGTTCGTCCACAGAGCGGACCTGACCGTCGACCCAGCCGAAGCAGAGAGCCTCCTCGACCGCTTCGACGTAGGAGACTCCCTTGCCTCCGGTTCCCTTCTTGGGGTAGGCGATCCACAGCTCCTTCGCCCTAGCGTGATTCTCCTCGAACCAGCGGTGGAGCTGCTCGCGGGAGGCAAAGTGCCTGGCCCTCCCGCTGAGCCCCTGAGTCGTTGCCCCCAGCCCCCGAACCCCAGGCCATGAGGAAGGGATAGGCCGTTCGGCCGCTGTCCTCTCCATGGCGAGCGATCCAATCTCCTCCTCCACCCGACGACGCGGCGGCCCCAGCGTGACTTCGGGTTTCAAAAACCCCCGCGGCTTACCTTCCGGGATCGGGAGATCCGATGGCACCCCCACGCAAAGCGATCCGAGGGCAAGAAAAGTCGTCCAGTCGAAAGAACTCGCTGACCGTCAGGGATAACCGAACGGGGCGCGAGTACGAGCTTCCCATCGAGCGCGGAGCGATCCGCGCGACCGACCTCCGGCAGGCCAAGATCGAGGTCTCCGACCCGGGTCTGATGAGCTACGACCCCTCCTACCAGAACACCGCCTCCTGCGAGAGCGCCATCACGTACGTCGACGGCGAGGCGGGGGTGCTCCGCTACCGGGGCTACCCTATCGAGGAGCTGGCTGAAAGGAAGACCCACCTCGAGGTGGCTTACCTGCTCATCCACGGTCGGCTCCCCGGGAAGAACGACCTGGAAGAGTGGTTGCACAACATCAGGTCCCACGCGATGGTCCATGAGAATCTCAAGACGTTCATGGACGGGTTCCACTACGATGCCCACCCGATGGCGATGGTGGTGAGCACCCTCGCCGCCCTCTCCACCTTCTATCCCGAGGCCAAGAATGTCCGGGACGAGGCCCTGCGCGAGCGCCAGATCCACCGGCTGGTCGCGAAGATCCCGACGATCGCCGCGTTCGCGTACCGGCACTCGACCGGGATGCCCTACATCTACCCGAGCAACGAGCTGTCGTACTCCGCGAACTTCCTCACGATGATGTTCCGGCCCTCCTGGACCATTCCCTACGATCCCGATCCGGTCATCGCGAAAGCGCTGGACACCCTGTTCGTACTCCACGCCGACCACGAACAGAACTGCAGCACGAGCACCATGCGGATGGTCGGGAGCGCTCTGTCCGACCCGTACGTCTGTTCGTCGTCGGCGGCCGCCGCACTCTACGGTCCCCTCCACGGCGGCGCCAACGAGCTCGTGGTCCGGATGTTGCAAGAGGTCGGGTCGAAGAACAATGTCCCCAAGCTGATCCGTCAGGTGAAGGCGGGCAGGCGACGTCTCATCGGCTTCGGCCACCGGGTGTACAAGAACTACGATCCGCGCGCGAGGATCATCAAGACCGTCGCCGACCAGGTATTCTCCGTCACCGGGCGCAACAAGCTGATCGACGTCGCCCTCGCACTCGAGAAGGCGGCCCTCTCGGACGACTACTTCATCAAGCGGCGCCTGTATCCCAACGTCGACTTCTACTCAGGGATCATCCTCCAGTCGATGGGGTTCCCCACGGACATCTTCCCCGTCCTGTTCGCAATCCCCAGAATGGCCGGTTGGCTCGCCCACTGGCAGGAGATGCTTCGTGACCCCGAGCAGAACATCGCTCGACCGCGACAGCTCTACACCGGACACGGCGAGCGGCACGTTCCCGACGGATCGGGGGGAGACAGCTAGCCGCTGGGTCCCGGAGCCGTTCGACCGTCGTCGGACCGGGACGCGCGCCGTCCGACACTGCCAGCTCGGCGGACCTGGGGCAAGGCGCCGATCGCCAGCAGCCATCCTATCAGCATGGCCCCGCGGCCGGTCGGCAGGCCGCTACCTCGGGCCGAGCCGACGCTCCCAGGGGCATCTTTCGGAGGCGACAAGCGTCTAACGGGCCGGGGGCGCGCTCTTGTCGTGCCGCGTCCGTCCCCCCGACATGGCACGACCTATCGTCGCCGGCGTGCTGACGATCGTGGGCGGATTGTTCATCCTGCCAGGGGGCAGCTTGCTCGCCGTGCTCGGCATAGTGTTCGCGCTCATCGGGTTCGTGAGCGGTCTCTTCTTCCTCGGGCTGTTGGTGGGCGGTCTGACCCTCCTGGTAGGGATCCTGATGATCGTGTTCCCCTCGGGGCATGCCACCTGGGGCGTCCTCGCCATCGTCTTCGCGGTGGTCAGCATCCCGTTCACGCTCGGGGGGTTGATCGTCGGCTTCATCCTCACCGTTCTGGGCGGAGTCCTGGCGCTGGCCCGGAAGCCCCGACGAGAACCCGTGGTCACGGTCAAGGCACGAGCGGTTCCTCCTCCGACGGGGTAGGGCCGAGAAGCGACCGGTCGTCGTCGGCCTCCCCGTTCGCTCCAAGGCAGGACCTACGTGGTCGGTCACCGAAGGCGAGCCTCGATTCCGGTCCGTCACGGCTTGGCCATGATCTGGGTCCACGGCTCGAGCTGAGGGGGGGAGCTCGGACCCACTTCCACTCCGTGAGCCACCACCCCGTTCCCCCACATCCCGTGGGCTGAGAGTCGGGCTGGTCCTCGGAGGACCCTCAGGGAGAGGACCTGATGGGCTATTGAGGCGAAGGCACGTATTGACCTCGGTGGCGCGACGGGGTAGCTCCGCTCGGCACAGGACCCTGTGGAAGGCGACGTACGAAGAGACCGCCTACGACGACCTGCCCTGGTTCGACCCGGACCCCAGCCCTCAGGTGGTCCGCGCGGTGGCCGAGCGGTTCTTCCCGCCGAAGGCAGCGGTGCTCGATGTCGGGTGCGGAGCGGGGTCCAATCTCCTCTACCTCGCCCATGAAGGCTTCGAGAGCCACGGGGTCGACCTCTCCCCGGGTGCGGTGCGGTCGGCGAACGACCGCGCCCGCAAAGAGGGCCTCACGGTGAACGTCCGGGTCGGCGACGTCCTTGACCTCGATTTCCCGCGTGCCCGATTTGCCGGGGTGATCGACAACGGATGCTTCCACACGCTTCCCATCGGGCGAAGGTCGGACTACGCGAGGGAGATCGCGCGGATCCTGCGACCTGGAGGGGCGTTCCTGCTCTCGTGGGTCGGCCGCGAGAGCGCGCGGAAGCATGGCCCCCGTCACCGCCCGTCCCTCGCTGAGGTGACGAGCAGCCTCGAGGAGCGCTTCCTCTTCGTGCGGACCGAGTTCCGCCCCGGTATCGGGGCCGGATCGCTCTCCGTCTACGATGCGTGGCTGAACCGGCGCACCGCTCCGCAGCCCCCGCCACGGTAAGGTTGGGACGGGTGCCTTCCAAGGTGGGTTCTGTCCCACGGCGCGGCCGAGCCGACGGCTCGTCCGGCAATCCTACGACCGGCGGGCCGCCTACAGCACGGCCCCGGCCCGGACGACAAAGCCGGCGCCGGAGGCCTCCCGAAGGATCTGCTCGACATGGTCCACCCTCCGACCTCGGTAGATCAGGATCCCCGCGAACGTGTTCCCGCCTCCCGCCCGGATCTGGGAGGCGACACGGGCCGCGCTTCCCGGGTCTTCCACCTCTACCTCGGCCAGACCGAGCTGGGCCGCCGGAAACACGAGTCGTGCGATGGCGAGCGCCCTGAGGGAGGTGGGTACCGAGGCCGGGCGCCTTCGAGCCCAGGGCGTGCCCCGGACCGGCTGGAACGTGGAGATGTGAAGGTAGCCCAAGCGCCGGAATCGTCGGAGGTACAGCACCGACCTCAGGAGGTCCTCTGCGCTTCCAAGGCCGTTCATCACGACGTTCCCGAGCGTCATGCCATGGCGCTCTAGCATGGCGCTGAACTCGATCCGAGCGTCCCGGTCGTCCCCCGGCTTGGCTCGCCGGAAGACCTTGGGGTTGGCGGTCTCGATCGAACAGTAGATCGTGCGCACGCCCTCCCCCTTCAACCATTCCACCGTTTCGGGGGAGAGCGAGGGGCCGACGTCCAGGGCCAGTTCGACGTCCGAGACCCTCCTCACCATCCTGACCGTCTTCCGCACCGAGGTGTCGGCGCCTTCGGGCACCGTTCCGCCCACGAGAACGATCGACCTGACCCCCCGGTCCGTGGCGTACCTGACGCCCCTGACCAGGGCGCGCTCCGACAGCTCCGACCGTTCGTCTTGAACGCTGGGGATCGAGCTGGAGATGGAACAGTACCTGCAGGCCGGCGTGAGCTCGCAGGGGGTCACCATGTGAAGGTGCGCGGTCAGCGTCAGCTCCTTTCCGAGGCGACGGTCGCGGACCTTGGATGCCGCGGCGAAGAGCTCTCTAGCTCGATCCGATCTCCTCGCTCCCTGGAGCAGCGACATCGCCGAACGGAGGTCGATATCCCCCCGACGGGCCCTCTCGAGCGCAACGCCGAATCCCGGGTCCCCTCGATCCACGGCTCGGGGCGCGCCCCTCGTCCGACGCGTTACTGGCATGGGTTCCGGTCCGGGTCCCGTCCGAGATCGTTGGAAGGTCTCTTGGTTCTTGGCGTGCCGTCCTGCCTGTCCGAAACGATTTACCGTGTCCCAGGCCCTCGGCATTGGTCGACCGAGGACGGCATATCCGTGGAGTTCCGCGAGGTCATCGATAGCCGACGGTCGATCCGGGTCTACTCGGAAGGCTCGGTGGACCCTGCGGCCCTCGAACGCATCCTTCGCGCGGTCTCGCGGGCGCCCTCCGCCGGCAATCTGCAGGCCTACCGCATTTTCGTGGTCGGATCCCCTTCGAAGCGACAGGTCCTGGCAGCTGCCGCAGGCGACCAAGAGTTTCTCGCGCAGGCTCCCTTGGACCTGGTCTTCTTCGCCGATCCGGACCGCTCGGCCGCGAAATATGGTCGGCGGGGCGCGTCCCTCTATGCCGTCCAAGATGCGACCATCGCGGCCACCTTCGCCGTTCTGGCAGCCACCAACGAAAGCCTGTCCACGGTGTGGGTCGGCGCTTTCGACGAGGCCGCGGTGAGAGCTGTGTGCGGAGAGACGAAGCTACGGCCCATCGCGATCATCGCCCTCGGTCACGGGGCAGAAGACCCCCGCGAGACCTCGAGACGCGACCTGAGCGAATTGGTCAAGGAGGTTTGAACCGGCCCCTCGCGGCTCCGCTCCGAACGGGCGGCGGCCCACCCGGGGGGACCGTGTTGGACACGGTCCGGGGGGCTCTTCTTGCCCCTCGGAAGGCGCGCACGGGCCAACGCTCGATGGCGGTAGAACACCCCTCAGGGACGGGGTGGTAGGTAACCGAACCGGGAGGCGGATCGCGTCGCCATCCCCCCCGCGGCGCCCCTCCAGCCCGCGAGGCCCGGGCTAGCTGACCCTACTGCGCCCCTTCTGACGAACCGAACGCCTCCGCGCGGCCACTCTCAACCGACGCGACCTGCGATTCCGCTTTCGAGCAGCGGGCGACCTGCGTTCTCGTACGGTTCGGGTCACGCGCGCCGTGCCTCCTCGGTACAGGTCGGGTCATCCACGAGGACAATTAACGACACACCTTCACGCTGAGGTCGCCCAACGTCGGCATCCGACCATCTCCCTCGCCAAGGCAAAAGGACCGGCCTACCGCGGCCCCGAAGGCTTCGGCGTCCCGTGGGGAGCTCGATGGCTCGCAGGGCAAGGCAGGGTCTTGGAGGGCATTCACAGGACCCTAAGGTTACCACCGGCGGAGGGCTTGGGCGATCTGCTTTCGAGCTGCTCTCGTCTGGTGCGGGGGGGCGTTCCGGGTGTAGGCGGTGCACCCGCACGCCCGGCAGTGCTCGTCCGACGCGTGCAATCGTCGCTGGTGCAGGCAACCCGGCGTCTCGCATTCCGTCGTCACGCAGCCCCCAACCCCTGGCTCATCACGGCGCAGGATAAGCCGGGCTCAGGACAAAAGGACCACCATCCCCCTCGGGCGAGCTACGTGCTGGGTAGGCCCGGTTCCCGAGCGAGCCGGAGACCCTCTTGCAACGCTCGACGGACTTCGTTCCGCCGGAGCCTTGCCGCGGACCTGGATCGAGCGTTCAGCGACCGGTCGCGGGGAGGTCGACCAGCGTGAGCAGGTTCGTCGGGCGTCCCTCGACGGGGTAGCCGGCCGTCAGGACCGCGACCCCTCCGCCGGAGAGGCCCAGCTCCGCCGGGAGGAGCCGGGTCGACTCGGAGAGGAGCGCGAGGTCGCTGTGGAGCGGGGCCGGGCGCGTGATGATCCCGCCGACCAGGCGAAGCTGGCAGCGGACGGACTGAGAGCTCGAGAGCGCCACGACCGGACACGTGGGGTGCAACGCGGCCACGAGTCGCGCCGTGCGGCCGGAGTGCGTCGGGGTGGCGATCAAGCGGGCTCCGACCGCTTCGGCAAGCTCGACCGCGGCCCGGGCGACCCCGAGGTCGGGGTCGTTCGCCGCTGTCGCGGCTCGCTGCTGGCGGAGAGCGTGCGGGTCGAACGCGGGTTCGTTCGCCTCGGCGATCCGGGCGAGCCAGCGGACCGACTCGACCGGGTACTCCCCGATGGCGCTCTCCTCGCTGAGCATCAGGACGTCCGCCCCGTCGATCACCGCGTTCGCCACGTCCGTCGCCTCGGCTCGGGTCGGCCGAGGGGAGGAGATCATGCTGAGGAGCATCTGCGTGGCGACGATAGAGAACTTCGCGCTGACGTTCGCGCGGTAGACGAGACGCTTCTGCTCGAGCGCTAGGCGTTCCAGCGGCACTTCGATCCCGAGGTCGCCCCGGGCGATCATCAAACCGTCGGACGCCGCGAGGATCCCGTCGATCTCGCGCAGCGCCTCGGGGCGTTCGATCTTGGCGATGAGCCCGACGGCCGGCTCGGGGTGCTCGCGGTCGAGCCACCGTCGAGCCTCGAGGAGGTCCCGAGCGCTCCGGACGAACGACAGGGCCAGGAAATCTGCCCCTCCGGCGATGGCGGCGGCGGCCGGCTCGTGATCGGTCTCGGCGAACGCCGACGCACGAAGGCGAGCGTGCGGGAGGTAGAGGCCGGCGTGCGAGGAGACCAACCCGCCGTGAATCACGGTGGCAACGATGCTGTCACGGTCCGCCTTGACCACTCGGAGCTCGATGCTGCCGTCCCCCACGAGGATCGGATCGCCGCGGCGGAGCACTTGCGAGAACGAAGGAAGCTCGACCGGCACGCGGTTGGTGTCGCCGGCGACCGGGTCGCGGTCGAGGACCCAGCGCCGGCCGGGCACAAGGCGAAGCGGGGACGGCGAGAGCTCGCCGAGCCGGAGCTTCGGCCCGGGAAGGTCCGCGACCACGGGAACCTCGCCCCCCCTGCGGCGAACGACCGACTGCATGCGACGGAGGATCTCGCGGTGGGAAGAGGGCGAGCCGTGAGAGAGGTTGAGACGCAACGCGTCCGCGCCGGCGGCGAGCAGGGCGCGAAGCTTCTCGACGGAATCCGAAGCGGGTCCGACGGTTGCGAGAACTCGGGTCCGACGCATGGCCCTCCCCAACCCAGATACGCCCGCCTAGCTCACATTTGCGGGCAACCCCGGCGAGGGCAACGGGCAGTAGATAGGGCCCTCAGCGTCCCGTTCCGAGGAACGCCACCACGCCTGCGCTCGACCCATGGGCCCGACGAGGAGTGCGCCTCTCGAAGGAACTCACGGGTCTTCGCCGTGAGACCCCGGGGCGACTTCCCCCAAGGCCTTGCGATACGCTTCGAGGTCACCTTCCGAGAAGAGGACCAGCTTGACCTCACGGAGGGTTGGGGTCTTGCGTAGGGTTCCGCGCGGGGGTTCCCCCGACAGATAGTCCGCTATCGCCCTGATTGCCAGCCGACTGGCCTCTTGGACCGGAAACCCGAACACGCCCGTGCTGATCGAGGGGAACGCCACGGAACGCAGGCCCTTGCTCTCGGCCAGCTCCAGTGAGCTCACGTATGCGCTCCGTAGGGCGCCGGCTTCTCCGCGGTGTCCACCGGCCCACACGGGTCCCACGGTGTGAATGACGTACCTTGCTCGTAGTCGACCTGCTCCGGTAATCACCGCCTTCCCTGTCGGAAGGCCCGCGGGCCAATCCCGCTCGCGGATCCTCTTGCATTCCTCCAACAGCTCGGGACCCGCTGTGGAATGGATGGCTCCGTCCACCCCGCCACCGCCCAAGAGGGTCGGGCTTGCCGAGTTGACGATGGCGTCGGTCGCCTGCTCGGTGAGGTCTCCACGCAGGAGGATCAGCCGGGTCGTCCCGACCTGCGTCGCGACCCTCACCCGGGATCCCTCCGCACCTTCCGGCATGTCCCCCCGCTCGCCCTCAGGATGAGTCTTCAGCGTGGGACTTTGGGTGCGGTCCCGCTCCGGTCCCATGAGGTGGTGGTCACGTCGGACCGATGGAGCTCCCGGTTCGATGGACCGCCCTGAGGCATGCTCCCACTCCGTCGGAGGCGTCTAGCCTCCTCGGTGGTCCTGCCCCTCGGAGAGGCGCCGGCGGCGGAGATGCTCCGTCGCTCCCATCGGCGCTCACTTGAGCTTCCCGATCACGTCCTCGATCGCCTGGAGGACCTCGCCACGCCTCAGCACCTGGGTCAGGCGGTTGATGTCGTGGTAGGTCGGGCGGTCCTCCTCGAGCTTCTTCACGTGCCGGCGGATGACCTCGTACGCCGCCTGGCATCCCTTGGAGGGCTTGGTCGGCTGTCGGAAATCGAAGGCCTGGGCCGCGGCGATCATCTCGATCGCCACGATGGTCCACGAGTTCTCGATGATCTGCCTCGACTTTATGGCGGAGGTCATGCCCATGGAGACGAAGTCCTCCTGATCGGCTGCGGCGGGGATGGAGCCGGTCGCGGCGGGCGCCGCGAGGATCCGGTTCTCGGCGACGAGCGCGCCGGCCGTGTACTGACTGAGCATCAGCCCGGAGAACATCCCGGCGCCCTTGGTGAGGAACGCCGGCAGCCCCGCCGACAAGTGAGGGTTCATGAGCCGGTTCACCCGCCGCTCGGAAAGGACGCCGACGGTCGTGACCGCCAGTCCGAGCGCCTCCAGGGCGAACGCCAGGGGGGTGCCCTGGAAGTTCGCGCCGCTGAGCACCAGCTCCTCGTCCGGGAAGAACGTGGGGTTGTCCGCGGCATGGTTGAGCTCGATCTCCAGCATGTACCGTGACCAGACGAGCGCGTCCTTGGCGGCCCCGATCACCTGCGGACTGGACCTCAACGAGTAGGCATCCTGCACCTTCTTGCCGGGTCGCTCGAGCAGCGCGGAGCCTGCCGTGATCCTCCTCACGTTCTCGGCGCACAGTTGGGCACCGGGATAGCCACGGACCTCGTGGATCCGGCGGTCGTAGGCGGTCATGTTGGCGTTCAGCGCCTCCAAGGTCATGGCCAGGGCGACCTCCTGGGTCCGGAGCCAGCGGTCGGCGTCGTAGATCTGCAAGCAGCCCATCCCGGTGATGACGTTGGAACCGTTGATGCAGGAAAGGCCGTCCCGTTCCCGGAACGTCACGGTAGGGATCCCTGCGGCTTTCATCGCCTCCGCTCCCGGTTGGCGCTTGCCCTTGTAGAACGCCTCCCCCTCGCCGATCAACACGAGAGCCATCTGGGCCATCGGGGCGAGGTCTCCGCAGGCCCCCACGGAGCCTTTCTGGCACATGACCGGATTGACGCCCTTGTTGACCATCTCGACCATCGTTTCCACGAGCTCGCGCCGGATGCCGGAGTGACCCCAGCAGTGCGTGTTGAGGCGCGAGAGCATGGCGGCGCGCGCGTCCTCCTCGGCGATGGGCTCCCCGCAGCCTGCGGCATGGGAATAGACGAGGTACCGCTGGTACTTCTCGACCTGATCCGGGGTAAGGACGACCTCGGAAAGTTCCCCGATGCCCGTGTTGACCCCGTACATGATCGCCTTGGCCTGGATCTTCCGCTCGAGCAGCGCACGACACTTGTCGATGCGCGCCTGCGCGTCCTTGTGAATCGCGATCCGCTCTCCGTCCCGGGCCACCTTGACGACGTCCTCGACCTTCAGCGAACGGCCGTCCAGCACGATCGACATGTTACCTCGATACCCCTTCGGGGGCCTAGGCCGAGCGTGGTCGAGGTCTTCCCATTGACGGGCCCCGGAGAGGGGGCGGTTCCGCCGGCCCATCTCTTCGGGAGGACGGTCGTGGGCATCTCGGAACGCACCGTTCTCCTGGCACGTCGGCCGAAAGAATCCGGAGCTGGAGGACGACGCGAACGACGAGGGTAGCGGGAGCGGAAGGACGGGAAGGCAGCGTCTTGTAACCACCCTCGGTGCCAATCCGGGCGAAGCCGTTGGTTGGTCCATCCACCCTCATCGGACCACGACAGCGACCGAACCCTCCGCGGGCCATCCGGGCGAACACCGGGTTCCGGTTCCTTCTTGGATCGACCGTGACCTCGGCCTTGGGCGGGTCGATCAGCGGAGTCTCGCTGAGCTGGCTGATCTACCATTACACGGGCAGCACGCTCGACATCGCTTACCTAGGGCTGACCGGGGCGGTCCCGGGAATCGTCCTCGGGCTCTTGGCCGGGGTCCTCGCGGACCGGTACGACCGGCGGCGACTCATGGTCACCTCGGACGGCGTACGGGCGTCGGCGATGGCCGGGCTCGCGATCACCCTCCACTTTGCCGGCTTCTCGCTGCTCCTCATCCTCGCGGCCATGACCCTGGTCTACAGCTTCAGCGCGCTGTTCTTCCCGGCCAGTCAGGCGATCCTCCCTCGCATCGTGCCGAAGGGTCAGCTCGAAGACGCGAACGGGGTGCTCTCCGCCACCTCCCAATTGGGCTTCACGGTCGGGGCCGGTGTCGGCGGGCTCGTCATCGCCTTCGTGGGGGCGACCGTCGGGCTGGGGGTCAACGGCGCTACGTACGCCGTCTCCGCGATTCTGCTCCTCTGCATCGCACCGCAGTACGGTCGGGTTCGGCAGGGCGTCGGGGTGGCTGGTCGCTCGGTCCGACGAGAGCTGATGGAGGGTCTCACCTACATGCAGGACCATCTCGCCGTGCTCGAGGTCACCCTCGGGTTCCTTCCGGCCAGCATGCTGTTTCCGCTGGTCACGAATTTCTTCGTCGTGTACGCGACGGTGGTCCTCGGGCCCAGTCCGGCCCTCTACGGCTACCTCGTGGCCGCGTTCACGGCCGGTGCGGCGGCCGGCGCGCTCTTGGTCGGGCGGCTGCGGGCCCGTCGTTTCGCCGGGCTCGCCATGGGATCCAGCCTCCTAGGGATGAGCGGGGCGACCATGCTGATGGTCGTTGGTCACACGCTCATGGAAGCGCTAACGGGAGCAGCGCTCCTTGGGATTGCCATCGGCCTGATCGGCACGGTCTACTATTCGACGATGCAGGCGATCGTGCCCAACGAAGTACTGGCCCGCGTGCTCAGCATCGACATGGTCGGCTCGTTGGTCGCCGTCCCTGCCGGACTCATCTTAGGCGGACTGATCTCGAGCAGCCATGGGATCTTGTTCGCGTACACCCTGGCCGCGGTCGGGTTCCTGGCGAACGGGATCCTCTTCCTTGCCCTTCCGAAGGTCCGATCCCTACGCTACGTGGAGCCGCCGGTCGGCGAATCCCAGGTCCCCCTCACGGCACCTTGAGCAAAGCCCGCGAACCCGAGGGCGGCGCGGCCGCCGGCCTAAAATGCGCCCTTGGCGATTCCGCGGAGCGTGAAGGTTGGAGGGTCCCAGAATCGGCCGCGACGCCTGACCGTCGTCCTTGCTCAGTGGTGTCCGCACTGCGTGCCCCTTTCCGTACGGTACGGCCAGAGGCTGGCCAAACGCCTTCGCGTGCCGCTCCAGATCCTCGACATCGACCGACGAGGTCAGGGCAAGGCCGCGGACCGGTTTGTGCGGGATCACGGCGATGCGTCCCCCGATTACCTGATCCCTCAGGTCTTTCTCGAATGGTCGGACGGGCAGGTCGAACATCTGCTGACGGGCTTCTCCGAGCAGGTCCCGCGCACGGCCCGCGCTTGGCGTGACCTCCTTTCCAGCGACTGGCTTCGCTCGGTCCGGGGGTCGGAGCGGCCATGACGTCGCGAGGGGCGCTTCCGCCCGCACTGCGGGCTGCCCTGACGTCGCCTGGGGGAAGGTGCTATCGCCACTGCGACCGCCCGATCCGAACCCGACGCATCGAGAGCCGGCTTCCCGGCCTCTGGTACGTTCGCGCTTGCCCTTCGGGCGTGGTATCGGTGACCATCTACGCGGAGTGGACACGACGTGACCCGACCCGGTCCGTGCAGCACGCCCTCCGGGACTGGACGGTTCCCCCCTCGCGGGTCCGCCTGCGCGACCTGAGGCTGGCGACACGTCACGGTCCCGAACTCGGAAGGGCGGCGGAGCGCCTGCTGGCGACCGCGCGAGGGCGACGTGGCGTACGTGTCGTGTACTGGAGGGTCTATCCGTTCCGTGCGCGGGACAAGACCGAGCGGCGCCTGTTCGTCTGCTTCCGGCGAGCCCACCGATCGCCGGTGTTCTTCGTGTCCGCTTCCAAGGCGAAGGGTCCGCGGTGCCCGGTGTGCACCCGGGGCGGATAGGCCTCCGCTCTCCGCCGAGACAGAGGACCGGTTGAGGCGCGCGTTTCGCCGCTGGATGGGTCCGCACCTGAGCACGTCGTGACGGTTCCCGCCCGGGATCACGGGTAGACCCGGGCGGCGGACGTCCGCCGGCTCGGAAGGCTAGGGCAGCGAAGGAGTCGGTACCCGCGCAGGTCACCGAGAACGAGGTCTGCCCCCACGAGGCTTGCGGGGCCGTCGCCGGGACCGTAGGTAATCCCGCTCTAGCTCCTTACGGAACAGACGCCAGGAGGCGTCCATCGACCTTCCGAATTCCCGGATCGTCGGGTTCGCGCCGCCCAAAACCGCGGGTCGACGGCGACCAAGGAATCTCATCTCGGTCCGTCCGCCCGGCAGTTCCCTGAGCACATAGTCGAGCGCGATGTCACGGTAGTTGCCGACCGACTCGGAATGCCAGTGGTTCGGGGGGTCGAGAGTCACGACGTGGCGCCGCCAGGACCAGCCTCCCGCGACCTCCTCGAGGTCCTCATACACCACCCTTCGCCGGCCTCGCTCGAGGACCTTCCGATGGAACGACTCGTGTTCCAGCCGGGCATCCGAGGGTTGGTAGTCCGTGCACCATCGAAAGACAAACGGCAGCGGCGCGTTGAAGGCGATCCTGTAGCGGTAGGTCGTAACGCGGTGAGCGACCATCGGTGTGATCCCCTGGACCCGACGGAGCGATCGCTGGGGATAAGGTACCGTTCGTCCGGGGATCCCTTCCACGGACGCGACCGATGGCTCCGGGACTTCGCAGGACCACTCCGGACTCGAGGGATGCTTGTCGTGGGCCGGACCCCCGAGGGCGCCAGCCCAGGCTTGGGAGGGGTGCGAATCCAGCCTACCGAGAGCCGGCCGCGGCACCTCACGGCGAGCCTGGGGCCTACGGGTCGTCCGGTGAGGGAATCGCGTTATCCCCGTGACCGTCGTCAAAGAGGCGTATGCCTCGGACGTTCCCGTTCGTCTGGCTCGACGTTTTCACGACTCGACCGCTTGAGGGAAACCAGCTGGCCGTCTTTCCGAACGCGCAGGGCCTGACCGATCAGGAGATGCAGGCCATCGCGAGGGAGACCCACCTCTCTGAGACCACCTTCGTGTTTCCCCAAAACGAGAGGAGCGACCGCGAACGCGGTTTCGCCACCCGTATCTTCGCCGTGTCAGGGGAGATGCCCTTCGCGGGGCACCCGACGCTGGGAACGGCGAGTGTCCTCAGCACCACGAGGAATCTCGCCGAGGTCGCCCTAGCCTTGAAGGTCGGCCGGATCCCGGTGAAGTTCTCCCAGAGGGACGGCCGTCGCTTCGGCGAGATGGTCCAGAACGACCCCGTGATCGGCCAGACCCACGACCTGGCCGTCGTGGCCAACACCCTGAAGGTGTCGCGCGACGACCTCGACCCCAGGTTCCCGATCCAGACGGTATCGACCGGTGTTCCATTTGCGATCGTTCCGTTCAGGTCGCTCGCCACACTGTCTCGGATCCGGCCCGAGTGGTCCGCGATGGAGGAGTACCTGGCTGGGACGGATGCGAGGTTCTTCTATCTGATCTCCCGAGAAACCACCGATCCGACGTCGTCGCTTCACGCGCGAATGATCTTCTCCGGAGGAGAAGATCCGGCGACGGGTTCCGCGGCAGGTCCGGCCGTCGCGTGGATGGTCCTGCACGGGATGGCAAGACCGGGCCAATCCGTCCTGATCGAGCAGGGAACCGAAATCCACCGGACGAGCCACCTGTACGCTCGGGCCGATATCGAGGATGGCCGGCCCACCCACGTCCGCGTGGGCGGACACTGCGTCGAAGTGATGAACGGGGAGCTAGCCCTGTAGTGGGTTCGAGGCGAATCGACCGTGCCCGGGGGTGGAGAGGTGTCTGCATCGACACCTTGGACCCGCCACCCTCGAAGCCGGCCTCGCAGGGAGACAGCGACCTGGGCGGCCCACGGGCCAAGACCGATCGAGAGGCACCGCGCGCTACACCTTCCCTCGTAGACCCCCGGGGCGATGGCCTGCCGCAGGGCCCGACGTGCCGAGCGTTGGTCGGGCTGGCCGCTCGCCCCGTAGGACCTCCGCGGCCTGCCGTTTCCCGCGGGGAGGGCGGAGAAAGCTCTCGACGATGTTCAGGTGCCGCAGCATCGCGGTCTTCTTCGCTTGATGCGACTGCATCCGCCGCAGGATGCTGTCGAGCCCGTGGACGGCCTCGACGGCGTAGGGCCCTTTATTGAGCATCACGCACTCGGCGCGTTCCCCCATCGCCGCATCGGTCACCTCGGCACGCGAAGGGAGCCCGCCCTTGGCCAGACCTTCCAGGACCTGAGTCGCCCAGATCGCCGGCAGATGGGCCGCCTCGCAAAGCCAGAGGACCTCCTCCTGGACCTCCGCGAGCCTCTCGAAACCCACCTCCACGGCCAGGTCGCCGCGGGCGATCATCACGCCCGCCGGTGGCAGCCGCAGCGCAGCCAGCAGGATCGCCGGGAGTTCCTCGAAGCCCCGCCGGGTCTCGAGCTTCAGGATCACCCCCATTCGGGGCCGACCTAGGCGCGCGAGCTCGGAGCGCAACGCCTCCAGGCCCGAGGGGGCGTGGACGAAGGAGAGCCCGACCAGGTCGGCGTGCCGCACGATGAACTCGAGGCACTCGAGGTCCCCCGGGGGAACGGGGGGAAGGTCGAGATGAGACTCGGGCAGGTTGATCCCACGGTTCGAGGCAAGCCACGCCCCTCCCGTCGGCGTGTGGGTGATGGTGACCATCAGGCGCTCCGGGCTCGCCGAGCCCACGATACCACCGATCCGCCCGTCGTCGAACCAGATGGATTCGCCCTTACGTACGAAGCGGAGCCCTTCGGGCAGCGTGCAGGCGATGTGCGCCGGACGGAGCACGTGACCTCGGCCGTCTCGTCGGGCCTCCTCACCTGCCTGAGGTCGCGCGGTCACCACCAGCTGGTCCCCGACCGCCATCCGAATCCGCTGTTCGGTCGCGGGGACGTGTCCGACCTCCGCGGGATCCTCCCGGCCGTGGCGCCCCGCACCCACCAGGCGAGTACCGTTCGTGAGGTAGGTCGTCTTCCGCACCTCGGCGCGACAACGGATACCGTCCCGTTCCGCGATGCGGATCGTCCGTGGGGCGCCCCGGGCGTCGACCAGGTCCACCCTTTCCTCGAGGCGGCGCCGAAGGAGCCAGTCCCTGGGAACGACGATCGACCTCGCGTCGGGGGGCGGCCGCTTGTCGCCCGAGGCCGTGAGCCAGAACGACCCCGGGGCGGTCACGTGGCCGAAGGCGTTCCGACGCGGTCGGATCTTCACCACGGCCGGTCCGGGGCGGATCGCGCCGGTCCGGATCTTCGGCCCGGGAAGGTCCATCTCGATTCGACAGCGGCGACCGAGGGCATGCTCGGCACGATGAATGTGGGTGATCATCCTCGCCCATTCTGCCGGCCCGTCGTGAGCACAGTTGATCCGGGCGCAGTCCATCCCTTCCTCGAGCAGGCCGCGAACGAGCCCGTAGTCGTAGGCCGCCTCGGTAGGCATCGTCACCATGATCCTCACGCGGCGTCCCGGCCGGGTCGGGCCGAAGAGGGCTTTCGCGTTCCTGTCAATGATCCAGCGGCCGCGGTCGGGGTCCGGACCATGTTCGATACGATCTCGGACCGAGGAGCGACCCAATCGGGAGTCGACCCAGTCGATCACGGCATCTAAGTTGTAGAGAACGTGGCTCTCCGAGCGACCGAGCGACGAGAGCCCCCAGGCCGCGAGGCGGGCCTGGTCCCTCCGAAGGTCGAACCGTCGGAAGGCGATGTAGTGCAGAAAGTTCCGGGCGCTCTCTTGCCGGGTCCCGTAGGACCGCAGGTCCACCGCCCCCTCCAGATCGATCATGCTCGTGCGGATGCGCCCGAGCCGGCTGGCGAGAGGGCCGAGCGGACCGATGGTGCGGAGATACGAAACGTCGCGGGCGACCATCCACTGCCGTCCGGCAAGGACGGGCGAGATTATACTCCGTCGATTCGACGGAACCTTGGCCTCTCGCCCCATCGGGGCAAGGCGAGCGGTGATCCGGAACGGGCAGAGGTTGCCTTTCCCCGCGGGTGGACCCCACGGCCGCCCAGCCGTCCGCGCGGCGTCCCTCCGCGAAGCCGGCCCGGCCCCGGGTCTTGCATCGACCGCGGCGCGGTCGTGCCTGGCGGTGTTTCTCGGGCACGCGAGAGACCGTGACCGACCGAAGGCGCGCTAGGGTCACACATCGCGCAACCCGTATGTAGCCTGACCCGGTCGATGACCTCGAGGCAGCCATGATCACCCTCCAGGAGGCCTTCGACCTCGTCGAACGGGGAGACCTCGCACCGCTGGGCCGTGACCGTATCGAGGTCCCGGATCGGTTCAACTGGGCCCACGAGGTGTTCGAAGGGCGTCACCTTCGTCGCGCCCCGGACCGCCCCGCGCTCCTGTGGGCGGACGATACCGGCAGGAAGCTCCGGTTCACCTACCGGGAGTTCGTGGAGGCGGGCAACCGCCTCTTGAACCTGCTTCGGCGGCTCGGACTCAAGGAAAAGCAACCGCTCTTCGTGATGCTACCGGTCTACCCGGAGGTCTGGCTCAGCTACTACGCGGCGATCAAGGGGGGATTCGTTCTCGTCCCCGCCGCCACGATCCTCACGCCGGCGGACATCGAGTACCGGTTCCGGCAGATCCGGCCCGGAGCCGTCCTGGCGGACCCGGTGAGCGCCAAGAAGATCGATTGGGCCGAGCAAGCCATGGGTCAGCCCGTCCACATCAAGCTCATCACGGGAGGGGAACGGCCCGGGTGGACGCCCGTGGAGGCGAGCCGGACGGAGTCCCCGGACGCCGCCCCCGCGGACACGCGTTCCAGCGACCCTCTGTTCCTGTTCTTCACCTCGGGAACGACCGGACTACCGAAGGTCGTCACGCACACCCATGCGAGCTACCCGATCGGCCATCTCACCACGTCCGCCTGGATCGGGGTGAGGCCCGACGATGTCCACTCGAACATCAGCCAGGCCGGCTGGGCGAAGTTCGCGTGGAGTTCCTTCTTCGCCCCGTGGAACGTGGGGGCGACGTCCTTCGCGTACCACTATTCGGGCAGGTTCGACCCACCCCGCCAGCTCGAGGCCCTCCAAGATTACGGAGTGACCACCTTCTGCGCCCCTCCGACCGTCTGGCGGATGTTCATCCTCCAGGACCTGGCGAAGTACCGCTTCCGCTTCCGAGAGTGCGTGAGCGCGGGCGAACCCCTGAATCCCGAGGTGATCGATGCCTGGCGGAAGGGCACGGGCGTCACGCTGCGGGATGGGTATGGCCAGACCGAATCGACCCTGATGGTGGCGAACTTTCCGGGCCGCGAGATCAAGGCCGGGTCGGTCGGCTGGCCCTCGTTCCTCTACGACGTGCGGGTCGTGGACGAGCGTGGCATCGAGGCTGCGCCGGGGAAGGAGGGGAGCATCGCGGTCCGCCTCAACCCACGTCCTCCCGGGCTGTTCGCAGGATACCTTGGCGCCTCCCCCGAGGTCGCGGCGAAGGCGTTCCGAGGGGAGTGGTACCTCACGGGGGACCGCGCCTATCGGGACCCGGACGGGCGCTTCTGGTTCGTGGGCCGCGATGACGATGTGATCAAGTCCTCGGACTACCGCATCGGCCCCTTCGAGGTGGAAAGTGCCCTCACGGAGCACCCGGCCGTAGCGGAGGCGGCCGTCGTCGGGAGTCCCGACCCGATCCGGGGCGCTCTCGTCAAAGCGTTCGTGATCCTGCGGCCCGGGCAGACCCCCTCCCCCGAGCTGGCCCGCGACATCTTTCTCTTCTGCCGGACGCGGCTCGCACCGTACAAGATCCCGAGGATCCTGGAGTTCTGCACGGACCTGCCGAAGACCCTCAGTGGCAAGATCCGCCGGACGGATCTGCGGAAGTCGGAAGCGGAGGCTCGAGGCCACAAGGAGCGCTCCCCGAACGAGTTCCTCTACTCCGAGGTCGTCAAGACGGAGATATCGCGCCCGCAGTAGGTCAACTCGGGGAGGCTCGGCCGAGGCCCGGCCTCCGGCGCCTCACCCCCGGGGAGACGACCCCCGACGGAGCTCCGCTGGGGTGGGGATGCAAGGGTTCGATGGGAAGCCCGATCCCGGGGCGGCGCGTCGCGGGGACCTGCGCCCTGACCGAATGGTTGATGTGCCCTGAGCCTTGGACCCCCGGAAGCCCCGCGTTCCTCTCGCGTGGGGGAGCGGGGCGCGAGGAGCAACCGTGGCGCTCAGCGTGAGTTCGCCGCAATGGAAGCGTGGAGAGACGATCCCGAAGAAGTACACGGGGGACGGGGCGGACGTCTCGCCTCCGATCGTCTTCGAAGGGGTCCCGCCGGGCACGAAGTCGTTCGCGCTGATCTGCGATGACCTGGATGCCCCGGTGGGGACCTGGGTACACTGGGTCATCTACGAGATCCCCGGAACGGCGAAGGGACTGCCCGAGGGCGTTCCGACGAACGCAACTCTTCCGGACGGGAGCCACCAGGGCCGGAACAGCTGGAAGAAGATCGGCTACGGGGGCCCCTCCCCACCCCCGGGAAAGCCGCATCGATACTTCTTCCGGCTCTACGCCTTGCGCGAACCCCTAGGTCTTCCCCCCGGCTTGGGAGCCAAGGAGATCGAGGCGGCGGCCAAGGCGAAGTCGATCGGCGCCGGCGAGTTCCTGGGAACCTACGGCCGAAGCTGACGGAAGCAAGAGCCCCAGCTCCGAGGCCGGCGCAGGCCCGGGGATTCCCGCGGTCCCCCGGGATCAGGGATAGTCCCGACGGAACCGGTCGATCCTCGCGAGATCGTCCTGCGTGAGCCGGTACGAGAGGGCCCCGGAAAACCCCTCCACCTGCGTGGGGGAGCGGGCCCCCACGATCGCACCGGTGACGGCCGGATTCGCGAGGGTCCACGCAATAGCGACCTCGGCCGCCGTGCGACCTCCGTGGGACGCGCCGATCTCGGCGAGCAGGCTCGCGAGGGCCCTATGTCGAGAGAGACGGGGTTCCTGGAAATCCCGATTCCGCCGACGCCAATCGTCGGGAGGCATCGCGGCCACCCTCTCGGGCGTCATGGCGCCGGTGAGCAGTCCGCAGCCCATGGGAGAGTAGGCGATCACCCCGATCCCGTGGCTCTGGGCGTACGGGAGGATCTCGCGCTCGACCCCAGGGTGGACGAGGGAGTAGGGAGGTTGCAGCGTTTCGACCGGAGCGATGGTGGCGGCCCGCTCCATCTGGGGGACGTCAAAGTTCGATACCCCGATGTGCTGGACGAGGCCGCGGTCCTTCAGCCCGACGAGCGCGCGCCAGCCCTCTTCGAGGTCGACCTCCGGTTCAGGCCAGTGGACCTGGACGAGGTCGAGAGACTCGACGCCGAGGCGACCGAGGCTGTCGTTGACCTCGGCGCGGATCGAGTCCGCCTTGAGGCTGTGGGTGACACGCCGTTGGGAATCCCACCGGAGGGAGACCTTCGTGAAGACGTGAGGCCGGCTCGGGCGGTCCTTCAAGGTCCGGCCGATGACCTCTTCGGAGTGGCCGGTCCCGTACACGGGCGCCGTGTCGATCCAGTTGATCCCGACCGCGATCGCCCGGTCGATCGTCTCACCGGAGCGGCGGTCGTCCTGGGGGCCCCAGGCGAACTCCCACCCACCGCCCCCCATGGCCCATGTGCCCAGCCCTACGGAAGTGACCTCGATCCCGGTTCGGCCCAGGGGCCGTCGCTCCGCGCTGCGGGCCGGTCCTCTTCCGGCCGTCGTCTCTCCGTTCATGCGGCTCACGCTACGCCGGCATGACCGAAGTCGCTCTTGGGCTCATGCCTGCTCGCCTTGGTCCGGTTCGGCCGTGGCAGAGCAGACGCGCAGGGCTCGGGCCACCCCCTCAGGGGACACGAGTCAATCGGTTCTGTTCGGCTTACCGGACAGGGAATCCAGCCGCTCCCTCTCGACTCAGGTCCTCGCCACGGGATCGAGGGAGGACCTATCCCAACTCGGCTGCTGTGTGGATCCAGGGATCGGAGGGCCCAGGGTCGGACAGCCCCGGGGCCGACCTCGTCCAAGTTGGGGAAGGCAGGCTGAAGCAGATCCGCTCCCGACTTGAGGGGAGGGGCGTCCGCCGCGGATTCCTCCGTCGTGGCCGCCGAGCGGGACAGGAACGCGAGGCTGGGCGTCACTCGGAGAGGGCCCGGTTCGCCTCGCGGAGGCGACGGGCCATCTCGCGTCCGACCCCCTGAAGGACGTCGGGCTCGCTCTTGGCGAATCCCCAGAACTCCCAACGGGAGAGCACGGCGCACTCGGTTGGCTGCACCGCCATGACGTCGGCGCTCCTGGGCTGCTCATCGAGTAGGGTCAGCTCCCCGAAGAACTGGCCGGGTCCGAGACGTCCGAGGGTTCGGTTCCCCTGCCGGACCTCGGCCTCCCCACGAAGGATGATGTAGAGGGCGATCCCCGGCTCGCCCTGCTTCACGATACGAGCGTTCGCCGGGAAGGACACGACCTTCACCGTTTTCTCGAGGGAGCGCAATTGTCGGTCGGTCAGGGACGAAAGAATCGGCGCCCGTCGCAAGAGCTCCGCCAGGGCCACCGGAGGTTGAGCTCCAACTTCCGCCATCGACCGCGGATTCGCTCCAGGGATATAGAGCCGCGGTCGGCCACCCGAGGGGGCAGTAACCGCCTCGAACTCTGCGGGCCGGGTTTCCCCAAGGGGTTCCGTCAGGCACCCGTCGGTTTCGGGTTGTGGCCGGCCGGCCACCTCGAAGGGTTTCCGCGCGCGCAGGTGAGGCCGGCATCTCGGCCGGTCGACTAAAGGCTTATTCTCAACGACCTGCCTCCTCGTCCTTCCGAAGGGCCGGCCCCGGGCGAACTGCATGAAGATCCACTTCCTTGGAACGGGCGCTGGGAACTTCCGCGGAAGTCGGCGGCAACCTTGCAGCGCTTTCCTCGAGGGGCTCCTGCTCGACTGCGGAGCCGGGGCCACCGGGCGGTTGCACGACATCCATCGGTTCGATCAGGTCGACGCGGTCCTGATCACGCATCTCCACTCCGACCACGTCGCCGGCCTGTTCGATTTCTTCCTCCACACCCTCATCACCGGCCGCAAACGCCCTCTCGTGGTCGTCTCCCCGCCAGGCCTGGGCAAGGTCCTTCGCGCCTTCTTTGACGTCAAGGGCACGGTGGTCGACCCCTCGAACCTCTACGACCTGCGGCTCATCGAAGGCGACCAGATCCAGACCACGGTCGGGCCCTGGACGATCCGGTCGGTGGCGCTCGACCATTCGATCCTCGACCTCGGCTACCTGCTGACGGCGGACGGCGTTTCGGTCTTCTACACCGGGGACACGAGGGAGCCGTCGGCCGCGTGCAACCTCCGCGCCGACGTCCTGATCCACGAGGCGACGTACCCGGACCGCTCCGCCTCGGTGGCGAGAGCGTACGGTCACAGCACCGGCACCCACGCCGGGGAGACCGCGGTCGCCATGCATGCCCGCCGGCTTCTCGTCAACCACATAGGCGACCAGCCGGACTCCGATGCGGAGATCGCGCGGGAGGCGAAGCAGGTCTTCCCGGAGAGTGTCGTCGTCGAGGATCGAACCACCTTCGAACTGTGAGTCCGACGCCTCCTACGGCCGACGTGCCCTTCTGAGCTGGCCGGACCTCCGCGACGCCCTTCGCGTCGCCCGGGGGCCGGGCGGCGGCTACGAGGGTCCGCGACCGGTGTGGTAGAGGAGGACCCGCTCGCCCTCACGGACCGCTCCGGACCGGACCAGCTCCGGCACGGAGGCCCAGGGCGCAGCGGCTTCGAGCGATACCGAAAGGCCGTGCCGCTTCGCGAGCGTGCGCTGGGCGGCCAGGATCTCCTCGTCCGGGACCGTCACGCCGGTCCCGCCCGTCGCGCGCACCGCTTCGAGGACCCTCTCGGAGGCGAAGGGAGCAGGGACGGCGAGGCCGGGGGCCACCGTCTTCGTCGCCGTCCACGGGGAGACGGAGGAGGTCCCCTCGCGCAGGGCCTGCACGACGGGGGCGGCTCCGGTCGGCTGGACGGCGATGAGGCGGGGCGATCGCTCGAGCAGCCCGAGGGTTCGGAGCTCCTCGAATCCCTTCCAGAGGCCGACGAGGCCCGTTCCCCCGCCCGTAGGATAGACGATCGCATCCGGCATCCGGCTCGGGCCGAACCGCTCGACGATCTCGAACGCCATCGTCTTCTTCCCCTCGACGCGGTACGGTTCCCGCATCGTCGAGAGATCGAACGACCGGTCCGACTCCCGGCGGCGCGCCTCCGCCCCGGCCTCCCGTATCGTAGCCCCGAAGCGGACGACGTGGGCCCCGTAGCGCGCGAGGCCCTCGAGCACCCGGGGGTCGACGCTCTCGGGCAGGTAGACGGTGACCGGGATCCTGGCGCGAGCCCCGTAGGCAGCGAGCGCGAGCCCGGCGTTCCCCGCGCTGGGGGCGAAGAGACGGCGGATCCTCAGCTCGCGCGCGCGGGAGACGGCCACGGCCATGCCCCGGGCCTTGAACGAACCGGTCGGAAGCCCGCCGTCGTCTTTGGCCCAGAGCTCCAGGTCGGGATGGTCCGTTCCGTCGGATAGCCGGAGCAGGGGACCCTCGGATTCCCCCAGGCTCACGACCGACCGTTCCTCCCGCACGGGGAGGAGTTCACGGTACTTCCATAGGGTGGGCGGTCGCTGCCGCACGTCGCCCCACCAGCGTTTCCCGTCGAGGCGGTCCCATGCGTACTGTGCGAACAACGTGTGCCCGCACGTCGGGCAGACGCCCACCGGCGCATCGGGTTCTACCTCGGTGCGGCACGCGCGGCACAGCAAGGTTCGGAGAAGTGAGCCAGTGGCGGACACGTGCCAGACCTTGGTGACCACCCCGGGCGATAAGGAGAGCGGGGGGTCCTAGAGGGGGCGGTGCTCAGCCTCCGGCGACTCCCCCGATCATCAGTCCGATGAGGAACGTTCCCGCCGCCGACCCCATCCCGATGAGCAACATCTCGACCCCGCTCCGGACGAACGGTTGGAGGGACGAGAGCGCCCGGAACAGCCCCGCGAGGAAGAGCACGCCGCCGGTGAGCAGCACGGAGACGAGGACCGCGAGGTGGGCGGGCAGGAGGAAGTACGGGACGAGGGGAAGGGCGCCGGCCAGCGCGAACGAGATCCCCGTGAGGAGGCCTTGACGGCCCGGGCGCTCCTCGCTCGCGTCGAGGATCCCCGACCGCTCGGCCAGGAGCGACCGAAAGAACTGTTCAGGGTGCTCGGAGAGCCGGTGGACGACCTGGTCGGCGTCCTCGCGGGTAAGACCTTTCTCGACGTACGCCTCCGCGAGCTGGCGACGCTTGGTCTCGGGGGCCGCCTCCAGGGCCTCCCGCTCCATCGAGACCTGGGCCGAGCGGGCCTCGGTCTCCGCCTTGACGGAAACGTACTCGGACGCCGCCATCGAGAGCGCTCCCGCGACGAGCGAAGCGCTTCCTGCGATCAGGACGAGGTGGTCCGACCGTGTGATCGCGGCCACTCCCGCGGCGAGGGCGACGATGCTCGCGAACCCGTCGATCGCCCCCAGGAGGACGCTTCGGAGCGATCCGCCCCCGGGCGGGCCGACAGCCCGCGCGCTGTGGAACGTCTCGATCTCATGGGCCACCTCGTCCGGAAGCAGCTGACGGAAGATCTCCGCGGCCGCGGGAGTGGTCCAGCGTCGCGCCTGATCGCGGTACTTTGCCACCCCGTCCACCTCCTCCCGGTGGATGATCGACACCACCGCACCGTTCCCGAGCAGGCTGGCCATCCGCACGAGGATCCGATGGTTCAGGAGGGGGGACACGCGAGGCACAGGCCGGCCGACGGATCGCAGAAGCCCTGCCCACAGGGCGGCGTGTCGCTCCTCGAAATCGGCCAACGTCCGGAACATCGCGGCCCGGTTGGGCACGCGGTCGAGCTCGGCAAGGCGGGTGTAGATCCATCGGCTGGAGACTTCCTCTCGGTAGTTCGCCTCCACATCGAGGAGGTCGGACTCGCCCCAACGGAACGGTGGTGGCTCCGCCATGCCCGGGCCGAGGGAGGTCAGGCGGGCGGGGTTGATAACACGCCCGTGGACCGCGCTCCGTTCCTCCTCCGCCGGCAACGCGTCGCCGCTCCGTCGGCTCGCGGACCGCTCAGGACCACGCCGAGGTCGGCGTTCCGCCGCATCCCTGCTCGGCGAAGAGAACGCGCCACCACTCCGGCCAGGCTCCTCTCTCGGACCGTGGACGGGACGTTCCCGGAACGGCATCGTCCGGGAGAACGGACACGATTTAGCCCGAAGGAGGCTCCGTACGACATGACGTGCGAGCTCGCGGACATGTCCGGTCTTTGGGGACCCCCGGGACGATCCGAGAACATTGCCCACTGAACGGCCGGGCCACCGGATCGCAAAGGACCCGAAGGAACGTGCTCAGCGTGGCGCGCACGTCTGCGTGACCGCAACGACCCCCTTCCCCTCACGCCGATGACTACGGTTCGCTCGGAGAGCGGCTACTTCGGCTATTCCCGGACGATCTACCTGCTGGGAGCGTCCAACCTGGTCATGTCGACCGGGCGGGCTGCCGCTTGGCTCTTCCTTCCCGTTCTCCTCTACACCGCCTACCATCTCTCGTTCCTGTACGTGGGGATCCTGGTCTCGCTCGCGATCCCCGTCTCGTTGCTCGCGTCGCTCGTCGGCGGCGTCGCTTCGGACCGGTACGGAAGGCGACCTTTCGTGGCGTACCCTCCGCTCGCCAACGCCCTCGTTTCCTTCCTGCTGTTCGCGTTCTGGGACGGCGGCATCCCCGTCGTCATGATGCTCTGGGCGGCGAGCATGTTCCTTGGGAACGTAGGAGGGGGCGCCCAGAACGCGCTGATGACCGACGTCTCCGAGGAGAGCCGTCGGATGAACGTCTTCAGCATGTTGCGGATCTTCGGCAACGCCGGCTTCGCCATCGCCCCCGCTCTGGGGGGACTCCTTGCGAGCGTGTTCGGGATCCCCGTGGTCTTCCTCGTCGCCGGCGTCACCGCCCTGGGTGGCGGGCTGCTCCTCACCCTGTTCTTGGAGGAGACCCGGCACAAGGCCCTCCCCTCGGGCCGGCCGCTCCGGGAGGGGGCCTCGATCCCGTTCCACGATTCGATGTTCCTGGCCCTCGGGGTCCTGGGAATCGGCCTCACGCTCGCGGCGGGGCAGTTCGGGACAGCGCTCACCTTGTTCTCCGTGGGCGTCCGCCATTTCTCCTATGAGCAAGTGGGGTGGCTCTACTCGCTGAACGGACTTCTCGTCGTGACCCTACAGATGCCCATCTCCTGGGGCATCCGACGCCGGCAGCTGCTCTGGATGGCCGTCGGAACGCTCTGCTACGGCGGAGCGTTCATGATCTTCTACGTCGGGACGGCCTACGCCGCGTTCCTGGTCGCGATGGCCGTTCTGACCCTCGGGGAGAACCTGGTGAGCCCCTTGCAGAACACGCTGATCGCGGCCCTCGCGAGCGAGGACCGACGAGGCAGCTACTTCGGGGCCTACGGGGCCGTCACGAACGGGGCCAACATCTTCGCCCCGTCCTTGGGGACCCTGCTCCTAGGTACCGGAAGTCCCCTCCTGCTTTGGGGCTCGTTCTCCCTGCTCACCGTGGTCGTGGCGATGGGGTACCTGGCGCTCCAGAGGCGGATGCCTCGGATGCCCTGACCAAGGACGGAAGAGAAAGTATCGAGGCAGCGTGGCCCGGACCGAGCTGTTCGCCCGCGCGGCTCCGGCGTCTCGTGCCCTTCGGAGCAGGGTCGGCCCCTTCCCGGGAGGTGCACCGGTCCGCTCCCTCGGAGCTGGCCCCGCGGCCTGGACGCCCAGGTTTCGGCTCTCCGGACGCCGGATCGTTGGCGGGTCTACCGCCCTTCCTCCCCGGCGGGGGAGGGCGACGTGGACCCGCCCGCCGCCGGAGGGGTACCCCAGCGGCTTCCGTCCGCACGGAAGCGGTAGTTCCGCAAGCCGAGCGACAGGATCAGTCCCGCCAGGGCGACCAGCGCCGTGATGACGAAGAGGGCCACGAAGCCGGTGGCCGCCGGGACCTTCACCGCCGGGAACGGGGGCGGCGCGACCAGGACCTCGGTCGTGAAGGTCGCGGTCACGGCCGCCGCGAGCACTGGCCCGATGGCGCTGCCGAGGTTCCGGAGCGTCTGGTTCATCCCGGTCTGGATTCCCAGCTCGCTCGGCGAGACGGAGAGCACGATGATGTTGGACATGGCGATCAGCACCGCGACGCTCCCCACCATCGTCGGCACGACGGAGCACTCCAGCTCGAGGATCGAGGCGTGGAATATCGCCAGCCCGACCGCGCCGAGCACCATCACCGCGAACCCGGTGAGCATCACCGGCTGGGGCCCCTTCGCCGCGACCCAGCGCCCCCAGAGAGGGGCGAAGGCGAGCATCCCGAACGTCGCGGGGAGGGCGATCAATCCGAGCTGGAACTCGTTGTAGCCGAAGCCGGGAGGGAACGGATCCTCGACGAGGATCGTGAGCGCAACAAAGATGAGGAACATCCCGAAGCCGACGATCACCCCATTGACGTTCGAGATCCAGATGTTCCGCTCCCGCAGGGCGCGGAAGGAGACCACGGGCGTCGGCGCTCGAGGCTCCCAGGAGATGAAGAACACGAGGGCGGCGAGGGCAAGGAGGAAGAACTCCGGGACGCCCCAGGGAACGCCGGCCCACGAGACCGCCGAGAAGCGCGTCCATCCCCAGTAGACCCCCTCCGTCAGCCCGAACATCGTCATTGCGAGGGCAAGGCCGAGGCTGGCGATCCCGGGCACGTCGATCGGCAGAGGGGTGCGTTGAGGGGATTCCCTCAGGTAGAGATACGCGAGGACGACGAGCGCCACCGCCACAGGGGTGATGGTGTGGAAGGTGAGCTCCCAGCCGAACTGGTAGGCCATGTAGCCCCCGCCGGCGAGCCCGAGGGAGGCACCGCCGGCGAACATCCCGGAGACGATCCCCTGGGCCCGTCCGACCTCGGCTGCCGGGAAGACCTCGGGCATCATCGCGAACGCGAGAGGGAACATGCCCATCCCGAGCCCTTGGAACGCGCGAATGCCGATCAGCAGGTAGATCTGGTTCGCGCGGTCGACCCCTAGCGCCGCCCCGAGGTTCGGCGTGAAACCGGCGACGCTCACCGCGATGGCGTAGAGCGTCATCACGACGAGCAACGTCCGCTTCTTGCCGTACTTGTCGCCGAGCTTGCCGAAGACCGGGGTGGCGACGGTCCCGACCAGGAGGTAGGCCGAGACGATCCAGACGACCGTCGTCGTCGGGGCATCGTCGAAGAACGAGGTGAACGCCCGGAACGCGGGCAGGACCATCGTCTCGACGTAGGTGACCATGAGCGCCATCACAGCCAGGACGACAAGCACGGCCCGTGAGGCCCGCGGGTCGTACGGTGTGCCGGCGGCCGTCAGGGTCGGCGTCGGGGCACTCCTGGGCTTCGCGCGGCCACCCGAGCGCAGGGAGAGAGGATCTCAAGGGAACACAGGCTCGGGTCCGGCGGATAGCGCCCGGCGCTTCCCCGCTCCTCCGGGGGCCCCCTCGCGCGCTCCCTGCCGTCGGTCGAGGGCCTGCGGTCAGCGGCCCCGACCGCGAGGCGACCCGGGATCGTCGCTTGCCACCTCGTCAGGACCTGACCAGCCCCCCCTGGAGCGGCGACCGCGCTCCCAGGGGCACGCCCACCGGGATAGGGCGACATGTCCGTGACGCTCAGGTCCCTGGGGTGTAGCGCACCTCGAGGTCCTGGAAGACATCGGTCACGTCCTCGCAACGGTCCGTGATGACCTCGAGGCGTTCGTAGAAATCCTTCCACTTCAGGATCTGGATAGGGTCCGCGTCGACGAAGAGGGGTTCCAGAAGGTCGCGCAACAGGTCGTCGGCTTCGTTCTCGAGACGGTTCACCTCGATGATGGCCCGCTCCAGGTTCTCCGAAGCTCCCCGGTACAGGTCGTCCAGCGCGACAATCCCGTTCGCCACGTTCTCCACGCACGACACGACGATGTCGGCGAACCGCGCGAGCTCCGGTCGGGCTCGGTCCAAGTTGTAGGTCTTCACGCGGGCGCTCACCGCTTCGATCCCGTCGATGATATCGTCAAGCGCGCTCGCGAGATGGCCCACGTCCGTCCTCACCTCGGTGGAGAGGTGTCGGTTGTTGAGCTCCACAAAGATCCGGTGGACCTCCTCGTCGGCCTCGTGCTCGATGTTCCGGATCCGGGCCACCTTCGCTTCGCGGTCGTGAACTGGATCACGGAGCAGATCGCGCAGCTCGTTCGCCCCTTGGGCGATCGTGAGCGAGAGAGCCCTCAGGTACGTCGAGAACCTCCGGACCAGGACGGCGAGCTCGTCCTCTCCGGAGGCGTCTTCGAGCGACCGTTGGGAGGTCTCCGGGAGGAACGCGATCGTGATCAACAACCCCAGGAAGGAGACGAGCGCGAGGAGCCCGAAGAACCAGGGGAGACCGAACAGGACGAGGAGGGTCGGGAAAAGGGCGACCGCCAGCACGGCGCCGATCTTCCCCGAGGCCGCGGCGATCCCTCCGCCGGTCGTTCGGAACGAGGTCGGGAAGACCTCGCTCGGATAGACGAACGTCGTGGTGTTCGGGCCGAAATTGGCGAAGAAGAACGTGAGGCCGTAGACCGCCATGAAAGCGGGCAGGACGCCCGTGAGCGTACCCCAGCCGAGCGAGAGGATGAGGAAGGCCGCCGCCATCACGCCGAACCCGATGCACTGCAGCGGTCGCCGGCCGAGCCTGTCGATGAGAGCTACCGAGGTCCAGTAGCCGGGCACGGCGGCCATGAGGGCCAGAAGCATGTTGCCCAGCGCAAGGCGACGGACCTCCTCGAGCACCGGGAGCCCCGAGCTCGCGAACCCGATCTGCTTCAGGATGAGCGGATTGAAGATGTTGGTCGAGTAGAACGCGACGTCGAGCAAGAACCAGGTGGCCGCCGTGCCTACGATGAGAGGCCCATACGACTTCAGGATTTGACGGAACGGCACGCGGAACGTCGCCGGACCGCTCGCCGCGGCCACCGACTGGCCTGTGATCGAGCTCATCGCACGGGCCGCCTCCTGGGTCCGGCCCTGGGAGAGGCTGAACCGGGGGGTCTCTGGGAGTCGGAGACGGTAGTAGATCGTGAACAGGGCCGGCACCGCCCCGAACCCTAGGATGACCCGCCAGTCGAGGTTGAGGCCGGGAAGGAGGTACACGGCGCCGAGGCTCATCGCCGCGCCTGTGAGGAGGCCGAACCCCTGCATCGCGAAGACGCTCGCGACCATGCGTCCCCGGCTCTGGACGTTCGAGTACTCGCTCATGATCGTCGCGCTCAGGGGGTAGTCTCCTCCGACACCGACCCCGAGGACGAATCGCCATAGCGTCAGGACCGTGATCGTGGACATCCCCGCGAAGGGACCGCTGAGGGCGCTTCCGATGGCGCCCACGGCCATGATCGAGAGGGTGATTCCGTAGACCTTTCGACGCCCCACACGGTCGCCGAGCCAGCCGAAGAGGAGCTGGCCCGCGGCCGCGCCCGCTAAGGCGGAGGACGCTAGAAGCCCGATCTGGGTGTTGTTGATCTTCCCTCCTTCGAAGAGCGCGACGAGGATCGGGATGGCGAGCGAGATGACGAAGAGGTCGTACGCGTCGGTGAAGAACCCCATTCCGGCGACGAGGATCGTCTGGAGGTGGAACCGCTGGACGCGCGCGGAGTCGAGGGTGGCCAGCATCTCGCGCGCGTTCGCCGCGTGGGGAGCTCCTCCCGGTTCCCCCGGTCCCCGACCGTCGGGCACGGGCGGGCCGAGCAGCGGGGGCATTTAGGGGGATGCGACGACCGCGCGCCGGGGGTGGAGGTATGTACCGCTGACAGGTGCCTCGGGGCCTCCTTCCGGGCCGTCCGAGGAGGACCCCCCGTTCATCCGGCGACCGCGGGGACGCGACCCACCAGGTCTTCGGCGATCGCCAGGGAGGACGTCGCCGCGGGTGACGGCGCGTTGAGGACGTGCAGGGCGCGTGGGCCCTCCACGAGGAGAAAGTCGTCGAAGAGCTCTCCGCCGGGGCCGACGGCCTGGGCACGGACCCCCGATCCCCAGCCGGACAGATCCGTGATGTCCAGGCGAGGAACGAGCCTTCGCAGGTCGTTCAAGAACATCCCCTTGTTCAGCGAACGAAGTTCCTCGCGCACGGACGCGGGCCAGTTCTGCCATCCCATCCTCGCGAACCCCGGGTAGAGCATCGCCCCCGCGAGGTCCCGCCAGTCGAGGTCGGTCTTTCGATAGCCCTCTCGAGCGAGCGCGAGGACCGCGTTGGGTCCCGCCTCCACCGAACCGTCGATCCGCGGCGTGAGATGGACCCCCAGGAAAGGCCTGTCGGGGTCCGGCACCGGGTACACGAGACCGTGCACGAGCTCACCCCCTCGAGGGCTGAGCTTGTAGTACTCCCCTCGGAAGGGGACGATGAGACACGGTGGGGTGAGGCCCGCCAAACGCGCGACCCTGTCGGCCTGAAGGCCGGCCGCGTTGACCATGAAGCTGGCCTCGATCGTTTCGTCGCGGGTGGTGACACCTACCGCCTCAGAGCGCACCTCCAGCCGGTCGACTCCCCGGTGGGTCCGTACCTCGCCTCCCATCGATTCCACTTCGGTGGCCAGGCTGCGAGCGACCGCCGCGAAATCGACGATTCCGGTCCCGGGAACGTGGAGGGCGGCCCTCCCGGCGACCTCCGGCTCGAGCCGCACCAGTTCCTCCCGGGAAAGGGGGCGGAGGTCGGGGACACCGTTCGCCCTCGCCCTTCGCTCGAGCTCGGCCAGCGGTGCGAGCTCCGCCGGGCTCGTCGCGACGATCACTTTCCCGCAGATCCTGAACGGGATGTCGTGGGCCCGGAGGTACTCCAGGAGCAAGCGCCGGCCGCGAAGACAGAGCCGAGCCTTGAGCGACCCCGGGCGATAGTAGACCCCTGAGTGGATGACCCCGCTGTTGTGGCCGGTCTGATGCGATGCCACGTGGCCCTCCTTGTCGAGCACGACGAGAGGGGTCCCGGGGCGCTGGCGGAGGAGTGTGTAGGCCGTCGCGAGACCGACGATCCCGGCGCCCACGATCACGATTGGTCGCCGCACGGCATTCTCACGCGTCCAACGGGCGTCGGGATTAAGGTTCATGGGACCTCACCGGACTCCCGTGGAGGGGCGCCTGACCAGCGCGACACGGTTCGAGGCTTCGAGCCGTCGGAGACTCCGCCCTGGTCTTACCAGGCTGGCGGGTTCCGTCCTGGTTGAGGCCGCGGTGGCGGCTCTCGTCCGCGGTCGACACCGACGGAGAGGGTGAAGGACACCGCGCGGGACAGCTCAAGGTCCGGTCCCACTGGATCCGCCTCAGGAGGCGAGGACAGCGGCTAAACGGAGCGGCGCGTTGGGACCCTCGTGAAGAGGCGTCGGCTAGGCCGCGAAGGCCCCAGCGTATCGGCCCTGGGGCTCGGTTGCATGGGGATGTCTCAGTCGTACGGCGCACCGGACGACGGCGAATCGATCGCCACGATCGAACGGGCCCTCGAGCTGGGCGTCGACTTCCTCGACACGGCCGACATCTACGGCCCGTTCACTAACGAGGAGCTCGTGGGCCGTGCTCTTCGGGGGCGGCGCAACGAGGTCTTCCTCGCGACCAAGTGCGGATTCGTGCCCGGTCCGACCGGGGCCCCGGGCCGCGTCGACGGCAGCCCCGAGCACATCCGGGCGGCGTGTGACGCCAGCCTGCGCCGCCTCGGCGTCTCCACAATCGACCTGTACTACCTTCATCGCGTGGACCCCCGCACGCCGATCGAGGAGAGCGTGGGGGCGATGGCCGGCTTGGTCGCCGAGGGGAAGGTGCGGTACCTGGGGCTTTCCGAGGTGAGCCCGAGGACGCTACGACGCGCCCATGCGGTGCACCCGATCACGGCGGTCCAGAGCGAGTACTCCCTTTGGACCCGCGACCCGGAGGACGGGATTCTCCCGGCGTGCCGGGAGCTCGGCGTCGGCTTCGTGCCGTTCAGCCCGCTCGGACGAGGGTTCTTCTCCGGAAAGGTCAGGTCGCTCGAGGGGCTTCCCCCGGGTGACTTCCGTCATGGGGTCCCCCGGTTCCAGGCCGGCAATCTCGACCGTAACCTGGGCATGGTGGACCGGCTGGCGGCGGTAGCCCACGACAAGCCATGCACTCCGGCCCAGCTCGCGTTGGCGTGGCTGCTCGCCCAGGGGGACGAGATCGTGCCGATCCCCGGCACGAAGCGTCGGACCTACCTGGAGGAGAACGTCGCGGCGACCGACCTCCATCTCTCCGGGTCCGATCTCGCCCGCATCGAAGCCGCGATCCCGAAGGGTTCGGCGGCCGGGGAGCGGTATTCCCCGACAAGCCAGGCCCTCGTCGACCGATAGGATGGAACGCGCTCGCGGGACCCGTAGAAAGCCGTCCCTGCCGCGGATGGTCGCGGTGGCGGGGCGGGCCCGGAACACCGGCGCAGGGCGCCGAGCTACCCAGGTGCGCGCGGTGGCGAGCCGCCGGGAGCCGTAGGAGCCGCCGCGAACGCGCGGCCGCACTTCCGGCAGAAGGCGGAATCCACCTCGTTATCGCTCCCGCACGAGGGGCAGAACTGTCGGGCCGGCGCTTGAGGTGTGGGAACCGCTGGGGCGGTGGGCCCCGCCGGGACCTGCCCCGCGCCCTTCGGAGCCAGCGTCGTCGCGACCCCCGGGGGCAGAAGCAGCCCCCAGAGGCCCAGGAAGCAGACCACGGAGCCGACGATCAGCACGTAGAGGCCGATGTCCCTGTCGGGATACGCGAACGCCGCCGCAAGGAACAATAGGAGCCCGTTCAGCTCGATTGTGGTCCGGCCTCGCGCGGCCGCGTCGACGGCTCCCCTCTGGTAAGCGACGATCGTGATGACGAGGGACAGGAACATCACCGGGAGGACGAACGCGGCGAACCGCAGCGTGTCCGAGGCGAACGGCAGCGCTCGCAACACCCAGACCACGAAGGCGAGCCACAATCCGGCGACCGTGAGACTGCGGGCCGTGGGATTCCGGCAGTAGCCGACGATCACGGCTCCGATAGGAACGAGGAACGCGACCAGCAGGACACTTGCCGCGGCGCTCTGCGTCGTGGCCCCTAGGACGAGGGCCATCATGGCACCCATGACCGCCCCGATCACGGGGAAGAGCCACCAGCGATCGAGGCTGACCAGCAGGGGCGCAACGACGATGGCGACGACGGCCACCGCGCAGTCCGCGTAGAAGATCGGATAGAACAATGACGACACCATGGTGGTACCCCCGCCTCGGTTCCTCCCTCGGCTACCCCTACGCGAAACAGGTAGGCCGACGAAACCTATTGATGGTTTCCTCCTCGATTCCGATTTACGGGAGGGGATGACGAGGCGCCGGCGCCTCCGGGCGGAGTGCGGAGGGGCGTTGGGATCGGCGCGACGGGCACCGCGGTCCTCGACGGAGGGTCCCGTAGACCGTCACGGCACGACGGGCGCATCCGCTCGCGCGGACGCGGCGACCCGGGGACCGAGCTAAGCCCGGAGGCTACCCCTTCTTCTCCGCTTCTTGGTCTTGGCCCTTGAATCCCTTCTTCGCCCCGGAGGCCATCCCCTTGACCCCACCGAGGATCCCGCGACCGACCTTGCCGGCGACCTCGCCGGTCTTCTCCGCCACGCGCATCGTCTCGGCCTCGGCCCGCCGGCCGAAGCCGACCGCGTGTCCGCACGCCGGGCAGGTCTTCGCGGTCTCCGCAACCTCCGAACCGCAACCTTCGCACTTCATGGCCGACTCTCGACGGGAATATCGGCGCCCGTAGTTGACCCTTCTGTCCACCGGGCCGGTGCTGACCGATCTTCCCCCACGGGTGCCCTCGATCCCCTGGACCCCCCGCGGAGGTGGCGAGCCGATGCGCGCAGCTGTCAGCACGACCGCGAGATGGCGGGCGGTCCACCGCGCCGGACGTGCCGGGAACCGACCTCACGGGAGGCAGGTCGAGAGCGGGGACCCTGGCGCGAGGGCTGGGTGGCCCGGCGCGTCCAAGGGGATCCCCATCCCAGCTCTCGGTCGAACCGGGGAAGTGAGGGCCGCGGGACGGTATCGCCTTAGATGGCGCGCGGCTCTGGGGTCCGTCGGGGGATGGCTCGCGATGAAGGTCGCCGTCGTCGGAGGGGGGATCGTCGGGCTGTTCGCGGCGTGGTACCTCGAGAGGGAGGGAGCCGAGGTCACGCTGTTCGAGGAGGGGGCCTTGGGGAAAGGCTCCGTTCACGCCGCCGGGATCATCGAGCCGACGACCGCGTACCGCACGAACACGTTCTCGTTCCTGCGGAGGGTTCGTCGGTACCTGAGGAACGGCACCTGCACGATCCGCGGGTTCGACGCCGGCTGGCTGGTCGAGAGCGCCCGTCAGCTCGAGCGCCCCCCGCCCCCAGGAGCCGACGACGCTATGCGGGAGCTCTCCGCGAGGTCCGTCGCCGAGTACCGGGCCCTGGCGCAGGAGCGGAACGATTTCGATTACGCCGAGAGCGGCCTCGTCCAGCGCTTCGACGATTCCCGGCATTTCGTCGAGGAAAGGGACCTCGCGCTCTCGCGACGGTCGACCATCCCGGTCGAGGTCCGCGACGAGGGACGCGCCGGCTCGCTGTTCTTCCCGGACGCCGGCTGGCTCCACACCGAGAGGTTCGCCGAGCGGATGGCGAGGGAGCTCGGGAAGACCCGGGTCCTCCGTCAGCGGGTCCGCCGCGTGGAGCTGGACGGCACCGTCGTGTCGGACCACGAGACGGCCCATTTCGATGCGGTGGCCGTCTGCGCCGGGGTGGCCTGCCGCAGGCTCGGGGTCCCGCTCACCGGAGTGCGGGGCTACGGCTGGCACGCCCAGAGCCACGACAAGGTCGGCGTCGCGACGATCTTCGTGGACAGCGGCATCGCGGCGGTCCCGTTCGCGGATGAGGTCAAGGTCACCGGGGGATGGGACTTCGACCTCACCGACCGGCTGACCCACGCCCCGACCGTACTGGAAGCGGTGCGCCGCGTGGTCGCGGTCGACGCCATCCTGGACTTCAAGGAAGGCTCGCGTCCGTGCACGCCGGACGGCCTTCCGACCGTCGGCCGGACGGAGCGTGTCGTGGTGGCCACGGGAGGTTTCCGGCTCGGCTGGAGCTTCGCGCCGGGGCTCGGACGACATGCGGCCCGCCTCGCGCTGGGATCGGTCGGTAACGATCCCTTCCTCGCGAGGTATTGCCAGACCCTCCACTCGGGCGATCTGGGGTAGGCCGCGGGCGGCCGCCCTCGACGGCGGGGACGGCTAGCCGTCCGGGTCGTCCGGGTCCGGCGCCCGACGCAGCTTCACCCTGCGGACGGGGCCGGGCTCGGTCGGGGTCTCGGGCGGTGGATCGGCGCTGGCGGTCGGTCCGGTCGGTAGCGGGATGCTCGGGTCCTGGGGCGGGGGACCGGTCGTCAGGGGGGAGACGTAGTCCTTCTCCTGGGACGGAGCGTACGACGGGCCGGTCGCCTGGGGCTTCTGGGCGAGGAGCGTCGCGAGGTACGCCGAGAACATCGTGTTCGCCCCGTCTGCGCCTCCGCCGGCCATGACGAGGGTGTCCGGGGTGATGCGGACCTTGCCCGCCTGGAGAAGGTCGACCGTCTTGATCAGCGCGACCTTGTCCGACCCGATGACGTCCGCCTGGGCGTGGTAAGCGTCGGCCTGCGCCTCCCCGACACGGCGGATCGCGGCGGCGTTCCCGTCCGCCACGATGCGGGTCGAGTCCCGCACCCCTTCGGCCTGCTTGACCGCGGCCTTCGCGTTGTTCGCGTTGATGACGATCTGCAGGTCGGCCTGGACGACCTGCGGCTGGAGGTTCGCCCGGGCGGTCATCTCCTGGACCGCGATCCGCTGGCGCTCCGCCGACGCTTGTTCGACGTACTGCGCCTGCTGCTGCACGGCGATCTCCTTGTTCGTCTGCGTCGCGAGCAACGTGGGGTCGACCTGGATGTAGGAGATCAACAGGTTCTGCGCCTCGACCAGGTACTTCTGGAAGGCGAGGCGCGCCTTGTCGAGCGCCTCCTGCTGGAGCTGCGAGCGGCTCCGTACGAACTCGAGCGCCTGCTTCTCCCCGGCGTTGTTGCGGAACTCGGCGTCGATCAGCGGATGGACGATCTGCTGGATCAGGTTGAAGACCGAACCGAACCGGGCGATGACGAACGCGGCGTTCTCGGGGAGGATCCGGATCACCATCCGGACGTCGACCTCCAGCTGGAAGCCGTCCTTCGAGGTGACCTTGAGCTGATTGAACTTGAAGAACTCGACCGCCGCCGAGGTTTCGTCGGTCAGGTAGGGGTAGTCGGACCGGTCCTTCGGGGGGGTGGCCGCCGAGCGGCTCATGCTGGGGGCGCTCGGCCGGTCCGAGCTCGCCCAGTCGACCATGATCGCGCTGGTCGGCACGAGGTAGGCCGTGAACGCCTTCGTGTTGAGGTTGTACTTCCCGGGGCCGAGCGGATTGCGCCAGATCCCTCGACGGTCCCTGTCCGTCGTCAGAAGGCTCTCGACCTCGGCCGTCAGCTTCTGGTCGAAGTCCGGCGCGGTGGAGACCGGGACCGGCCGCTCCTCGGGCCGGTCGAGCTCCGCGCCAAGGTTCGAGCGCAGGACCGCGACGAACCCCGGGGGGACCTCGAACGTGTCGATGACCCCGACCTCGAACAATAGGGGGTTCACGTAGTACGTTCCTGGCTGGATCGTGTCGGCCTGAGGCCCGCGGAACCCGCCGCTGTCGAGGAACGCCTGGCCGTCCTGGAAGTAGTTGTGGTCGCGCGCCGAAGGGAAGGCGGAGCTCGGCGCCCGCTCGGGTTGGGGCGCGACCAGGAGCTTGGACGGGAGAGGGCGTCCGTCCTGCGCGGTCACCAGACCGACCTTGCCGGCGGGGATCTCGATCGCACCGCGCAGCTGCGGGGCGAACAGGCGCGTGTTGATCCGGTAGCGGCCCGGGCGAAGGAAGGCGACCTGGGGGCCCTTGAACCCACCGGTGTCGAGGAACCTCTCTCCGTCCTGGAACTGGTTCGCGTCGACCTCGTCGCCCAGCCGTCGACCCGACCGAAGGGCGCGTCCGTCGATCGCCTCGATCGTGGCGATGTTGTCCGGCCCGACCTCGATGACCGGGACCTTGGCTACCGTCCAGACGATCGGCGCCCGATAGTAAAGCCCGGGGACGAGGGTCGCCGCCTGGACCCCCACCTGGCCGTGACGGGCGATGACCTGGCCCGGGGGCATCTTCCGGCCCAGGAGCCTGCGGGTGGCGATGCCGACCTGGTTCTCGCGGATGAGGTAGAGACCGTCCGCGATGAAGATCGCCAGGATCACGATGACGAAGAAGAGGACCACGAGGAACAGGTCCAGGTAGTCCATCGTTGCCGCCCCCGTCAGAGCTCCAAGCCCCGCGCGACCGAGGGGCTGGGAACGCGGGCCGGCCTAATGGCGCTATCGCGCACGCTTTCGAGGCGCCCCGCGCCCGGTTTCGGCCTCGCGGGCATCCGGACAGCACCTGAACCCGCGGATCCCGCCCTGGAGGGGTCCCTCCGGAAGGTAGGTTCCCGTGGTCGGTCCCCGGGAGCCTACCGGAACGGGAGCTCGCCCGGGGGCGGGCTTATCGGAGCCCGCTCCGTGGGGGCGACGCCCGGTCGGGAGCGGCCCGGCCGTGCAGGAGCCTGAGGAGCGCTGACCGAAGGACGACCGGCCGCGACGTTCATCTCCGACCTGAGGCCGTCGCGCGTCGCGACGATCGACGCGATCGTCGCCAGCCTGGAAGCGACCCGCGAGGTCGAGACGAAGGAAGGGGTCCGGCGAAAGGTCCGCAACGGCATCCTGCGAGATGCGACCGGTGAGATCGCGATCGTCCTCTGGGGCTCGGAGGTCGACCTCGTGACGGTCGGGGAGCGGGTCCGTGTCGTCGATGGCTGGGTCAGCGACCGCCGCGGTCGGCCGCAGATCTCGCTAGGGAGGACCGGACGTCTCGAGAAGTCGACGCCCCCGGCCTCCCAAGGTCCGTCGTCCGACCGGACCTAGGAGCTGGGGCCTTCGCTCCCGCCGCGGCCGTCCGGAGCTTTAGCCGCGGGTTGCGGTGGGCGGTTCGGAGAGGCCGTTTCGCTCGGAGAGGAATCGGCGGGTCTTCTCGCGGTGGCAGATGCGGCATACGGTCCGCAGGTTGGCATAGTCCAACGCGGCCCCTCCGCGCGCGATCTCCACGACGTGATCGACCTCGAGCTCCCGGGCGCGCCGGCGCGACCCGCAGAGCTGGCACGTGTAGCGGTCACGGAGCATGACGAACGAACGCGCCGAGTCCCAGAAGTAGTGACCGTGGAACCTCCACTGGCAGCGGCGCGAGCAGTACGGCGTCCTCCGTGACGGGAGGGCCCGACCGCACTCGACGCAGCGGCGCGTCGACCTCGCCTCGGCCCGCCGTCGAGCCCCGTCGGAGAACCAAGCGGCCGAGAGCGCGATCACCCGGCCGCCCTTGTCGACCCGAACGCTGGGGACCGCGGGCACGGACGGTTCGGACGTCCGGGGCCGCATGAACGTTGGCTTGGAATCGCGGGAGCCGCAGGCTCTCGTCACCGCTCAGGGGCCCGGCCCGGTCCGCCCGGGGCGAGGGCGGCCCCGGTTCCGCCTGCGCGGATCCGGGCGTCGGGCTTTAGTCGCACCTGCGCTGCAGCCCACGCCGTGAGTCCCGTGATGCGGTTCCCTCTCGCCGACTGGATCGACGCGCACGCCGACTGCCGCTACGACCTCGCCACCAGCGGGATGCGCGGTTCGGTCCCTCCTCCCGCCTGGCCCGCCCGACGACCAGCCAGGGACGCCGAGCGAGAGCTGCGGCGCGAGCTCGCGAACCACCTCGGGGTCGCTCCCGAGCGAGTGTTCCTCGCCCACGGCGCCTCCGAGGCGAACGCTTGGGTCCTCGGCTATCTGGCTCGGGAGGTTGCTCGGGCCGGCGGCGCCCCGGTCCTCCGGGTGCAGTACCCGGAGTACCCCCCCTTGTTCGACACGGCCCGGGCCCTCGGTTTCGTCGTCCGACAGGCCCGCGGACCGGCGGCGGTGGCGGCGGTCTCGCGACCTCGGAACCCCGAAGGCGACCTGTGGTCGCCCGCGAAGGTAGCGCGGTTCGGGAACGGGGCCCGTCACCTGCTCGTCGACGAGACGTTCCGCGAGTTCACCGGGGCCCCGTCGGTGGCCGCCGCGGGGACGCCGCGGCTCTGGGCGACAGGCTCGTTCACGAAGTTCTACGGCGCGGACGAGGCCCGCGTGGGGTTCGTGGTCACGCCCCCGGAAGTCCCCGAGCGGTTCGTCCGCTACGTCGGCCTCGTCTCGGACGAGCTCCCACCGGCCTCGGCGGCGATGGCCCTCGGGCTCCTCCGCGGCTTCGCCTCCGTCCGACGGTCCGTCCGCAGCGTGGTCGACCGCAACCTGCGCGCGCTCGGGGCCGCCGTTCCCGCCACCATGTTACCGGCGGCGCCGCTGTTCTTCGACCGCTTGGGCCATGGGACCGGACGGCGCCTGGCCGAGCGATGCCTGGACGCCTCCGTGCTCGTCTGTCCGGGAGCCTACTTCGGGGAGCCTCGGGGCGTCCGGATCTGCCTGACGCGGCGCAACTTCCCCGAGGCGCTCCGAACCTACCTCGGTGTGCGCGGGAACCGCGGGTCGAGTTTCTCGACCGCTCCCTGAGGCGACCGCCCTAGCGACCGCTGCGCGGGCGGCACCGGATACTCTGGCCTTGCCGGGGTCTCCGAGGGCTTGGCGTGCTCACGGAGGAACGTCAAAGCGAAACGCACGGCCCGCTCGCGGTCCCTCTCGCGGACGAGGAGGAACCCCCGCGCGAGCTCGGTCAGGACGGCCCGTGTCGGGACGACCTCTTCGACTCCGTCGTCGGGGTCGGAGACGGGAGCCGAAAGGGACATGACGCCGGCCCGGGCGGCGACTCGCCTAAAAAAGGGGAGGCTCCACGCGACAGCGCCTGTCAACCGTCGATGACCGCGAACGTCATACCTCTCGCACGGCCTCCATGGTCGAGGGCATCGATGAGCCAGAGTACGCCGTCGCCGGTCGTCCCAACTTCGCCGAGTGGCGCGCCGTCCCGTGGGGTCACCATCCGCACCCCGATTCCCGGGCCGAACGCACGTCGGGTCATCGACCGCGACTCACGCTTTTTGATGACCAGCACGAAGGCGGCCCCCATCGTGGCCGCCTCGGCGAGCGGACCCTGGGTGACCGATGTCGACGGCAACCGGTTCCTCGATTTCGCGACCGGTGTCGGGGTCCTCGCGGTCGGCCACTCGCATCCGTACGTCGTCCGGGCGGTGCGCGAGCAGGTGGGACGGCTCACCCACTTCGCCGGGACCGACTTCTACTACGAGAACCAGACCGATCTCGCCGAGCGCCTGATCCGCATCACCCCGGGAACGTTCGAGAAGAAGGTCTTCTTCACCAACAGCGGGGCCGAGAGCGTCGAGGCTGCGCTCAAGATCGTCCGCTACCAGCGCCAGCGGCCGATCGTCGTCGGACTGCTCGGCGCCTTCCACGGCCGGACGATGGGCGCCCTCTCCATGACGTCCTCCAAGCCGGTCCAGCGCGCCCGCTACGCGCCGTTCGTAGGGGGCGGCACGCACATTCCCGCTCCGATGTGCTACCGCTGCCCCTACCGCCTCGAGTACCCCAGCTGCGACCTCTACTGCGCGAAGATTCTGAAGGAGCTCTACTTCCAGACCCTGATCCCGCCGGACGATGTCGCCGCGTTCCTCGCCGAGCCGGTGATGGGCGAGGGAGGCTACGTCGTACCCCCGCCCCGCTGGCACGCGACCCTCAAGTCGATCCTGGACGAGCACGGCATCCCGCTGATCGACGACGAGGTCCAGGCCGGGGTCGGACGCACCGGGGCCTGGTGCGCCATCGAGCACCACGGGGTCGTCCCCGAGCTCGTCACGATGGCGAAGGCGCTCGGAGGCGGTCTCCCGCTGGGTGCGGTCACCTTCCCTGCGGCGCTCGACTACCCGGTGCACGGCTCCCACTCGAACACGTTCGGCGGCAACGTCGCGGCCGTCGCCGCGTCCCTCGCGACCCTGGACGTGATCGAGAAGGAGAAGCTCCTCGACAACGCGCGCGTCCAGGGGGCCTACCTCCTCCAGCGCCTGCGCGAGCTCCTCGGCCGGCACCCCGAGCTCGGGGACGTGCGCGGTCTCGGCCTGATGGTCGCGACCGAGTTTGTGGCCGACCGCAAGACCAAGCAGCCCATCCCCGAGTTCCGCGACCGCGTCGTGGACGAGGCGGTCCAGCGCGGGCTGATCCTGCTCGGCTGCGGCCGCTCCTCGATCCGCTACATCCCGCCGCTCAACATCCGTCGCGAGGAGATCGACGAGGCGGTCGAGATCCTGGACGCCTCGATCGCCGCCGCCCGCGCCCGGGCATGAAGGTCGGCCGCCTCGGTCCCTCCGGTTCGGTCGTCCTCGAGGAGCGCCCGGAGCCCCGGGCCGGCCCCGGGGAGGTCACGGTGCGCCTGGCGGCCTGCGGCATCTGCGGCACCGACCTGGAGAAGCTGCGCGGGAACTACCGGACCGTCGGGATCCTGGGCCACGAGCCGGTCGGACGCATCGCCGCGGTGGGCTCGGGAGTCGCCGGGCTGGCCGAAGGCGACCGCGTCTTCGTCCACCACCACGTGCCCTGCCTGGCCTGCGACGTCTGCCGCCGCGGCGACACGACCTTCTGTCCGACCTACAGCTCGACGAACCTCGACCCGGGGGGGTTCGCCGAGCTGTTCCGGGCATCGGCCGACCACGTCGCGAAGGGCGCGGTGCTCCCCCTCGCCCCCGGGGTCGACTGGCCGACCGGGGCGCTGCTCGAGCCCGCGGGCTGCGCGCTGACCGCGCTGCGCAAGGTCGGGCTGCCGGCGGAGGCGAGCGTCCTCGTCCTGGGGCTCGGGCCGGTCGGCCTGCTCTACGCGCGCTTGGCAAGGGTCCTGGGGGCCTCCTGGGTCGGAGGGACGGAGATCTCCGCGCTGCGTCGGGGCGCGGCCGAGCGCGGGGGCATCGACGCGGCCGTCGACCCGCGGGACCCCGAGGCGGTCCGCGAGCTCGTCCGCAAGGCGACCGGGGGACGGGGGGTCGACCTCGCGGTCGCCGCGTCCGGCCACCCTTCGGTCGCGCGCACGGCGGTCGAGCAGGTCCGGCGGGGAGGCACCGTCAACCTCTTCGGCCTTCCCGAGGCGGGCAGTCGCCTCGACTTCGACCTCCAGCAGCTCTACCTGCGCGGGGTGAGGGTCGTCCCCTCCTACGCCACGACCGAGCCGGAGATCCGCGAGGTCCACCGCCTCGTCACGGAGGGGCGCCTGCGCATCGCCGACCTCGTCAGCCACCACCGGCCCCTCTCGGAGATCGTGGAGGCGTTCCGGCTCGCCGGCCGGCCCGAGGAAGCGCTGAAGGTCGTCGTCACGGGCGACGCGTTCGGGGCCTAGCCCGGCGCGTTCCCGACGAGCTCATCCGTCAGGCACCGCCCGTCGTCGATCCGAACCCCCGGCCCGACGACCGTCCGGACGAGACGGCATCCGCGGCCCACGACGGCGCCGTCCATCACGATCGAGTCCTCGACGTGCGCGCCGGCCTCGACCCGCGTGCCGACACCCAGGGTAACGTACCCTCCGAACGTGGCGCCACGGGCGCTCGCGCCGTCCATCGCCGCGACCGGCCCCTGCCCGCTCCCGCCGGGGGGAATCCCGACCGAGCTCCCGCGCCCCGCATCGAAGAGGAGACGCTGGGAGCGGAGGAGACGCTCCCGCGTCCCGGCGTCGTCCCAGAACCCTTGAAGGCGGAAGCCGTAGAGCCCCCCCGGCAGAAGCCCGGGCACGACCTCCCGTTCGAAGCTCACGGGCCGGCCGGGCGGGATCCGGTCGAGCACGCTCCGCGACCATACGGCGAACCCCGCGTTGATCCAGTGCGAGGGAGCCTGCTCGGGCTCCGGCTTTTCGACGAACGCCGTGATCCGGTCCTCCGGACCGAGGGCCGCGACCCCGTACGGCCGTGTGTCGTCGACCTCCGTCAGGGCCATCGTGCCCAGGCGGCGGGAGCGGCCGTGGGCGGCCGCGAGGGCGGCGAGGTCGGCCGAGGCGATCACGTCCGAGTTCAGCAGGAAGAACGGGTCGCTCATCGACCCGCCAGCGTTCTTCATCCCGCCGCCGGTCCCGAGAGGGTGGTCCTCCGGGACGGTGCGCACCTCCCGACCGGGGGGATGCTGACGGACGTACCGGTCGATCAGCTCCGACTTGTACCCGGTCGCGAGGACGACCTCCTCGACCCCCGGGGGCAAAAGGTCGAGGACGTGGTAGAGCATCGGCTTCCCCGCGAGCGGGATCAGCTGCTTCGGGACCACGTAGGTGATCGGCCGCAGCCTCGTGCCGAGGCCACCGATCAGGATCAGGGCCTTCATCGCCTGCGCCTCAGGACGCCCGGAGGCGATAATCCGCTTGTCGCCTCGACCGTGCCGGCGCGCTCCCCCAGTCGGCCGGCCGCGCTCCGGGGCGCGGAGCCTTCGGCGGACCCCCGGGTGCGGTCCGCCCTCCGCTCAGCCGAACCGGCCGTTGACGTAGTTCTCCGTGAGCTTCTCGACCGGATGATGGAACACCTGTTCGGTCGGGCCGAACTCCACGAGCTTGCCGAGGTACAGGAACGCCGTGTGGTTCGAGACCCGGAGGGCTTGGGCGAGGTTGTGGGTCACGATCACGACCGTGTACTCCGTCCGGAGCTTCGAAAGGAGACTTTCCACCTTGGCGGTGGCTATCGGGTCGAGCGCGGAGCACGGCTCGTCCAGGAGGAGGACCTCCGGCCGGACCGCGAGCGCGCGCGCGATGCAGAGACGCTGCTGCTGCCCCCCCGATAGGCTCGTCCCGGGGGCGTCGAGGATCTCCTCGACCTCCTCCCATAGCCCCGCGTGGGCGAGAGCCTCGTAGACCGCCTCATCGAGCTCCTCCCGACGACGAACGCCCAGGAGGCGAAGGCCCGCCGCGACGTTCTCGAAGATCGACATGTTCGGGAACGGGCTGGGCTTCTGGAAGACCATCCCCACGCGGCAGCGGACCTCGACCGGGTCGAGCCTTCCAAGGTCCTGGCCGTCGAGGCGGATTGCTCCTTCGACACGGGACCGAGGCGCCTCCTCGTGGAGTCGGTTGAGGCATCTCAGGAACGTCGTCTTTCCACAGCCGGAAGGACCGATGATCGCCGTCGCCGCGCGGTCGGGAACGCTCAGCGAGATGTCGTAGAGAACTTGGCGCGAGCCGTACCAGGCGCTGAGCTCGCTCACCTCGAGCTTGGTCGGCACACGGTCACTCCGGCGCCGGCACGCTCTCGGTGCGCAACACGAGCCGGGCGGCGAGACTGATTCCGGCCATGATAAGGAGGAGGACTAGCGCCGCGCCCCAGGCATCGGTCGTCAGGTTCGGGGAGCTGGAGTTGGTGAGCGCGAGGAAGATGAACGGCGCGAGCGCGGCCGTGGGCGAGCGAAGGCTCATCAGCCAGTATTGGCTCGATCCTGCCGTCACGAGCAGCGCCGCTGCCTCTCCCCCCGCCCGCATCACGGCGAGAAGGTTCCCGGTCACCAGCGCGCTCCGGCAGTTACCGAGCACGACCCGTACGGTCACCCGGTGACGGGGGAAACCCAGGGCGAGCGCCGAATCTCGGAGAGCCACCGGCACGGTCTGAAGCGAGGTCTGCGTGGCCTTGGCGACGATCGGGATCATCAACAGGCCGAGGGCAACGCCTCCGGCGAGGGCCGTCCGGGCGTCGAACCGGTCGAACTGGAGGAACAACGCGAAGACGAAGGCGCCGATCAGGATCGACGGCACGCCTACCAGCACGTCGATCGCGAACCCGACCGCTCGCCCGAATCGGTTTCGCCCGTACTCCGAGAGGTAGATCCCGGCCAGCAGTCCCACGGGAAGACCGAACGCCGCGGCGAGCGCCAAGAGGACGACCGTGCCCTGGATCGCGGGGCCGATCCCTCCGATCGGGCAAGCGGTCTGGTTCAGACCGCAGGGGGCGGGGAACTCCGAGGTGTAGAACGAAGGCCGGACGACCGCCGCACCGCCGTTCCCGACCACCGTGACCAGGACGCTCGCCAGCGGGTAGGCTGCGACGACGACGGCCCCCACGACGAGCACGACGACGATTCCATGAACGACCTTCCGCCGGAGCCGGCGCGCGTCCTGCCGCGCGGCGAGGCTCGGCCACCAGGCGAGGGGAGGTAGGGTAGGGGACTCGAGGGAACGGGCGACGTGGTGGACGGGACGCATCCTCCGCTTCTTGGCGGGCGTGGGCGACGCTAGGCGAGAGGCCGGGTCGATCCTGTGCATCAGCAGCCGCGCGCCGACGTTGATCGCGAGCGAGATCGCGAGAAGGAGCAGGCAGAGCTCGAAGAGCGCGCTCCGCTCGAGGCCGTACGAGCCGAGGAACCCGTTCACGAGGGTGCTGGGAATCGTCGCGCCGGGAGAGAGGAGCGACGTCGGGACGCGATACGCCCCCCCGATCACCAACGCCACGGCGATCGTCTCCCCGATCGCCCGGCCGAGGCCGAGGACGATCGCCCCCGCGATGCCGGGAGCCGCGGGACCGAGCACGGCCATTCGCGTCGCTTCCCAACGGGTCGCCCCCAGGCTCAAGGCGGACTCCCGCTGCTGCCGCGGGACCAACCGCAGCGCCTCCCGGGAGAAGGCGGCGATGGTCGGAACGACCATGATTCCCAGGATGGCGCTCGCGGTGAGCATGTCCAGCCCCCCGGGGAGACCGGAGAAGAGGAACCGACCGCCCGTGACCGACGCGAGCCGGGGCTCGATCGTGGTCTCCATGACCGGCTTCAGCACCTCGAGCGCCCAGAACCCGTAGACCACCGACGGGATCGCGGCGCCGAGATCGACGAAATAGGCGAGCGGCAGACGGAGCCGCCGGGGAGCGATCTCGGAGGAGAACAGAGCCACGCCGAGCCCGACCGGGACCGCGAACAACAGGGCGAGGGCGCTGGTGAGGAAGGTCCCCACGACCGCCGGGCCCGCACCGAATTCGTTTAGGCGAAGGTCCCACTGAGCGCTGGTCAGGAACCCGAACCCGAAGCGCTGGATCGACGGGAGCGCGTTGCTGGCGAAAAGCGTGACGAGCCCGACAGCGAGGAGGAGAACCCCGACGGCGGCGGAGGCGGTGCCTCCCCGGAAGACGGCCCCCAAGAGGCCAAGGAACCGGGCCCGCCGACGGGCCCGGGGAATCCCCTCGGCCGTCCGGCCCCCGACCCCGGTCGAGGTCCCGCCCATCCCTACGTGCAGCTGGGGATGGCTGCCGTGTTATAGTTCATGCTCGAGAGCGAGGTCAGCGCCTGCGTCACGAGCGGGGTCGGCGGGTCCACGTAGGGGAACTGGGTCGAGTTGAACGACTGGCCCGCGGTGAGCACCCAGTGGATCCACTGGACAAGGGCGGCTGCGCTGCCCGCCGCAAAAGTGTACCCTGCCCCCGGATTCTGCGGCACCATGAAGTACGCGAGGGTCGCGAGCGGATAGTCGCCGGTCCCCTTCGCGTTGACGAAGGAGACGCCCGACCAGCTGGCGTTCGACTGCGGGAACGACGACGGGGAGGCGTTGTAGATGTCCCACACCGCGGAGATGGTGGACTTCACGGTCGGCGCGATGTAGGAGCCCTGGTAGTTTTCGACGAGCGCGCTCGGGAGCGAGTGGCTCTCGGCGTCCATCAGGTCCGTGTACCCGATCGCACCGGTCTGGCCGCCGACGTCCTTGAGCATCGCGGAGTTCCCACTCGCGCCGAGACCCACCGGGAAGGCCGGCTGGATCGACGTTCCGGGACCCGCGGCCCAGGCCGCATTGTCGTCGCTCAGGAGGTTCGTGAGGACGTACGACATCCCGGCCGCGTCGGACCGGTAGAACACGTGGATGGTGCCCGACGAGGCCGCCAGGCCGGGGTTGTTGTCGATCAGGGTCGGGTTGTTCCACGCGGTGATCGTGCCGTTGTAGATGCCGGCGAGCTCGGTCACCGTCAGGTTGAGCGGCCCTGCGTAGCTGGGAATGGCGTGGTAGACCACGGAGACCGCGCCCCCGACCACGGGGATCGTGAGGACCGTGCCGACGGCAGCATGCATCTGGCTTGTCTCGGTCGCGTTGAGCGGCTCGTCCGTCACAGCGAAGTCGACCTGCTTGTCGATCAGGTCGGTGATGCCTGTCCCCGCGCCGCTCGCGACGTAGTTCACGAGGTTCGAGTCAGCGGCCTTGTAGCCCGCCTCCCACGGGTTACTGATGATCGGGTTGGGGAAGGCCGCACCGGCGCCTTGCAACGTGACCCCGGTAGGGCAAGCTGCCGTCGAGGACGAGGACGACCGGAGGCCGTACCATGACGTTCCCGCACCGACCCCGACCAGGATCGCCACGATCGCCACGATGCCGGCCACAAGGTAGATCCGGCCTCGATCTCCCCGCCGACGCACCACGGGAGGAGGGGTCGAGGCGGGGCCGGGTGGGGCGGCCGCGCTCATCGTTCCCTCCTCCCGAAGGCCCCGGCCACGGTGGCGGCGGGCGGGGCAAAGAATCTCGAGCTCTCGAGAGGGCACCGGTCGGCGTCGGCCGGCGAACGGGTCTGGCGCTCCATGAGCTTCGGTGGTCCGTGGGGGCTATAAACGCACTCCATCGACCCACAAGTACAGCCATCATACTCCGCCCACGGTCGACCGACCCCAGGCTGGGCCGGCCTTAGGGGGACCGACAGCTTCCGAGAGAGCAGGGAGGTCCACCGGCCCCTCGGAGGGGGGGCGGCGGAGTCAGGCCATACATGGGTCTAATTACGGGCCGTGCCTGCGAGACCTCTCGCGGCCCGGCAGGGCGTAGCCGCGGCGACCCTCGTTTCCGGGGCCCGCGGGGCAAGGTGCACGAACGCCCCACACGGGGCTTGGCCTTTTCTGGGCGGGGGCGGTACCGGGCCCGTGCCGACCTCGGCCGTCCCCACGGAGTCGGGGTGGGTCGTGTGGATCGAGGGGCTTCCTTTCGCGGGGAAGACGACCCTCGCGCGCGCGGTCGGCGAGCGCCTCCGCGCCGGGGGCCGGGACATCGAGGTCCTGGACGGAGATGAGGTCCGCAAGATGTTCTCCCCCGAACTTGGCTTCTCCAGGAAGGACCGCGAGATGCACGCGCGGCGGGTCAGCTACGTGGCCCGCATGCTCTCGCGCCACGGCATCGTCGTCCTGGTGGCGATGATCACCCCGTACGAGACGTCGCGCCAGGCGGCACGTGCCACCGTCGGGGACCGCTTCAGCGAGGTCTGGCTCAACTGCCCCTTGGAGGTCTGCCGCCAACGAGACACCAAGGGGCTCTACCGCCGCGACCGCCCCCCGGGCAGCTCGAAGGTCACCGGCGTCGACGACCCGTTCGAGGAGCCGCTCGCCCCGGAGCTGATTGTCGACACATCGACCGATTCCGTCGCCGCCTCGACCGAGAAGATCGTCCGTTACCTCTCCGGTCGAGGGGTCGTCGCGCCGAGGCCCCCGAGCTAGTCCCGGGACCCGCCTTTCCGAGTTCCCGGGGTCCGGGTCGCGAGCTCAGCTCCGGGCGGACGACCCCGGGGGGAGCAGTCCCCTCCGTTCGAGCTCCCGAAGGATGTAGTCCGCAGATTCGTTCGGGGCGAGCCGGACCGCGTCGACCACGATCTCGGCGTGCTCCGGCGCCTCGTACGGATCGTCGATCCCGGTCATCTCCCGGATCTCGCCCGCGCGCGCACGCCGGTAGAGCCCTTTCACGTCGCGCTGCTCGCAGACTTCGAGAGGAGTGTTGATGTAGACCTCGACGAACCGGCCGATCTCGGCGCGCGCCCGGGCGCGCGAGGAGCGGTACGGCGAGATGAGGGCGACGATCGGGATCGACCCGTTGCGCGCCAAGAACTTCGCGACGAACGATACGCGGCCGGCGTGGGCCTCCCGCGAAGCGCGGTCGAAGCCCAGGTCGGCGCTGAGCCCCTTGCGGATCTCGTCCCCGTCGAGCAGATCGGCGAACCGTTCCCGCGCCCTGAGGCGCTCGATCAGGACGCGCCCGATCGTCGTCTTCCCCGAACTCGGCAGACCCGTGAGCCAGAGACAGAACCCGTCCGGTCCCCCCGCCAGGCCCGCCCTCCTTGCCTACGAGGTCAAGACGGCGTCGGGCCGGCGCAGGACCTCGGCGACCTCCGGCCGGAGGATCTCGGTCGGCAACGTCTCTCCCTTCGCGAGGCTCTCGCGGACCCGGGTCTGGCTCGTCACGACCCGGTCGGAGGGACCGTGCGGGCAGACCTTCTTGCTGGCCATCCACCCGCACCGCCGGCAGAAGAACGACTCCTCGTAGCGGAGCGGAACGACCCCCACGTCAAACTCGTCGAAGATCCGGTGGCAGGCATACGGGTCGTAGAACTTGCCGACCCCGGCCTGGTCTCGGCCGACGATGTACACCGCACACCCGTAGTTCTTGCGTACGATCGCGAGGAACAGGGCCGCCTTGGGGCCGCCGTAGCGCATCGTGATCCCGAGGGGGCGCACGATCACCCGGGACGCGGGGTAGTAGCCCCGGACGAGGGCATCGTAGGCGTCCAGAATCACCTCGGGGCGGTAGTCGCCCTTCTTGAGCCGCCCGACCACGGGGTGGACGAGAAGGCCGTCGATCTCCTCCCGCTCGAGCGTCACCCGCTGGAGGTACTCGTGCGCCGTGTGCGGGGGGTTCCGGCACTGGTAGGCGGCCACGGTCTTCCACCCGAGCCGGCGGAACTCCTCGCGGAGCTCGGCCGGGCTCGGTTCGGCACGACCGCCGACCGTGCCGAGGCGCCGGAGGAGATCGACCGGACCGCTCCAGGCGTATTCGCCCTGGCGCAGGATGTCGGCGACGTTCGGGTGGGTCGGGTCCTCCGTCCCGTACGCGCTCCGTGCGAGGGCGTGCCGGTCGAGCCGGAACTTCTCCTCGATCTTGAGGAGCGCGACCGCCTTGCCCTGCCCGTCGACCAGCGCGACCTCATCCCCGGCGCTCAGCCCGGCCGCCTCCGCCGCGTCCGGCCCCACCGGCACCGGGAAGACGACCGGCATCGGCCACGGGAGGTCGCTCGGGAGACGCCCATGGGCGAGGACGGGCTCGAGCTCCGAGGGACCCATGAACCCCTGAAGAGGACTGTAGGCGCCGAGGCCGATCTTCTCCGCATCGTAGACCTGGTCGACGAAAGGCCGGACCTTCGGGAGAGACGAGAGCTCCGCTTCCCGGCGGGCCCGCGCAGCCTCGGGAAGGAGGCGTTCGACCAGCCGACCTCCGTGGGGCGGGGGGATCACGGTGCTCCCCCCTGGAAGGCGCCGGCGTCTCGGGAGCACGGTTCCCACCAGCGCGAGCTTCCCTCGGTCCCTCCCGGGCGCACCTTCGGCATCGTGAGGCCGCTCACCGACGCGAGTATTTGGCACGCACGACCCCGCCCGGGCCGGCTGGCCAAGAGCCGACGCGTCCCGGTGTTACGTCGGCTCGGGATCGGCCTGGGCGGCGGGCGGGATCCCCCGAGGTCCTGGGGAGCCAAGGTCGGTGTGGGGGTACGGCGCGATAGGCTGGGGTTTGGTCCGAGCGAGCGGGGGCGCGGTCGGAGCGAGCAGGCCCGCGACCGCGGGGGCCGTCCGCACGATGACGTAGATGACGAAGACGATCGTGACTATGAAGAAACTGGTCGGTTCATCCTCGTAGAACGCGATGAAGATCCCGGCCCACGTCGCGAACAGGGCGATGCCCACGGAGACGAGGACCGCGTAGAGCGGTCGCTTGACGAGGCGGACCGCGATCGCCGCCGGGGTCACCGCGAGGGCGAAGATGAGCAGGACGCCGACGACCGTGACGGCGACGGAGATCGTCACCGCGAGGGCGAGCATGAAAATGACCCCGAGGAGCACGGTATGCATCCCCTTCGCCTCCGCGACCTCCTCGTCCAGCGAGGCGAACAGCAGCTGACGGTACACCCAGCCCAGCAGGATCAGGACCGGGATGCTCACCTCCAGCGTGAACCAGACCTGGGAGGTGGTGACGGCCACGATGTCCCCGAAAAGGATGGAGTAGGCTTCCGAGGCGAACCCATTGTACAAGGTGAGGAACAGCAGCCCGAGCCCCAGCATGAACGCGAGGACCGTCCCGATCTCGACGTCTCGGTGCGTGGCCTTCTTTCCGAGAAGGGCGATGCCGGTGCCGGAGACGGTGGTGAACGCGAGAAGCCCGAAGAAGGGGTTCACCCCGAAGAGCACCGCCCCCGCGGCGCCGGAGAAGCCGACGTGCCCGAGGGCGTGGGCGGCGAACGAGGACCGACGCAACACCACGAGGTAGCCGACGACGCCGGCGACGACGGCAACGATCGTTCCGGCCGCGAAGGCGCCGCGCATGAACGGGTACTCCAGCATCTGCTGGAGGTCGGCCGGGATGTTCCAGCTCCACCAGGTCCAGACCAAGTGAAGGTGCCACCAGCTCCAGAGGAGGCGCCAGTCGACGCTCGCGCGGACGCTCGTCATGCGTCCGGGTCCTTGTGGACGTCCTCGCCCCCGACGATCACGAGGTTCCCTCGGGAATCCCGCAAGACCTCCACCGGTACCCCGTAGAGTTCGGTGAGGCTCTCCGTCGTGAGGACCTGGTTCGGGAGGCCCGTCGCCACTCGGCCGTTGGCGATGTAGATGACCTTGTCCAGGCAACGGATCAGAGGATTGATGTCGTGGGCGACGAGCAGCGTGGCCACGTTCTGCTTCCTCACCAGGCCATGGACCAGCTCGACCAGCTCGATCGCCCGCCGGATGTCCAGGTTGGCGAGCGGCTCGTCCAGCAAGAGCAGCTCCGGACGGGAAGCGAGGGCCTCGGCCAGGAAAATCCGCTGCAGCTCTCCGCCGGACATGGCGCCGAGCGATTTCTTGGCCAGCTCCGTGGCCCCTACCGACCGGAGCGCCTCCTCCGTGGCCTCCTGCTCGGCCCGGAACATTCCCGGGGTGAGGTTGGGGATCCAGCGATTACCGGAGTGGCCGAGGCGCACGAGCTGGATCGCTTCGACGTTGGTCTCTCGGTCGACCGCGTGGCTCTGCGGAACGTAGCCGATCTTCGGGTTGCCCCGACGGGGAGGGGCCCCGAAGACCCGGAGGTCCCCGGCCACCGGGCGGACCAGCCCGAGGAGGAGTCGAAAGAGCGTGGTCTTGCCCGCCCCGTTAGGTCCGATGACGGCCACGAACTCCCCACGCCGGACGCTGAAGCTGGCGTCGCTCCAGACGGTCTGGCCACGGTAGCCGACCTCGAGATGGTCCGCACGCGCTACCTCTCCGGAGAGCACGGGATCGCCTCCTACCTCGTCGTCGGCTCGACGGGCGGCCTCATTGCCCCAGCTGCCTCGCATCCAGGGCGACGTAGAGCGAGTTGAGCTCGCCGCCCATCCACTGCTGGAACGTCAACGTGGGCGGCACGATCGTCTCCGTGACGCTCATGACGCTGACGTTATGGGACTGGGCGATCGCCTTCATGCTGGTCGTGATGGGAGTCACGGTCTGGGCGTTGTAGACCATCACCTGCACGTTGCCGCTCTCGAGCTGGCACTGGAACGTCACGATGCTCTGGTCGGGGGGGTCGTTGCCCTCGGCGACGGCCTCCATGAAGGCGGGCGGTGAGACGAGGTCCAGCCCGGCGGCGTTCGCGAGGTAGACGAAGATGCTCTCGGTCGACGCGACCACCGTTCCCGCGAACAGATGCTGGATGAGCCCGACCTCGGAGTAGAGCGACCCGAGCGACGCGGTGAGGTTGTCGTACTGGGCGGTGAAGTAGGCGGTCAGCGACGGCGCGATCGTCGTGAGGTTGTGGTACATCCACGCGACGGTCTCGTTGACGTAGGTGGGGTTGTACCAGAGGTGAGGGTTGCCCGTGACGATGCCGCCGGTAACGCTCACGCCCAGGCTGTCACCGACGTTCAGGACCGTCTGGTCCGGGGCATCGTCCGCCTCGACGTCCAGGGTCCCCCAGGAGTCGTAACCGACGTTGTTGAGGATCACGTACTGGGCGTTCGTGATCGCCCTCATGACAGAGTCGTTCTGCTGGTATTCGTGCGGGTCGGTGTTGGGGTCCGTGATGACGCTCGTGACGTTGACGTGCGTCCCGCCCAGCTGGGAGACCAGGCTCCCCCAGAAGTTCTCGGCGGCCACGACGTTGATCACCTGACCGGACGAAGCGGGGGGAACGGACGACCGCGCGACGGAGACCTCGGTGCTGGCAGGACCGTCCGGTCCGGTCGCTGCGCTCGGTCTCGAAACCGTGCTGGGCCCGACGGTCTCCGCGGGCATCGTAACGCTCGGAGTGGTGGGAGAGCTGGGTGTCGTGACCCCCGCGCACGGGTCCGGGGAGGCGAGCGCGAAGTGGTACACCGCGCCCCATACGCCGACCACACCGATCAGGACCGCCGCCATCCCACACGCCACGACCTTCCCCACCGTCGGCATTCTCACAAACCCCCGTCGCCGCGAACCAAGCGAGGAACGGTTACCCCCAGGCGGCTCCGCCCGTGACGGAGCCCTCCATCGAAGAGCTCGGGCCCGCGGGGGACGCTCCGGGCGGTCAGCGACGGCCACCCCCCCCGGAAGGCGAGCACGAGGCGATCGGTTGCCCGTGCGGACAGATCGTCGGGTGTCCTTGGGCCTCGCAGATCTCCTGGACGGTGCGGTGGCTCAGCGCGAGGTCGACCTCGAGCGCGGCCTCGTGAGTGGCCCGGGCCGAAAGCCCGGCGTGCGCGAAAAGGCTCTCGGCCACGCGGTGATGGCGCAGGTACTCGTCCAGGCAGATCTGACCTCGGCGCGTGATCTGGCTCTTTCCCCGGAAGCGGCTGATCAGGCCCATCTCCTCGAGGGGCCCGAGGTGCGCCAGAGCGGACGGGGCCCGCACGCCCAGACCTTCGGCGATCGCGTTGAGCGAGGCTCCCCGTCCTCCTAAGCCGTGGGTCGCGACGAACCGTAGCGCCTCCAGTTGCCGGCGGGTCAGCCGCTGCAGGGTCTCCACGGAGACCCTCAAGGCCGGAGGGTATTTACGGTGAGCCCTAATTATTAGGCATAATCTATGAATTCACCATGGGTTCACGACGGAGCGGTCCTTGCGTGGCTTGATAACCCCGAACGGCTCGGGAACGGCTGAGGGCAGGGAGACGACGATGGCGGAGACCCGGCGGGTCGGGATTCTGGGCAGCGGGGACGTGGCGAAGCAGTTGGGCCGAGGTTTCGCGGCGCACGGTTACGACGTGATGCTCGGGACGAGGGACGCGAAGAAGCTGGACGCGTGGAAGAAGGAGACGCGCGGTAAGGTCTCGGTCGGGACGTTCGCCCAAGCGGCCTCGCACGGCGACGTCGTCATCGTGGCCACCCACGGGGCCGCGACCGAAGCGGTCCTAGACGGCGTGGGTCCCAAGGCCTTCAAGGGCAAGCTCGTCCTGGACGCGACGAACCCGCTCGACCTTTCGCGCGGAATGCCCCCGGGCCTCCTCTTCGGCCTCACCGACTCCCTTGGCGAGAGGGTCCAGCGCAAGCTGCCGGATGCGAGGGTCGTGAAGTGCTTCAACACGGTCAGCAACGCCAAGATGGTGGACCCGAAGTTCTCCAGCGGGCCGGCCCGCATGTGGATCTGCGGCAACGATGCCCGGGCCAAGCTCGCCGTCGAGGCTCTGCTGAAGGAGCTCGGGTGGGCCGGGGCTCTCGATGTCGGCGGGATCGACGGCGCGCGGTGGCTGGAGGCGATGGTCCCGCTCTGGATGCGGGCCGGGCAGGCTCTCAACACCTGGGAGCATATGCTCCAGGTCGTTACGTAGGCACCGCTCGAGGGACGGAATCCCCCGGCACGGCGGACCCGCGGCAAGGGGAAATACGGGAAAGGCCCGCGGTCGAGGAGCGCACCGATGACCGAAACTGGACCCGCCCGGAAGCCATCTCCCGCACCCAAGACCCGCCCGGGGGCTTTCAAGCCTCGGTCGGTCCCGGACGCCCGGTTCTCGGTCGCCTTCATGGACCGCACGGTCGACCCCTCGGTCGACTTCTACCGCTACGCCGCCGGGACGTGGCTGCGAGAGAACCCGGTCCCCGCCGACAAGTCCACCTGGGGATCGTTCGACGAGCTTCGCGAGCGGAACTTCGAGCTCATCCGCGAGATCCTGGAGGATGCGGCGACGCATGCGGCGGACCCCGACCCCTCCCCGAAGAGCCAGGTCGGCGCTTACTTCGCCTCCGCCATGGCGACCGCCCGTCTCGAGAAGCTCCGGTTCGAACCCATCCTCCCCGACCTCGCCCGGGTCGATTCGGTCGGCTCGGTCAAGGAGCTGTTCTCCGTCCTGGCGGCGTTCCACCGGCAGGGTGTGGGCGCGTTCTTCGAGAGCTACGTCTACCCGGACAAGCGCTCGAGCGAGGTCTACGCGTTCTACCTCGACCAGGGAGGGCTTTCGCTGCCGGACCGGGAGTACTACTTCGACCCCAGGTTCGAGCCGATCCGAAGCGCCTTCCAGGAACACCTCGGTCGAAGTTTCCGCTCGCTCGGTGACGGCCCGGAGCGGGTCCGCAAGGCGACCGACGCGGTCGTTGGCCTCGAGACGGAGCTCGCGCGAGCGAGCCGGACGCGCACGGAGCTTCGGGACGAGGAGAAGAACTACCACCGGGTTCCGGTGCCCGAGTTCGCCGCCCAGCATCCCTCGCTGCCGTGGGTGTCTTACCTCAAGGAGCGCGAGGTCGGCCGTATTCCGCACGTGATCGTCGGCCAGCCCGAGTTCTTCGACGCTCTGGAGCGACTGGTCGTGGGGCGCCCGCTCGCGGAGTGGAAGGAGTACCTGCGCTGGCAGGTCCTCCGGGACAGCGCCCCGTTCCTCCACGAGGAGGCCGAGGCCGAGAACTTCGACTTCTTCCACCGGACGATCCGCGGCCAGCAGCAGCCCGAGCCGAGATGGAAGCGCGCGGCGATGGTGATCGACGAGACGCTCGGGGAGGCGCTCGGGCGCCTCTACGTCGAGCGGGCCTTCCCTCCCGAGGCGAAGGCCCGGATGGCGGTCCTGGTCGACGACCTGCGCGCGGTCTTCCGCGGTCGGCTCGATTCGCTCGAGTGGATGTCCGAGGCGACACGGGAACGCGCTCGCCAGAAGTTCGCCCGCTTCGAGGCGAAGATCGGCCATCCGGAGACCTATCGCGACTACTCGTCGGTCCGCATCCACCCGGACGACTACTTGGGGAACGTCCGGCGCGCCCGGGCCTTCGAGGTCCACCGGCAGGCCGTTCGGGTCGGGCTGCCGGTCGACCGCACGGAGTGGGGGATGACGCCCCCGACGGTGAACGCCTACTTCAGCCCGGTGAAGAACGAGATCGTCTTCCCGGCCGGGATCCTCCAGCCGCCGTTCTTCGAGCTCGGGCGGGACGACGCGGTGAACTACGGGGGCATCGGCGCGGTCATCGGGCACGAGATCACCCACGGCTACGACGACCAGGGGCGGAAGTTCGACGGCTCCGGCAACCTGAACGACTGGTGGACCGAGGCGGACGCGCGCGAGTTCGAACGCAAGGCCCGGGACGTGGTGCAGGAGTACGGCCGCTTCGAGCCGCTCCCCGGGCAACCGGTCAACGGGGAGCTCACGCTGGGCGAGAACCTCGCCGACCTGGGCGGCCTCAGCGTCGCCTTCGAGGCGCTGCAACGGCGACTGGCCGCGGAGCCGTCCCGACGCCATACGATCGACGGCCTCACCCCCGAGCAGCGGTTCTTCCTCTCCTGGGCCCAAGTCTGGAGGCAGAACATCCCCGATCCTGAGACGCGGCGCCGTCTCGTCGTCGACCCCCACTCGCCCGGCAAGTTCCGTGCCATCGGGGCCGCGGTCAACATGGACACCTTCTTCGACGCCTTCGGCATCCGCGAGGGCAGCCCGATGTGGCGCCCCAAGGACGAGCGCGTTCGAATCTGGTAGGTCCCCCTTGCGTCGGACCGGGTCTTTTCCGTCGGACGGACCTTAGGACCGGGATCCGGCCCTGGGCCGGCGGACGGCCCTCCCTCGGCGGGATCCTTGCGAGCACCGGATCCGCGGAGAGGAATCCCGAAGGGGGAACGGAAAGCGGAGGGAACTACTACGTCGGCTAGGCGCCCGCGCGCGGGGCCATCCCGGTCGTGGGCTTCCGGAGCTCTCGGAACCCCCTCCCTCCGAGCGCACCTGTCACCGAGGGGTTCGAAGCGGCCCATCGCTGGCCTCGGGCCAGCACGCGGGGGAAGGAGGCCGGACTCCCTAACCCTCTCGGCAGCCGTGGGCTCCGAGCCGGCAGGTCCTAAAGGGTGCCGAGCGACCGACCGAGAGAGGGAACTGAACCCTTGGTCCAGTCCCGTACGAAGAGCCGCGGAAGGGATTGAGCTGATAGTTCGTAGACTTTCCCCGCCGAGAGAAGGGACGCGCAGCGCCATCGCAGGCCGCTGCCGGTCGAACTCAGCCTCGGTCAGGAGGTCGGTTACCCCGCCCGCCGGCCCTCACTTCGGGGGATGCCTACCGTCGGGCCAGAGGGGTCGAGTGATGGTTGTCGGCAGTTTCAGCGCACGCAACATCGAGACGAACCTGGGGTCGTTTCGGATCGGGTCGAATGCCGGGCCCCTATACGCCGACCAGAGGAGCCTCTCACCCTCCCGGAAATCCGTCTCTAAGAGCGTGAGCGCTTGCTCCTTCTCTCCAAGGAGGGCGTAGGCGACTGCGCGATTCGTCAGGGAAACGTACATGGGCCACCCTCCTTGCTCCCACTCTGCGAGGGTCCCCCGCAGCTCCTCCGGTTTCCCGAGAAGGAGGAGAATCCATGCCCGCTGCAATCGAAGGTTCGGGTCTGTGGCTCCGGCGAGTGGTTCCATGAGCTTGAGCGCGTCCTCGGCGCGGCCCGCGTGAGCGTAGAGCTCCGCGAGCCAGTACCGGATCCCGCCACTGTCGCCGAAGGTCGTCAACAGTTTCTCAACCGAGGCGATGGCTCCCTCAAGGTCTCCCCAGAGGTTGCCGTTCGAGATGAGTTGGATTCGGGGACTGAGCCACAGCGGGTCGAGTTCGATCGTCGCGAGGTCCTGTTTTCTTCCCTCGGCGAACCGCTGAAGGACATTGAGCAGGTACCCGTACCAATGGCGAGCGGTTGTGGTGCTCGGGTTGAAAGCAATCGCCTGCTGGAACTCCGCTTCGGCACGGGTCCAGTCGAGGTCACCTTGAAACGCAAGATTGCCGGCCGCCGTATGCGCGTCCGAGGAGTTGGGGGACAACTCCAGTGCGTTGGCCACGAGCTCTCGAATCCGAGGAAGAACCTCCGAGCTGGGTCGAGTGATTCCCATGGCCGCGAGCAAGTGGTTGGCCAGGTGGGAGTAAGCCGCCGAGAAATGTGGGTCCTCCCGGATTGCCGCTTGGAAGTATTGCTCGACCTCCCGATCCATCGTCTGGCGCTTCCCGACGTCCCACACCCAATTTCGTGACGCCTGGACTCCCCGCAGGTAAGATTCGTAGGCAGCGAGGCTCGACGTCGGCCGCTCTTGAAGAGCTTCGCGTTCGGATTTCAGCAGCTCCACTTTCAGAGCCCCCGCAGTCCGCTCCGCGACCTCGGCCTGGATGGCGAACACGTTCTCGAGCTTCCGGTCGTACGTTTGCGCCCAACGATGCTCATCCGTCCGAGTATCGATCAACTGGACAGCGATACGAAGCTGGTCGCCCGCCTTGCGGACACTCCCTTCCAACACCGAGTCCGCTCCGAGCTCAGAACCGATTTGAGAGACCGGCTTAGAGGTCCCTTTGTACTGGTTGACCGACGTTCGCGAGATCACCCGGAGCCCCTTGATCTGGGACAGGACGGTGATCAGCTCCTCGGTAAGACCGTCAGCAAAGTACTCGTTTTCGCGGTCCGGACTGATGTTCGCAAGGGGGAGCACCGCGATACGAGGGAGGGAGGAGCTGCTCGGAGAGGATCCCCCCGATTCCCAGGGAAGGACGAGCCGGTACACGTCCAGCGGCTCCCGCACGCCCTTGAGGTTCCTCGGCGAGAGTCTCTCGAGGGGGTACGGGACCTTCGAACGCACATGGGTCGCCACGTGGTCCGAGATGCATACTCCCCCCGGTTCAGCGAGGGGGACGACTCTGGACGCAACGTTGACAGCGTCTCCAAAGATGTCACCGCCAGCTTCCTCAACATCCCCCACATGGATGCCGATTCGTAGCTGGATTGGAGTCGTTGGCTCCCTCGTGTTCCGCTCTCGGAGACGTCGTTGGATTTCCACCGCGCATTCGGTGGCTTTCAGTGCGCTTTCGAACTCGACCAGGAATCCGTCCCCGGTGGACTTGATCTCCCGACCGCCGTACGGCTTGAACAACGGGCGAACAATTCCTTCCTGCTCCCGCAACCGGGAGAGCGCCGCGGCTTCGTCGGCCTGTGCGGACGCGGTGAAGCCCACCACGTCGGTGTACATGATGGCGGCGAGACGCCGCGCCATGGTTCAACCGGGAAATCGCGTTCGGTTAGATTAGGTCTCGGACAGAAGTCTAGACGGGGGGGCTCTCTCGCACAAAGACTCTGTGATGGAAACCGACGAGGGAAACTCGAGGGAGAATCAGCCGCGGGAGGGACTGAACCAAAGGTGCGAATTCCCGACCGTCCCGATCGAAGGAGCAACAACGGCCCACTACCATACCCGAATGGTTCGACCGCGCTTCCAGCAGTGGTTGAACAGGTCCTCGCACCACGTCCGGAAGCCCGCGGAGCTTCCTTGGAACCCGCTCGCGTAATCGATCGGCCCGGGCAGGCCCGCGAAACAGACGCCCGCAATCTTCTCGTTGAGCGCGAGTCCGAGTCCCACCTCGGGCAGGACCCGGACCTCCAGGGGAATGTCTCGGGGTATCGGAGTGACCCTCCGACCGAAGGGCGGAAGCACCGAGCTCTGCAGCAGGACCCGGACGGACACTCGAGATTTCCGCATCGAACCCAGGAGTATCTCGGGGGTAAGTATCGCCTGGTCGGATAGGAACCACGCGAATTCACGTGCCTCGCCAAGAACCATCTCTACATGCCGTAGCGAGTCGCTGAAGTTTGACCCGACGGCCGTGCCAGAGAGCTCGTAAAGACGGCTCACGAACTCCCGGGGCAGGACCGTGAGGTCGTGGGTCCGGAGAAACTCCTGACGGGATCTCAGCCCCTCAAACGAGGCGACCCCTTCCGCGATCAGGAGGCCGTAGCCGGTAAGACGAAAGGTTCCGTCCGGGTGGCGCTGCAGCAGGCCCTGCGCCGTGAGCCACGTGAGATGCCGGCTCGCTTCGGGCGGCGCCATATGCCCGTGAGATGCGACCTGAGAGAGGCGCAGCGAATCGTCGCGGAGCATCGCCAGTATCGCCAGTCGGCGCGGATGGGATAGCTCAAAGAACAAGCGCCCGGGGTCGACTGGGCTCGTCACGGCACTGAAATTATGACCGGTCAGAAGAGTTTATTGTTCGCGAAAAAAAGCGATTATAAGGGGAAGGAAACGTTGGCCCGTTGAGGGCAATTGACGGCTTCGCAGCGAATTCGCGCGGATCGCGGAGCGGTCCCGCGACGCGAGTGATGACCGCCGTGGCTGCATCCGCATTCGTTCGGGGATCCCCCCTTCTCGTTCGCAATCTCACGGTCCGCTATCCCGGGCTTGAAACAGACGCGGTGGCGGGGGCAACTCTCGAGGTCGAACAGGAAAAAGTTGTTATCGTGGGGCCGAACGGCAGCGGGAAGTCCTCTCTCCTGAGGGCCGCGCTCGGTCTCGCGCCCGTGAGCGGCGGAGAGGTCTACGTACTGGGCAAGGACGTCCGGACCATCGCGGGAGAGACGGCGGTCAGCACCAACTTGGAGGAGGTCTACCGCCTCATGACCCTGCCGGTCGACCGTCTCATTTCGATCTGGGCGGACCTCAAGGGGGGCACCGAAGAGGAAATCCGACGATGGCTCGACGATTTCGGTCTGAACTCCGTCCTGCACCGACCGCTGTTCCGGCTCTCGACCGGCCAGATGAAAATGGTCGGAAACCTCCTTGCTCTCGCGTTCTCGCCGCGCCTGGTCCTTCTGGACGAACCGTTCGACAACGTCGATTTCGCTCGACGTCGAAAGTGCATCGAGCTCCTCCTGCGCTCCGACGCGGCGGTAATCCTGAACACGCACGAGCTCGACCTCCTTCACTCCTTTCCGTCGTGGGGCCTCTACTTCATGTTCGACGGCCAGCTCGTAGGACGATTCCAAGCCGGTGACATCGACCGTCTGTACGTGAATCGGGGCGCGAGGACCGACGCACTCGCCAGCTTCCGAACGAACATCGGAACCGTCTCGGTCACGCTCGACCGAGGAGATCTCCCGATGAAATCGGCCGCGAACCTGAGTTATCTCTTGGACCGAATCGCATGAGCCTCACCATCCCGTACACGAGGGCCGTCCTCACGAACTGGTCCATCTGGTTCTGGGGCGTGGTGTTCATGGCGTTCTGGTTCGTCCTCGGCGCCTACGTCTTCTCGGGCGGATTGACACCTGGCCGAGCGGCGGAAGTCGGTTACACGTCCGCCTGGTTTTCGGTCATCGCACTCTTCTCGCTAACGACCTTGTCGATGTCCATCGCGACCAGCATCACCTACGGGACCCCGGCGCTCGCGTTCGGGTTCCGATACACACGCCTCACACCGACCAGCTACGCGCTCTCGCTCACCGTGGCGGCGGCGGTGATGGCCCTTCTGCTCAGCTTCGTGATGGCCGCCGTCGTGGGGACCCTGTTCAGCGCGCACTTCCATGCCACGATTCTACCGTCGAACCTTCCGGCCATCGTGGGCATCTCGTTGCTCGCCGGGGCTTTCATGATGGGGCTCGCCACGACCCTCGTGCTGGTCGTGGTTAACCACCTAGTGCCGCGTCCACCAGCGGAGTGCGGGTCGTGAATTGGTCACGCAGTGGGCGTGGTTGAGTCGACGGATCGACGCGCGGACGATCCGATCGACCTCCCCCCAGTCGGTGTAGTTCGTCCGCGT